>JAABVA010003535.1_pt1 | contig 14819 bp, 11 predicted proteins | sample 5560331 | NCBI WGS metagenome assembly JAABVA01 (sample SAMN12812661, study PRJNA571458) | rock metagenome | isolation source: Antarctica rocks | place: Antarctica: Victoria Land, Mt New Zealand sud | collected 2016-01-07 | reverse complement strand
AAGTCCATGAGGTCCGCATCCGACATCACCGGCCGGTTCAGCGGCGTGCCGTCCACCAGGTTGCCGTGGCTGTCGGTGAAGCGGTAGGGCGGCTCGGGCAGGTGGTGCGCCAGGTAGATGTGGCCCAGGGCCATCGCCAGCAGGACGGAGGACCCGACGACGTTGGTGAGGCCGACGCGCCGGAACCCGCCGCGCCAGAACCCGAACCGGCCCGACACGCGGGCTGCTGCTCCCTGGGCGTTCTTCATGCTGCTGCCTCTTCCCTGATCGTTCGCAACGGCAGGTTGCGCCAGCCGGACGCGAGTGCAGCCAACCCGCGTGCAGGCCGTCTGGCCTGCCGGAACGAGGGGGCCTGTGCCGCCTAGCCGGCGATCCTCGACCGCGGCACGTCGGCGACGAAGCTGTCGATCGCCACGCCGTTCGGGTGGAAGGCGGTCGGCACCCGCACCGCGATCGCCGTCACCACCAGGTCCATGCCCCGGCTCTCCTTGGCATTGGCGTAGGTCACGTGGATCGGCAGCCGGATGCTCCAGGCGAGATGGTCGCCGACCAGCGCCGAGTTCTGCATCGTCGGGCTGGCCAGCGCCTTGGCCGACACCACCATCGAGTTGGCCTTGATCTCGTCGAGGTTCCGTGTCGCCTCGATCGCGGTGACGACGCCGTTCCAGCCGTTCACCGTGAAGTGCGGGCTGGCCTCGCGCGACAGGGTCTCGTGGTAGTGCACGTAGTCGAAGTTGTAGACCGCGAGCACGGAGCGCGCGGTGAAGTCCATGAGGTCCGCATCCGGCATCACGCGCTGGCTGAGCGGCGTGTCCTGGATCAGGTTGGCATGGCTGTCGGTGAAGAAATACAGCGGTTCCGGCGGGTGCGACTTCGTGTAGGCGAAGTCCAGGGCCAGGGCGATTATGGCGAGCGACGTGAACACGTTGGTCAGCGCCACGCGCCAGAAGCCGCCGCGCCAGAAGCCGAAGCGGCTCGCCACAGGATCGCCCGTCGTCCGATCGTCCGTCATGTGCTTGGTCTCCGGTGGGTTGCCGGCCGACATCGCGCCCGGCGGCATAAGACTGCGAGAGCGGTCACCAGGCGTGCATGGGCGCGCTGGCCATCAGGATCTTGTAGCTGCGCTGGCGCCTGGCGTCGTTGGACAGGGTGGTGCCGTTCGCGCCCCAGATGTAATGGCCTTTCCGGCTGCAGCGCTTACGGACCAGCATCTTGCCGCTTTTCCAGGAGTACACCGACCCTGGAAGCGGCGCGGCCAGGCGGTCCACCAGGCGCGCGGCCTCGACGTCGTGGCGCAGCGCCTGCGGATCGCGCCGCGGGCAGTTGACGACCCATGCCCTGGTCGCCACCGAGCCCTCCGTCACACCCAGGACGGCCGCGATGCAGGAGGGGGAAAAGCTGGCGATGAACAGCCGCTCCAGGCGCTCGGACAGCGCTCCGTCGTTTGCCGTCCAGCATCCTGGCCGTCCGCCCATCTTGGTGCGTTCGGCTTTCACGACAGGCGTTGGCTGGGGAATGAGGAGCACTGGCTGAGGAGCCGGGGGCATGGGGGGCGGCTTGGGTGTCGAATCGACAGCGACGTTCGGCTGCGGTGCTTCCGGGGGAGGGGCAGGAACGGGATGCGCGACGGCGGCCTCGACCGGCGCGGCCCCACGGCGCGGGCGCTTCAGGTTGAGGCGCCGCGCCTTGCCGTAGACCGCACCGACCGACCGGCCCAGCTCGGCGCTGATGTCGCGCACCAGCTTGGCCGTGGGATACTCGACACGCAGCAGCCCGACGCTGGCGGCCGACCAGAGTTGGCGGCGCGACGATGAGGGCTGTGCAGGAGTGCCAACGACGTGGGCACTTTGACGCGGCGGAGTCTCGGCCGGCTGCTCAGTAATGAATGCGTGCTGCGTGTCGTTGCGCTGCAAGTGGCCATCGATGTCAGCGGCAGGACACTCGGCAAGGTTGGGACGCATGACCCGGAACAGGGAAAGGCTGCGTTGGGTGGGGGCGCCATGCGAGTTGGGCGAGGAGGTCTCGCTGGACATGCGAAGGACATGCACGCCTTTGCTCTGGTCGCGCACGGGTGGAGCATAGCTGGCTGTAGTGTTGCCTTCCGCTCTGGCGATTGCTGGCATCGCATTTTCCTACGCCGATGAACGAGTAGGTTATATCATACTTTATCGACAAGACGCAAGGAAAAGTTTGTTTTAACGTACTTTTTGGTCCGGCTAAAATCCGTTTCAGAAAGGGTCATCCGTTCGGAGTCTCTGGTGGCGCAGCCTTACTATTTTTGCCAGCCAAGAGCAGCTCTACTTGTTGCAGACGCTCATTGGCCAAATCAAAACTTGATCTTGTTGATTGAAGCAGTTTCATCAATTGCCTAGCTGTATCATCAGAAAGGCTGCTAACAGTATCATCGCCTACAAATAACTGAAGCGGCTTAATCTTTAAGGCATTGGCTAACTTCACAATCGACTTCAGAGTTACATTCATGTCACCCGATTCTATCATGTTGACGTGGGAGTGACCGCTGCCGATCAAAGCCCCGAGCTCAGATTGGCTCATTTTAAGGCGTTTGCGGGCTTCGCGAACCCGAGTGCCAATGAACGATTTCAGCGATGCGAGGTCACTGGCTTCCTGCTCGTCCGCTGTCGGATCGCTCGCCATCCCAGACCACCCCACCTGCCGCTTCTCGCCATACCACTCGGTGCTGGCTATAGAAACTTGCGTCTCACGGACTATTCGGCTCAGCAGCCATGGTTTCGTATCTCGTACTTGGGACTGACAAACAACCCATATGTACGCCAGAATACTTAGCGTGGCTTCCACCGTCAGACGGTTGAGCGGGACCGTTCTCGATTATGAGGACAGATCAGACCGGTCGGTAGGATGTGACACTTGGTGAGGCGTCCCCACTGGGGAACCGGACAAGCTTGCTTAGCCAAACCGGTGCAGAAACTTTTCGATGTCACGAAGGTGGGATCTTGTGAGCCTATGCAGCTCCTCGCGTTCGGATAGATGGTGGCGATGACACAGCTGCACCGCTCGATTCTTGGCAAGAATACCTTGTGGCATGCTCGGTGAAAGCTCGGTCATACGGTCAAGCGTATGATGCAGATGCTTTGTCAACGTCCGTAGGCACAGTCGTGCTCTTTGTCTATCCAACTCACCAGAAGGGGAGATCTCCTGCGGCCTGTCAGCAACAGAACAGTTCGCTGCGTATAGCGCCAGAATGTTTTCCAACCTTCCGTACATACGTGCGAGTAGCGCACTAGCCACATCGGGACGTTCCATGTTGCCACGCTCCAAGTCACGGATCGGCTGTTGCTGCGGCAAAGCCGAAGAGTGCGCGGGGCGTCTCAACAAGCACCGCATGGCGGTCGGCATCCGACGGTATCCAGCGGTCGAGTGCCTGCCGCGCCGCGGCCGTTGTCCCAGGCTGCTCGAAGCACGTGTGCGGCCAATCGCTGCCCCACAGCAGCCGCTCAGCCCCAAACTCGCCAAGCAGAGCTGCAGCTGCAGATGCGGCGATCTGCTCACCTTGCTTCACCCGGTTGTTGCGATACTCACCGGAAAGCTTGACCCACACGCGCCGCGTTCGTCCTTGGGCAAGCAGATACCGAAACCCTGGATCGTCGATGCCCAAAACGTCGTCCGGCCGACCGAAGTGGTCGATGACGACCCGCAGACCCGCTACCAAAAGCGGCGGCATTAGGCGTGGGAGCCGCCACGCTTCGGCCTGCACCTCGACTTGCCAGCCCAGGCCGTTGAGGCGACGAAAGTGTCGCTGCCATCCGGCACTCTCAAGATCCGGGTCCGTCAATCCGATGAGGTTGAGACGGACCCCGACAACGCCAGCTTCATTGAGGGCGCAAAGCGCCTCTTCCGTGATGTCCGGATCGACAACGGCGATGCCGCGCAAGCGTGTCGGCTCCTGTTCCAGTGCCTCGGCCATGTAGCTATTGTCCGTACCGAGGAAGCTGATCTGCACCAGGACGCCGTGCGAAATGCCGTTGTCGTCGAGCATTGCCAGGTAGTCCGCGATGGTTGCGTTGTACTGCGGCGTGTAGCGCCGGTTCTCAATCATCTTCGCATCGCATCTGAAGACATGCGCATGCGTGTCGATGCCGGTAAAGACTGTTACGGGTTGTCCAGACTTCTCAACCTGGGCCTTGCCATCGGCGACTGACACTGGCGCTGTAACGTCAGATAGGAGCATCGCGAACCGTTCCTTCATGCGTTGACACAGGTGGCCAGGCTTGATGCTTGGGGATCGACCCATGAGTTCTCGGCAGCAGCCAAGTAGCGACGAGAACCAGGGCATAGCTGAAAGACGCATTGATGCCGATCGCTGCGCTGAGCGGCATCGTCTCAGCCATCCAGCCGACCAAGGCGGGCAGGCCGGCGGCAACAATGCGCCCTGCATTGTAGCAGAAACCGGCTCCCGACCCGCGCATCTCCTTGGGATACAGTTCGCTGAACAGCGTGCCCATGGACGCCGGTATCCCCGCCGCGCAAAAGCCGAGTGGAAAACCGAGCATCAACAGGATCGTGGGGCTGATCGGCAGGAGCAGGTAAATAACGGTTAGAGCGACGCAACCGGCGGCGAACCAGGCCACAGTGCGCCGTCTTCCGAGACGATCGAGAAGTTGGCCGGCGGTGACGCAGCCCAGCCAGTAGGCGACGATAATCACGCCGAGGTAGCTGCCAGTGCCCACCACGGACAGGTGCCGCTCCTGCGTCAGATAGGTCGGCAGCCACATGAACAGGCTGTAGTACCCTCCGTGGGCACCCAACCCGAACAGAATGCCAACAAGGGTCACCCGAAGTGTCGAGCGTCCAAAGATGCCAAAGAGGGCCTGACCGAAGGCTGGCCGCTGCGCCACCATTGATCCCCGCGAAGGCTCCGGCACATTACGGCGGATGTAGAGGACCAACAATGCCGGCAACAACCCGATCGCGAACATGACGCGCCACGCCAGATCAGCCGGCAGCAGGGAGAACATCGTTGCGTACAGCAGAACCGATGCGCCCCAGCCGATGGCCCAGCCGCTTTGGACGGCACCAAGCGCCCGGCCGCGACGTTCGGGGTGTATCACCTCCGCCATGAGGACGGCGCCTGCCGCCCATTCAGCGCCGAAGCCCAGGCCTTGCATCGCCTTCACGACCATGAGTTGCTCGAACGATTGAGTGAACGCACTGGCAAAAGTCCAAAAGGCAAACCAGCCGATCGTGATCTGCAATGCCCGAACACGGCCGAAGCGGTCTGCAACTGCGCCACCCACCCAGCCTCCCAGGGCCGACGTGCAAAGGGTGATGCTTCCAATCAGCCCGGCCTCGGTGCGGCTGACATGCCAACTCGCAATGAGCGTCGGGATGATCAGGCTGAACATGTTCACGTCGAGGGAGTCCAGCGTCCAGCCGCCCAGACATGCCCAAAAGGTCCGACGTTCGATCGCAGTACTCTGGCGTAACCACAGCCACATAACGGCCTCCCGCTAGTTCGAAAGTTATGCGTATGTCCTATGAGCAGTCAAGATCGCAGGAGGCGTGAGACTTATGCCAATTACATATCTGTGATTTTATTAGCCACGTCGTTTGGCTCGATTTTAATTTGTTTTTGCCTAATTGAGACGTACGCTTGCCTATGCTCACATTTCTGCCTTGTCGGGAGCAACTGCAGTTCAGTGTATATGGACTTTGTAGTAGAAACCTGTCGCTGAGGAGCGCGAACGGCGCCATTCGATGGGACGTTCGTTGTAGCCAAGCGCCAATCGGTCGACGTTGACGATAGGCGCTCCCAAGCTCAACCCAAGTAGCTCAGCATCGGTTTCGCTCGCCTTATCTATCGAAATGACTTCGTCTGCACATGCAATGACTTCTCCGCACAACTCCTCATAGATAGGATAAAGCAGTTTTGGTTGGGTTTTCTTCATTGTAAGCAATGGAGCGAAACGCGCCTCCTCAAGCCAGATGTTTTCATGACTGACTGGCACCCCTTCATAGATGCGGAGACGGAAAAGTTGGATCAGTCGCGTACCTTTCCGTAGCTGCATTGCTTTGAGCACTTCAGACGGTCCAACAAGCGCCTCACGTTTATATATACGGCTTTGCGGGACTCGTCGGTCGCCTGCAGACCCAAAGCATTGGGTAAATCGAATGAATGAGTGCTCGAAATCCGGCCGTCGCACAAACATTCCACTGCCGGCGATACGCTCAATCAAGCCGTCGTCTACGAGGCAGTCGATCGCCTTGCGAACTGTGCTGACAGACACTTTGTATTTGGAGGCCAACTCAGCTTCGGTTGAGATCGTCTCACCTGGACGCCAAACATTCTGACCAATCTGATCTGCTATCTCGTCACGCAACCGCCGGTAGGTAGGACGACGGTCGTTCATATGCTGCATGCGACTTGCGGCCTTCTGCGCTCAGAAAAATGCATGTAACCGGAATGCAACCAAGGGTATGCTTGGAACCCGGCAGAACCTGCTATTTCACAATCTATGTAGATGGCGCACCGTATGCATCGGCGCCTCGTTGCGCAACAGCCAATGAAGCTTGAACGCATACCAGGATGATCAACGGGGCATTTTACGCCAGAAACAGAGATCGTGCTCCCCATCACGCTGACCCAAGTACCACGGGCCTTCAATTCCAGCCGTTATGGGATACCGACACCAGACCGCACGCAATCACGGCTTGGAAATTGTAGGACCCCGTTAAACAAAGGAGATCAAGCGTGCTATCTGCCATCCAGGATGTTGCCATGCCGGAACTCCGCGCCGGCCGGAACTCGTCGTCCCACGGCTGTAGCCGTGGGTGCCGAGAGGAGAGGACGCATGGCTGCCTCGTCACGGGACGGTACCTCCGCCTTGCAGAAGACAAGCACTGGCCAGAGGTGCTATCGCGTATTGTGTGAACCGTGCATTGTTGGACAAGTACGTCGAGCCACAACGCCGCCAACGCCCGCTCCAGCCTGGCTGGAAAAGACGTCCCCGTTGTCGCCCTTGTTGCCCCGGCAAGAGCTTTTCTCGCAGTGGTGACGCCACATGCGCCTCCGCCCATGCCCGGCAAGGGCCGCTTCGGGGTGGGGCGCGAGGCTTCCCGTCGCGCAAGCCGGATGGCAGGCTCCGGCCAAGTGCCCCCGAAATGAACTCGCAGAAGAACGCCTGGCAACTCATGCGTGACGTCTAACCTTCGGACCGGGTTTGCCCCATTACACTCCGAGACTGAACACCAGCTCCTCGAAGCTCACACGCAAACAGATAGCGTGAGATCCTACTGCGCCCCTTCAGCGAACTTTAGGTGGAACCACTCGCGTCCACCCGCAGCATGATCAGTCCTCTCGATCGAGAGGACTGATCATGCGTCTGCTGCCCATCATCGCCCTGCTCGCCATGGGCTGCATGCCCGGCATAGCCCGGGCCGAGTTCTCCTTGCAGGCCACGCCTTCCTCGCCGCTCCCACGGCCAGCGGGCAGACCTCCTCTGGCCAACCATCCCCAGGAACCCTCGGAGAGGACGCGCACCGTGGTAGCGTCCGGCTTCGGCCATGAGGTGCCGCTCCGGTTTGCCGTGCGCCAGCTGCTGCCGAAGAACTGGCGTGTCCGCTACAGTCAGGGCGTCAATCCCGACCGGCTCGTCAGCTGGGAAGGCGGCCGTCCCTGGGACTTCGTGCTGCGCGATGCCGTCAAGCCGCTCGGCCTGCAGGCCTCCGCCGCCCCGGGCGAAGTCAATGTCGTGCAGATCACGCGGTGATTCCTTTTGATGCCGCACTCGCGTCCGCCAGGGCTAGACCGGCCCTCGCACAACGGAGGACCTGGTGATGCCGGCTTTGGACAAGGCTTCGGTCGAGCAGTGGCTGCGAACGCACGAGCCCAATGTGGCAGCCCGTGCCGTAACGGCGGACATCCAGGTCGACGACATGCCGGGCGTGCTGTCCGAGATGATCCGGCTCGGCCACGCTCTCGACCGGGCCGCTGAACATGACCCGAACAGGCTGGACATCCTGCTGCAGCAGCCGGGAGCGCGGTCCGGCATGCGCGCGGTGCTTGGGCACGCCAGCCCAGCCCGGCGCGTGCGGCTGCTGGACTGGTTTTCCAGAACGGTGCTGCCGAACCGGCATCTCGTGACGGGCGGGCTGCTGGCCGACGAGCCGGGCGTGCTGCACGAGGCCGACGCGGGCCGCATCGCCCGCGAGAGCATCCGTCAGCTCAACCGCGGCACCCTGCTCGCACGGCTGTTCAGCCCGGAGCGGATCACGCGCCTGCTTTCGACCTGCAACAACGGGGAGGACGCGCCATGCGACGCATGATCGCCGCCATCGTCGCCATCGGGCTGGCGGGAGTGCCTGCCGCGGCCTCCGCGCAGACCGCGAACGGCGCGTCCCAGGGCTGCGCCGCCCTCGCGCAGGCCGGCGTCGATGCTGCGACGGCACAGATCGCCGCCGAGGACCAGACGATCCAGCCGCCGCAGAGCGTGCGCGGCCTGACCTGCCTCGACGGCTTCTTCAACGGCACCGGCCTCGACGTGCTGGTGAACTTCGCGAACCCCGGCAACCTGATCGGCGCGATCCAGGGCCAGCTCTGCGCGGCCGTCACCAACGCCTGGCGCTCGACGCTCGGCAACGCCCAGTGCGGGCTGTCGGTGAGCGGCTTCGACCTGGGGTTTGGTGGCCTGGGCCTGGGCGGCGGCAGCTTTTGCCCGCGCCTCAACATCGGCGGCAACGGCTCGCAGCTGGCCAACTTCGGCGTCGGCAGCGGAGGGGCGCAGACCGGTTTCTACGTGAACGGCGTGCAGCAGCTCCCCTCCGGCTACCCGCAGCAGTAGGACACCCATGCGCAAACTCAGCCTTCTCACTGGCACGGCGCTCGGCATCGCGGTCGGCGCCGCCCTGTTCAGCATACGTCCGGCCTGGGCAGACCTGCCGACGACGGACCTCATCACCGATGCGCTGATGCGACAACTCAATACCCTGGTGACTGACGCCATCAACCAGGTGCAAACCGCGATCACCGGGGTGGGCGACACGCTCACGCGGGCGACCGACCAGGTCACCCGCAACGTCCGGGCCACGGTGGCAGCGCAGGAGCAGATCCAGGACGCCACCAACACGGCGATGGCCACCTACCAGCGCAACCTGCGCAACGCCGACATCGTGGCCAACCACGTCGTGACCCCGGCGGCGTGCCTGGCGCTCGACGGCGGCCAGAGCATCTCGGTGTCCGGCCGGCAGGCGGACACGTTCAGCCGCAACGTGGGCGCGATCACCAACCCCCGCGGCGAGGGCGGCCCGGCGACCCCGGCCTGGGAAGGCTCGGGACAGGCAGCGATGGCCAACGTGCAGCAGCACCTGGCGCGCTACTGCTCGACCGCCGACGTACAGGCCGGCCTGTGCGGCGCGGTGTCGCCGCTGGAGAACGCCGACCAGCGCGCCGACTCGTTCATCGGCGTCCCGACCTACGGCGACCAGGCCACGATCAACGCCGCCAACGACTACGTCACCACCCTGCTGCAGCCGGTGCCGCCGGGCGCGCTGCGCGGCGACCCGCGCAAGAGCATGGCCGGGCTGCAGGAGGAGGAGGACCGGCGCCACTACAACGCCAACATGTCGCTGGCGCGCAAGGTCGCGACCGACATCTTCGCCTCGCACGCCCCCACGGTGCAGCTGACCCCCGAGCAGCAGCAGCAACTGCAGGCCGAGGGCCGGCCGCAATTGCAGACTGCCTCCTCGTCGGACGCGCTCGCGCTGGAGGTCACGCGGCGTTACGGCAGCCAAGCCTGGGCGGCGAGCCTGGAGCAGATGCCGAGCGCGCCGGTCATCCTGCGCGAGGTCGCCCGCGAGCAGGCGCTGGGCAACTACATGGCCCTGAAGAGCTACCAGCGCCTCGACCAGATCGCCGCCATGGCCGCGGCGCAGCTCGCGGCCACAGCGACGGCACGCTTCCAGCAGGCGCGCACCCCCACGATGCCGATCCCGCAGGTCGCCAGCCAATGAGCGCGGCAAGCCGGATGCGGGGCATGCGCCCATTGTCGGCGACGAACGAAGGCACCGACTGGACCGACTGCGAGACCTGCCATGGGCTGGCGGCAACATCGCCGGCGCTGCGGACGGCAGGGCCGGAAACAGGGGAGGCGTGAATGGAAGGGCAGAACGTGCAAGGGGGAGCAAGGCCGATGGCGGCACGCCCGGTGCAGGCGGAAGCGTTGGAAGGGCAGCCGGGCATGACCGGGCCGGCACGCGCGCCGATGGCGGTGCTCATGGAGCGCCTGGAACAAGCAGCGCCCTTCATCTCGGTCAAAGACCCGACTTTGAAGGACCGCATCGGCTGGTTGGCGGACGAGGCCGCGGCGGCTCCGGCCGCGCTGGACAAGCCCTGGTTCAAGACCCGGGTCGGCTACGTGGTCCAGGACGTGGAGCGTCTGAACAGCACCCAGCTCGTGATGGACCCGGCGCTGCGGGCCGAACTGGACAAGCTGGCGCTCTCCTCGCCCGGGCTGCGCCACGAGCAGCTGGCGGTGCTGGTGCGCGAGACCGCCCATCTGCGGCCCCAGGACGGGCCGCTCGCACAAGACATCCGCCGCTTGGCACGCTCGGCCGTGACCGGGAGCGTGGACGTTGCCAGCGATGAGGGCCGGAAGCAAGTCGAGCAGCTGGCCGAGCGCGTCCAGGCCGCCAAGGCGGGTGAGCCCACGCCCGTGCCCGCCGTAGCCGATCCAGCGAAGGCCGACCCTGCAGCAGTCAAGGCGACTCCGCCTTCCGTTGCGACACCGGCAGAGCCAGCGACGCCGGGGCAGTCCGCCGTGCCTGCCACTGTCCCCGCCACGCCGCAGCCGGCTGGCACGGTGCCCGCCCAGCCCGGCGCTTCCAATCGGCCCGCTCCGGCGGCCCTCGCTCCGGCAGCCAGCGCCCCAGCACAGACGACGGTGACGGCGCAGCAGGTGCAGTTCCACGGCACCCTGCGCGACATCCTCGCATCGGCCCGTCCGCCCGAGCCTGCGACCCCGCCGCCCTGGTCCAACGAGCCTGCACCCCTGACAGGCCGCCTCGGCAGCTACGAACAGCAGCAGGCCGACCAGAACAGCAGTCAGCTGGTAACCAGTGCGCAGGAGGCAGCCCAGAGGGCGGTGCGGGCGGTGGAGGCGCTCGGCAACGGACCTGGCTCGGGCGTGCTGAAGAAGATCGAGCAGGCGGCAGCCGGCGAACCCGACGGCCTGCCGGGCGTGATGGCCGGCATGCAGCCGAGCGGCAAGTACGCGCAGCTGCGGGCCGAGTTCAACGCCACCATGACCGCCGAGCGGGCCTTCGCGGCATCCTACGACAAGGTGGCCTCCGCAGCAGGACAGTATGCGACGGCGCGTCAGGCCGCAGGCGCCGACTTCGCCCGCCGCGGCGTGGACCCGGCGCAGCTCGAAGGCCAGTTCGCGGCCATGGACAAGGCGATCGGGGAAGGGACGGCCGCAGTGCCCGGACGCGACGCGGGCAAGAGCATGCAGCAGGAGTTGGCCGAGAAGGCCGCCGAGTTCTTCCGCCAGCTCATGGAACGGGTGAAGACCACGATCTCGCCCGAGCAGAAGCCGGGCGCGGCTCCTGCGCAAGCACCCAGCCCAGGCATGTCCATGTGACAGGGTACGCACTCGCGTCCGCCTGTGTGAGGGATTGCAGGAACCACCCTGGAGCCTTCCCGCATGCCCCGGCTTTCCCGTCCCGCCCTCGCACTCGCCCTGCTGCCCCTCATGGCCGGCCCGGCGATGGCGCAGGCGAACCCGGCCGGCGTCGTCTGGGGCGCGCTCAGCCCTGGCAACGACTGGACGGCGCAGCTCATCCAATCGATCTTTCCCGTCCCCGGCGTGGCAGGGGCGACCGGCGGCGGCGCCATCGGCCCCGAGGCCACGGTGATCGGGGCCATGCTCGGCCAGCTGACCGGCGCGGTCATGGTCTTCATGATCGCCTTCCTGTGCTACGGCCTGATCCAGCAGTCCGTCGCCGCCGCCGAAACCGGCCGCGTGCTCGGCAACCGCACCAACGCCTGGCTCCCGGTGCGGCTGGCCTTCGCCGGCCTCATGGCCTTCCCGGTGCTGGGCGGCTTCAGCACCGGCCACGCCTTGGTGACGCAGGTGGGCCTGTGGGGCATTGGCCTGGCGCGCAGCGAGTACCAAACCGCCATCCAGGCGATCGGCCCCGACGCGGTGCCGATCGTCCAGCCGATCATCCCCGGCAGCAAGAAGGTGGTGGCGGGCCTGATGCAGGCCGAGATGTGCCGGGCGCTGGTGAACGTGTCCGCGGGCAACCCGAACCTGGTGCCCGCACCCCAGCCCATCACCGGCGTTGCCGCCGGCCTCGACGGCTACGTCACCTGGTCCTACAGCCTCGGCCCTGGCAACGAGATCGGCGCCCCCGTGTGCGGCACGGTGACGATCCGCACGGCGGGCAATGGCGCGGGCAACGCGGCGGATGCCGCGCTGGACATGTCGGCGGCCGAGCGGACCATCGTCACGCGCGTCCTGCAGGACGACATTCGGCCGACTGCCGAGAGCGTCGCCCAGAACCTCTGGCAAAGCCGGCAGGCCGCCAGCCTGAACCCCATGCAGGACATGCTCGAAGCCACGACCGCCGACTACACGGCCAGGCTCATGGAAGACGCCACGCGCGTCATGGCCACCTTGCGCGGCCAGTACACCGCGCAGGCGATGCGCAACGGCAGCGCTGGGGCGCAGGATGCGCAAACGCAGATCGCGGCCTTGGGCTGGAGCGGGGCGGGCGCCTACTATGCGGAACTCGGGCGGCTGAACGGCCTGACGCTCTCCCTGCTCTCGGCCACGCCGACGGTGAACCCGCCCAATTGGCAGGGCCTGGGCCGCTATCTCTCGGCCGACCTGGCGCCGCTGGTTCATGCCGTGGCGGAGTTCCAGGACCGGCTGAACACCTACATCGCCACCACCGACCCGCTCGACCAGCCCGCCGGCAGCGCCGACCTGTTTTCCGGGGCGACGCCCACCGGCGACGGCGTCGGGCTGCTGGAGCAGGTCACGCGCCGGCTCGACATCTCCGAGCGGGTGCTGAAGCTGTTCACCACGGCCCTGGCACCCACGGCCAACAACTGGGCCGATCCCTTCGCCGCCCTGGTGAAGCTGGGCCACGGCATGGTGCTGACCGCGCTCGGCGCCGCCGGCCTGATGGCATCCGCGACCGCCAGCACCGCCATGACAGCGTGGAACCTGCTGACCCTCAACGTGGGCGCGGCTGTGGCGACGTTCAGCGGCCACCTCGTGATGAACGCCCTCGGCACCCCGATCTTCTACGGGCTGATGGCCCTGCTGGTGCCGGGGCTGATCATCGCCTTCGTGCTGCCGATGATCCCGATGCTGATGTGGACCATGGGCATCCTCGGCTGGCTCATCCTGTTCTGCGAGGCCATGGTGAGCGTGCCCTTGTGGGCGTTCGCGCACATGACGTTCCAGGGCGACGGCCTGCACGGGCGCGGGCTGCGCGGCTATGGCATCCTGTTCAACCTGCTGCTGCGGCCGACCCTGATGCTGTTCGGCCTGTTCCTCAGCTACTTCTGCTTCGCCGCCATCTCGCGGCTGATCTTCATGACCTTCTCGATCGCCTCCGGATTCGCGCTGTCCGCGGGGTGGCTGGTGTCCAACCTGCTCGGCGTGATCGTCATGCTGGCGATGTTCGTGCTGGCGCACACCGTGGCGCTGATCGCCTGCTTCAGGATGATTGCGCTGTTCCCGCAGCATGTCCCAACATGGCTCGGGCTGGAAGCGGCCGACCGGCTCGACACGCACTCGCTGGCCCAGGATGCCGGGCTGGTCGGGCTCGGGGCCACCCTGCAAGAGATCAGGACCGGCGCCACCGACAGCGTGACCGGGTTGGCGAACGGCAGGGCGGGCCAGCGTGCGCTGGGAGGGCCGGCGGAGGAGGCCGAGTCGTCGCAACCGTCCGGCGGGGGAATGGACCGCACCGTCGCCATCGCGACCGAGGCGGCCCCGCCGGCAAGGAAAGAAAGCTAGGAGGGAACAGTGTCGGAGTTTGGAACAGGATACCGAGTAGGGTTGAATGCTGCACGGGGACGGCAGGTCTCGGAGCAGATCTGGTCCGCTCTGAACAAGCGTCGAGAGCAGGACTGGGTGCAGCAGCAGTTCCAGGCACTGCAGGCGCGGCTCCAGGCCGTGCAGTTGGAAAACATGCGCCTGCAACAGGAAAACGTGCGCCTACGGCAGGACAACGCTGAGTACGAGAGGTTACCAATTGGGCAATGGACGAGATCGCGCGCTTGGACCGGTTCATCAACGATCTACGAAGCAAGCTGGGCATATAGACGATGGGGCTGTGCAGCATCCAGCATTCGTGCGCAGCACAGCATCCGCTTATTACTTCCGACGTGCCGGTTCAGCCTGAAATAAGCCGAGGCAGTCGGGAGTGGTGCAACACGACACAGCAAGGAAGGATAACGAACAAAGCAAAGCACAACGGGGTTGAGAAATTGCCCTGGAACTTGCAAGCTGGCCGTTACGGCTTTGGAAAGGCCGTGATCGCGATGCCGAAACACAGGAGGCGCTGACGACCACCCCATAGAAACGACAAACCCGCCGGTTAAGGCGGGCGTGACGCTTAGCAAGGACTGAAGAAACTCGGCGAAGTCGACAATCCCGAGTTTCCTCGCAGTCCGTTTAAAAAGCAAGCCCTTTCTTGCAACGGCAGCAATTCTAATTGGCTGTTTGGCTGCATTAGCCTCACCGTGCGAGTTGGGCCTCGACGTGGGGCGGCGGTTTTGAGTCGATCAGGGTCTGCATGAGCGTTGTCCAGTTGGGGAAGACGAGATA
>JAABVA010003534.1_pt1 | contig 14824 bp, 16 predicted proteins | sample 5560331 | NCBI WGS metagenome assembly JAABVA01 (sample SAMN12812661, study PRJNA571458) | rock metagenome | isolation source: Antarctica rocks | place: Antarctica: Victoria Land, Mt New Zealand sud | collected 2016-01-07 | reverse complement strand
CCGTGGAGGGGACCCTCGCGCCGGCGGCGCACCTGGGGTTGCGTCGGGCACTCGGCGCGCAGGCGGCGACGTTCGCGGCGACCCTCCCGGTGGGGGTGGTCCTGGCGGCGCATTCGCGGGTCCCGGCTGGTTTCCGGGAGGCCCTGTGAGGACCGGTCCGGTCAGGGTGAGGAACCCGGCGAGGCTGGGCCGGCGGGTGCAGCCGGCGGCGCCGGACTCCTGGGCGGCGTTCGCGCCGCCGCGGGTGGCGGCCCGGGCGGTCCGGCCGCCGCGGGAGCGGGGGCTGGGGGCGCGGGGGTTCACCGGCTCCGCCCAGGGGGCGACGTCCTTTGTGGACGCCCCGCCGGAGTGGCGGGGCACCTCGGTGCAGGTGTGCGGGTTGTGGCCGTTCGCCGCCGGGTCCGGGTCCCCGGTGGTGGGGGTGCCGCTGGGGCAGCACCTGGAGACCGGGGCCACGGTCTGCGGTGACCCGATCTCCTACTTCCGCGACGCCGGGCTGATCTCGAACCCGTCGATGTTCCTGCTCGCCCGCCCGGGGTTGGGGAAGTCGACGCTGGTCCAGCGGATGTGTATCGGGCTGACCGCGCAGGGCGTGACGCCGCTGATCCTGGGGGACACCCGACCGGACTACACCCCCGTCGTGCAGGCCCTCGGCGGACAGGTGCACCGGATCGGGCGCGGGGTGGGCGGGTTGAACGTCGTCGACCCCGGCGGCCTGTCCGCGGTGATCCCGCGGCTGTCGGGGGAGGCCCGCAGAAGGTTGGAGGCGGACCGGAAGGGCCGCCAGGAGACCGTGGTCGGGGCGCTGCTCGAGCTGGTGCTGCACCGCCCGCTGGACGCCCCGGAGGCCACCGCCCTGTCGACGGCGTTGGACCTGCTGAACGCGACCACCCCCCGGGGGACCCTCCCCGAGGTCGCGGCGGTGATCGCCGCCGGGCCGGACCGGATCCGGTCGGCGGTCCTCGCTGACACCGACGCGGAATACCGGGCCCTGACCGTGGGTGTGCTGCGGGCGTTCGGGACGGTGCTGTCCGGGACGTTCGGGGCGCTGTTCACCGGGGCCGCCGACACCCACCTCGATCTGGGCGCCCCGGCGCTGTCCCTGGACGTGTCCGCGATCCCCGACACCGACAGCCGGCTGCTTGGGGCGGCGCTGCTGGCGTGCTGGACCACCGGGTTCGCCGCGATCGCCGGCGCGCAGGCCCTCGCCGACGCCGGCCTCGGACCGCAGCGGTACTACTTCGCGGTGCTCGACGAGCTGTGGCTGGCGTTGCGGGCCGGTCAGGGCATGGCCGACCGGATCGACACGATCACCCGCCTCAACCGCAAGTTCGGCCTCGGGTGGGCGATGGTCACCCACTCCGCCGCCGATTTGCAGTCCCTGCCCCGGGAGGAGGACCGCCGCAAAGCGGCCGGGTTCATCGAACGCGCCGGGATGGTCGTCATGGGAGGACTGTCCGAGCGGGAACTCACCGCCCTGTCCGACATCACCCCGCTGTCCGCCGCGGAGCGGGCCCGGATCGCGGACTGGGGGTCGGCGGGCACCCTGAACCCGGTCACCGGCGCGGAGGACGACCCCCCCGGACGGGGCCACTTCCTCATCAAGGTCGGCGGGCACCCCGGGGTCCCCCTGCGGGTGCGGCTCACCCCCGCCGAGAACGGACTGCGCAACTCCAACGCCCTCTGGCATCCCACCCCGCCACCCGCCGGGAACGCGGCGGGCCGGCGGTGACCCGGACACCGGGGGCGCCCCGGTGGACACGGTGGACCCGGGCGGCGCTGGTGTTCTGCACCCTCGGGCTGCTCGCGGAGGTCGCCAGTGTCGTCATCGACCTCGGCCCCTACGGGGCGTGGACCGCCGGGACCGGGGTGCGCCTGCTCACCGGGATCGTCTACGCCGTCCTCATCGTCTGCCTCGTCGCCGACGCCACCGCGAAGGGCCGCCGCCGGTGACCGCCACAGCGGTGTCCGGTTCCGAGCGCTGGTGACGACGCGCCCATCTCGACGCCACACCTGACCGCCCCCACCTGACACCTGACGTCTGTCACCTGACATCTGTCACTGATGATCGGAGAAGCCCTGATGACGATGCCGGACGCTGACCGGCCCACCGCGGCCCCGCAGCGGGAAAGCTGGTGGACGCCGCTGACCCGGATTGTGGTGCTGGTAGTCGCCACGGTGCTGCTGGCCGGCCTCGCCGGGAACATCACCGTGACCGTCGAGCTGACCGGGGCGTGGTCGGCGCGGTGCACCGTGGACCTGGCCGTGGCCGCGGTGTACGCCGCGGTCCTGGTCCGCGCGGCGAACCGCCCCGCGGGGAAGGCCCGGGGTCGGTGACCGCGCTGGTGGGCTCCTACGCGGCGTGGGCCGCGACCCTGGCGTGCACGGTCGCGATCATCGCCGTGGCCGGGCGGGTGGCGACGCCGCACAGCTGCGGAATCGTGAGCCCTCTGACCGTAGAGGTGTTCCTGGCGGCGTCCGCGGGAACGGTGGCCCTCCAGGTCGTCATCCACGCCGGGGCGGGCTGGGTGCAGGTGGCGGTCGCCGCCGCGGTGCTCGTCGGGCTGCCCGTGCTGCTCGGCTCCCGCGAACGGCGCCGGGACCGCCGGGACCGCGACAGCTATCGGGTCACCACCGAGCGGTACTCCGCCGCCGACGCCGCTGCTGCTGCGGGGATCGGGGACGGGCGGTGACGGGGCCGGTGGTCGCGTGGGCCGGGAGCGGGATCTGCGTGGTCGCACTCGTCGTGGCCGCCGCGGCCATGGCCCGTCGGTCGCCGTGTGACAATCCCGGCGCCGAACCGGTGGCGGCGTTGGTGGTCGCGACGATGGGCGGGTCCGGGCTCAGCCTGCTCGGGACCCTGGCGGTGCCGCGGTGGGTCGACATCACCGTCGTCACCGCGGTCGTGGGTGTGCTGCTGGCCTTGGCCTGGTCGGGCTGGACTGGATTGGGCTGGGACGGGGCGGGCGGGGTCGGATCGCCGCGGCGGTCGAGCCGGGTGGGGGTCCGCTGATGGCGACCCCGGTGGCGCGGCGGGGTCCGACCGCGGGGTCGGCGCTGGGTCCAGCCGCCGCGGTGGTGGCATTGGGCGGGGTGGGTGCAGTGTGGGTCGGAGCGGCCGTTGGTGCGACGGCAGCGGGGACTCCCCGCCCGGGGAACCCCCTTGCGTACGTGATCAGGCTCGGCCGGGGAAGTGCGGTGTGGCCGGGCACGGTGGCGACCGCGGTCACCGCCGCCCTGCTGGTGGTCCTCGCCGCGGCGGTGGTCCTGGTGGTGGTGAAGCGGGCCGGTGGGGTGTCGGACCGGGAGGTGCGGGGGAAGGCCCGCTACCTCGCCCAGGCCCGTGACCTCGACGAGCTCACCGGGCGGTCGGCGCTGGTCCGGGCCCGGGAGTTCCGCCCGTCCCTGCCCCGCCGCGGGAAGGTGCCGGCGGCGGCGACCGGGGTGCTGCTCGGGCAGCTCCTCCCCGCGGGTGGACCGGTGATCGCCTCCTGGGAGGACGGGGTCCTCGCGGTGATGGCCCCGCGGTCGTGGAAGACCACCGCCATCGCGATCCCCGCGGTGCTCAACGCCCCCGGCGCGGTGGTGGCCACGTCGATGAAACCGGACCTCCACGACGCCACCGCCGCCATCCGCGCCCAGACCGGGCGGGTGTGGCGGTTCGACCCGCAGCACATCACCGCCGGCGGACAGCAGATGTGGTGGAACCCCCTCGCCGGGGTCACGTCGATCGACACCGCCCGGCTGCTCGCGGCGCACTTCTGCCAGGAGATCTCCGCCGGGGGCTCCGACGCGGACTTCTGGTCCAACGCCGCCCTCAACGTCCTCGCGAACCTCCTCCTCGCCGCGGGGGTCGCCGGACGGTCTCTGCGGGAGGTGTGGGCGTGGGTGAATGACTCCACCGCGTCACAGCCGGTGCAGATTCTCCGCGCCAGCGGGCGCACCGCGGCCGCCGCGGGGCTGGTCGGCACCGGGTCGGGGGCGCCGGAGACCCGGGAGGGCATCTACGAGAACGTCCGCACCGCGTGCGCGTGCCTCGCCGACGAGGCGATCCTCCCGTGGGTCACCCCGCCCCCGAAACCTTCGGAGGACCCCGCCGGCGAGGAGGACGAGGAGGAGACCGAGGAGCAGGTGGCGGCCCGGACGGGGATCGCCCGGTTCCGGCCCGAGGACTTCGTCACCTCCCCGGACACCCTGTATCTGCTGTCCCAGGACGACGCCGGCGCCGCGCAGCCCCTCGTCGCGGCCCTGGTGGACGCCCTGGCCCGGGCCGCTACGCAGACCGCGAACCGCCAACCCAACCGGCGCCTGGACCCGCCGCTGGTCCTGGTCCTCGACGAGGCCGCGAACATCTGCAAGATCCGCCGGCTCCCGCAGCTGTACTCCCACCTCGGCTCCCGCTCGGTGGTGCCGGTGACGATCCTCCAGTCCTACGACCAGGCCGAACTCGTCTGGGGGGAGCGCGGTGCCCGGTCCTTGTGGTCCGCGGCCACGGTGAAGCTGTTCGGAGCCGGCCTGGACTCCCCGACCCTCACCGACACCTTGTCCAAGCTCGTCGGGGACCACGACGTCACCACCACCTCCGTCGGCACCGGCGGCGGCGGCCGCAACGGCGGCGGGGGGCGGACGCAGAACACCAGCGTCACCCGGGAACGGATCCTCAGCCCGGGTGATGTCCGCAACCTCCCCAAGGGCTGCGCGCTCCTCCTCGCGACCGGGCACCGCCCGGCGATGCTCCAACTCCAACCCTGGTACCGCGGCCCCCACAAGACCGAGGTCACCGCCGCCCTCAAAGCGGTCGCCGCGCAGGCCGCCGCCGCGCAGGCCGCCGCCGAGCTCGCCGCCGCCCGCGCGGCCGCCGCCGCGGACGCCGCGGACGCCGGCGCGGCTGCGGAGGCGGCGGACAACACCGACCCGGCCATCCCGACCGACCCCGACAGCGACCTCGACGCCGGTACCGCCGGGATTCCGGTCGACGACGCCACCACCGACACCCCGGCCGCGGAAGCCCCAGCCGCGGCGTCCGGCGTCGCTGTCCCTGTCACGGCTGTCCCGGTCACGGCTGTCGCGGGCACCGCGGCTGGGGGGACCGGGGCGGCGATCGACTGGGACACCCTCGACTGGGAGGCCCTTCGTTGACTGACCCTGACCTGCCCTCGGCCGCCGACAACGGCCTCGACGACCCGGACGGTCTCGGCGACCTCGACGGGAGCGCACCCGGTGCTGACGTGGACAGTGCACCCGGCGGTCTCGACCGCGACGCGGACAGGGAACGGGTCTTCCGCATCGGGGACGGCGACGTCGACCGCGGCGACGGGGGGTTGTGGGCGACCGCGGCCGATGACCGGGCCCGGGCCGAAGCGTTCGAGCGGCGGCTGGTCGACCTCGAGGAACGCCTGGACGCCGCAGCCGCCCCGGCGACACAGCCCCCGCCGGCGGCGACGGTGAGAACGCCGAGGTATCAGGCGCTCCCGGACTTCGTGAACGAGGAGTTCTGTCCCCGCTACACCCGCCGCCGGCAGGGCGGGCGGTGGCGGTGGTGCCCCCAGTGGTGGGAACACTCCGAGGCGGTGTCCCGCCTGGACGCCCTGCACAAGGCGTGGGAGGCGATGCACGACGACGGCCCGAACGGGATGGGGGACTGGTACCGCAACCACCTCGACCACCAGCTGCCCATCCTCATGGGCGCCGACGGGCCGTTCCGCGGCTGCGCCGAACAGCACTGGGCCGCCGACCCCGCCGACGACCTCCGCACCGGGACCCCGCCCGAGGACAACATGGCCTGGCGGGTCGCCTGACCTGATCCGGATGAGGACGGTCACTGCTACAGCCGGGGTGGCGTGTGGCCTGTCAGGCGCGGTCGTGGAGGGTGACCTGGTAGCCGTCGGGGTCGGCGAAGGTGAAGGTCCGACCGAAGGGGCCGTCGATCGGTGCCGAGACGATGGTGTGACCGTCGGCGACGAGAGCATCGTGGATGGCTTGGACGTCTGTGGCGTGGAGCCAGATCGCGACCCCGATGCCGGGCTGGGCAACGGATGCGAGATCGGTGCCGGGGACGACGTCGCGGAGCGCGAACGCGATCGGCTTCGTCTCGAAGACGACGGCGTGCGGAGGTCCGGCCTGCGAGCGGACGAGGCCGAGGTACTGCTCGTAGAACGCCCGCGAGGCGTCCAGGTTGCGCGCTTGGAGCGAGATGAAGTCGGGGCCGGTAGCGGCGATGAGGATGCTCCTTCCAGTTGTGTCAGTCTGCTGACACCTGGACTGTATGTCAGACTGCTGACATGAGTCAAGACGGTGTGGGCGTCGACCTGGAGACGTCGTTGGGCTACCTGCTGAAAGAGGTGTCGAGCGCGCTCCGCGCAGCCATGGACGAGGTGCTGCGCCCGCTCGGGATGAGCGTGACGCGCTACTCCTGCCTCGAGCTGCTCGCTCAACGACCGGGCCTGTCGAACTCCGAGCTCGCGCGGGGCGCGTTCGTGACACGGCAGTCGATGAACGTGATGCTCCAGACCCTGGAACGAGACGGTTACGTGACCAGGCCCGCGGAGGCACCCATCGGGAAAGTCCTTCCCACGCGGCTCACGGCTCACGGCCGAAGGAGCCTCGAGAAGGCGACCGTGGCGGTGCGGTCCGTCGAGGTCAGAATGCTGGCCGGCATGACCGAGACCGAGCAGTCAGGCGCGTTCCGCGTCCTGCAGACGATGATCCATTCCCTGCGCGCCGGCGACGACGGTGCCTCGCTCGTTTCCCGACGCAGCGTCTCGTCGCGCCCGGGTAGGAGTGCCGCAGGGTGACGATCCAGGCAGGCGACCCCGAAACCGACAGACCCCCGACGACACCCTCTTCTGCGGTGAGCCCAGGATCGCGTGATCGCAGCGGGCCATGGAATCAGCCGATCTGCCCGCCGGGTCAGCGCCCGCGGTGCAGGGTCGGCGCGGGTACGCGGGTAGGGGCGGCGCGGTGGTCGTCGGCCCGGTTGGGCGCGGCGGGGGTGGCGGCGAGGGCTGCGGCGGCGGTGGGGATGAACCGCAGGGCCTGGGCGGCGGGGTTGACCGCCGCCGGCCGGGTCGCCTGAGTGGACTCAGCGGCGGGGGCCGCCGGCTCGGTGGTGGCCGGCTCGGTGGTGGCCGGCTCGGTGGTGGCCTGCCCAGCGCCGGCGGTGAGCGCGGCCTGCGGGTCGCGCCCACCCCGGGGGTGCGCGGCGGGGTTGGTGGCCGGGTCCCACCCGGCGGCCGCGGCCTCGGTGAGGGCGGTCTTCATGGCCGCGGTGGGGTGGAAGCCGACCTCGACCCGGAGCTGATCGTAGCGGTCGAGGACCTGCGGCCAGCGGCCGCGCATCTCGTCCTCGGTGCGGACCATGACGTCGGCGGCTTTCGGGTCGTGGGCCGCCCAGGTGGTCGCCGCGGCCCACGCGGTGAGCAGGTCCACCGGCGCCGCGTCCCGGCGCCACGCCAAACCGGCCGCAGGGGTGTACGCGGCCCGGTCGGTGCGCTGGCGGGCGGCCGCGGCGGTGGCGGTCTCCCGCTCCCCGCGGGGGGTGGCCCGTGGCGCGACGCGGTCGCGGGCGTTGACGGCCCGCCGCTGGGATGCCTCGGCGCGTTGGGCGTCGCGGACCGCGGCCGTCGCCGCGCGGGCGGCGTCGGCTCGGCGGGTCTCGGCGGCCTGGCGCATCCGGGCCACGGTCTCCACGAGCTGGGTGACGGTGAAGATCATCTGCTGGGTGGCGCGGTGGCCGCCGGTGACGATGTCGGTGTCGGGGTGCTCGGCGGTCATCGGGTCCTCCTCGGGGACGGTGGCGGCGGGGTCGGGCGGGAGTCGGCGCGCGCCGACCGCTGCCGGACGGCGGTCTGCTGCGCGGCGGCGGTGTGGGTGGCGGCGACGTGGGCGGCGGCCCGGGAGGCCGCGTCGTGGACGGTGAGCACCCGCGACGGCGCGCCGGCCCTCCGCAGGTCGGTCTCGGCGAGGGCGATGTGCGCGCGGAACCCGGCCGCCGCGGCCCGGGCGGCTTCGGCCTGGTCGGCGCGCTGCTGAGCCATTCGGGCGGCGGCGACCGCGTCGAGCATCGCCGCGACCTGCACGGCCATCGTGAGCCAGCGGGCGGTGTCGCTGTCCGAGCTCAACTGCCCCGCCTGGCTCATCGCCCGGACCGCGGTCCGCAGCAGGGCCGCCCGCGGCCCGTGCACCGGGGCCCCACCCCCCGGGGTCCGTCCGGCCCGCTGCGCGAGGTCCGCCGCCGCCACCGGTCCGGTGACCGCGCTGCGCCCATCAGGGTCTTGCTGCCACAGGTCCGCGGTGATCGTCGCGGTGTCCGCGGCGGCCGCGGCGACTGAGTCGACCAGGCCGGGGTCACCTTCGAGGGCTTCGGCGACGGTGTAGGCCCACAGCTCGGTCTGCCACATCGCCGTTGCCCGCTCGGCGACCTCCGCGGCCTTCGTCGCCGCGGCCGCGGTCCGGCGCTCCGCGCTGCTCATCGCCGCCTGCTCGGCCGGCGGGACCCGGGGGATCGCCTTCGCGGCGGCTTCGTGGGCGGGGTCCAGGCCGGGTCGGACGTCCCGCGCCCACCGGGCGCACAGCTTCGGCCAGGTCAGGTCCTTGTCCAACCCGCCCCCGGCGAACCACACCGGGGCGGTGTCCCGGCGGTCGCCGCGGATCAGGTCCGGACGCAGCGCCGCCTTGTAGCCGGTCACCTTCTTCGGGTCCTGGGTCGACCGTCGCGGGGAGAACAGCACCCCGGACGAGATCAGTTCGGAGCGGAACTCCTCCGCCGACCGGGCCGTTCCCGCCGCCGCCCGCACCAGGCGGCGCACCGTTTCCCGTTCCGATTCCGCCCGACCCTGCCGGGTCGCCTTCTCCGACTCCGCGCGGGTCGGACGGATACTCGCCGTCCGGTCCCCGCCATTCGTGCGGGTCAGCCCATACCTGGCTTCCATCCGCGCGCGGACCACTGAGGCGGCTTTGAAGTCATTCGGGGTGTGCGCGACCGACCCGTCCGCGCGGACCAGGGTCCCCGCGAGGTGGATGTGGGCGTCGTCGTGGCGGACCGCGACCCACCGGATGTCCCGCCTGCCCTGCTCGGTGCCGGCCAATCCGAGTTCACGCATCATGTCGTAGGCGATGTCCGCCCACTGCTCATCAGTCAGATAGGGGTCATCCGGGCGGTTGGAGATGATCGTGTGGAACACGTGCTTCACCGGCGGCACGTCCGGGTGCTGCTCCCCGCGGCGGACCACCGGGCGGTCCAGGTCCGCGACCAGACCACGAATGTCGAGACCGGCACGGCCGTCGGTCCGCGGCTTCGGGTTCAGCTCCTCCACCGCCCGGTACCCGGCGATCACCCGCGGGTCGGTGTGCTCATTGTCCCGGCCCGGTCCCAACAGGTAGTGCACCAGACCATAGGTGCGGGCGCCCCGTAGGGCCGCCCCCGTCTTCACGATCACCGCCCACCCGCCGCGGTCATTCCGACCGCCACTGCCGCGACCATTACGGCAGCCCCGGTCATGGTGGTCATCGGGCCCGCCCGCGGCGGTCCAGGTTGACCCCGACCAGCAGCGCGTCCCCGCAGGCCGCCAACCGGCGCACCGATTCCGCCGCCCCGAGCAGGCGGTCATCGACCTGACCGGTGGAGTGCGCCACCCGCACGGCCTGGTTGAGCAGGTTCCCGATCCGCCCCAGCTGGGTCTCCAGGTCATCCACGGCGTCCCCGGTGCGGCGGTCCAGGTTCACCCCCGCCGGACCCAGCCCGCCCGTCCCCTCTGTGCGACCGGTCCGCCCGCGGCCCCCGTCACCCATGTGGGCGTCCCCCACCGGGACCGCGACCTCATGGTCCCCACGGGCCACCGCGACTCCCGCCGCGGACAGGAACGCCCCCCGCGACAGGCCCAGCCGGTTCGCGCCGGCACCCACCGCGGCGGCCTCCTCATCCGACAGCCGCACCACGACCCGATGCCGGCGGGGCAGCGGCAGCCGCGGCCGGCGGCGGTTGCCGTGGACCTCGATCACGATGCCCCCACCCACCGGGGCCTCCGCGTACTCACCCACCGACCCGCCCCCACCTCGTGTCCGCCGCGGGCCACCGCCAGCCGTCCCGTCCCAGCGGCGCCGGGCCCTGCCGTCCTCGCCCTGCGTCGCCCTGCCGCGCGCCCGCGGCCGAACTCCCGCTCCGAACCCGCCGCGCCCGGCGGTGCGCACGGCTGACGGTAACCCCGCGCCCGGGGTCAACGGAAGGCGTAAGCATGCCTTTTGTATATCTTGCTCCTGCCCTCAGCTTCCTCCCTTGACTGCGGTCCGGCTTCGATTGGGGCTACTGCGGCCACCGACGGGACGGTATCTTCGGTCCGTGCCCGAGCTGACCGTCGCTGCCGCTGAAGCCGCCGCCCGCAGGGTCCTCGACTCCCGGGTGACGGCTGTCCGCGCCCTGGCCGAGACCCGGGCCGCCCTCACTCGGGCCCGGGCTGCGCTCACCGAAGCGGAGAAGGCCGACACCGCGACCTGGGCGGCGACGCTGCGCGCGGGCTGGTCTGACGCCGACCTCCGCCGGGTCGGGTTCGAACCGCCCACCCGCCGCGGACCCGGCCGACCCCGCACCACCGCGGCCACCGCGGCCACCGACACCCCGACCGCCCCGGACACCTCGAGCACCCGTTGACGTGCTGGTGACCGCCACCCTCACCCGGCCCGTGCTCGGGCCTCACGTCCCCGTCGGGTACCGGCCGGCGATGCACCCCATGCTGTGGGTCGCCGCCGTCTCCGAAGCCGCGGAGTTCGAACACCGCGCCGACGCGGTCACCCACCGCACCGACCTCGCGTGGGTCCTCGTCGACCACACCGACTGGACCACCCGCACCGTCGCCGCCGGCTGGGACTCCCTCGCCCGCTCCGCGCGCATCTCCCGCAGCACCCTCGCCCGGTCCCTCGCGTGGCTCCGCGCCGAACACCTCGTCGGGATCGTCAGCTCCGGCACCCGGACCAGCGGACAACTTCACGACCTCGCCGTGTACGTCCTACTCGAACGCCAACCCCGGTTCTGAGGAGCACCCGACCCGCAACCCCATCAGCGGTGGAGCTCAGGCGCTGGAGCCGCGGCGACGGGTGAACAGGTTCCACCGCCGCCGGACCGGCTTCCCGTGGACGTCGTCGCTCCGGCCGGGTGGGGTGTACGCGGCGACCCCCCGCAGCAGACCTCCCTGATGCTGGGCATCGACCAGGTCCGGCTCCCGCCCGTCAAAGACGATCACCCCGGTCAACAACAGCACCGCTGCCCGCGCCCGCACAGCGCCCACCCACAAGCTGATCACCCCCGCCTCGCCCGGGTCGCGCGGCCGGTACGAACCGGTGATCCCCACCCCACCGTCCGGGCAGAGCACGGTGTACGTCTCCGCGGTCTCATCGAGGTCCACCCGCCACCCCGGGGTCGCGGCCGTGTCCGCCCACGCCGTCACCGGCACCCCGGCCCCGACCAGCTCCAACCCCATCCCCAGATACCCACTCACCTCCACGTCCCGGGTTTCCGGCTTCCCACCGGGGGTGACTCCCACCACCTGGACCAGCCGCCGCTTCGTCGACCAGATCACCACCGGGACCTGCACCACCACCCCACCCGCCGGGACTTCGAACACGGCCACGGTGGTCACGGCGTCCTCCGTCGGCGGACCGACCGCCCGCACCGGCTCCCCCGGACGCGACCCGCCGCCCGGCAGATCACCGTCGGCGCTCACCACCACCTGCCCCCCCAACCGGACCGACCCCGGCCCGGAACCGGGCAGCGAGCACCGCCTGGGTGACCCGGTACCGCTCAGCTGCCGGCGGGTGGGTCGAAAACCACGGACGATCCAAGCGCTGCCGCAGCGTCGCCTCCTTGGTGGCGATCCGGTCGCGGACAGCTGCCGGCATCGCGACTCCGATCGCCGAGGCGGCGTACCCATCGGCGGCCCGTTCCTCGGCGAGCGTCTGGTGGGCGACCCTTGACGCCCGCAGCAGGACCACCGCCACCGCGATCCACGCGACACCGAGGACCCCGAGAGACCAGACCCGGAACGGGTACCCCGCCACCCTCAAACCGACGCCCACCGCGACCCCAACCGCGACGCCGGCACCGATCAGCGCCGTCACCTGCACGGCGAAGGACCGCACCGTCCGCTCGCGGACCTCAGGGTCCTCGTGGCCCAGGCACACATGGGACAGCTCATGCCCCAACCACCACCGCAGGTCCGCGACCGGCCCCCTCAACGACGCCAGCGACATGAAGATGCGGAACGGTCCACCCGGCTGCCGGGGTGGTCGAGACTCCTCGATCGTTCCCACCAGCACCTCCACTGGTGGCCGTCGATGCGGAACCCCCGCCGGCGGGGCCGACCCGTTGATCAACGCGGCCAGCTCCCGCTCCGCGTGGGCGCACAACGCGACCTGCTCGGCGTCGGTCGGGGTGGGGTCACTGCTCATCGGGCCTCCCGCGCGAGGTGATCGGATCAGCGTGGCCGGCTGGCCCTGATGCTGCCAGCGGACTGTAAGGAGACCGGCCGACGCCCCACCTCACCGCCCGGGCACCTGGTGCAGACAGCTGTCCGCGGGCAACGCCGAAGGTGGACTTGGCGTGCTCGCAGCGCCGCGTGGATCCTCGACCACCGTGCCACCTTTGACCGGCGCCCTGTCCTGACCCCGCTCTAAGCGCCCGGCGGTGGATAATTTGGCTTATCCACCACAATCCGTGTGGGTTGCATCGGGTGGGGCCACTCGTTGCTGGGTGCTCGAGAGCTGTGTGTGCTGGTCAGCTACGGGCCTCCCCCGCCGGTGGCGGCAGGCGGCGGCGCCCGGCAGTCGGCGGCGAGGTCCTTCCGATTCGTGCTGACGACCCGCACTCGTAGCCGAGTCCCGGGGGCCTGATCGGCGCAGCTATGGCGTCATCAGGTCTTTAAGGCTGGAGTCTTGAGAGCTCGGGGAGTTGGCGCGAGTGCTGGAGACCGGTCGGTCCTGTTCGTAGGTTCGGTGCATGGAGGACGACGAGGCCACCCGACTGTTGATGCGCCAGGCGTGGGAGGCACTCGGTGGCGACCCGGAGCTGCTGGACGTGGTGCAGGTCCTCGGGAACCCAGTAGGCCTGCTGCCGTCGACGCTGGCGGTGCTACCGGCGATGACCGCTGCGGTGGCCCTCTCGACGTTGGCGGCGGCCGTTCTAGACCACAGTCGCGGGTCGAGGTCGTGGGCGCCGGTCATCGTCGACCTGGAACACGTCGCGGTGGCTGCCCGCAGTGAGCGGCACGCGCGGACGGCGGCGACGGTCGAGGTGGACCTGTTCGCCCCGCTGTCCCGGTTCTTCCGTACGGCGGACGGCTGGGTGCGGTTGCACGCGAACTATCCGTGGCACCGGGAGCGGGCGCTCGACGTGCTCGGCTGCTCGGTCCGACTGGAAGACGTCGCGCGGTCGGTGCAGACGTGGTCGGGTGAGGCGCTGGAAGACGCACTCGCGGCCGCCGGGGCGCTCGGGTTCGCCGTGCGGGACGAGAACGCATGGCGAGATCACCCTCAAGGCCGGGCGGTCGCCGAGCTGCCGCTCCTTCAAACCTGTGCGGGCGCGACCCCGGGTCGTGTCGCCCCGCGGGGGCGAGGCGCCGCCGGCCTGCGGGTCCTCGACCTGACGCGGGTGATCGCCGGGCCGGTGGCGACCCGGACCGTGGCCGCGTGGGGCGGGCAGGTGCTCCGGCTGGACAGCCCGGACCTGCCCGAAAGCGCGGCGCAGGCGCTGGACACGTTGCCGGGAAAGCTCAGCGCCGAGCTCGACCTGTCGCAGCCCGACGGCCGCGCCCGCATGGAGGAGCTGCTCGCCCAGGCCGACCTGCTGGTCCAGGGCTACCGGCCGGGCGCTCTCGCCCGGTATGGGCTGAACCCCGATGAGCTCGCCGATCGACACCCCCACCTCAACGTGGTGACGCTGTCCGCCTGGGGGACCACCGGTCCGTGGGCCCGGCGGCGGGGCTTCGACTCGCTGGTGCAGTGCCCGACCGGCATCGCCTCCGCTGAGGGCGACGACGAGCAGCCGGGCACGTTGCCCGCTCAGGCGCTGGACCACGCCACCGGCTACCTCGCCGCTGCCGCCGGCCTGCTCGCTCTCGCCCGGGTGCAGCAGGGCCAGCCGGCCAGCAGGGTCGAGCTGTCCCTCGCGCAGACCGCCCAGTGGCTGCTGTCGGCGGGAAGGAAGGTCAGGGAGGTCCGGCGGGAACTGGACGCGAGCGTCTACGTCGTAACCCTTCCCGGTGCGGCCAGCCCCGTGCAGGTGGTTCGACCGCCCGGACACGCTGGCGACCTGTCGCCTGGGTGGACTTTCACCAGTGACCTCGGCGGTCATTCGCCAGCTTTCAGCTACGCGCCGGCCTGAAGCCTTTCATCCCCCGTGGGGAGGATCGCTCTGCGGGACGAGGTCGCTCCACTTGTCCACCAGGAACTGCGTGGGTTGCATCGGGGTGGGATGACCCGTTGCTTGGGTGCTCGAGCTGTGTGGGCCGGTCAGCTGCAGGCCTCCCCATCGGTGGCAGCCGGCTGCGAGGGCGGGCGACGCTGACCGAGCGCGTGCGTACGCCGCCGACCCGCCAACGGTCGAACTCGCAGCACCAGAACACACGCCTTCACCAGCAGACGCCCTGGTACCCGTGGCTCCGGCTCCACTCCGGACTACTCCCCGACAGTCACCGACGTGTGGACCGTGACTCCTAGACGGTATGGGTGAGGGCTGAGGCCTCGCTCGCATGTGGGCGTGGGTTGCCGACAGGCTCTCGAGTGTCGGTAGAGCCACAGGTGCGGGAGGCCTCAGTGATCGGTGAGCGTATGAGTGTCG
>JAABVA010003533.1_pt1 | contig 14827 bp, 19 predicted proteins | sample 5560331 | NCBI WGS metagenome assembly JAABVA01 (sample SAMN12812661, study PRJNA571458) | rock metagenome | isolation source: Antarctica rocks | place: Antarctica: Victoria Land, Mt New Zealand sud | collected 2016-01-07 | reverse complement strand
GGACCGCGCGCTTGATCACCTTCTCATCGGTGATCGTGACATCGGCCAACTCGAACTTTTCACTATCCATGGACGAAATCGTCACGCATGCTGGCTTTTGATCGCAAACGCAGTCGTGCGGAGAGTGACGGTGGACGCGGGCAGTCCGCCGCGAGCTCGCCGCCGGCCCGTGGCTTTACCGATACCGGCATGGCCGAGGAGGAAGGCGTCTTCCTCGCGGGCACCTTACTGAGCGACCTCCCACGGGCGCTCAGCCACCTCGCGCTCATCACCGCGGCCACCGCCGCTCAGGCCGTCCCTTCGGCGGCGAGCACCCCGGAAACGGCGAAGGTGGCGGCGATGACGGCTTCGGTCACCGCGGTGCGCCGACGGCGGGAGTCGACCCCTGCGAGGGCGACCATGCTGACCGCGTGCAGCGCATCCACTCCCACCCCCAGCCGACGAACGGCGGCGGTGGGCACCGCCACTGTGACCAACGCCTGGACCAGCTGGCGGGCGCCCAGCACCCGACCAACCACCCCGGCCCGGTGGTCCAGTCGAATCCCGCACAGCCGCGCTGCGGCGCCGGGGTTGACGAGCTCCAATCCGCCCCAGCCGGCGCGGACCGCTTCCAGCAGTCTCATCGCCAGGCCCGCCGGGTGAGCACGGCTCCCACTCCCGTCAACGCCGCGGCGACCCCACCCAGCACGCCGTGGTGGTGCGACGCCCACAACTGCGGCGCAGTGGCTTTGGCCTGGTCGTCAAAGACACCGTGGGCCCCGAAGTCCTGCTCCGCGTCTGCCGGTTTCCACAGGTTCACCGCCTGATCGGCCGCGCGCGGCTGCTTGGTCTGCTGGGAGGAGAAGCCGGTGCGCGCCAGGTAACGGTCCAGGATGCCCGGCGCGATGGCGTTGGCGGCCAGGGTGCCCACCGTCGACGCGCCCACCCAGTACTCCCGGCGCTTCGGGTGATCAGCCGTATGGAGCACCCCACGGGCGGCGACCTCCGGCTGGTAGATCGGCGGCACCGGTTGCGCGTGGTTGGCAGTTTGTTGAGCACCCAAGAGAACTGCGGGGTGTTCACCGCGGGCATCTGGACCATGGTGACGTGCACACCGCTCTTCTCGTGCAGCAGCTCGCAGCGCAGCGCCTCGTGGAAGCCCTGGATGGCGTGTTTGGACCCGCAGTAGGCGGTCTGCAATGGAATACCCCGGTAGGCCAACGCCGAGCCCACCTGCACGATGGTGCCCCGGTTACGCGCCTTCATCCGCGGCAGGATTGCCATTGTGGCGTAGACGAAGCCGAGGTAGTTGACCTCGGTGACCCGCTTGTACTCCTCGGGCTTGATCTCGTCGAACGGCGAGAACACCGAGGTGAAGGCCACGTTCACCCACACGTCCACGGGTCCCAAATCCTTCTCGATGCGTGCTGCGGCGGCCTCGACCTGTTCGTGGTCGGCGACGTCGGTGGGTACCACGAGCGCAGTGCCCCCGCCCGCTTCGACGTCCCTGGCCGCACCCTGAAGCCCGGCTTCACCGCGGGCGACGAGCGCCACCGTGGCACCGCGGGCTCCGAATGCCTTGGCCGTGGCCCGGCCGATCCCGCCACTGGCGCCGGTAATCACGACGACCTGGCCGGTTGCAGTTGTGCGCATGATGTGAACCTCCTAATCAGTGGGACTCAGTGTGTGCGCGGACTCGAGCAGCAGTGCGTGCACAAGGGCCTGCGGCAGGTCGCCGCGGAGTTGGCGCTGGTTGATGTCGTACTCCTCCGCGAACAGACCCGGCGGTCCGCACGCTGCCCGGTTGCGCTCAAAAGCCTTGCCGCCGAAACGCGTTCGCCTTGCTGTTCGGTGGCCAGGGCCAGCAGAAACCCACACAGCACGAACGCTCCCTCGATATCGGCCAACGGGCGGGAGTCCTGCCGGAAGCGGTAGACGTATCCGTCGCGCAGCAGGTCCGTCCGTACCGCGTCGATCGTGGCGCGGGTCCGCGGGTCGGCCGCGGGCAAGGCTCCCCGGATGGCCGGGAGCAGCAGGGCCGCGTCGACGCGAGCATCGCCGGGAGCCCGCTGCCAGCGCCATCCACACGAAGTCTCCCCGCGGACCGACCAAGATGCCGCGTTCACCGTCCGCGAGCAGGGAGTACTCGCGCAGCACATGCGGTGGAAAGCGTCCGACCGTAGGTTGTTTTGCTGTCACCTGCTGCGCCTCCTGCTTCTGCGATGACGTCGAGCCAAAGGCAATCCTCGCGCAATAGTTGCGTTAGCGCAACTGTTAGGATGGAACCACACGACCATGGGAGCGAGCGATGACACCAGCACCGTCCGGCGAGCAGTTCGAGATCACCTTCGCGCAGCAGCGGGCGACCATCGTGGAGGTTGGTGGCGGCATCCGCACCTACGACGACGGCGACCGTGCCGTACTGCACCCCTACGACCGCGAGGCGATGTGCGACGGTGCCCACGGTGCGCCGCTGATCCCCTGGCCGAACCGTCTGGCGGACGGCAAGTACACCTTCGACGGCACCGAGCAGCAAGTGCCGCTCAGCGAGCCGGAGAAGCACAACGCCATCCACGGATTTCTGCGCTGGCGCCCATGGCGGGCCGTCGAGCACTCGGCCGACCGCATCGTCATGGCAACGCGGCTGTACCCGCTCAAGGGTTACCCCTTCACCCTGGACGTTCGGGTCGAGTACAGCCTGAACGCCGACGGCCTGCGCGTACGCACCACCGCGCACAACCTCGGCGACACCGCCCTGCCCTACGGAAACGGCCAACACCCCTATCTCTCCCCCGGCGAGGGGCTCGTCGACGCCTGCACGCTGCAGGCGCCGGGGGCGACCCGCATCACCACCGACGACGAGCGTCAGCTGCCCACCGGCACCGAGGCCGTGCAGGGGACCGCTTACGACTTCCGCTCCCCGCGCCGACTGGGCGAGCTGGCGATCGACTACGCGTTCACCGACCTGGAACGCGATTCCGGCGGCCGCGCGTGGGTCCGGTTGACCGGGGACGACGAGCACACCGCCGAGCTGTGGATGGACGAGAGCTACCCACTCGTGGAGCTGTACACCGCCGACACCCTTTCCGACGCGCGCAAGCGCACCGGGCTCGGCTGCGAGCCGATGACGTGTCCGCCCAACGCGTTCCAGAGTGGACACGGCCTCGTGCGGTTGGAGCCGGAGGAGTCGCTCACGACGACGTGGGGCGCGCGGCTGCGCTGACCGATGCTGCCGGGCGCCAACCGCGTCGGGGTGCTGACTGCACCCGCTGATTCAGTCATCGCTCGGAACACTTGTCGACGGCCTGGCGAACTGCCCGTCGACGGTCACGTCGTTAGTTGGGTCGGAATCGACCTACTGGCAGCTGCAATCGGTGCTCGATCTGCAGCGGCTGGTCAGCGAACGCCTGGAACAGATCGGGCAGGGATTGTCATGAGTCTCATCGCCCCCACGCTTCAGGCGTTCTTCACCTAACGGCTGATCACCCAACGTAACGCCAGCCCCGAAACGATCGCCTCCTACCGCGACGCGATGCGCCTGCTCCTGGCCCACGCTCACGAGCAGACCGGCAAGCAGCCGTTCCAGCTGGACTTCGATGAGCTGGACGCGCCGCCGATCGGCGCCTTCCCACCTACCTCGAAACCGATCGCAACAACCGCGCCCGCACGCGTAACAACCGCCTGGCCGTGATCCACTCCTTCTACCGCTACGCCGCCCTGGAGCACCTCGACCACGCCCCATACGATCCGATCATGCACCTGACGGCATCCCGCGGCCGACGGGAGAAGGCACTCTCGGCCTCACGGTCAGTCCTCTAGATCGAATGCATCGTGGAACGCCCGCGTCAGGTCGTATTCCTGCTGCTCCAGCAGTGCTCCTAGTGGGCGGACCAATAGCTCGCGCGGGACGGTAGCTATGGAGTCCAGGTTGACGACGGAGTCGTGGTCGAGCCCATTACGTTGCCCCACGGCTACCTCGCTGCGCAGGCCTCGCACCGTGCTGGTGATCGGCGCGACCGTGACGAGCCGGCGGACAGCTCTCACTTCCTCACGGGTCAGCACGAGCACCGGACGCGTCTTATCGAGTCGTGCCAGCCAGATCGGATGCATCAGTCGAGATCTGACCACACCTGGCCAGCGTTGCGCGTGGCCCAAATCGCATATGCATCGGAGTCCACCTCCGGATCTTGTTGCGACGCGTAGATCTGCGCGTCGCGTTCAGCCGAGCGCCGTCGAATCTCCCGCTTGATCGCGCGATTGATGACGTCTGCCCGGCTGCCCTCACCTGCGTTGGCTGCCTGGTCGACGAACACAGCCATATCGTCGTCCACACGGATGGTCATCTGCACCGACATACCAGCAACATACCACGACGGTACGAGTCTGCTTGGCACTGTCCCGGTGGTGGTCCAGGAACAGCACGAGAGCGAGCACGCTGACCAGTGTCTGCACGACCGCGACGGTGATGGAGATCTTCGGGACAAACTCGGGACGGGCTGTTGGTGCTGGTGCGCACGGTGCGTAGCACCACGAGGCTATGGGCGAACGTGCCCAGGAAGAGCGCTGGCCTCCGGTGGACGAACGGGTCGCGGGAGAACGTCCGCAACAGCCGCGGGAGAACTGGCTGCTGGCCAGCTGCAGCGTCACGACGGTCAGCGAGAACGTCAGCGCCGTCGCTGTGAAGGGCGAGCCGGCAATCGCCGACAGGACAGTGCGAGCGGCATCCGCGCCACTACCGAACAGGTACGCGCTGAGCGTGGGAGCCACGTTGTCGTCCACACGCGTGTCTACGGCAGGCGTTAGCACACCGAGGGCGACGGCGAGCAGTGGTACTGCTCGTGGTGGTGCTCCGCGGCGCGGCACTGTGGATGAGCCGCCGGCTGCTAGGCGGTCACGTAGCCCACCCTCGCCGGTTCTGGGCTCGGCAGGGCATCCAAGTCGTCGCCGCGGTCGTGCTGCTACTCGGGATCGTGTCGATCTGGGTCACCGCGAACACCGACCTGAGCACCGGTGTCGGGCTGGTCAGCGCCGGACTGGCCTTCGCCTTGCAGCAGGTGATCCTCTCGCTCGCTGCGTATGTCGTCATCCTGCGTGGCGACACGTCCGGCGTCGGTGACCGAATCACGCTCGGCGGTGTTCGGGGAGACGTGGTCAAGCTCGGTTTCCTCAGACCACCATCATGGAGATGGGTCAACCGCCGTCAATGAGCGGCGAGGACCCGGCGGTGTGGGTCAACAGCCGGCAGTACACCGGCCGGCTTGTCACCGTGACCAACGGCGCAATCTTCAACGAGCCGGTCGACAACTACACCCGCGACTTTCCCTACCTGTGGGAGGAAATCGTCCTGCCGGTCGACTACGACGTCGACCGGGCCGAGGTCGAGCGCATCCTGCTCGCCGCTGCACAGGCCCACGCCGTCGTCGACGATCCACACGCCCGCGCGGCCTTGGCCTTCATGCAGTCTCGGTACGCCCTGGCTGACGCCTCGCTCGAGCCCGAAGTCTACTGGCGGCTGACCGACAACTGGCTGGAGATGTCCTTGCGCTTCCTGGTCGGGTCCCGGGGCGTCCGCGAGGTGAAGGACCGGATCAGCCGGCAAGTGTTGGGCGAGCTCGGCGCCGCCGGCATCGGTCTGGCCTCCGCCACGTACAACATCGTGGGACTGCCGGAGGTCCACCTCGCCCCCACTCCACAGAAGCCAGTCCACCGCAGTCCAGACGCCGACCCCAGGACGGCGCAGTCGAGCTGAGCCGCAGGGTCTCCTGCCCGTTCAGCGCCCGCGGAGACAGCCCGCCCTGTCACGACAGCGGTGGCACATCACATAGCCCGGGAAACGGTGCTGCCGGCGGGGACCGCCGAGACTGGCCAGACGCAACCGGCCCAAGTGGGGTCAGCCAAGGCTGACACAGCTAGGCAGACCCAGCTAACGCAGTTGGCGCTCCCGCGGGCAAGGTGAATAGGCAGTTCATCGGGTGCACGCAACCGGGTGGGGATCTACGGCTCTCCCCCGACGACACGGAGGCATCAGCATGACGGAGATCACCGCCCACCACGGCCTGTTCAAAGACATCAACTTGCACGTCGACGACACCCTCACCGAAGACCTCCACGCTGCCGAAGGGATGAACCTCGACGACATCACGCTCGTCGGCTTCTCGATGGGCCGTGGCGAGGTGGCACGCGACTTTTCGCTCTTCGGCCCCCAGCGAATACACAGCGTCGTGTTTCGCAGGCGCCCCGCACGGCTGCAACGTCAGCGACGCCGACGAGTGGAACAACACGTTGCTCGAGTTCTTGGCGAAGTAACGGGTCCGGCTCATTTGTTGACCGCTGACGACCAGCGCCGATTATATGGACTTCGAAACCATATAATCGGCGCTGGTCGCTTCACGGTGCAGTCAGCTCAGCGGTGCGGTCAGCTCGAGGTGTACACCGTCAGGGTCGCTGAAGGAAAGGACCGCAATTCCGGCGTCACCGAGGTCCTTGACCTCACCGTGCGGGATGCCGGCATCCGCCAGCTTTTGTTGCGCGGCAACGAGGTCGTCACGTGATTCGACCTGGAAGCTGACGTGGTCCAGGCCGGTGTGGTCTGAGTCGAATCGCTGACCCTCCGGCGCGACCGGCCGAAGCCCCAACAACGCGCCGGACGGGGTCTGGTACACGGTGCCGCCGTAAAACTGCTCCGGAGACTCCCGCACGCCTGGGTCGTCAACGTTGGCGGACATGTCGATTGCTGCCGGCCACCCGAAGACCTGATCGTAGAAAGCCTTCGAACGGGCGATGTCGGTGACGGTCAGTCGCACATGGGCGTAACCGGAGCTGCTGATGAGTGCCATGGCACTGTTCTACCCGAGTTGGCCGGCGTTGGCCGGATGATCAAGGAACGCAACAGGTCCTCGCTACACTTCGGCGCGTGCGCCGAGCGCAGTGATCAGCTCGCTGAGCTGATCGTCCCCGGCGGACGGCGCCTCTGCCCGGGTGGCGGCGGCAGCGCGGCGGCCGTCCTCGCTCAAGCACCACTGCAGGTGGTGGTGCAGCGTCTCGGCGTCGAACCGGTCCGCCGTCATCACCGCCGGCCAACCCCAGGCCACAGCCTGGGCCAGCACCTTCCCGCCGCCGACGATGGGATCCACCGCCACGGCAGGCACCCCATTCTTCAGCGCCAGCACAAGACCATGCAGTCGCATGGTGATCACGCCGTCGAGCCGACCCAACAATGACTCGACCTGCGCCGGTCTTGTCGCCAAGCGCCAGTCACGTGGATCCAGGCGCGTGTCCAACAAGACGGCTGCGGCGTCGGAGTCCGTCAGGTAGTCCTGGATGGTCGTACTGACCGCTGCATGCCGACGGCGCTCGCCGTACTCGCCTTGCCCGTCGGTCAGGTACACCCCGATGACCGGCACGGAGCTCTGTATCCGTCGGGCAGCCAGGTCGCGTCGCGGTGGGACGCCGGCGACGTCTCTGGGAATGACGACATGGAATCCGGTGACGGCGGGCGAATGCTGATCGATGACGGTGACGTCGACGGCGATCCGGCGGCAATGCGCGAACCGCTGATGCAACTGCGCAGGAATGTCACCACTCAGCGGGCCGCACACAAAGACCAGGTGGGTATAGCGCAGTGGGTCCGCGTCCATGAGCTGCAGTCCCCCGGGCGGACACATCACCGCACTCCAGGCCATATCATGGTCCGCCCCCGCGCCAACGAGTGCGGTGGCCACCGCATCCATGCTGAGTACATCGCCGGCCGTCGCCTCGCCGTGCAACACACTGGACCAGCCCACTACCAGGATGCGCACGCGCTCCGCCAATCAGTCCGCGTCACCGTCGGTGCCTGCGCGCGGGCTCCGTCATCGCATCCACTCGGTCGACGCTACCCATGCCCAGCTCGGTGCCGCCGATCATGGGTAGCGCCGAGGCTGCGAGTCGCGGTCTGCCCCCGTAGGTGGAGAGCGCGTGCCGTCCTGCGACAAAATACTGACTGCGGAAAATAACGATGAGCAGACCTCGGCCAGCACGGCGGGGTAATCCCGCTGTCCGGTCATCAACCAATTGACAAGAAGGTGGTTCACGGCGCCGACAAGACCGACAGCGGTGAGCCGTTGCGCGTCGGTCGGCGTATCCCGACTAGTTGGGGCGAGCCATACCGCCGTGGTGAGTTCCGCGAACTCGCGGAGAACCTCGTGCCGGAGCTGCTCAAGGTCGGGCGAGACGCCCACCACCTGGATGAGCACCACCCGAGCCCGCCGCGGATCGGCAGTGAGGAATTCGACGAAAGCACCCAGTGCGCGACTGGTGATCTCGTCCACCGGGGCGGCGCCGACGCCCGCAGTGGCGTCCGCTATGGCGGTGGTGGTCGCAGTACTCATCTCCTGAGCGAGGTCGCTGTAGAGGGCGACCAGGCAGGCGTGCCGGTCGGTGAACGACTCGTAGAAGTATCGCTCGGTGAGTGCGGCCTCGCGGCAGATCTGCTTGACCGAGGTGGCTGCGTATCCGTTGGTGCCGAACAGCTCGAGTGCGGCGGCGAGAATCGCATCGCGGCGCTGGCGGGTCCGCTGATCGGCGTCCAGGCCGGAGTAGCGCCTGCCGGTCTTCGATGGTCCCTGGGTCATCACTGTTTCCTCTGCCGGCCGGTTATGGCATGCTGAGACCATCATTTGACACATCAGTATGTCAGACATGTGTCATCATCATCGACGGGAATCTGCCACCTGGGAGGAGGGTGGACGCCGTGGCGTCTCATCCATTGGCCGGACGCGTCATCGCGGTGACCGGTGCGGCACGCGGTATCGGCAGGGAGATCGCCGCCCAGTTGGCACTCCAGGGTGCCCGGGTGGCGCTCGGTGACCGCGATGGCGGCGCTGTGCGCGCAACCGCACGCGAACTGCCCGGCTCGGTTGCCGCCTTCGATTTAGACGTGACGGACACCGGTTCGTTCACCGCGTTCCTCGCCGCGAAGCTGTCTCCGGCGGGGGAGGCGACCTACGCGGCCACCAAGCATGGCGTGTTCGGCTATCTCAACGGTGTGCGGGAGGAGCTGCACCGCAGCGGCGTCCAGCTCACCGTCGTCATGCCAGGGGTGGTCGACACCGAGTTGGCCGCCGGCACCGCGTCCGGCGCGGCGAAACTCCTGCAGCCGATCGATGTGGCGCGCGCGGTAATTGCGGCCATTGAGCGTCCACGCTTTGAAGTCACCGTGCCGCGCTATGTCGGGCCCCTGGTGCGGTGGGTCAATGTCCTGCCGCAGGCGGGCCGCGACTTCCTGCTGCGCAAGATGGTGCCCAACCAGATCACCGCGCTCACCGACCGATCAGTCCGGCGGAGCTATGAAACGCACAACGTGACCGCCACCGACACCACAGGGGTGTAGCAATGACGCACACGGTCCGACCGATCCCCGAGTTCGACGGCATACACGAGGTATGGCCTCGGGCAGACAAGCACCTTCGCGGCGTGGGTCGACCGGGGTTGCCCGGCGACGATCCGTTCTACCGGCCCCCGGCCGGGGTGGATGGCCTCGCGGCGGGCACGGTGTTGCGTAGTCGTGCCGTCGAGGTGGCTCTGTTCGGTGTGGTGCCGCAGAAGGTCTCAGCCTGGCAGTTGCTGTATCGAACCAGCGATCTGCACGGAACGCCGCGGGTGGCGGTGACGACCGTCTTGCTGCCCTGGGATGCCGACCCGACCGTGGCGCGGCCGTTGCTGTCCTACCAATGCGCGATCGATGCGGTGGCCGCGCAGTGCTTCCCCTCTTACGCGCTACGCCGCGGCGCCAGGGCACTGGGGGCTGTTCCGCAGTGGGAGTTACTTCTCCTGGCCGGCGTCTTTGCTCGCGGCTGGGCGGTATCGATCCCCGACCACGAGGGGACCGATGGACACTGGGGGGCGCCCCGCGAACCCGGCTACAGCACGCTTGACGGCATCCGGGCGGCATTGAGCTTCGACCCACTCGGGCTCGAAGCGTCTACCCCGGTCGGGTTGTGGGGCTATTCCGGTGGTGGACTCGCCACCTCCTGGGCGGCTGAGATGGCGCCCGATTACGCGCCCGAGATCAATCTCGTCGGCGCCGCGCTCGGTTCCCCCATCGGCGACCCCGCCTCGGCCTTCACCCGCTTGAACGCGACACTGCACGCCGGACTACCCGCACTGTTCGTCGCCGGGTTGCGGCGCATCTACCCCGAGCTCGACCGCACCATTCGCCGCCACGTCAACGCCGACGGCCTCGCCCTCCTCGCGTCGATCGAGCAGATGACAACCATTGCTGCCGTGGTGCGGCTGGCCCGCCACGACCTCGACCGCCACACCGACATTCCGTTGGCCGACTTCCTCGCCCAACCCGAGATCCTCGCGGTGTTCGACGACATTCAACCGGGCAACCAGGCCCCTTCGGCCCCGCTCTTAGTGGTGCAAGCGGTACACGATCAGATCATCAGCATCGACGACGTCGACGGGCAAGTGCACCGCTACGTCACCGCCGGTGCGCACGTGACCTACCGGCGCGACCGGCTCAGCGAACACCTGTCGCTGCACCCGCTCGCCGCCCCGGTGACCCTGCACTGGCTATCCGATCGCTTCGCCGGGAAACCCCTCCCCGACCCTGACATCAAAACCGTGTGGTCCGTGGCGTTGTCCGTCGCGGCGGTGCGTGGCCTGCTCCGGCTCACCTGGCACGCCGGTAAGGCACTGCTGGGCCGACCCCTGCGATCTCAGGCGCCCCTGAACGGCCGCTAACCCGCCACAGCAGCGGTCCGCGCACCCCTTTAGGGCCACCGTGGGTAATGCTATGTGCATGACAGAGCGCAACGTCCTCGGCGACGAGCTGCAACCGTGTGGCACAGATCCGCTGACCGGGTTCTTCCGCGACGGATGCTGCAGTACCGGCCCGGAGGATCTCGGGAGCCACACCATCTGTGTGGTGGTTACAGTCGAGTTTCTCGGCCACCAACGCAGCATCGGCAACGACCTGTCGACGCCGCGACCGCAGTACCGCTTCCCGGGGCTTGTGCCGGGTGACCGATGGTGCGTGACCGCGGTGAATTGGGTACGCGCCTACCGCGACGGCGTGGCTGCGCCAGTCGTTCTGGCCTCGACCAACAAGGCGGTGCTCAGCATCGTGGCGCTGGAAGTGCTTCGTGAGTTAGCCGTTGACGTCCCGGGCGACCCAAGTTCACTCGAGAAGTAGTCTCCAGACCGATTGGTGGGTGCCGCACCCGCCCGCGCATGCCGGTTCGTCGCTCCCCCGAAATGCGGTCAGAAGTCCCGCGCCGACTCTCCGGCGGCACCACCGACGCGGCCGATGTGCACCCTGCGCGTGAGCCGAATGAGCGGGCGAACTAGCAGCTCGACACTGCCGAGCAAGAACAGCCAGGTTCCGGCGGTGGCCGTGGAATCGGAGAAGAACAAGATGCTGCCGATCACGAACCACACCGCAACCAAGATGTCATTGACGATGCTGAGAATCTCGTAGCGCTTGCGCAGCACGAGTTCCTCACGGCCGATATGCAATTCGATGCTGTTATCGCTCACCTTACGAGCAGGAGCACGACCGGTCGACCGCTGCCGGCCGGCACGTCGTGCATTCAAGATGCCGTTGGCGTGCGCCAAGTGGTGGTCGACGCCGACGACGTGACCGGGGATGACCGCGGGACGAACCTGGGGCCGAGTGGGGTTTATCACCGCTCAGCTGCTGGGGTAGGCCTGGGCCGCGAGTACCCGCGCCAGGTGCGCCGCGTTGGCTGCGGCCGTCGCGGTGGTGGCGGCCACGGCCTCGGGCGTCTCGTCCAGGTCCTGGTAGTCGGTTCCGTGCATGGCCTCGCCATTCCAGTACGTGACCCCCTGCGCCGGAATGGTGTAGCCGACGTCGTTCAGGGCCTGGAACACGTCCGCGGTGATCTTGTGGGCGCCGTCCTCGTTGCCCACGACAGCCCCGACCGCCACCTTGTCGAACATGATCGGCCGACCATCGTCGTCCTGGGTGGCCACCTCGGCGTCGAGGCGCTCCAGCACCCGCTGGGCGACGCTGGACATGTGCCCCATCCACGTCGGCGTCGCGAACACCAGGATGTCGGCGGCCAGCACCTGCTCGCGGATGCTCGGCCACGCATCACCCTCGCCCATGTCTGCAGCGACACCGGGCTTGACGTCGTGATCGACCACCCGCACCAGTGATCCCTCCACATTGGACTCGGTGAGCTTGGCGAGTACCTGCTCCGCCATCAGCTGACTGCTCGACGGCGTGGGTGAGGGATTCAACGAGCAGACCAGGGCAACGGCACGTAGCGGTTTCGTGGGAGTTGTCATGGGCCCTAGTCTGTGCCGGAGATCCTGTGAACGCAGCACGAACAAGTCGTTCAACGCGAAAACGTCGGAGCGTCTCGGTACGGTCCGATCATGGGGCCGGTCGAGCTGTTGCTGGTGCGGCACGGCGAGAGCGTCGGCGATGTGGCGCGCGAACGTGCCGAAGCCGCGCATGCTGATGTCATCGAGCTCGACCAGCGAGATGCGGATGTGCTGTTGTCCCCGCTCGGGCGGGACCAGGCTGCTGCGCTGGGACGGTGGTTGTCCGAGTTGTCGCCCGAGCGCCGTCCGCAGTCGCTGTGGTGTTCTCCCTACGCCCGGGCTCGGGAGACTGCCGAGGTGGCGCTGGGCGAGGCCGACCTCCGGCTATCCACCACGGTCGACGAGCGCCTGCGGGACCATCCTGCGTCTGCGGTCGTGGCTGTCCGACCTGGAGCGTGCGGAGGCGGATCGACGGGTCCTCGTGGTGGCCCACGACGCGGTGATTTTGCTGATCCGTTACGTCTGCGAGAACCTGAACGAGGCGAAGGTCCTCGACATCGGCCGCACGGTGTCGGTGGCCAACACCTCGGTCACCCGTTTGGTCCGGGCGGACGGCGCGGCCGCGTGGACGCTGGACTTCTTCAACGCCCAGCAGCACCTCACCGAGCACGGCGGCCAGCCCACCGAGCACCCTGCGGAGCACGATGTCGACCCCCACTGAGCCGCTCACCGCCGCCCTGCAAGCGCCTTACAGCGCCAGTGTCTCACCGCGGGCCGGGACCCGCAGCGCCTCGCCGAAGCCGGCATCCGTTGCGGCGCTGACAAACTCCGACAGCGGGGAGCGGAACACCGGGTAGTCGTCGTAGTGCACCGGTACCGCAGTACGCGGACGGATGCGCCGGAGGAAGTCGACACCTTGCCCGGCGTCCATCGTGACGGTGTGCAGCAGCACGCGGGTGCCGCCGAGGTGCACCACTGCCACATCCACCTCAGGGTGGCGCTCGTGGATGGCGTCCAGGTGCGCGCCGGTGAGGGTGTCCCCGCTGACGTACACCCGTCGTCGCACCTCGCCGTTCACCCGGTGCTCCAGCAGCGATCCCATCACCGGCGGCAGCAGCTTGCCCATCACTCCGCGGGCGTGGATGGCGGGCAGCGACTCCACGCTCAAGCTCTCCCCACTCTCATGCTGCTGCTCGTGGCGCTCCCAGTTGGCCAACGCATGCGCCGTAAACCCCCACTTGCTCAGGTGCTTCTCCGCCTGTCCGGTGGTGATGATGGGTACGGATTTGTCCAGCCCGCGTCGCGCCACCCGGTCAAAGTGGTCGCCGTGCAGGTGGGAGAGCACGACGGCGTCCAGGCGCGGCAGCTCCGCCGGCTGCGTGGACGGCTCGGTACTGCGCTTGGACCACAGACCCTTGCCGAGGTAGGCCCGCTGACCACGGTGCAGGAAATTCGGGTCGGTCAGCAGGGTGAAGCTGCCGAGCCGGATCAGCGTGGTCGCCGTGCCGATGAAGGTGATGCTGTCGCCGACCGCACCCGACGGAGGCTTTGCGGCGGTCACTGCACGAGCCCGAGCACGGTCTTGATCCCACCCGGCTCGCGCAGGTTGCGCACGCCCCTGCCTACTTCGCGGACTATGCCGACGGCCTCGTGGCCGAGGATGGTGCCCGGACGCATCCCGCTCATGGTGCCGCGGACGAAGTGGAGCTCCGTGCCGCAGATCGCGCTGGCCGTGATCTCGACGATCGCGTCGAACGGGTCCTCGATGTGCGGGTCCGGCACCTCGTCCAGCCAGATGTCCCCCACGCCGTGCCACACGGTGGCGTTCATGCTGCCTCCTCCTCGTTAGCCCGAACTACGGTTCAGTGACCGGTGGCGAGCTCCGGATAGGACGGCCTACGTGCCGCCGGGGCGCCGCGGTGGGGCAGGCACGCAACCGCGGCCAGGGTCACGGCGACCACGTCCTCGATGAGCGCCGCCTGCCAGTCCGGCAAGCGGCCGACGGCCCATCTGCGCCACGCCGCACCCGACCAGGATCCCGCTGCCGCCCCGGCAGCTCCCGCCAGCGCGGGCAGGGACGGCTCGGCCTGCTCGCGGTGGGCCAGCGCGATGGCCCCGCCCGCGCCGGACAGCACCCGCACCGACATCACCGGCGGCTGCAGCCGGCTCGGCGTGCCCGGCAGCTTGTCAATCACCAGCTCACCACCGACCATCAGCGCGGCAACGGCCGAGGTTGGGCGGTGCGCTCGTCCGCTGGTGAGCGTCGGCCCGGCCAAGCCCAGTGAGCTGCGGCCGCCACTGGCCACCCCGAGCGCCGCCGAGCGTAGGACCAACGCTGCCGACGGCCGTTGCTGCGGCTGCCCGACGCGTTCAGCAGCGGTGGGTTGGGCGTGCACCACTGCGCGGGTGGCCAGCCCAAAGGCCAGGTGCGGCAGCACATCGCTAAGCCACGACGACGCAGCCCAGGTGCGCGGATCGCTTACACCAAGTGCGGCCATCGGCACGTCGCTGGCTGCCATCGCGGCCGCACCGGTAGCCAGCACCCCCACGGGTGCGGGCAGGCGGAAACCGG
>JAABVA010003532.1_pt1 | contig 14828 bp, 12 predicted proteins | sample 5560331 | NCBI WGS metagenome assembly JAABVA01 (sample SAMN12812661, study PRJNA571458) | rock metagenome | isolation source: Antarctica rocks | place: Antarctica: Victoria Land, Mt New Zealand sud | collected 2016-01-07 | reverse complement strand
CAGGGACGTGCCGCTCGCCGACGTCCCCGGGGTGCCGGCGGCCTGGGCGACTGCCGGTGCGCCGACCGAGAGCAGTGCGGTCACAGCGACGACGCCGGCAGCTGCCGCCGTCCGGGTGGTGGCGCGGGGGGCGCTCATGAGGGGTCCTCTCGAATGGTCCTGCGCACCCGCCGCGACGAATGATCGCGACGGCAGCAGCAGGGTGTGGCGACGCTCGCAACCGCATTCTGACCCCCGCCGAAACCCTGCCATCACGGTCACACCCGATGTGACTGCTCGGGGTCTCGGTCCAGTTCCAGCAGATCGGCACCCTGCCGACGCGCGGCTCGTCTCGGCCTTGAGCACCGACACCGCACGGGACCCGGTGATCCGGTCATGACGGTGGGCGGTGTCAGAACTGACCCCGCTTACGGCGCCCCACACGAAGAGCTGGTCGCGTGCCGCACCTCCCCAGGTCCGGCCAACGCCTGACCGCACGGCGAATCCACCGGACCGCTGCACCCTCGTCCCGCAGTAGCAGCAGCTGTGGGACGACGGCATGTGAACGGACATCCAGGGTGTCACCGGAGCCTCCTAGATGTTGCGGTGCATGAGGTTGGTGACGCCGGGGTGAGCAGGGGGTAGGCGGCAAGACGGGTCTCCGTCGGCAGGATGCGAAGCGCTGACAACACGTCCTGAACGCGAAGGAGACCCGCGTGGCTCACGCTAACGCCCCCCTGACCCCGACCGGCCGGCTTCGCCTGGTTCGCCGCTGCGCGACCCGCCCGGTGGCCCACGTGGCCGCCGAGGCCGGGGTGTCCCGGCAGTGTCTGAGCAAGTGGAAAGCCCGCTTCGACGCCCTCGGCGAGGCCGGGCTGCTCGACCGGTCCTCGGCGCCGCACTCGAGCCCGACCCAGCTCGACGCGGCGGTGGTGGCCCGGATCGAGGCGCTTCGGCGGACTCGGAAATGGTCCGCGCGTCTGATCGCCGCCGAGCTCGCCGCCGACGGAGTCCGGGTGAGTGCGGCCACGGTCGGGCGGTGGCTGGCCTGCCTCGGCCTCAACCGCCGACGGTTCCTCGACACCGACGGTGAACCGCTGCGGGTCCCGGGCAAGATCGTCGCCCGGTATCCGGGTCACATGGTCCACGTGGACGTGAAGAAGGTCGGACGGATCCCCGACGGCGGGGGCTGGCGGGTCCACGGCCGCGACTCCGCCCAGCACCGGGCCGTGGACCGGGCCAAGACCGCCGGCGCCCGCCGCGGCTACACCTACCTGCACTCCGCCGTCGACGGGTTCAGCCGCCTGGCCTACACCGAGGCCCTCGATGACGAGACCGCGGGCACCGCGATCGCCTTCTGGGCCCGGGCGCGGGCGTTCTTCACCGCCCACGGCATCACCCGCATCACCCGGGTCGTGACCGACAACGGCGCCTGCTACCGGGCCGGGGCGTTCACCCGGACCCTCGCTGGGTCCCGCCACCAGCGGACCCGGCCCTACACCCCCCGGCACAACGGCAAGGTCGAGCGCTACCACCGAATCCTGTCCGAGGAGCTGCTCTACGCCCGCCCCTGGATCTCTGACGACCAGCGCGCCGCCGCGCTACGGACCTGGCTGATCCATTACAACTATCACCGACCCCACACCACCGCCGGAGACCGACCACCCGCCACCCGACTCGACACCGGCGTCACCAACGTCACGACCAGCAACACCTAGACCACCCTCCGCCCTGGATCTGGAACCCGGTACCGCTTCGTCGTGACCAACGGGGAAGGCGTCGCCGGCAGCCACGCCGTCATCGTCTGGGCAGCCCCGGCCGATCCCCGCGGTCGGGGCTGACACCGGCCGGTCAACCAGCCCGTCGCGCTCCTCGAGCGGCGGGGTCGCCCGGTGGGTCGGCGTACGCCGGCCGGCCGATCAGAGGGTTGCGTCGGCTACTGCTGGTGGCTGAGGCTTTGCCCATGACCACTGCCACTGCCCCAGCCGGTCCGGACCGCGCCCGGTGGGCAGCTACGGTCCGGGAACTGGTCCAGCTCCGCCGGGAGGAGGCCGCCCAGGAAGAAGCCGCCGAGGACGCCATGGCCGATGAACTGCGCCGGGTGTTCAGCGACCGGCCCCCGCCCTTCGACGGGGTCGCCTACCACCGGTCCGGGCACACCTGACCGCCACCCTCCATCCACCCGGTCAAGCCGGGTAGATCCGCTGCGGCCGCACCCACGGTCAATGCCGCGGACCGTGCGACTGGGCTGTCCGCCTGGAATGCATTGGAGCGTCCCGCCCGGCCCGCCGCCCCTGGTTCGTCGGTGACCGGATGGTCGCAGTCGGGTGCTCCCGCTGCCCGCGCGGGTGGATGCGGCGGGAGGACGTCCACCGCGCCGCCGCATGGCTGACCATCGCGCACCAGCTATCTACTCCGGAGGCGGAATTGACGGTGACAGTGGGTCCTCTCGCCATCACCGCAGCTGTCGCGTTGGCCGCTACCGCCGGTCTACACGCCGCCTGGGCGGCCGGGTCGAGTTGGCCGGCCGCCGACCGCCGCGGCCTCGCCGACGCCGTCACCGGTACCCCGGTCATGCCCGACCCGCCAGCGTGCTGGGCGGTCGCAGTGGCGCTGACCGCAGCAGCCGCGGTCACCGCCGGCGCTGGTCGCCAGCGTCGGCTGGCGGTCTTCGCCCGCGCCGGTGTCTCCACCGCGCTGCTCATCCGCGAAGCCACCGGCCTGACCGGACGCACCCATCTGCTGGTGGCGTGGACACCGTCTCCGCGGTTCGTCCGCCTTGACCGCTACCCGTACGGCCCCCTCTGCGCGGTGGTGGGCGCACTCACCGCCACCAGCCTCCACCGCCGACCTGTCGGCCCCGGCTTGCCGGATGGCTCCGGTCGGGCCGGGCCACACCACGCGGCCTGACCGCTCGGTCCTCGCTGAGGTGGGCCCACCGACGTCGACCTGGGCGCGTCTGCTGGGACGCTCACCACCATTGGGACGGGGTTACTCGACTGACCTGCCCCCAGTCGCGGCGGTCGCCGCAGTTGCGCAGTCCCCGCTGCGGCAGGGGCGGTCAGCCGACCCGGGTGGGACTCAGGCCGCGGCGGCGGCCACCCCAGATCCCGGCGATGTACTCACCCCGGATCCCGGTGGCGTGGTGGTGGCAGTCACGGCGGACCGGGCAGCCGGCGCACACCGTTTGCGCCGCCCGGTCGAGGTCGGTGGGCTCATCCGCGGTGAACACCGCCCGCAGCATCGGATGTAACCCGGTGGCAGCGCACGCCGCCGCGGCCATCCACCCCTCCGGCGGTGGCACCCGGGTCAAACGGGCACGAACCGGAACCGCGGCGACACTCACCAGGCCACTGTGCCGGCACCCACGGACAAGACCGTCATCCCGGCAGGTGCACAGCGGCGGTGTCGAGGAGAACCCGCCGACGGCCCTCCAGCGCGAGCCGGTGCAGCCCTTGAGCAACCCACGCGGGCGGCCGTCCCTACCCCGGGCCGATCCGATGAGCGGCGAAGGCCACGTCGGCGGCGGCTAGGGCGGCGCGCAGCAGGCGCACCAGTCCTCACGGGTGAACGCGGGCTCGGAGCGCGCCGAGCCGCAGCCGTGCCGCGGCCAGGGCGCGGCGGCCGGATGGGGTACCGCTCACCGCAGCCGCGGCGAGCCCGGCAACAACCCCGAGACCGAGAATGAACGCGAGGACCCACTGCCCGGTGCGGGATCCGTTGGACACGCCCAACCCCACAGGAGCTGCGGCCGCACCGCCGGCGACCGCGACACCGGCGACGCCCGCGGGTGGTGCCGCAACGGCATCGGATGCGCCACCGCCGGCGCCCGCGAGGGCTGCGGCCGCGGACGGGTGAGCGTTCGTACTGACCGGTCGAGCCCCCCGCGGTGGCGGCGTGGGTGCGGGAAGCCCGGATCCGGGGACCGTGAGTCCCGGATTGAGTTGCGCCGACCGCGCCGACCCGCTCCGTGGTCCCGCTCCGGCGATCCCGCCTGCAGCGAGCGCGGGGGTGAGCCCCGCACCCGGGCCGGGTGCCAGCCTTGGCGGCCCCGTGACCGGGTGCGGCGCTGGCGCCGGCGCGGGCCTGCGGGGAGGAGGCGCCGGGGTCGGCGCAGGAGACGGTCCGCCGGTTTGGGCGGCGACCGCCGCGGCAGCGGCGGCGGCCTGCTTCGCCATGGCGGTCGTGACGGGAATGTAACCGGCGGGCAGCTGGCCCAGGCCGGTGCCGGGGATCTGCCCCGGCCCGGTGGCGTAGCGGATGATCGCGGCGACCTTCCCCGCGGCGGGCTTCGACAGCCCGGCAGTCGGGGCGATGATGCTCTGGATCATGGTGAGGGGGTAGATCCCACGCCGCCGGGCGGCCGGGTCCAAGTCGTAGGTGCCGGTGGTGTGCTGGTAGGCCATGGCAGCCATCCCGGCGCGCAGCGCGGCCGCGGTTGGGGCGATGAACTGTCCACTGGCGTTGCGCAGCGACGCCATCGGCAACCCGAGGGTCGCGGCCTGGGATGTGGTCATGACCCCGAGGACGGCGCGGTTGGGGTAGGCGGCGGGTGCGACCTTCGCGAAGACCGTCTTCCCGGCGTGGTTGGGGTCGGGTTGGCTGTTGGAGGCGTCGGAGGACTGCCCCACGGTCACATTCTGCGCGGCGATGTCCATCGAGTTAAGGAACTGGTATTTCAGGTCGAGCAGATCTTGGCCGTTGTACACGCACGCTCCGACCGAGGCGGGCACGCAGCGCGGGTTCGCGGTGGGGACCTTCCACGGGTCCAGTTTGACCGGCGCGGACACGGGAAGCTGCCAGTGCCGGTAGCGGGTGTTCACCCGCATGCCCCACCGGTCGGGGGTGCCGTCCAGCCAGGCGCGGGCGGTGGGGTCGGCGTTGACCCAGCGGGTGAGGGTGTAGAAGGCGTCGGAGTCGAAGTACTCCATCTCCGGGGCGTAAGCGCCCTGGGTGAAGAAGGTGACGCCCGGGTTGAGTGCCGCCAGTTCCGGGTCCTGCCACACCAGCTCGGGGTTGCCCTTGACGTTGGGGTCGGCGGGGTAGTTCGGGTTGGTCCCGCAGACGAACGAGCAGTAGGACTCGGTGAGCAGTTTCGCGACGACGCGGGCGTTGAGGTTCAGCGTCCGGACGGGTGCCCCGGTGCGGGCGTCGTCGATGGTGAAGCTGATCGCGGCCCCGCTGGCGACCACGGGGGCGGCGGTGAGGGGATGCGCGGAAGCGGTGGTCACCGGCCGGTTGAGCACCCCGAGCGGGATCAAGCCGGCGGCGAGCTGGCTGCGGATGATCGTATCCGGCTCGGTGGTGAGAGCAGCGCCGACCCGGACCCCGCCGATCCCGCGGGAGCACAGGGCAGGTTGCCAGCGGACGATCGCGGCGGCCGCAGCCTCTGATGCGGTGACCTGGGTCTGGTCGGAAGTGAACGGGCAGGTAGCGGACTGGGCGGCGAAGTGCAGAGGGAACACCGCCCGTTCAGCCCAGTGCGACGCGGTGAACCGGAACGCGAACTCGGTGCTCGCGGCGCTGTCTGACCCGCTGACGGCGGGTCCGGTGACCGGGCGGTCGGTGGGGATGACGACGACGGAGCAGGGGTGGGTGGCGTCACAGCCGAGGCTGGGCAGCTCGTTGCGGCTGCGGACTTCAAACCCGACCGATCCGGTCCCGTCGCGGGATGTCTGCCCCAGCTGCTCGTTGGTGGGCAGCAGGGTGAAGTCCGGGGCAGCGGTGATCCCGGCGATGTCGTGGGCGCAGCCGTACTGCGCGCAGACCGTCGACCCGGTGCTGGTGATGAACGGTGGACTCAACTGATGGGTCCACCAGTCGCGGTACGGCTGGGTCTCGGCGGGGTCACCGGGCACCGTCCAGGAGGTGTAGGCGGTGTAGTCCGCGCGGTAGGGCTGCGCCATCGTGGCCGGTGCATACCAGCAGCCCTCGCGTCGGGGATGCAGACCCCAGCATTGGAGGACATCGACGCCGTTGGTGGAGCCGCCGCCGTTGTCGATCGACCCGACGTAGGTGGTCGGCCGGCGACCGGTCCAGGAAACCCGGACGACCTGGTGGATGAGGTTCGTGGTCTGCGCGATCGTCACCTCTGACCCGTCACGCCAGCGGTGGGTCACCGCTGAACTGCCCGACCTACCCACTGCCGCAGCGTTCGGTGCAACCGCCACGGTCGGCACCTGGACGCTGTTGGCCTGGACCACCGACCCCGGGAGCGCCGACGCCGGGACTGCTGCCGTGGACAGGAACGCTGCGGCCATGATGACGATCAGCGCGGTGAGGAAGGGGGCGCGGCGCGGCGCGCTGGTGATCACGGCAGCTCCGGTGTGGGCGCGGGACAGGGCGGGGGACCCGGTGGGGTCCCCCGCCCTGGGGCACGGTGGTTGACCGTCCGCCCGCAGGCCGCGGTGGTGACGTGGCCGGCGGGCGGTGTCGGTCAGTGGGTGAGGGTGGTGCAGTTGGGCAGGAAGCCCTGGACCTTGATGGTGTTGACCGCGGTGGTGCTGGTGCAGACGTAGCCCTTCGCACCGAACAGCGCCGTGTACTTCGCGGGGACCGCGTTGTTGACCCGCTTGACGACGTTGAAAACCGACCGTGAGAAGACGGGGGTGTACCGGCCGTTGACCAGGAACACCGTCTTCGTGCCGATCTTGGTGGTGGTCACCGGTGCGGTGCTGTTGGTGTTGTTCAGGCGGACCGTCAGCTTGGTGCCCGAGTTCCGGAAGAACGCGTACCGGGCCGCGGAGAACGGAGCGATCTTGTTCGGGTCACCGGCGATCGCGGGCTGGGAGTTCTCCTGGATTCCCTGGGTCACGCACGAGCCGACCTGGGCGTCGGTGATCCCGATCGCGGACAGGAAGAAGGACCGCGTCCCGGACCCGGTCTGCGGCAGCAGCGGCTTGATCGCCGCGGTGGACCTGCCACCGACCCTGTTCCAAGTGCGGACGGTGCAGGTGTAAATGCCCTTCAGCTGGGCGGTGGTGAGGTTGGTCGGGGAGTTGGTGGTGGTGGCGACCGCGGTGGTCACCGCATCGCGGGCGAAGGGGAGGAACGCCAGCTTGGCTTCGGACCCGTCGGACTTCGGGCCGCGGGAGGAGCGGGCGAAGTCGATGCAGCCGTGGGTGTCCGCGATCAGCGCGGCGATGCCCCGGCTGGACCCGTCGGGTCGGGTGATGGCCGCGCAGCCCTTCTTGGGGACGATGGTCGCGGTCCCGGTCGCGTCGAAGCTGTACAGCCGGCTGCCCGCCGGGTGGCTGACGTTGTACTTGGCGCTGATCGCGTTGAGAACGAACTGGGTGGTGTCCGACCCGACGCCCACGACGTCGGTCTTCGCCGGGACTGTCCCCCGGGGCGGGTCCGCGAGCGCCGTCCCGGCCGTGGCAGCCACCAGCGCTGTCGCGGCCACGGTGAAACTGGCTGCTCGGTGGAGAGCCTTCTGCATGACGGACCCCTTCGGGGGTGGGCGGCGCCGGCGGCCGCGTTCAGCTGATATCAGACCTGAACCCGCTGAACGGGCCGCCGTATCCGGGTGAACAGCACATGAAACTCCGGCCGTGGACACCGCCGGGAGTCGACGGTGGTGATACGGACGGCCGGGGAAGGTGCGCACCGGCCGTGACCGGCTCCCGCGCGTTGCTCACCCCGGGGATCACCGGCGGCGTCGCAGGCGGGCGACGATGGCCGGTGGGAGTGTCGCGACCAGCAGCAGCTGCACGCCGGCGAGGACCCCGAGGACCCACGGCAGGTTCCCGGTGACCTGGGTGGCGCCGAGGTCCACCGGTATCGCCGCCGGTCCGCCCGCCACGGGAACCGCGCCCGGGAGTTGAAGGGAGTTCGTTCCTGGCGCCGCCGCGCCGGGGCTGAGTCCGCCGGTGGTGCCGCCAGCTGCCGGCCCGGGTGCAGTAAGACCGCTGACAGCGGTGCTGCCGCCGGCGACGGGCTGGCGACCGGACCGGATGGCACCCTGGCGGGCGGTGGACGTCGAGGCTGGTCCGGTGCGGCCGACTGTCGGTCCCACCGGGAGCGGCGCCGCGAGGGTTCCCGTCCCACCGGCCGGTCCGGATTGAGCGGACGCGACGACCGGCCCCGCACCCGGGGTGGTCGGCCCGGACGTCCGACCGGGTGGTGGTGTTGCGGGCGCGGTAGTCGGCGCGGCCGTCGGAGGCTGAGCGGAGGTGCCGCAGCGGGGTGAGCTGGCCTGCTGGCAGGCGGCCGGCTGGGGCGCGACCTCGGCGAGCCGGTTCTTCGACAGGTCCGCCGGGTCGAACGTCGGGTTCGCGCAGGCGGCGAGGTTGGTTTGCTGCGTGGTCGCGCCCGGGATGCGGCTGATCTGCGCGAACCCGGCCCGGACCAGGTTGACCGGCAGCGGTGAGTAGCCCAGCGGCCCGGCTTTCTGCTGCCCTTGGCAGAGGAAGTAGTTCGCGAACGTGCTCAGGGTCTGCCCCTTCGCGGTCGTGAACGGCGCAGCGGTGGTCGTCGGCAGGACCATGTAGCTGTAACTGGACAGCGGGTAGGCCCGCGGGTCGGGGTTGGAGTACACCCCGTCGAGGACCTGGGTGAGGTAGTCCGGGCTGGACCGGTCCTGGTTGATCTGCGCCTGGGTGAGGGCCACCGCCACGTCGTACTGGGTGGGTTGCACGTAGTAGCCGGCGGCGTTGAGGAGGCTGACGACCGGCCAGCCCGGCGGGGTGTACAGGGAGTAGGAGTACTCGATGTAGGCGATGGTGCCGTTGGCGTAGGGCGCTGCGACGTAGTTCGCCTGGTCGACCGACCCGGACTTGGCGACCGCGGACGTGCCCTGGGTGGGGTACTGCGACGTCAACCCACAGGGGGTCGGCAGTCCCTCCTTGCCGCAGAAGGCATTCCAGATGGCCGGGTACTGCTTCGACATCCACAGCGTGAACTGCGCGGTCGTCCCGGACCCATCAGCCCGGACGACGGGGGTGACCGGTATCGCGGGGAGCTGGGTCCCGTACTCGCGGGTGATCTGCGGGTCGGCCCAGGAGGTGATGACCCCGGTGAACATCTTGGCGACCGCCTCCCCGGACAGCCGGATGTCGGTGATCCGGGAGTTCCCGACCTGCAGGTGGTACATGAACGACGTGCCGCCGGCGACGATCGGCATGTACGCGTAGGGCCTGGTCGGGTTCTCCGGGTAGCTGCCGTCGGTGGGATGGGTCTGGAACGGGATCTCCGACACCCCGAAGTCGGCGGTCCCGTTGATGAACTGCTTGCGGCCGTCGCTGGAGCCGGTGGCGTTGTAGTTGACGGTCAGCCCGTTCTGCTGGACGTCGCGGGCCCACTGGTACAGCGCGTTCGCACTCCACGTGGACCCGGCACCGTTGATCGGGGTGAATGTGGCCGCGCGCGCGGCTCCAGCGGTGATCAGGGCAAGACTGAGCAGCACCGCGAGGGCGCCGGTCAGCGCGGCGGCCCACCGCCGGACCTGGAGCAGCCGGGTCGTCGTGGGCACCCTCATTGCCTCCGGTCGTCGTCGGTGACCCCGCTCGGGTCGTGGGGCCGCCTCGGTCGGGTCACGAGCCGGGCCGTCGTCGCCCGATGAGACGGGCTGCGAGGAAGAGGACGAACACGAGCACCAGCAGTGTCAACGCCGCACCGTAGGCCCGTTCGACGTAGGCCGGCTGCCCGCTGCGGACCAGTTCGTAGGTCAGCAGCGGCAGGCTGACCATCGGACCGGCCGTCGGGTCGGCGTTGAAGTTGAGGGTGTACCCGGCGGTCAGCAGCACCGGTGAGGTCTCCCCGATACCGCGGGCCATGCCGAGGATGACCGCGGTGGCGAGCCCCGGTCGGGCGGTGGGCAGCACGACCGACCACACCGTCCGCCACTGGGAGGACCCGAGGGCGTAGGACGCCTCCCGGAGGCTGCCCGGGACCAGGCGGAGCACCACCGCTGCGGCCCGGGTGATGATCGGGAGCATCATCACCGACAGCGCGAGGGCAGCGGCGAGACCGGAGTTGGGGAACCGGAGGATGAGGATCCAGGTCGCATAGATGAACAGGCCCGCCACGATCGAGGGCAGCGCCGTCATCGCGTCCACGACCATGCCCACGACCCGCGCCAGCGGCCCACCGACCTCGACGAGGAACACCGCGGTCGCCAGACCCAGCGGGACCGTCACGACGACCGCGATCGCGATCATGATCAGCGTCCCGACGATGCCGTGCAGGATGCCGCCGACGCTGAGGGGTTCTAGGGGTCCCGCGGCGGACAGGGACTGGGTGAAGAAGTTGCGGTGGCTGATCGCGGAGCTCCCGCGGACAGCGACGAACCCGACGACCGAGGTGAGCACCCCGATCGCGAGGCACCCCGTCGCGGTCCACAGCGCACCCAGCACCCGGTCGGTGGCCTCGAGACGGTCCTCCCGCGACCACACCAGCACCGCGTACAGGCCGAGGAACACCGCGAACCAGGACAGCGCGAAGCCGAGCTTGCCGGTCAGGGGCAGCAGCTTGGTGTAGATGATCCACACCACCGACGCCGACGCGGCCAGGCATCCCAGGACGGCGGCGATGTCCTCGGCGTGGACCCGGCGCAGATCCCGGCGCGCCTCCCCGACCTGTGGCGGCGGCGGGTGCCCGCCGGCTGGGCTGGTCGGGAGGGGGTCGGTGGTGGCCGGCGGTCGCCCGGCACCCGGTGCCGGGCCCGCCCGCCGGGCCACCCCGCCGGTGGTGACGCTCACGCGGTGTCCACCGTGGACCGGCTGTGGGCCACCACCCATGCCGCGACCAGGTTCACCCCGAGGGTCACCACGAACAGGACCAGCCCCGCGGCCATCAGGGCGGACAGGCCGATGGAGCTGGCCTCCCCGTAACGCGACGCGATCAGCGCCGCGACGGAGTTCGCGCCGAGCTCGAGGATCCGGCCCTTGATGACGAACTCCGGGGAGATGACGAGGACCACCGCGATGGTCTCCCCCAGCGCCCGCCCGAGCCCGAGCATCAGCCCGCCGATCATCCCGCCCCGCCCGTAGGGCAGCACCACCGAGCGGACCATCCCCCAGCGGGTGCTGCCGAGGGCGTACGCCGCCTCCCGTTCCCCGATCGGCGCGTGGCTGAACGCCTCCCGCATGATCGAGCTGGCGATCGGGATCACCATCATCGCGACCACCATCCCCGCGAGCAGCGACGAGCTGGAGTAGCGGATCAGGTTGTAGGGGACCGCGCGGTGGTCCACCCCGTGCACCCGGAACAGCGGCACCCAGCCGAGGTGGTCGGACAGGAAACGGGCCAACGCCGCGACGTGGCCCTGCAGGAACAGTGCCCCCCACAGCCCGTACACGACGCTCGGGATCGCGGCCATCAGGTCGACCACCGACACGAGCCCCCGCTGCAGGCGCGCCGGGGCGTACTCCGAAACGAACAGCGCCGTCCCGAACGCCACCGGCGCCGCGAACACCATCGCCACCGCCGCGATCACCACCGTCCCGCTGAGGACAGCCGCGATCCCCAGCCGGCCGCCCTCATTCCAGGTGGTGGTCGTGAAGAACGCCCACCGGTAGCGGCTGAACGCCTGCCCGGCCCGCAACGCCAGGAACACCCCGATCAGACCCATCAGCGCGAGCACCAGACAGCCGGCCACCCGCAGCGCACCCCGGAACGCCACATCCGACGCCGGCCGTGACGGGCTGAGGCGGCGGGGCACGTCACCGCCCGGCCCGGCCGGGACCTGCGTCGCCCGCCGTGCGGGCAGCGCGGGCAGGGCGGCGCCGGTCACCCGAACCTGCCCATGACGTAGTCCGCGGTCCGGGGGTCGGCGGGGTGGTCGAACACCGCGGCGGTAGACCCGTGTTCCACGATGATCCCGGGGGCGTTCTCCGCGGCGAGGAAGAACGCGCACGAGGTCGACACCCGCTGCGCCTGCTGCATGTTGTGGGTGACGATGACGATGGTCACGGTCCCGGCGAGGTCGGCGATGGTCTGCTCGATCCGCAGCGTGGAGGTCGGGTCGAGTGCTGAACAGGGTTCGTCCATCAGCAGCACCCGCGGGCGGACCGCGAGCGACCGGGCAATGCACAGCCGCTGCTGCTGCCCGCCGGACAGCGCACCCCCCGGGGTCCCGAGACGGTCCTTCACCTCCCGCCACAGCCCGGCCCGGGTCAGGCACTCCTCGACCAGACCCGCCGGGTCCTCGGCTGTCGTCCCGGTCAACTTCAACCCCGAGGACACGTTCTGCTCGATCGACATCGCCGGGAACGGGTTCGGCTTCTGGAACACCATCCCGATCTCCTGCCGGACCCGGGTGGTCTTCTGCGCCCGGTCGTACACGTCGTGCCCGTCGAGTAGGACCCGCCCGGCCATCCCGGCGCCCGGGATCAGCTCGTGCATCCGGTTGAGGATCCGCAGGAACGTCGACTTGCCGCACCCGGACGGCCCGATCAGCGCCGTCACCTCCCCCGCGGCCATCTCCAGGTCGACACGGTCAAGGACCTTTCGTGGGCCGAACCACGCCGACACCGCCTCCCCGTGCACGGTCGCCGGCCCGGTTCCCCCATCCGCGCGGTCACCGCGAAGCCCCTCACCGTCGGCGTGCAGCAGCGCACCGAAGCTGTCACTCACTGGTCTGTCCCCCTTGACGACCCACCAGATGTCACGGTCACAGCAGGTTCGGGAGCAGCCGGACAGCGGCCTCGGCGACATGCCAGCCGACGGCGAGGAGGACCGGGACACCGACCAGCCAGGTGCTGGCCCGCCCGAGCCGCACCCACGCCACGCTCAGACCGACAGCCGTGATCAGCAGCAGCTGCGACCACAACGCGAGGGGCACCGTGGCCGCGGTGTCACCGCCCAGCACCCCCTCCCCGCGGTCGATCACCGCCAGCGGTGCCGCCGCCGGGAACGGTGCGCCCGCACCCGCTGCGGCCGCAGCGCCGGGCTGCAGGGTCGCCTCAACGACGTCCGCGCCCGCCGGGAGGAAATCCCGCCCACCGGCGGTCACCAGGATCAGCCGCCCCGACACCGGACCTGACACCGCCGGTCCGACGCCGATCGTGCCCACTGCGGAGGCCGCGGAGACCCCGGTGACGAGGTAGCGGGCCGTGCCCTCCCCGGTGGTGGTGCGCACCTCAGCACCCCGCCGCAGCGAACTGAGCCGGCGGAACGGTCCCCCGAACGCCGCGCGCCGGCCGAAGATCACACTGACGCCGGCCTGTCCCGGTAACACCGACGTTCGGAGATGGCCGGGGCCGCCCATCAGTGTCCCGCTGGTCGTGCCTTCCAGGACGACGTCGGACACGCCGAGGGAGGGGATCTGGAGCAGTGCAACCGGGGTACCAGCGGGTATCGGTGCGGCGACCGGCTGGGTGCCCAACGCGAGAGCGTTCCGCAGCCGCACGTAGGCGACCACCTGGGCCCGGTGTTCCTGAAGGGGGGACACGACCGCGACGAACAGCGGAAAGGACAGCGCGAGCACGCTGAGCACCCCGAGGGACGCGGCAAGGACCCGCCGGTGTCCGAACGGCCGCGCACTTTCCGGTGCGGACAGCGGCGGCGTCCAGCGCCGCGCCCCAGGAACGCCGCCACGCTCGACGGTGTCAGCCTCCGCGGCGGCGGACTGTGTCAGCGTCATCGTCAAGACTCCCGAGATCGCTGCGCAGCCCCCGACCAGAACATCGCCGACGGTAGAGGGGGCGGGGAAGGACAGGACGTCCACGAGGTGGCGCGGATGTGAACAGGTCCCGTCCGGTCGGGGCCGGCGACGCCGTCCAGCCGGCTCAGCCGTGGCTCCGGCTGTCCGGTCAGCCGTCCAGGCTCCGCTCGGCGTACCACCGGGCCGCGGCCGCCACCTCGGTGGCGTACACGGTTGAATGGTTGTAGGCCACCACCGCGGCCTCCCAGCCGCTGCCGGTCCCGAGGGCGCCCGCCGCGCAGAGGAATCGTCCCGCCGCCATCGCGGCGTCGTCGATGTTCGACGGATCACCCGGGCCGCGTCCGGACAGTCCGACGCCGTACACGGCCCACGTCGACGGCAGGAACTGCAGAGGCCCCACAGCCCGGTCCCACCGGGTGTCCCCGTCGAGGCGGCCACCATCGGTCGACCGGACCGCGGGCCGACCGGCCGCGCCGTCCAGGACCGGGCCCAGGATCGTTGGGCGGACCACGTCATCACCGCCGACCACGCTGGAGGGTCCCCCTGCCCGGCGGGACTCGCCGGTGCCGTTGCGGCTCTCCACCCAGCCGATCCCGGCGAGAGTCGGCCACGTCAGCCCACACGAGGGATCCCGCTGGCGCAGGACCTTCTCCGTCCACCCGTAGGCGCGCAGCACCCGCCACGACAGGCCGAGGCGCGGCGCGAGACCCTCCGACCACCCGTCCAGAACGGTCCACGCCGGACTGGGCACCGGATGGCGGGTCCTCGGTGAGGTGTGACCGGCAGCCGGGCGCCCGCCACCTGACGTGGCAGCGGTTGATCCGGTTCGAGATGCCGATGTCGGCGAGGCCAGCACCGTGGCTGCCGTCGGAGGTCGGCGGACGGCGGCAACCGGCGACCGTCCCGGCTGTGTGGACACCGAAGGAGTCCCCAGCCCCGGCGTCGAACCACGAAGCATCGCCGTCGACGCCCACAGCGGGAACACGGCCGCCACGGCGGCTACCGCGGCGACCGTTCCCGCCGCCACCCGGTGCACACACCCCAACCTCGACCAGCAAGATGAACATCCGATGGCGTGGCGGGTACTGCCCGTCGGCGCTGTCCGAGGCGGGTGCCGACCGGTGCCGACCGGGGACCCCGACACGCAGCACGGTGATCGAGAGGCCGAGAGCGCGGGCTTGACGAGGCCGGCCGCCCCGCCCCCGGGGCAGGCAGATGAACCGGTGCGGTCAGTGTCGAAGCG
>JAABVA010003531.1_pt1 | contig 14829 bp, 14 predicted proteins | sample 5560331 | NCBI WGS metagenome assembly JAABVA01 (sample SAMN12812661, study PRJNA571458) | rock metagenome | isolation source: Antarctica rocks | place: Antarctica: Victoria Land, Mt New Zealand sud | collected 2016-01-07 | reverse complement strand
AACACGAAAGGCCGCAGCAGCCCTGCGATACCGTCTGGCAGAGGCTCCAAGGCACAGGAAACTACAATGCATGGCACTCAGAACCAGGTAAGTTCGCGCGTATGCCCCTCCGCCCCGGGCCCCTCCACCCCGGGCACGGTGGCCCGGAACGCGTGGCTGTTCGCAGCGATTGCCGACAACGCCGCCGCCCCGAGCCGGTGGGAGACGGACGCGGAATGCTTGCGGTAGAAATAGGTTAGCTGCGGAAACGCCAGGAACCTGTAGCCGGCCAGCAGCAACCGCGCGACGAAGTCGTAGTTCTCCGCCGTGCGAAGGCTGGGATCGTAGCGGATCGCGGTGTCTTGCAGCATCGTCGCGCGGAAGATCGGCTTGAGGTAGCCGAGCGGCAGGCCAGCCGACCGCAGCGCATTCGAGCGGATATACTCGGCCAGCCCTATCTGCACGGACCGGGCGTTTGCCGGGCAGGGCATCAGCAACCTCGGCGGCCTAGCCCGGTCGTCATCGAAGATCAGCAGGCTGTCGGCCGCGATGTCGGCCCCTGCTGCGTCCGCTGCCGCGACAAGAAGCGCCAGCCGTTCGGGATGGAGGAGGTCGTCATTGTCGACAACTGCCACCCAGCGCCCCCGTGCCTCCGCGAGGCCGCGGTTGCGCGCGCCGGCCGGGCCGGTGTTGACGTCGGACCGCAACAGCCGGATGCGGGGGTCATCGCGGGCGAGCGTTGCGACAAGGGCGGGGCTGCCGTCGCTCGACGCATCGTCGGCGACGATCAGCTCGAAGTCGGTCAGGGTTTGTGCGAGCACGCTCGCGACCGCCGCCTCGACGAAGCGACGTCCGTTGTAGTTCGGCATGACGACGCTGATGTCGGGCACGGGGCGTCCTTGCTCGGACCGGCCGCCTAGTTGCTGATGTGATACGGGTTGATGATGCCCAAGGTACCAGCGACCGGCAGAACCAAGCTGATGAACTTGGCCAAGTTCGCGGCTGGCGCGTCGGCGACGTAGATCACGTCCTCGTTGCGCATCGGCACCCGGTTGGCGAGAAAGAACATGTCCGCCTTGGAAAAGTCGGCCAGGAAGATAGTCGGAACCTGGGCCGGCAGGTCCGCCGGCGTGTTAGGGCCGAGAATGGACGCAATCGTTTCCTGCGGGACCAGGCGATACAGGAAAACGGCCTGGGTGTTCGCCCGGTCGTCCTGCAGCCCGCCGCCTTTCGCGATCGCCTCGTTCAGCGTCAGCCTGGTGTCCTCGAACGGGATACGCCGGTTGAGGGCGGTCAACGACTGCGTCTGGCCGATGGCGCCAAGAGCCAGGAAGAAACGCTGCTTGTGGCTGACGATCACGTCGTCGCCGGGCTGCAGCTCCACGTTTTGGGAAGGTGTTTCGGAAATCTCCGACAGCATGGCATGGTCGGCGAGGCCATCGCGCTGGATCGTCACAAGGCTTTCGTAGGCGGGGAACTTGGACCCTCCAGCGCGGGTGACGGCGCCCAAGACGCGGTCGCCGCCGCCATCCATGGCGAACCGCGACGCATTCGGCACGTCGCCAAGGACATTGACGATATTGGCGTGCTGCTCCACGAGGCTGACGACGACCTGTGGCTCCAGCGCGCGGTTGGCGAGTTTGCTTTCGATCGCTTTTTGCAACCCGATTGGAGTGAAGCCGGCGGCCCTGATGCGCCCGCCGAACGGGACGGAGATCTGGCCCGATTGGTCGATCTGCTGGGTCGGGATTTGCACGAAATTGCCGGGCCGGGCGCCCGCGTCCTGGGGAATGAACAGGCCGCCGCTGGCCGACTCGAAGATGGTGATGCTGAGCACGTCGCCGACGCCCAGGCGGTTCTGCGCGGCCCGGCCCCCGGTGCGCAACGCGCTGAACAGGGAGGGCTGGTCCTCGGTCTGCAAGCGGTTCACGACCGAAGGGCTGAGGCTGATCAGGGCGTAGGACACCCGGCCGTCCGGGCTTTGGTCCTGGACCCGGACTTCCGCCGTGTCGAGCACGGTGCTCTTGCGCGGCCCGCTCTGCGGCAGGAAAAGGCCGCTGCAACCGGTCGTCAGGAGTGCCAGGGCGACAGCGAGTGCAAACGTGTGGGCCGGCTGCGTGCGCGGGCGGCGCTGTAGAAAGAGACGTTGGCTACGCGACATGAAACAGATTGCCTGGAAAGCGTCCGTCGATGAACCTGAACATTCGCCATCTCCGGCCGACCGTTGTGATGGCGTTCTACATCAAATGTTAATACACTACGAGTACCATGGCACACGCCGTCTCGGCATCATCGAGGCAGGTTACATTTGAGCCACATGCAGCCGTGAGCCGGGCCGGGTCAGTGCGGGCGTTGCAGCCAGCTTGGCAGGCGGACGGCAACCGGCGCGCCGTCGCAGGTTAATGCGGCATCCAGCGCGTCCAGCCGCACCAGGGCCAACCCGACCTCGCTTTGGCGTGACCGGAGCACGCCCACCTCCGCCCCGGACGACAGGATCGGCGTGCCCGACTTCGGCAGGTCGGACGTCGCGCGAACCGGCACCAGCCGCCGCTTCAACAAGCCGCGGTAACGCGTCCGGGCGGTCAATTCCTGTCCCATGTAGCAGCCTTTGGTCCAGGAGATGCCGTTAAGCTCCCCAAAGCCGGCTTCCAACAGGACGCTTTTTTCCGCGTCGAGGTCGCGGCTGCCGTCGGGGAGCCCGAGCCCAATACGGTGGCGGTCGTACTCGGCCTCGCCGACGGTCGCATCCAGCGGCGTCGGGGACAGAAGCCGCCATCCGGCCTCGGGCAGGCGTGGGTCGGGGGCGGCGAGGGCGGTGGCCGGCGGCTCCCCCGCCCATGCGGCGTAAACCGCAAGGTCGACCGGCGCGATCTCCACCTTTGCGCGCAGGCGGTAGCGGCCCAGCCGGCGCGCGACGTCGGCGGCCTGCCCGGCTTCGCAGTCCAGCAGCACGGCATGCTCGCTGCTGAACATAAAGAAATCGGCAAGCCACTTGCCCTGGGCGGTCAGCAGGGCGGCCCACACCGCGACCCCAGGCGCCACCATCGCGACGTCATTGGACACCAGGCCCTGAAGGAACGACACCCTGTCCTCTCCGGACACCTCGACCACCGAGCGTCCGGACAGCAGCACCACATTCGTCATAGGCGGCTGAGTAAGCCCGCCGTGCCGTTGCCGCAACTGGCGAACACGCGCCGGGGCTGATAGACGGGCGCGGCCATGCGCATCCTGTTCATCTCGGCGACGCGGATCGGCGACGCCGTTCTCTCGACGGGGCTGCTGGACACCTTACTGCACTGCCACCCGGACGCGCGGATCACGATCGCCTGCGGTTCCGTCGCCGCTGGCATCTTCGCGCGCATGCCGCAACTGGAGCGCATCCTGACCGTCCGGAAACGCCGTTTCGACGCGCATTGGCTGACGCTCTGGGGGCAGACCGCCACCACGGTTTGGGACCTCGCCGTCGATTTGCGAGGGTCGGCCCTGACGTTCGTGCTGCCGGTTCGCCGCCAGGCGATCATGCGCGGTGGCCGCCGGCCCGGGCACCGGCTGACTCACCTTGCGGCGACGCTTGGATTGTCGCCCCCGCCCTTGCCGGTCGCCTGGACGGATGCCAGCGACCGCGAGATGGCGGCGACTCTGCTTCCCGCCGGCGCCCCGATCGTCGGTCTCGGCCGGACGGCGAACTGGAGCGGCAAGATATGGCCGCCCGACCGGTTCGTGGCGTTGTTCGAGGCGCTGCAGGCAGGTCCGCTGCCGGATGCGCGCGCCGCGGTGTTTGCCGGTCCAGGCGAGGGCGAGCGCACGCTGGCAGCGCCGGTGCTGGCCGCGTTGCCGGGCGCCATCGACCTCGCCGGCCGGCTCACCCTTCCGCAAGCCTCGGCCTGCTTGGCGCGGACCAGCCTGTTCATCGGCAACGATTCCGGCCTGATGCACATGGCCGCTGCGGCCGGCGCGCCGACCCTGGGCCTGTTCGGACCCACCCCGGCCAGCGAGTACGGGCCAACCGGGCGGCACGCGTCCGCGGTGCTCGCCGACGGGCAGCCGGGAGCAGCGCCGATGGATGCGCTCTCGGTCGCCGCCGCCCTGCAGGCAGCGCGGCGGCTGCTCGAGGCATGAGGGTCGCGCAGATCATGGCCGGCGCGCCCGTCGGCGGGGCGGAGCTGTTCTTCGAGCGGCTCTGCCTGGCGTTGCACGGCGGCGGCGACGACGTGCTGCCCATCATCCGCGCCGACCCTTCCCGCGCCGCCCGGCTTGCCTCCGGCGGTCTGCCGGTAGAGCAATTTGCGTTCGGCGGCGCCTTGGACCTCGGGACCCGGCGGCGGCTGCGGAGCTCAGTCCGGCAGTTCGCGCCGCGCGTCGCCGTCGCTTGGATGAACCGCGCCGCCCGGTTCGCGCCGATGGGGAACTGGGCGCTGGTGGGCCGGCTCGGCGGATTCTACGACCTCGGCTACTATCGGCGCTGCGATCACCTCGTCGGCAACACGCGCGGGGTCGTCAGGTACATCTGCGAGCAAGGCTGGCCGGCGAACCGGGTGCATTACCTGCCGAACTTCGCCCCCGACCTCGCCGGCGCGCGCCCGGCCCGGCCGGAACTGCCGTCCGGCGCAAAGCTCGTCCTTGCACTGGGCCGGCTGCATCCCAACAAGGGTTTCGACGTGCTCATTCGCGCCATGGCCCAGCTCCCGGGCGTCCACGCCCTGATTGCTGGGGAGGGGCCGGAGCGCGCGGCCCTAACGGCGCTCGCCCGCGACGAGGGCGTGGCCGACCGGGTTCATCTGCCGGGCTGGGTGCAGGACCCGGCGGGCCTGCTCGCAGCTTGCGACGCGCTGGCCTGCCCGTCGCGCCTCGAGCCGTTGGGCAACGTCGTGCTCGACGCGTGGTCCGCAAGCCGTCCGGTCGTGGCCGCCGCCGCCGCCGGTCCGCTGGAGCTGATCACCCCCGGCGAGGACGGGCTGCTCGTTCCCTGCGACGACCCGGCGGCGCTCGCTCAAAGCCTCGCGCTCGTCCTGGATCACGCCCCGCTTGCAGCACGGCTCGCCGCGTCCGGGCGCGCGCGCTATGACGCGGACTTCGCAACGGAACCCGTGCTGGCCCGCTGGCGCGCCTTCCTGGCCACCGTGGAGAAAGCCTGATGTGCGGCATCGCCGGCTTGACGATGGAACCCGGCGCGCCGCCGCCCGGGTCGGCCGTGCTCTCCGCGCTGTCGGAGGCGCTGCAGCACCGGGGCCCCGAAGGCACCGGGCACAGCGTCGTCGGGCGCACCGCACTGGTCCATACCCGCTTGGCGATCATCGACCTGGCCGGGGGCGACCAGCCGCTGTTCGCCGGCCCGGCGGCGCTGGTGGGGAACGCCGAGGTCTATAACTACCGCGAACTGACGGCTGGCCTGCCCAGCACGTCGTTCGCCACGGGCAGCGATTGCGAGCCGCCGCTGCACCTTTGGCGCCGCGACGGCAGCGCCTACGCGGGCGCGCTGCGAGGCATGTTCGCCCTCGCCATCCATGACCGCGCGGCCCACAGCCTGACGCTCACGCGCGACCCGTTCGGCATCAAGCCGCTGTACACCGCCCAGATCCCCAGCGGGCTGGCGTTCGCATCCGAGCCGCAGGCGCTGCTCGCGGCCGGGCTGGTGCGGCGTGGCCTTCGCCCGGGCGCGCGCGACGAGCTGCTGCAGATGCAGTTCACGACGGGGGCCGACACCATCTTCCCGGGCATCCAGCGCGTGCTCCCCGGCGAGACCCTGCGGGCGGTGGACGGGCACATCGTCGACCGCCAGCGCGTTCCAGCCCTGCCGGAAGGCGGGCCGGAGGACATCGACGAGGGCATCGCCGTCGCGCGCCTCGACCGGGCGCTGGAGCAGAGCGTCGATTTCCACCAGCGCAGCGACGTGCCGTACGGAATGTTCCTTTCGGGCGGGATCGACAGCGCCGCCATCCTTGCCATGATGGCCCGGCTCAACGCCGGCGGCGTGCTGGCGTTCACCGCTGGCTTCGACGTCCCGGGCGCCGCGGACGAGCGCGCGCATGCGGCGGTGGTCGCCCGGGCCGCCGGCGCCCGGCACGAGACGATCGAGGTGACCGAGGCGATGGTCTGGCGCCATCTGCCGCAGATCGTGGCCGCCATGGATGACCCGGCGGCCGACTACGCCATCATCCCGAGCTGGTTCCTGGCACGCCGGGCCAAGCAGGACGTGAAGGTGGTGCTGTGCGGGGAGGGGGGCGACGAGCTGTTCGCCGGCTACGGGCGCTACCGGACCGCCATGCGCCCATGGTGGGGGGGCGGCCGCGTGATGCGCGCGCGCGGCACGTTCGACAAGCTGGACGTGCTGCGGACCGTGCCCACCGGCTGGCGCGACGGCATCGCCGCGGCCGAAGCCCGTGCGAGTGGCGGCGGGCGTACCCGGCTGGCGCTGGCCCAGGCTACGGACGTGGCGGATTGGCTGCCGCACGACCTGCTGCTGAAGCTCGACCGCTGCCTGATGGCGCACGCGGTGGAGGGCCGGACGCCGTTGCTCGATCCCGGCGTGGCTGCGGCGGCGTTCCGGCTGCCGGACGGGCTGAAGGTCCGCGGCGGACGCGGCAAATACCTGCTGCGCCGCTGGCTCGCCGATCATCTGCCGGCGGCCAACCCGTTCGCGCCCAAGCAGGGCTTCACCGTCCCGATTGCCGCCTGGATCGCCGGGCAGGGCGCGCGCCTCGGGCCGCTGGTGGCCGCGCAGCCGGGCGTTGCGGAGATCGCCGCGCCCGACAAAGTCGTGTCCCTGTTCCGCCACGCCGATGGCCGTCACGAAGGGTTTGCGGCCTGGACCCTGCTGTTCTACGCGCTGTGGCACCGGGCGCACATCGAGGCGCGCCCGGTCGATGGCGACGTATTCGAAGTCTTGGGAAGCTAGTTCATGCACTACGACCTGCTTATCCGTGGCGGGGACTGCGTGCTCCCCTGGGGTCAAGCGCGCCTCGACGTCGGCGTCCGCGACGGACGGATCGCCGCGATCGGGGCGCCGGCCGGTGCGACCGCGGACGAGGTGATCGACGCGGCCGGCCTGCACGTCCTGCCCGGACTGATCGACCCGCACGTGCATCTGCGCGACCCCGGCGACCCGGCGGTCGAGACGATTCCCACCGGCACCCGCGCCGCCGTGCTGGGAGGGCTGACGGCGGTGTTCGACATGCCGAACACGACGCCCGCCATCACCGACGCCGAGCAGGTCGCGTGGAAGCAGGGCTACGCCGGGTCGAACAGCTACTGCGACATCGGCCTGTATGTCGGCGGCACCAAGACCAACACCGAGATGCTGCCAGAGTTGGAAACGCTGCCCGGAGTCTGCGCGGTCAAGGTGTTCGCCGGCAGCTCCACCGGCACGCTGATGGTCGAGGACGACGAAAGCCTGGAGCGGGTGATGCGCGCCGGCCGCCGCCGCATCGCCTACCACAGCGAGGACGAGTTCCGCCTGCAGGCCCGCCGCTCGCTGTTCAAGTCGGGCGATCCGTATTCCAGCCATATGGAATGGCGTGACGAGGAGTGTGCCTTCCTGGGGACGCGCCGGCTGATGGCGCTGGCTCGCAGGACCGGGCGGCCCGCGCACATCCTGCATGTCTCGACCGCGCAGGAGCTGGAATACTTGAAGGCTTATCGCGACATCGCGACATCGGAGTTGCTGGTCAACCACCTGACGCAGTGGGCGCCGGACGTGTACGACCGCCTTGGCGGGTTCGGCGTGATGAACCCCCCCATCCGCGGTCGCGCGCACTACGAGGCGGCGTGGGCGGCGGTGAGGGACGGCACGACCGACACCATTGGGTCCGACCACGCGCCACATCCGCGCGCGGCCAAGCACAAGCCCTGGCCGGAAGTCCCGGCCGGGCTGACGGGCGTGCAGACGCTCGTGCCGGTCATGCTGGACCATGTGAACGCCGGGCGTTTGACGCTGGGCCGGCTGGTCGACCTCATGTGCGCCGGTCCGGCGCGGGTGTACGGCGCAGTCGGCAAAGGGCGGATGGCGGCCGGCTACGACGCCGATTTCACGCTGGTCGACATGGGGCGGCAGCGCACGATCGAGGATGACTGGATCGCCTCGCCCTGCGGCTGGACACCGTTCGCCGGCATGTCCGTCCGCGGCTGGCCGGTTACGACGATCGTGCGCGGGCAGGCGGTGATGCGCGAGGACGAGGTGTTGGGACCGCCGCGCGGCCGGCTGGTGAGCTTCCGCAGCTGACGGCCTAGTATAGGCCAAGCGACTTCGGCCAGCGGGCAAGCCGGTTGCCTTCCTGCGCCGCGGTCAGCGCTGGGCCATCGGCGACGGGGCGGGGCAGCACGGCGAAGCGTTCCGGGTCGGACCAGCACGTCACGTCGGCCAGGGTGCGGGTGCAGAACGGCGCCGGGCCGTATGGCGGTTCCAGCGGGGCGCAGTATGTTTGTTGCCGGTCAAGGCGCACAATCGAGCAGTCCCGCCCGGTGATGGCCGAGATGCCGATATCGGCGAGGCCGCGGCCGAACACGACCACGCTGGCGGCGTCGGCGACGGCCAGCGGCGGCAGCGCGTCCGTGCAGCCTGCCATCAGGATCGTCAGCACAAGGGGAATGAGAACGAGGCGCATGACGCATCTCAACAGGGTAAGATGAACACGGGGTTTCCCCCGTGGTCCCTCGTCGCTATGGTCCGCCGGTTTTCCAAGGGGCAAGCGTGGCTGATATCTTTGACGAACTGCGGGAAGACTTGCGGGCGGAGCGCAGCAGCGCGCTGCTGAAACGCTACGGCGGGTTGCTGGCGGCGGCGTTGGTTGTCGTTCTGGTGGCCGTCGGTGGCTGGCAACTCTGGCGCACCCAACAGGCAAAGCAGGCCGACGCTGCGGCAAGCGCGTTCCTGGGCGCCATGCGCAGCGCGGACGCGCTGCCGCTGGGGCCGAGCCCGAATCGGGTGGCAGCGGCCGACGCCTTCGCCGCCGTGGCGGCCACCGCGCCCGAGAGCTACCGCGTACTCGCCCGGCTCCGCGAAGCGTCGCTGCGCGCCGACGCCGGCGACGGCAACGCGGCCGACGCGCTTTGGAACCAGGTTAGCCGGGACGACGCGGCGCCCCGGTTGCTGCGCGACCTCGCCAACCTGCTATGGGCGCAGCACGGCATCGACCACGGCGACCCCGCGGCCGTGCAGGCTCGCCTCGACACGCTGACCGCACCCGAAAACCCTTGGCGTCCGCTCGCGCAGGAGGCGCAGGCCTGGCTGGCCCTGCGTCTCGGCCACCAGGACGACGCGCAACGCCTGCTGAGCCAGCTCGCGGTCGATGGCGCGGCGCCCGACGGATTGCGGGGTCGGGCCAACGGCCTGCTGACGCTGTTCAAGGATGGGGAGGCGCACGGGTGAGCCTTTCCCGTCGGGCGACCCTGTTGGGCACCCTGGCCCTGACCGGCTGCAGCATCTTCGACGATCTGTTCGAATCGAACAAACCGCCGATCCCAGGTAAGCGAGAGGCGATCCTGAGCAGCACGCGCGGCTTGCAGGTCGATGCGTCCGACCATGGACCGGTTACCTTGCCACCGCCGGTCCGCAACGTCGATTGGCTGCAGGCAGGCGGCAATCCCACCCACTCCATGGGCAACTTGGCCGTCGGCGGCTACGCGAAAATCTGGTCTCGCGAGATCGGCAAGGGCGGCGGCTACCGGCGCAAGATCACCGCCAGCCCGATCGTCGCGGGATCGCGCGTGTTCACGATGGATTCGAATGGCACGGTGTCCGCGTTCGACGTGCAGACCGGGTCACCCCAGTGGCGGACCGAGACGCAGAACGAGAACGACCGTAGCACCAATATCGGCGGCGGCATCGCGGCAGCCGACGGCGTGATCTATGCCGCGACCGGCCGGGGCGAGGCGCTCGCGCTGGACGCCGTGAAGGGGGCCATCAAGTGGCGCGCGTGGCTCGACGCTCCGGCGCGTTCGGCGCCGACCACCGTCGAGGGCAAGCTGTTCATGCCCACGCTGGACGAGCGGATGGTCGCGCTCAGCGCCGCGGACGGCAAGCGCGTCTGGTCGTACCAGGCAACTGCGTCGGCGACGATCGTGCTGGGTGAGCCGGCGCCTGCCTACTCGGACGGGCTTCTCGTCGGCGGATTTGGCTCCGGCGACTTGGTCGGGTTGCGGGCCGATAGCGGCACCCTCGCCTGGAGCGACAGCCTCGCCTCCGCACGGGGCCGTGCCAGCATATCCGACCTGTCGGCGATCCGCGCCGTCCCAGTGATCGTGGGCAACGTGGTATATGCCATCGGCGTGGGCGGCTTGCTGGTGGCCATCGACCTGCGCTCCGGCCGCCGGCTGTGGGAGCGCGAGGTTGCGGGCCAGTACATGCCGTGGGCCGCAGGTGATTGGTTGTTCGTGCTGACGGCCGAGCAGCAGGTGGCTGCGATCGGGCGTGCCGACGGTCGCGTCCGCTGGATAACCGACCTGCCGCGCTTCGACAATCCGGACAAGCAGCGCGACCCGATCTTTTGGGCGGGGCCATTGGTCGCCGATAAGCACCTTTTCGTCGCCGGGTCGACCCGAAAATTGCTGGTGATCAACCCGGCCGATGGCGCGATCCTCAGCCAACAGGACCTGCCGGCCGCCGCGTCGCTGTCGCCAATCGCGGCGCAGGGCAAGGTTTTCGTCCTCACCGACGATGCAACCCTCTCGGCGCTGGGCTGAACCGTGCTGCCCGTCGTCGTCATTGCCGGCCGCCCCAATGTCGGAAAGTCGACGCTGTTCAACCGCCTGGCCGGCCGCCGGCATGCCCTGGTCGCCGACACGCCCGGCGTCACGCGCGACCGCAAGGATGCGACTGCGATGCTGCGGGGCCGGATGGTGCGGCTGGTCGACACGGCCGGGCTGGAGGAGGCGGCGCCGGAAACGCTCGCCGGGCGCATGCGGGGCTCGTCCGAGGCGGCGGTGGGCGGCGCGGACCTCGTGGTGTTCGTGGTGGACGCCCGCGCCGGGATCACGCCGGCGGATTCGCACTTTGCCGCCTGGTTGCGCCGGCAGGGCCGCCCGGTGCTGCTGGTGGCCAACAAGGCGGAGGGACGGGGCGGGTCGCAGGCGGCGCTGGAAGCCTACAGCCTGGGCCTTGGGCAACCGCTGCCGCTGTCGGCGGAGCATAACGAGGGCATCGCCGACCTGATGACCGAAATCGCCGACCGCCTGCCGCCGGAACTCGCCGACGACGCCGATAATGCGCCGCTGCACCTGGCCATCGTCGGCCGCCCGAATGCCGGAAAATCCACCCTGCTCAACCGGCTGCTCGGCGAGGAGCGCATGATCACCGGGCCGGAGCCTGGGCTGACGCGCGACGCCGTCGCGGTGCGGCTGCACGACGCGGTGGGGCCGATCGAACTGGTCGACACTGCGGGGCTGCGCAAGAAAGCGCGGATCGAGGCGCCGCTGGAGAAGATGTCGGTCAGCGCCAGCATCGAGGCGCTCAAGATGGCCGAGATCGTGGTGCTGTGCGTCGATGCGCTGGAGGGGCTGCACGAGCAGGATTTGCAGATCGCCCGGTTGATCGAGCGGGAGGGCCGCGGCTGCGTGATCGCGCTGAACAAGTGGGATGCGGTGCCGGACCGCAACGCCGCGCGCAAAGGCGTCTCGGACCGATTGGAGACCAGCCTGTCGCAGATGAAGGGCATCCCCGTGGTGACGCTGTCGGCCGCGACTGGTGTGGGCGTGGACAAGTTGCTGCCAGCCGTCCGCAAGACCCACGATGTCTGGAACACCCGCGTGCCAACGGGCGAGCTGAACCGCTGGTTCGAGGCGGCGCTGGAGCGGCATACGGCGCCATTGGTCGACGGGCGGCGGCTCAAGTTGCGCTACATCACCCAGGCCAAGGCACGTCCGCCGACCTTCATCGTGTTCGGCACCCGCTCGGAACAGACGCCGGAGGATTACCGGCGTTATCTGTCCAACGGATTGCGCGAGTCGTTCGATTTGCCTGGCACTCCCCTGCGGCTGCAGTTTCGCGGAACCAAGAACCCTTACGCCGAAGATTGATCACGCGAAACCGATCGCTCCCGGAGCACGTTGCCGGTGCCGGAGGCATTTCGCATGAGCACGACAGCCAAGAAGACCGATCCGGAGCTATGGGAGAAGGTCAAGCAGGAGACCACCGAGGGCGACAAGGGTGGCAAGCCCGGCCAATGGTCAGCGCGCAAGGCGCAGATGGCGGTGCAGGAATATAAGAAGGAGGGCGGCGGTTATGCCGGGCCCAAGACCGCGGACAATCACCTGTCGGAATGGACCCGGGAGGATTGGGGCACCAAGTCCGGCCACGCGAGCGAGGAAACCGGCGAGCGCTACTTACCAAAGAAGGCGCGCGAGCGGCTGACCGACGAGGAATACCGGCGGATGACCACCAAGAAGCGGGCCGACACTGCCCGAGGCAGGCAGTTTTCCGCCCAGCCCGCCGATATCGCCCGTAAGGCGGCGTCTGCCCGCGGCGGTACGACGAAGGCGGAATTGATGGCCCAGGCCAAAAGTAAGGGCATTGCAGGCCGGTCCCGCATGACCAAGGACGCCTTGGCGAAGGCGCTCGGAAGCGCGCGTTGACGTGAGCCGGAGATTGAAGGCGCGCGCAAGCGTTGACTTGAAGGCAAAGCCGGGTCGTCGGCTACGTCGAGTGCATGAGGTGGCATAAATTCTTGATAAATTGAGGCCACGACCCGCGAGTCCAGTTTTTTGCGCTTCCCGCGTCACGCGCAATCCGCCATGATTCGGTTGTGAGTGGACCGCCTGAATGGTGGCCGAAGTCGGGGAGCGTCACATGGACATCGAAAACCGAACGATTGCGCGGGTCACCAGGCGGCTCGTGCCATTCCTGATCGTCTGCTACTTCGTGGCCTATCTCGACCGGGTGAACGTCAGCTTCGCGGCGCTGACGATGAACAAGGATCTTGGCCTTACCGCCTCGGCCTACGGGTTCGGCGCCGGCATCTTCTTCGTCGCGTATTTCTTCTTCGAGGTGCCGTCCAACCTGTTCCTGGCCAAGTTCGGCGCTCGCAAGTGGATCGCCCGGATCATGCTGACCTGGGGCCTGTTGTCCGGCGCGATGGCGTTCATCACCGGCCAGAACAGCTTCTACGCGGTGCGCGTGCTGCTCGGCATCGCCGAGGCCGGGTTCTTTCCCGGAATCATCTTCTACATCACGCTGTGGTTCCCGGCCGCCTACCGGGCGCGCATCATCGGCTTCTTCATGGCGGCGATCCCGCTGTCCAGCGTCATCGGCGCGCCAGTGTCCAGCGCGTTGCTGGGGTTTGACGGCGTGTTGGGGATGAAGGGCTGGCAGTGGCTGTTCATCCTGGAAGCCGTGCCGGCGTTGATCCTGTCCGTGGTCGTGTTCTTCTACCTGACCGACGGGCCGGCGGACGCGCAATGGCTGGCGCCGGACGAGCGGACCTGGCTTGCTAACCGGCTCGAAAACGAGCGCCGGACCCGCGAGTCGGTTGCCAACCACAGCATCCGCGAGGCTCTGTTCCACCCCAAGGTGCTGGCGATATCATTGGTCTATTTCGGCGCGGTCGCCTGCAACTACGGCCTGAGCTTCTTCCTGCCGCAGATCGTCAAGGCGTTCGGGTTGACGAATTTCCAGACCGGGCTGGTTTCGGCTCTGCCCTACGTCGTCGGCACGTTCGCCATCGTCTATTGGGGCCGCCGCTCGGACCGCAAACAGGAGCGCAAGGCGCATGCGGCCTTCGCGCTCGCCATCGCTGCGGGCGGCATCGCGATCTCCACGGCGCTGCCAGACCCGACGCTGAAGATGATCGCGCTGTCGATCGCAGGTTTTGGCATCTTCGCCTGCCTGCCGGTCATCTGGACGCTGCCGACCGCTTTCCTGTCCGGCCCGGCGGCGGCCGGGGGCATCGCGGTCATCAACTCCGTCGGCAACCTGTCCGGTTTCGCTGGGCCGTATGCGATGGGCTGGATCAAGGACGAGACCGGTAGCTACACCGGCGGACTATTGTGCCTGGCGGCCTTCGGCTTTCTTTCGATGGTGACGGTGTTGCTCCTGAACCACGATGCGGCGTTGGAGCGCGCGCCAGGGGCGGGAGCCGTGCCGGCGGAGTAGCGAACGAGGGTTCCATGCGGTCGTGCCGAGGGAACGGCACGACTGCTCGTTTGCAGCGCTGGCAGGCCCTAACCGCCACTAACGCCGAGGTGCCTACAAGTTATCGAAAATCAACAATCTATTTCATTTTGTTAAAATAACGATTAAAACAACCTTATCCTGGCTTTCAACCCAGCCCCAAAGGTAGTCGTTTTTCGACGAAATTTATACCAGTTTTATCTATGTTCGTTACGGAAAAGTTAATAATACGGAGATCCGAATTTAGGAAGCCGCTTTCCCTCGCCTAGCAAAACGACCTGTGCCTAGTTCGCACATGGTCGATGACCGCAAATTTGAGAGTACCGGGCCACATGGCCATCGCAGCCGCATGCGCACACGGTTGCTGGCGGGCGGACCCGGCGGGCTTGCCGACTACGAGCTGTTGGAGATGTTGCTGTTCCTCAGTATCCCCCGCCGCGATACCAAGCCGCTCGCCAAAGCCCTCATCAACCGCTTCGGCGATCTCTATCGGTCGATGAACGCCACTGCGGCGGACCTGCGCAAGGCTGGGTTGGACCAAATCGGCCTCGGCCTCGTCGACCTCGTGCGGGAAGCGGCACGGCGGCTTGCCAATGCGGAGATCGTGTCCAGGCCGTTGCTGAAGGACGCTGTTTGACCCTTCCCCGATATGGTGGACACCTCGTGTAAGCTCCTGAGGGGGCAGAGGTGCTGGATGACGACGAAGAACACGCGACGGGATTTCACGGACGATGTCAAACGCGAGGCAGTGT
>JAABVA010003530.1_pt1 | contig 14833 bp, 13 predicted proteins | sample 5560331 | NCBI WGS metagenome assembly JAABVA01 (sample SAMN12812661, study PRJNA571458) | rock metagenome | isolation source: Antarctica rocks | place: Antarctica: Victoria Land, Mt New Zealand sud | collected 2016-01-07 | reverse complement strand
CCCGCGACCCCCTGGTTGTCGGCCCCTCGACCGCTGCATCCAGGTCCGCGCGCGTGAGGTGACCCGACCCGGAGTCCCGACGCGACCGACCCGCCGCGGCCTGCCCACCATCGTCTACGAGGGATTCAAGCCCGGCCGGCGTCGAGGGGGCAGTGTTGGGATCGGATGAGAACCAGTGGACAGGCTGGCAGCCATCCCCGCACTTCCGTATTTACCTGGCAGAGATCCACCAGCTCGACACCTCGGGTTGGCGCGCGGCCGACTCGTGGCGAGCCTGCGCCTGCTGGTGCCGCACAGCCTGCGGGAGAAGATCAAGTTGGTGCTGACCGATCTGCAGTCTCCTCGCGCTCGCGAGACGCTCGCGCGGCTGAGCAGCTCGGGCGAGGCCATTTACCTGAACCTCGGGTGCGGCGATCAGCCGATCGAGGGGTGGGGCAACATCGACCTGCTCGGCATGGGAGCCGACGTCGCCTGAAACCTGGAGCGTGGCATACCTATGCAGTCGGCCTCCGTCGACGGCAGCTTCATTGAGCATGTCCTTGAACACATCGGTCTCGACGACGTGTTCCACCTGCTCGACAAGTGCCGGCGAGTTACTGCGGCCGGGAGGCGTCATGCGCGTCAGCGTCCCTGACTTCAGGAAGTACGCCGAGAGCTACCTGGGCGACCCGTCGTTCCTGGAGGAGTTGCGGCCGGGCCGGCCGACGAGGCGGTTGGCGGTCGACGAGGTGATCCATCGCCACGGCCACCGATCCGTCTGGGACGCGCCCACGATGGTCAGTGCACTTGCGGCGGCAGACTTCGTCGACCCGCAGGAGTCCGCCTTTCACCGGTCGAAACTGCCGAACATTCCCGATGCCCCCTGCGTGCACCGGAAAGCTGCTACGTCGAGGCCCGTGGCTGCCCGAAGGGATGCTCAGACATGCGACGGCAGGTCACCCCTCGCGTGAGCGAGGGTGTCAGGCGTGCAGCCGGTTGCGACTGCGCAGTACCGGTGGCTTGGCGGGTGGCCACAGCAGCACTTTCAGGGCGGCGCGATCGCGCTGGGAGCCGCGGGCCAGCCGCACCACCGCGTTAAGCACGACAGCCAGGTAGAACAGCACGGTCGCCGGGCCGGAATGGCGCTTGCGGTAGAGCCGCACCCGGTTGTAGGTCAAGATCGACCAGAGGTAGGGCGACGTCGTCGACTCGCCCCCCAGGTGGATGACGCTCACATCCGCGAGGTACCTCACCGTGAAGCCGAGCTCGGCTGCGCGTAGGCAGTAGTCGGTCTCCTCGGAGTAGAGGAAGAAGCTCTCGTCCCACGGCCCGACTGCAGCCCGACATGCAGGCGTGATCAGAAATGCAGCTCCGGTGGCCCACTCGACCACGCGCGACCGCGCGTACTCGGCCGTCGAGCGGACATTCTCGCCGAGCAAGCGGTACGTGCCTGCCCGTGGACCGCCCAGCAGCCCCTCGCCGACGGCGCGAAGCACGGTCGGGCGACGGTACAGGGAGTAGACGAGCTGACCTCGGTCGTCGAGCATGCGCGGCGCGAGGATGCCGCTCCCTGGCTCGACCCGTTGCAGCATCGCCGCGACCGACCCGGCCAGCAGGCGAACATCGGGGTTGAGGATCAGCGCGTACGCCTGCGCATCGACGCCGGACAGGGCTGCATTGATGCCTGCGGCATACCCCCGGTTCTGCTCGAGTCGGCAGATCTCGGCCTGCGGATAGGCCCGCTCGACCAAGCCGACCGAGTCGTCGTGACTGCCGTTGTCCGCGATGTGCAGAGTCCAGTCCTCAACACCTGCCATACCGGCCTCGAGACTGTCGAGAAGTCCTGGGAGCACAGCGGCGCTGTTGTATGTCACGACCACGACGTGGACGGCAGCAGTCATACGGGGCCGATCACGCGAGACCCAGCAAGACGGCGAAGTCCTGGGCGCGTTTCCTCCAGCTGTGCTGTGCCGCCGCGTCCTGACGCTGGCGGACGCGCTCCGGGTCGTGGGCGTGTTCGAAGGCGGCCTCGACCGCGTCCGCGAACCCAGACGGCTGATCGACCAGCGTGACCTCCTTCAGGTTCAACCACCGGGTCGACGGCAGGTCCGTGGCGACCACTGGCAGGCCGGCGGACAGGTACTCGAGCGTCTTCAGCGGGAAGCTGGCCCGGTTGAAGGCAGAGTCCTGGTAGGGCACGATCCCGACCTCGATGGCTCCCAGGTAGGCGGGCAGCTCAGTAAAATCCTTGGGCCCTACCCACTGGACGTTCGCAAGCGCCAGCAGGCGGTCGACGCGGTCGCGGCAGTAATTGAGGTCTCGGGGCCCCACGATGAGAAGGGACAGCCCGCGGGCGGCGACCTCCTCCAGGATCGCGAGGTTGAGCCGGTCGTTGAGCCGCCCCACCATCCCGACGACGGGAGTGGGCAGGGACGCGTCCGGGGGGGGGCCGACAGCCCCGGTCTCGGCAAACGACTCCACGTCGCATCCGTACGGAATGAACTCGGGGTCCAAGCCACGAGCCTGCCACGCCGTCTGAACCACAGGGCTCGACGTGATCAGCATGTCGGCGGCCGCGGCGATCCTTGGCTCTCGCTTGTTGATCAGCCGCCTTGAGATCCCCATGAGCTCGGCACCGGCGGCGAAGTCGTCCTGAGCCCAGTACACCGACAGCTGTTCGAGGCACGAGCCGAAGACCGGCAGGACCGGGGACGTGCTGATCAAGGCCGCGACCGGTACCCCGATCGAGCGGACAGTCCGGGCACATACCCGCCGGGTGAGCGCAGCGGTCACGGAGGCCAACCCGCTGCGAAGCATCCCCGGCTGCACGATCGGCGTTACCCGCGCGAGCTGAGGGCTGAGATAGCTAAGGCCGGGGGACGCGGCCGACGCTCGAAGCTCTGGGCGGCGGAGCGGGGTCAGTTTGGAGATCGGCGGGTCGACGTAGAGCACCGGCACGTACTCGGAGAGCGTCTCTGCCAGATGCCGGTCGGCCACCTTGGGTTCGTCGTAGGAGTTAGCCGCGAGCAGGACGACGAGGCGCTCCCAGCGTTCAGCAGCCAGGGCCCTGCCTCCTCCTGCAGACTCGGGCGCCCAGCGCGAGGAGCGCGGCCACGCCAACTCTCTCGTCCATTGCCCGTAACCGGCAACGCGGACGCGGCGTCCCTGCGCCCCCTCGCCTTCCAGCCTCTCGACCCTACTCGGCGCCGACCGGCGTCGAGGAAGGCGACACTCCGCCTGAGCATGAGAACGGCTCCGCCGCGGGCAGAGGCTGAGATGTCGTCAGGCCGCCCCCACGGGACGCTCCTGCCTGATGCGGGACACGAACTCGACTGCCCGCTCGCGCCACGAGTACTGCTCGGCGACCAGCCGTCTCGAGCGCACCGCCTCGGCGTCACGGTTCTCGCGCAGCGCCTCGACCACGCCGCGAACGAAGTCGTCCGGCCCGGAGCACACCCGAACGACACTGCTGAGCGACTGAGCGGCGGGAAGGTCCGTCACGACGGCCGGCAGGCCCGCAGCCAGGTACTCGAGCGTCTTGAGCGGGAAACTGGCGCGGTTGAAGTCGGTCTGCGAGTAGGGCGTGATGCCGACGTCCATGACCGACAGGTACGACGGCAGCTCTTCGAACTTGCGCGCGCCGACCCACTGCACGTTCGGGCGAGCCAGCAGGCGTTCGAAGACCCGCGCCTCGACGGTGCGCTGCCGCGGCCCGACCAGCAGCAGCGACACGCCCGTTGCCGCTACCGCCTCGAGCAAGCCGATGTCGATGCGATCCGACAGGTGGCCACTGAATCCCACGATCGGCCGAGGGAGAGACACGTCAGGAGGGGATGCCGCGCTGTCGACTCGTCGGAAGGCCGCAGCATCGCAACCGTTGGGCAGCAGGAACGGGTCCGCGCCCTGACCCCGCCACAGGTCCACGAGCGGCGAGGAGACGGCGAACACAACGTCGGCTTCACGCACGGCCTGTCGCTCGAGCGAGCGCAGCCGAGCCCGTGGCAGGCCCATTAGCTCGGCACCCGCGACGAAGTCGTCGGTCCCGTACAGCACCCGCAGCCGCTCGCCGCCGGCACCAAACACGCGAAACCCGATCTGGCACGCGACGAGGGCGTCGACGGATCCGTTCAGCTCGGCGATCGCCCAGGCGAGTTGGCGACGCAGCATGCGGGCGGTCGCGTAGTTAACCAGCGGCCGGGTCATTCCCGGTGGCGCCAGTGGCGTGAACCGGGCCAGACCGGGACGGATCAGCTGAAGCCGATCCGCCCTGCGAGTGGCAAGACCCCGTGGTGACCGGCCGACGGAGACGGGCGGGTCGACGTACAGCACAGACGCGAGATCGGCGACGTTGTCAGCCAGGTGGCGCTCGGATGGCCACGTCTGGTCCCAGCTGGTGCCGGCGGAGAAGACGATGGTGTTCTTCCACTCGTCCCTATGCCCGCTGCGGCTCGTGAGCGGCGAAGGCCCGTGCTCTACGCACCCCCCCGGGTCAGACATTCATGTCCACGCTGAGACGCCGGTTGAGGACAAACACGACGCCGTAGGTCGCCACGACCAGCACCGTCCCCGCCAGCAGTTCGGCCACCGCGTTGGGGAGGGCCGCTACCAGCAAGCCGGAGGCGACGGCAAGGACTACCGCGAGCCCGGCACCCGGCAAGAAAGCCTTGACCCAGGCAAACAACGGGATGCCGACCGATCGGATCGACAGAAGGAACATCGGCAGGATCACGCCACCGGCGACGACCAGGTGACCGATGGCAACACCGCGAATGCCGTCGATCTCGGCCCCGGCAGCGAGCACCGGAATGAGCAGCACGACCCACAGGACGCGAATAGCCACCAGCCCTCGAACCCGTGACAGGGCTACCAGGAAATCGGCGGCCAGTTCCATGATGACCCGCAGCAGGGCAAGCAGGGCTAGCCAGCGCAAGGCGGGGGCAGCGTCGACCCACTTGTGCCCGTAGACGATGCTGATGCCGGGAACGGCAAAAGCCGCCATGACCACGCACACCGGCATCACCGCAAGGCCGAGGCCGCTGATCGACCTCAACAGGAGCTTCTTGACGAGCGCCGCGTCTTTCGACACCTGCGCAAACCCAGGAATGCTCACCTGCCGAATGGCGCTCGAGAAGATGGCGATCGGCAGGCTAGAGAGATTGAACGCCAGCTGGTATAGGCCCAGTTGTTCGACGCCGAGGGTCCGGCCCACCACGACGTAGTCGACGTTCAGCACGACGACGCTTAGCAAGCCGGCCCCCACAATGCCGGGGCCTTCGTGCAGCAGCATCCGGGCGGCGGAGACGTTCCATCCCGGCAGGTGCAAGCGCGGGGACAGTAGCAAGATCAACAAACCGTTGGTGAACGCTCCGACCACCCAGCCCCACGCGAGGCTCACGGCACCGTAGCCGAGCGCTGCAAGAAGCACCGAGACCAGCGGCGTGACCGTGAATCCGACCAGATCGGCAATGGCCCGCTTGTGAGACAGGAAGGACCGAGTCAGCAATGCCGCGGGTACCGAGAATGTTCCGTCGACGACCAGGGCGAGACACAGGACGCGGATGAGTGACGCAGCAGCGGGGTCACCCAGTGCCGTCGCGAGAGGATTGGCGACAAGAGCGACGGCGACATATAGCGAGACGCTCGATATCAGCACGACGGACACGGCGGTCGGCGCGAGCTTACTGATGTCGCCTGTCTTGCGCATGAGCAGATAGGCGATACCACCGTCATTGACAGTCAGCAGGATCTGCAGAACGAACAGGGCGATGGCGAAGTGGCCATACTGCGTCGGCATCAGCAAACGGGCGAGAACAACCCCTGCGACGACGCTGCTTACCCGGCCGTAGATGCTGCCAAGAAAGCTCCACCGCAGGTTGCGCGAAACCTCGCCTGCCTGCGGCCGCTCACCCGAGTCGGTGACTGCTGACCCGGAGCTGCCGGGCTGCGCCTCACCTTCGGGGGCCGTCACATAGCCCTTCCGGCCAGGCGCGATGACCGACAGTAGCCGACCTCGTGCCGCGAGCGTCCACCAGTCGACAGTATCCGCAGCACCTGTGGATGCGGCAGGCATCCGGCGTCGCCATCCTAGTCGTCGTGGCCAAACGCCGGATGGCCGGCCCGTGCGGAGCACGCTGCGGTGTGACAGTTCACCCGTGTGGGCCTATTGAGGCGACTCCCGGGACGGTGTGCGGTAGTAGAGTCTGGGTTAATGCAGGTGGCGTTACCGACCAGTAGGACAACTACAGCGATCCAGGGTTTGATGACGCAGCAAAGCGCGTGGACAAGGGACGCCCGGCGCCGGGCCGACGCGGGGCAACCTTCCAGAGCAGGTGCGTCGAGTCAGAACGTCACCCCTCGGGTGCCAGCGCGCGTGGCTCAGCCAAGTGCGCAGCACCTTGGTGGCTACATCGTCACCGCGGCCGGGGTCGTTCTCTCTTTGCTGTTCGCCCTTCTTGCGGCCGCGAGCGCCCGGAGCTCATACCAGGTGTCGGAAGACGTCGTCTTCCTGGTCTCTCCGACCACCCAGTACCCGGGCAGCGCTGGTCGAGTCGACAATCCCTATCTCGGCTTCGGTGACCTCAAGGTGTTGGCGAAAGCCGTGTCGAGCTACATGAGCGCTGACACCACCAAGGCAGCGGTCCAGGCGCAGGGCGGGTCGACGACCTACACCTTCGGACTCAGCGGCGACTTGACCTCGCCGATCGCGACCCTCACGGCGACTGGCCCGTCGTCGCAGGAGGCTCTGAAGTCCTACAACGTTGTTCTCAGTCAAGTGCAGCAAGCCACGCGGCGCCTGCAGGAGGAGGCGAGGGCCCCCGCCAGCACACTGATCACAGCGCTTCCGGTCGGTCAGCCGACGGCCAGCACCTCGTTGGCCACACCGAAGGTCAAGACGGGCCTGTTCGCCCTCGTCGCAGGCCTACTGCTCACGGCGCTCGTCCTGTTCCTGATGAAGCAATGGCAGGCTGCTCGGGGACGGTACTCCGCGACGAGCGTGCGCAGGCCGGGCCCCCCGGCACCTCCGACCGGGCCGGTGCGTCCGCTCGACCAAGACTTTTCTCCCCTGCCCCCCTCCGGCGTCCAGGCTCGCGAAGACCCCCATGACGCTGCTGTCCCCGCCGAGAGGTAGCGCGGCCGAGGCCGGGGGCGACGCCAGGCACGATCGCACCTGGCTCTTGCTCGTTGCCTTCTTGGTATGCCAGCTATTCATCCCATCGACGTTCGTCGTCGTGGGCCTCGGGTCCTTCGGCACACCCGCGAACATCGTCGGCCTCGTCTGCCTGGCGGTCTGGCTCCGGTCGCTCCTGAAAAGGCAGATCAGCCTCCCGCCCGTACTCCCGCGGGTGTTCATTGGTTTGTTCCTCATCACCTCGTTGATCAGTTCTGCGACGAGCTCTCAGCGGCCTGTGGACGCCCTCGAGAGCCGCGCCATCCTTCGGTGGTTCATCATCTCCGCCGCACTGAGCGGTGTTGCGCTCCTGACATCCGAGCGCATCCGGACCCGACGCGACCTGAACCGGCTCATCACCTTCCTCATCTGGTGCGCCGCGGTCGTGAGCGTCGTCGCAGCCATCCAGTTCCTGTACGGCCTCGACCTTGCACCGCTGTTCCGCGGCATCCCCGTGCTGCGCGAGAACGCGATCTATGACTCCTACATCGAGCGCGCGAACTTGCGGCGGGTCGAGGCCACTGCCGACCATCCGATCGAGCTCGGGTTCTTTCTTGCGCTGGTCCTACCCCTGGCTATCCACCGCGCCGTGGCGGGGTCGGGAAACCGGCTCGTCGCCCTCCTCCACGTGGCGCTCATCCTGCTGGCCATGTCGGTGACGCTGTCTCGCTCAGCGCTGGTCGAGGCTGCCGTGTCGGTTCTTGCGATCCTGCCGGCGCTGTCGCGAAAGGCCCGACGTGCCGTCCTGCTCGGATGCCTTTCGGCGGTAGTGCTGTTTCGGCTCGCCCAACCCAAGGTGGCGTCCGTCCTCGTCGGCCTGTTCACGGGTGCGAGCAAGGACACCAGCGTGACGCACCGCACGTCGGACTACGAGAAGGTCGCGACGTACTTCAGGGACTACCCGTGGTTCGGGCGGGGCCCGGGTACCTTCCTGCCCGAGCGCTACATCACCATTGATAACCAGTACCTGCTGTCCTTGCTGGAAGTAGGCTTGGTCGGTCTCGTGGTGTTATGCCTGCTATTCGCCTTCGGCATGCGCAACAGCCTGAAGGCGGCTGCGTTGTTCACGGTGCCCGCACTGCGACTCGAGGCGCGCTGCCTCGCGACCTGCTTCATCGTGTCGGCCTTCGGCTTTGCTTTCTTTGATGCGATGTCCTTCCCGTTGGGCCGCGGAGTGCTCTTTTTCCTCCTCGGCATTTCCGGGGTCGAGCGCCGGCTGGCCGAGGTGCAGCGCGCGGTGTGGACGCCGTTGGCCGCCCGGCAGGCATCGCCATCCCCCGCTACGCCGGCTCGACGAGTGTCCGCTGTTCGGTAACGCCATGCCCGCTAAGCGGAGATACGGCTACACTGCGTGAGGGACTCACGTTTCGCGGACGGCTTGCGACAACAGAGGGGAGCGCCATGACAGCACAGCTGGATCCAGCAGGCGACCACACTCTCGAGACGCTTACCGCCCGCGTCCCCGGCCTCGAGGAGCAGTACCTAGCCGCCAAGCCCTGGCCGCACCTGGTACTCGAGAATGTCTTTCCCGATGATTTGCTCGACGCGGCGGCCGCCGAATGCGCCGGTCTCGATCCCTCGAAACTCGTGGTCAGCCACGAGGATCGCCAGGTCAAGGAAGAGACACCGGACGGATTCGGCCCGGCCTGCACCCGACTGCTGGAACTGCTCGACGGTGACGTCTTCCGTCAGTTCCTGACCGACGTCACGGGCGTACCACATCTACTGGCAGACCCCACTCACAAGCTGGCGGGCGTGCACCGGACTCCGGTCGGTGGCTTCACGAAGATTCACCGAGACTTCCGACTCCATCCCGTCAACGGGCTATATCACCGGGTCAACGTGCTGGTCTACCTCAACCGGGACTGGCTGCCCGAGTATGGCGGCGACCTCGAGATGTGGCCCGCCGACATGAGCGCGATGGGGAAGACAGTGCGGCCCACTTTCAACACGATGGTCCTGTGGGAGACACACGACCTCACGCTGCACGGTCTTCCGGACCCGGTGAATTGCCCCGCCGACCGAAGGCGGCTCTCTGTCGCGGCCTACTACTACACGGCGGAGCCGCCGGCCCTTCAGGAAGAGCGCCGTCGCATCGGCTACTGGGAGGCGCGGCCCGGAGAGGAACGGTCCATTGCCAGGCTGACCTGGCAGGACCAGCTCCGCCGGATCGCTCCGCGGTCGTTGCGCGTTGTAGGACGTAAGGCGCGCGCACGGATCAAGAAAGCCCGAGCGCGTCACGGTGGCAGCGGGACGACGGGGAAGGACGCGTAAGGCGCCTGCCGCAGCGCATGTCTACCGGATAGCAGCCGTCCTCCCTGCTTTCATCGTCCAGCCGTGCGCTCATGCCACCAGCACCAACGAGCTCGAGAGGGTTCTCCACAACGTGCCTGACACCGTCAGCATCCCGGCGCACAGCCAGGCCGAGCCCGGCGTGGCCGCGGACGACCCCAGCTCGGGGCGTCGAGGACGAAGAAGGGTTCTCGGCCGGTCGCGGCCGCTTCTACTAATTGCCGCGGTCACGATCGCCGGCGTTGGCCTGGGCACCATCGCCCATGAAGGCCAGGGGCGCGAAATGCCGGCCCCCGCCCGGACCGCCGCCGTGCCGGCTGGCGACGCCGTGCAGGAGCGCGCGCTCACGGGGTTGAACTCGTTCGTGAACTGGCTCGACAAGAACAAGGTGAAGGGCTACGTCGGCGAGGTCGGATGGCCCAAGGAGCGGGACTCCGCCGAGTGGAATGCCCTCGCCGAGCAGTGGTACAAGCAGGCGGACCAGGCTCACCTGTGGGTGACGCAGTGGACGGTCAGCCGCTTCTGGGGGACGACATACCAGCTCACTCCCTACCAGCCCGTGAACCCGCAGTGGGGCGGCAACGTAGCGCAGGCCATGCCGTCCAGTGCCGTGCTCGAACGCCACCCAAGCACCGCCGACTACATGCGAGGCGTCGACGTCAGCGGCGGCGACATCTTCGGGCAGAGTTTCGGGACCAAGTCCGACCAGACGTGCAACCTGCGTCCAGGGCGCTATGCCTACGACTGGCTGTACGACGACGCATCGACCTACAAGTACCTGGCATCTCGCGGAGTGAAGCTCGTACGGATCGGCGTGCGGTGGGAGAGGCTGCAGCCCGCGCTGTCCGGCGACTTCGACCCCGTCGAACTCAAGCGGCTGAATGACAGCGTGGATGCCGCGCGGGCCGCCGGCCTGAACGTCGTCGTCGACCTGCACAACTACGGTGCGTACTGGTCGTGCGCCTCACCGACCGCTCCAACCGAGCGGAACTCGATCGGCACCGACGCGGTGCCGTACACCGCTTTTGCCGACGTCTGGCGCAAGCTGAGCTCGAACTTCAAAAGTGACGTCGGCGTCTACTACGGGCTGATGAACGAGCCGGTCGACATGGCGCCCGAAGGCGGCCGCACCCCCGCGCAGGTATGGGAGAAGGCGTCGCAGACCGCCCTGGACGCCATTCGGAGCAACGGCGACAACAAGTTGGTGACAGTCGGCGGCTACCAGTGGTCGGGTGCCGCGACCTGGGCTGAGAACCATGCACGCTCGTGGATCGCAGACCCGGCCAACAACTTCCGGTACGAGGCACACCAGTACTTCGACGGCACGACGAGCGGCGAGTACGTCGACTCCTACCAGGACGAGCTGGCCAGCGCGAAGGCAGGCAAGTAGCCCCGGCGCCCGGGTCGTAGCTCAGGCGCCGCCGCTGGTCCTACTCGCCGTTCAGCTGCCAGCGTCGCTGCCACAACTCGTACCTGCCGCGTCGCAATGCGGCCTCCGCGGGCGCCCGCCGGACCAGCTCCGCATAGCTCTTGCTGCGCCGCCGCAGTTCGAGGGCGCGGTGCTCGCGCAAGGTGTCCGCCCGCGGGTAGATCCGGTAGGCAAAGGCTTCGAGCTCCTCGGCAGGCAGGCCAACGGTCCGCTTGTCGTACGCGCGGCACAGCCGCCACAGCGCCTCACGGGCCAGGGTCTTGGCGGCAGCCTGCTGCAGCCGCTCCGCGTCCGCAAGAAGTGCCGCGTCCTTTTCCACAAGGCTGGAGAAGGCGTCCCACCGGCCTTGCAAGTCGCCGAGGTACCCCTTGTAGTAGCCACTCGACATGTTCGAGCCGTGAACCCGGTAGAAAGCCTGGTCAGACCCACGCAGGTAGCCGACGTCTGCCCTCGCCGCGAGTCGGAGGAAGTACTCAAGGTCGGAGGTGTGCGGCAGGCGGGAATCGTAGCCGCCCATCTCGTGCACCAGGCTCGTCCGCGCCGTCGCCTCCGGCTGCGAGAGCACGCTATGGGCCTCGCGGCAGCGCCGCGCGAGCCACGCCTGGCCGGCCCGCACCGACCATCCGCCGGACCGGCTCCTCGCCTTCGGGAGGGATGCGTCGTCAGCGAACTGCACAGGCCGCCCGTACACGAAGCCCAGACGCGGATGCGCATCGAGCAGCGCGCCCGCTCGGTCCAGGGCGCCTGGCGTGAGCCGATCGTCGGACGAGACCTGGGCGAAGTAGGTGCCGCTGGCCCAGGCGACGCCTTCGTTCAGGCTCGCGATGAGACCGAGGTTCTTCTCGTGGCATCTGATCGTTACGCGCGGGTCACGACGCGCAATGCGCTCCGCTATCGACACCGAGTCGTCGGTCGAGGCATTGTCAATGAGAAGCACACGCAGGTCGACCTGCTGGCTCAGAATGCTGTTGAGGCAGGAGTCGAGGTACCGACCGTAGTTGTAGTTCGGGACCACAACGCTAAATGACGACATCAGATCCCTTTGAGTAGGTCGTGTTGCGTGTTGGCCAACGGCTGCTTGGACGGCCTGTGCAACGGTATCGCGCACAACACAGGAGCCCCGGCTCGAGTTCTCACTCGAGCCGGGACGTTCCTGTCACTGAACCGGTGCAACCAGCGCTACTGCTGGGTGCGGGCTACTCCGAACGAGTGATTTAAGGGGTCACTTTGTGCGAGTACGACCAAAGCAGCTGCCCAATCCAGGTGAGATTGCTTGGCGCAGTGGAACTGTTCACGTCTGACCAGTTTGCACCGTTGACCATCTGGTAGCCGCCGTTCGCATCGCCGTGCCAGGTGAGCACGCCGATTCCGCGACCGGGCGCCACTCGGAACACTGACTGGGTGGCCGGAGTCTGCCCCTGCTCGTACCACTGCTCCTCGGCCTGGTTCGGGTGCGTCCCGACCTCGCCGATCAGCATCGGGACGCCGGCGGCCTTCACCCTGTCGATGAAGTTCCCCAGTCGGGTGTCAAGCTGCTGGCTGGAGCAGCCCGTCGAGCCGCCGCCCCACTCGCTGTAGGCGTGCAGGCTGTAGACCATGTTCGTGTACTTCGTCTCGAGCGCCTTGCCGTAGGTGAGGATGGCACTGTTGCCGTAGGGGATGTCACCGCAACCCCAGTCGTTCGCCTCCTGGCCAAACTGGGCACCGTCGGCCACGATGACGTTCTTGGCGCCCGTGCCGCGGATGGCAGCGGTGAGCTGGCTCGTCACCTGGTTCCACTGGGGCAGGATCGACGCGCCACCATTGCCCGGCTCGTTCAACAGGTTGAACCAGACGTACGGGTTGCCCTTGTAGCGGTTGGCCATGTTGGTCCACCACGTCACGATCGACGCCATCTTGTCAGCAGACGGGAAGTCGCCTGGCATGAACTGCTGCAGGTCGATCATCGTGACGATGTGCCGGGCGCTGTACTCCTGAATGATCCCGTCGTAGTTGTCGTTGTTCGCGAAGTGGTAGCCGCCACCGTTCTCGCAGCCCGTGGCCCAGCAGGTGTCGAGCCGGATGGTGTTGAAGTGCCAGTTGTTCTGAGCGACAGCGCTCTGCCCGATCGTGGGGCCCTGCCACACGAACTGAGGGCCGTTGACGTTTGTACCCATGGGGATGAACGGCTTGCCGCTCGGTGCGATGATCTGGTTGCCGCTGACAGTGAACTGGCCGGTGCCGGTGGTCGGGGGGACCACAGGCGGCGCGGTCGTGACCGATCCTGTCGATGCGACGGTCAGCCGGTCGAGCGTGACAACGGTGTCGGTCGACGCTGGGTTCCTCATACCGGACACCCGGACGGAGAGGGTGTGGTCAGCGAGTGCGAGCACGGGGCTCGTGTAGAGAGCCACGTTCTCGGCGCGCGTGGCTGCGTACAGGTCAACCAGCATCTCGGCCTGGCCGTCCACGGAGACCGCGGCGATGCCGTGGTGGTCCGCCTTGGCACCGAAGTAGGACACTTGGGTGCCGTGGAAGCGGAACGTAGCCGCCGAACCCGACGTGTTGGAGTAGTGGTCGTCACCCAAGTACTTCCCGTCGCCGGTGCCGGCGGTCCAGTCAGCCGGGTACTGGACCTGGCCGAGGCCGCCGCCAACCGCGCTGTCGTTGACAGTGGTGGTGGAGACGGGCGCTGGCAGGACGGCAGCGCCGGACCGCACATCCGCGCGGTCCACAGCAAGGACCGCATCGCTGGACAGCGGGTCGTGGTCCCCTGTGACGACCATCTTGACGCGGTGGGTACCGCTGGCCAGCGCCGGAGTCGTGAACAGCAGTGCTTGGTCGACGCGCGTCTGGGCGTACAGGTCGACCCGCGCTGCCAATACGCCGTCGACGTCAACCTCCGCGATGCCGTGCTGGGGGGCGAGCGCGCCGTAGATGCGCGCCTGCGCTCCGGTGAACGTGAAGGTGGCTGACGAGCCGACAGTCGACGAGAAGTGGTCCGTCGCCTTGAACTTCTCGGCGCCGGTGCCCGATGACCACGTTCCCGCGTAGCTGAACTGGCCCGCGCTCGTTCCAAGAATGCTGTCGTCGTACGAGGTCGTCGTGACGGGGGGCGGGGCCGTGGTGCCGGTGACGACCGGGGTCACCGTCGTGCCGACAGCAGTTACTGGTACGCACGCCGCGCCGGCTGCAAGGACGGCGACCAGGCTGAGTCCGAGCCGCAGCTGTCGCGGCTGCACGGACCACGTCCGGGCGGAGGGCCCCATTGCGGCCTCGATCGCGGAGTCTGGCTGCGGTGTGACGGACCGTCGTGACGGCCGTGCTGTGGACCCCACGGGACGGGCTCTTCCGGGCGGGCCGTGACTCGGGGCGTTGGCGTCCATGAGGACCTCCAGGTAGGGAGAGCTGATTGCTCGCTACCTGAACGCTCGTCACTTTGCGTGACTGGACTTGAGCCAAACGGCTCACCGGGTTCCCCCATTTGCCAGGGACATGCCGAAGGGTCCCAACAACTTCGGGTCGAGTTGAATCGACCGAGTAGTGCTACCGCAGCCGGGCTAAGGCTCGCTTCGCCAGTTCGCCGCCGATCGGCATGGAGGCGGTAGCAGCGGGTGACGGCGCGTTCAAGACATGCAGGCTTCGTGTCGACTCCTCGATCAGGAAGTCGTCGACAAGCGTGCCGTCTGGAAGGACTGCCTGCGCCCGGACCCCAGCAGCGGCGGGGACCAGGTCCTCGGCTCGCACGTCGGGCACCAGCCGCTGCAAGCCCTGCACGAACGCTGAGCGCAGCAAGGATCGCCGGTACTCCCCCGCCCCGGTCCGCCAGTGCTTGCGTGCCAGGCGCCAGAACCCGGGGAAGCGGGCGATGTCGGCGACGTCGCGGGAGTTGGCCGAGCCAAGGGTGTATCCCTCGCGGGCGAAGGCCAGGACGGCGTTCGGGCCCGCATGCACCCCGCCGTGCACGTCCTTGGTCAGGTGCACCC
>JAABVA010003529.1_pt1 | contig 14834 bp, 13 predicted proteins | sample 5560331 | NCBI WGS metagenome assembly JAABVA01 (sample SAMN12812661, study PRJNA571458) | rock metagenome | isolation source: Antarctica rocks | place: Antarctica: Victoria Land, Mt New Zealand sud | collected 2016-01-07 | reverse complement strand
GCAGGAAGGCCGAGGGCGATATCGAGCAGATCAAGTTCCTGCTCGGGCACTCCTCGATCCAGACAACCGAACGGTACCTCGGGGCCGAGCAGGAGATCGCCGTCGCAGTCAATGACAGTATTGGGCTTTGACGTCTAATCGGCGCCCGCCCTGGTCGCCACGAGCCTTGCGGGCAAGCGCCACCAATCCTGATCGCCGGTACTGCGCCACCCAACACTGCAGTGTGCGGAACGAGACTTCCGCCTCGGCAGCTACGGATCTCAGCTCGCGTCCTGCTTCGAGGTGCGGCTGAAGCAGGCGGAAACGCGTCAGCGCCAATTCCCGAGCCTCGAACGATAGTCCAGCCAGCTCCTGCATGCACACAGGCTACGACAAACAATTCCACAAACGACAGCTCCGCGCCGCCCACTTTCCGCACAGCTCCGACGACGGGATCTCTAGCTCGAGGCTCCCACCTCGGCGACCGCATCCTGGATGACCTTCTTGGGAACGCTTGGGCTATCAGCCTGTTGCGCTGGATGCGTTTCTGATTCTGCCTGTTTGGCGCTCCACAATAGAGTGACCGGTGGTCAGCCCCAGACCTGTTCCGTGCTCCTCCTTGGTGGTGAAGAAGCGAAGAAGGAGGCCGAACGCCTGAGAGCAAGCTGGACGGAAGGTGATTGCCCATTCCAAGTGGAGGATCTTTCTCCACCTGCTTATGCGCACTGCATTTGAAGGGCTAAGTTCTTATTTCGAGAACACCTTCGGTTCCAGAATGGTGCCGCGCAGATGGCGCGGTACGTGCAACAAGGCCAGCCAAGAGCCCAACCCAAGTTCTCTGGAGTCAGAGAAAGGTCTGGCGCTCGATTCGGGAGGATACAACAATGCCAGCAGAGCGAGAGAATGAAGACTCAGCAGGTTCAAACCTGCTTTCCTGCTACTTCAAGGCGAAGGACGAGGGCGGTCCAGAGAAGGACGTCATTATGCTCTGCGAGATGGTGGGGAATGAGATCCAGAGCATATCCCTCCGGTCGGCGGCTGACGCGATGACGCGATACGGAAGGCTGAACTGGGCAAGATAGCGAGGTCGTACAGGCGAAGCGGCTGTCCTGACGGCGGCGGCGTGTTTCGGGGAAGCTTGTAGAGCGCCGCTTTGGGTTCTCCATCCCCTCGAAAACTGGAAGCCGGTCCTGAGGCACGCATCGCACATGTTCACAAAGTCAGGCAGCAGGACGACCCGTGGGCGCCCTGCTGCCTTGGTCGGAGTGATCAGGCTTCGAGAGCTAAGCGGTGGCCAAAACATTGACCTTCTGCGAGATCTGGGTAAGCAGTTGGTCGGCTCTTCCCTCCTCGGCTTCAATGCTCTTGAGAACAGAGACATCATTGGAGAGGTTGAGGATCTCCGCCCAGCGGCGGAGAGTGCCGTAGACGGCGATTTCGTGGTGCTCAACCTGCTGAGCGGCACCGATAAGCGCGATGTCGCGGACCTCAGGCTGAGAGACATCCTTGATGGTGTCTGAAGCTTCCGTGGTGAGACCGTCGATGACCTTACAGGTCTCGGTTCCGGCTTCGCCGGTATTGGTTCGGAGAAGAGACTCCACCTTGGAAGCATGGCCACGAGTTTCTTCGAGATGGTTCCGGAAGGCTGTGGAGAGTTCTGTATCAGTTGAGCTGTTTATCAGATCGGGCAGTGCCTTGGTGATCTTCTGCTCCATGTCGAGCGCCTTCTGCAGATTGTTGATGTAGAGAGCGCGTAGGTCTTGGATATTTGCGGAGATTAGCTTCATAGGAGAGGTCCCTCATGTAGTGACCTGTTCAACTTCTTCGGTAAGCATTTCGGAGATTGACGACCGGTAGGAGGAGATGCCGGAGACATCGGCTTGGCGATCTCTCCCCCATCTATTAAGGTTCAATGGTGCGTCCGAGAGTATGCACTATTCCGGGGAGAAACCAAAACAGCACCAAAGAATGTATACCTGTGCTTTCTGATGGCGTCGAACAGGGTTCGGGCCTCGTCCACATTCAAACCGGGGTTTCGCCTTTCCGCTGCGTGTGCTTCGGCCCGCGCACGGCGTGGGCCGGATTCACGGCGAGGACCTGGCCGACCACCATGCAATCGAAGAGCATCCGCAGCGCAAGCTGCCGATCTCGACCCGTTCCACGGGAGTAAACCTGGGGCATACGATTGCTTTCAGGAAGGCTTGATGGAGATCAGACAAAGCAATCATTCTGCAGAATTTGTTCAGATCCTAGGAATCATCCAGGTCGGCAGAGCAAAGGCCTTTGAAGCAGTTAACGTTGCGCTGATCGAGACGTACTGGGCTGTTGGGGAACAACTCTCGCTTAGGGTTGCCGGCGCAGGTTTGGGGAAAGGGGGTTGTAAAGGAGCTTGCAGCCTGGCTGGGCAGTGAGGCTCCTGAGCTGAAGGGCTTTTCGGCTTCGAATCTCTGGCGCATGAAGCAGTTCTACGAGACCTACACGGCGATCCCAAAGCTCGCAACACTGTTGCGAGAATTGTCCTGGTCCAAGCACCTGCTCCTGCTTTCCCAATGCAAATCTGCTGAGGAGAAGGAGTTCTACTTGCTTTCTGCAACCCGTGGACGCTGGTCGCACCGGGAGCTCGATCGACAGATCCGGAAGACAGCCTTTGAGCGGACGATGTTGTCCGACCTGAAACTCGCAACGGCGTCGCGAGTTTTGCCTGAGAGCGCGACCGGCGTCTTCAAGGACAGCTATCTCCTAGACTTCCTGGATCTTCCCGATACCCACTCTGAGGCTGATTTGCAGACCGGGCTCCTCCTGAATCTGCGGAAGTTCCTTATGGAGCTGGGAGACGGATTCGCGTTCGTCGGAGAAAAAGTTCGCGTGCAGGTGGGCAACCAGGACTTCGAATTGGACCTGCTCTTTTACCACCGCGACCTGCAATGCCTGGTCGCCTTCGAGTTGAAGACGGGTCGCTTCGAGCCCGAACACATGGGGAAACTCGCTTTCTACCTCGAGGCTCTCGATCGCGATCGCAAACGTCCTCATGAGAACCCAAGTATCGGAGTACTGCTTTGCCGAACAAAGGACGATGAGGTGGTCGAGTACGCCATGAATCGCCACCTGTCGCCTGCGCTTGTCACGCAGTACCAGACCCAGATGATCCCGAAGGCTCTCTTGCGAAGGAAGCTCCACGAGTGGGGACTCATGTTGCAACCCGTGTCAACTCCGCAGCACGAGCTTTAGAGCCTCATGTCCAGTTCTCATTCAAGAACTCGCCTCGTCCGACTGGCAGAGAGAGGTCGCGATCCAAAACGAAGTCAGCGGCTCCCGCATTATCCCTGTCCCGCTTTGCATCCGGCAGAGCCGGGAGACGGGCGAGCGCGAGCTGATCCTGGCTCGCTGGGGCCTGGTTCCGTTCTTCACCAAGGATCTCAAGGACATCAAGGGGCTCTCGACCATTAACGCCCGCTCCGAGACGATTACCAAAGCTCCGACCTGGCGCGAGCCGTTCAAGAAACGGCGTTGCCTCGTGCCAGTGTCGGCGTTTTACGAGTGGCCGAAGGAAGGGAAGCCGCCGAAGCAGCCTTACGCTTTTGAGCTGTCGAGCGGAGGCACATTCGCCTTGGCGGGCCTGTGGGACGCCTGGAAGGACAAGGACGGTCATTGGCTTCAGTCGTTCGCCATTGTGACCACGGAAGCAAACGAACTGATGAGCCGGATACACCCGCGCATGCCAGTGATTCTGCATCCGCGGGATTATGATCGCTGGCTGGACAGGGAAGAGAGGGAGCGGTTGCCGCTCGATCTGCTGCGTCCCTATGGGTCCGAAGAGATGGAAGTCTACGAAGCCAATCCGAAGGTAGGAAACACTCGGAACAACGGTCCCGAGATGATGAGGGCTGCGGCGAAGGCTGCTGAAGACGGCGAGCTTCCGCTTTAGCCCCTGACACCTTCGGCTCATTCTCATGTGGTCGGGGCGTCGGTATCCTGAGGCGATGGGAAAGGCGGCTCACGTTCTCCTCAGTCTGGTGCTGGCGGCTACTCCCATTGGGGCGCAGACGGACACGCATCTGTACTCGCCGGGAACGAACCTCGAGCGGAGTGAACTGGTCCAGCTCGAAACTGCGACCCGCTCCGTGGACGTGGCGATGTACAGCTTCACCGACCGGGAGCTTGCGGAAGAACTGGTAACGCTCGCCCATAAGGGTGTTCGGGTCCGTGTCTATCGGGACCGCGAACAGTTCCAGCAGGAAATGCAGTGGGGCGGCATAACGACCACAAGCATCCTGAGAGTGGCGGGGATCCAGGTGCGGATCAAGGGCGCAAGGGTTGATGGTGCGTTTCGCAGTTTACTTGAGGCGAGGAACGCCCTTGCCCCATGTCTCCGGTGGCGCAAGCTCCCGGCGTATCGGCGGCTGCGTCATATCGCGATCGTTGCTGGTGAAAACCCGGTCTCCCTGGCTGATGAGGTAGTCGGCTGTGCGCGCGGCAAGTGCTTGGATGGTGAGGCCAGGGTTGGCAGAGCCCTGCGTCGGGAACACGCTGCCATCGCAGACGAACAGGTTAGCTATGTCGTGGGTACGGCCGAACTTGTCAACGACCGAGGTGCGCGGATCGGAACCCATACGGCACGCCCCAACGAGATGCGCGTAACGCGCTTCCTGCACCACTTCGGTCGCGCCGGCTGCCCGCATCACCTCTTCGGTCTTTTTTCGTGCCGCCTTGATCAGCTTCTTGTCGTTGTCATGCAGATTGAAGGTAACGTGAGCTACGGGCAGACCAAAGCGATCCTTGTCCTCGGCAATGGTGACGCGGTTGTCGTCCCAGGGAAGAATTTCACCCAGCAGGCCAAACGCGGCCCAATGGTTGTAATCCATCATCTCCTTGCGGAGGCCCCATCCCCAGGCCTGCTTGGCCGCAAACATCTGTTTGGCGAAGGCCTGAGGTAGCGGCCCGACGGTCTGGATGGCAAAGCCGCGGGCGAAATCGTTCTTTGGGCTTGTCTCATAGAACTCCTCGGTGAGCGCATGTGCCGGAGGAGCCTTGTACATCCGCACCGGCTGCTCGAAGCGTCCCATGATCACATTGCCAGCCTGCGCCATGAGGTATTTGCCCAATACGCCGCTGGAATTGGCCAAACCATGCTCATGTCCTGGACAGGCCGAGTTCAGCAGCAGCCGCGGTGTTTCAATCGCATAGCCGGAGACGATGACCGCCTTGGCTCTCTGGAAGTGCCATTCACCGTCACGATCGATGTAGTGAACGCCAACGACCCGATTGTTCTTGCCCAGTTCAACCTTTGAAACCATGCAATGTGAACGAACTTCAGCGCCAGTCCTCATCGCGTCCGGAATGTGCGTGACCAGTGTGCTCGCCTTGGCCCCGACCTTGCACCCCTGGATGCAGAAGCCGCGGTAGATACAGTGCGGACGGTCTCCATGCGAGCCGGAGAGGATGGCGACTGGACCCCCAATGGACACCGGAATGTTGAGCGCGGTGCAACCCTTGATGAGCGCATTGCCCACGCCACCCATGGGGTGGGGGCCATAAGCGTAGCCGTGTGGATGCCCCCACGGGTAATAGGCAGGACCGGCCACAGGCATCTCCAGCTCTAGTTGCTCGTAGTAGGGCTTGATGTCTTCGTAGTCGATGGGCCAGTCCGCACCCACGCCATCCTGCGTGTACACCTTGAAGTCGGAAGGGTGCAATCGTGGCGTGAACGCCGCCCAGTGTACCGATCCACCACCCACACCTTGGCCGCAGTTATTGGCGCCCAGAGCCAGAGGGTCCGAGCCTCCGGTGACGCGGGGTTCGGTCCAGTAAAGCTTGTGCGAACCGGCCTCGTCACTGACCCAGTCACGCTCTGTATCCCAGAAAGGACCCGACTCCAGGCCGACCACATTGAAGCCGGCACGCGATAGCCTTTGCAGCAGAACACCGCCCGCGGAGCCTAGTCCGACGATGACATAATCCACTTCGTCTTCGTCCTTGAAGCGGCGCATGGGTGCGTGAATGGTCTGTAGAGGACCCACCCAGTGCTTGTCGTTTGAGGGAGACTCGAAAGCTCCCAGAATTGGCATCTTCAATGGGTGCCCCCGCTGCCGTGATGGCTTTGGGAATCATCTTCGTCAGGAGCAGAGACTTCGCCGGACACCGCCATCGATGGAGGCAGCCAGTGATAGCGTTTCTCCTCCACCTCCCACGGTTCCGGCTCGCCCCGTTCCAGGCGCGTATAGGCGCGGGGGTACGCAGGGCCGCCAAAGCCGATCTCATCCCACGCCCAGGGATGCGCGTAGTAGGCGTCAATGGCATCGGTCATAATCATCTGCCAGAAGCGTTTGACCGACATCTTCGCCCAGATCTCGGGTGTGGCCTCCGGCTTGCCCTTGCCTATCGCCTGCAGCACCGTGTCCCGCTGGAGCTGCGGCAAAAAGAGGAACTTGCCGCCGTACCGATGCTCGGCTTCCTTGTCGATCGCCTCGATGCCGATCTGATACACCACCCGGTCCTGCGGCATGTCCTCATACCGGTAGCCCACGGTCTTGTTCTTGGCCAGGCGTTCGTCAAGCATTGGGACCAGGGGAATCTGGCGATCGGCGGTGCGGTCCGTCTGCGGAATCAGGTGCGCAAAGACAGCCGTCCAGAACGCCCATGCCTCTTCCGTGAAGAAAGAACGTGCAGGCGGCTTCTGCACACGCCTGTCGATCACATCGCGCGTGGTCTCGTCCCAAAAGGGGCTCTGCGACATGGTGCTGAAATCGGGATAATACCCTGGCTGCTTCATGGGTGCGAGCGCTTCGCTGGTCTTCGGATCACGCGGCAGTAGAGCAGGGTCAGTCACGTTCGCAGTGGCTTTCATGGTCTCCTCCTGCGCAGCAGGCTGGCCAGAACGCCCAGCATGCCCGCGGCGCCGAAGAGCAACGGCGCAAAGATCGGCGGACCGTACATGATGTTGTAAAGAAGGTGTTTGCGTCCGCCGGGCCGGCGCAGTACGCCGCGACCGTGATAGAAGAAGCCCACCGCGGCATCCGCTCCGGCGAGGGCGGAGAGCGCGGGCAGCGCGGTAGTTGCCAGCCGGCGGCTTCTGACGGAACCGAAGGCCACGCCGGCCAGTACAGGCGCGATAACGATCGGCGTCCACTGCACCCAGTAACGGAAGTTGTTTTTATAGTGCGAGTAGTAGGCCTCAAAGCCGCTCAGGAGCGCGCTGATCCCGGTCACGATAGCGACCTGGCGCTGGAACTTGCCCTCGCGGATGTCCTGCTCGTCGCTCATCAACTCACGGCCCGCACCATCCGGCAGCAGACGCGCAAGCCAGCCGTCCTTGCCGCTGGTGGAGGCGTTACCCGTGTTCTCTTCGCGCTGCAGATACGAGGCGATGAGACCAAGGTAAGCGCTGGTGCCAAAGAGCAGAGGCGCAAAGATCGGCGGCCCCATAATCATGTTCGTCATGGGCAGTCGCCAACCGCCGGGCTTGCGATAGATGCCGCGAACGTGAAAGTAAAAACCAACAGCCGCATCCACCAGGGTGACAACGGCGATCAAGCGAAGGACGGTCCGGGCGGCCCGGCGGCTGAAGAAACCGGCAAAACCGGCCATTGCCAGCAGTATGCTCAGGATGACCGGCGTGTACATCACACGCCGGCTATAGCTTCCGCGGTAATGTTCGTAAGCCACCTCCAGACCGCTGACAATGCTGGTCACCGCGGTCAGCAGAGAAAGGCTTCGTTGAAAGCGCCCCTCGCGGATGGCGTTAGCCACCATCGCGAGATCCTGCTTCGGACGCTCCACGGAGAGTGTCGTCTCGTTCGGCATGGGCTAGATAACCTCACGTATCTCGTCTGTGAGCACGGTCTTGATAATGCCGATGGCATCCTTCTGTCCGCGCGCCAGCGCCTCGGCAAACTTTATTGCCTGTTGCGTGCTGATCTTGCCCGGCATGGGCGGCTCGTTCGGATCGACCACAGCCTGCACCACGGTCGGCCCGGAATGACTCAGTGCTTCGCGCAGAACGCTCTCGGCATCCTCGGGACGGTTAATGGTGAAACCCTTGGCGCCGCATGCGGTAGCGACCATGGCGAAGTCGATAGGTTCGAGCTCCACGCCGAACTCGGGATTGCCTTCCAGGATCATCTGCTCCCACTTGATCTGACCCAGCACGTTGTTCTTGATGACGACTACGCAGACCTGAAGCTTGTACTTCACCAGAGTCGCAATCTCGCCCATCAGCATGGTTAGGCCGCCGTCGCCGACGACGCAAACCACCTGTCTCCCGGGATAGGCCACAGCCGCACCGATCGAGTAGGGGAGCCCGTTGGCCATGGTTGCAAGTGAGCCCGAGAGCGAAAACATCATGGTTCCCCGGATATCAACGTGCCGCGCTGTCCAAGTGGCGATGGTACCCGAGTCGGACGAAACGATCGCGTCATCCTTGAGCAGCTTGTTCAGGGTGTGCGTGACCACCTGTGGCTTCATCGGCATGTCCTTGCGGGTGCCGCGCTCTTCCATCAGCTTGAACCAGTGCTGCATACGCTCCTGGCTCTTTTTCAGGAACTTGTCGTTTTTCTTCTTGAGCAAGGGAAGCAGCGCCGGAAGGATACTCTTCGCGTCGCCCAACAGGCCTACGTCGACCTGGTGGCGCAGGCCGATGCGGGTTGGGTCGATCTCGATCTGCACGCATTTGGCTTGACCGGGCTTGGGAAGAAAGTCCATATAGGGATAGCTGGTGCCAATCATGATCAGCGTGTCGCACTCGTCCATCGCATCGACAGAAGGTGCCGTGCCCAGCAGCCCCAGACCGCCGGTTGTGTACGGGCTGCGGTCCGGCAGCACGGCCTTGCCGAGCAGGGCTTTGACGACGGGACCTCCCACAATTTCAGCCAATTGAGCGACCTCCTCGGAACAGCCCAGCGCGCCGCGCCCAACAAAGACAACGACCTTTGCCCCGTTGTTGATAAGGTCCGCGGCTTTCTGCAGTGTGGAGGGAGCAGGTTTGGCGAAGGAGCCCACCTTGTAGTCGGCGCTATGGTTCTTAGGGTTGGCGTTGCTGCGGTGATCGTCCGAGACTTTACACTCCTGAATGTCCTTGGGAATGCAAATGTGCGAGACACCGCGGCGTCCATAGGCTGTACGGACCGCCATATCAACGACGTTGACCGCATGCGGCGCGCTCATGACGCGCTCGTTGAAGACCGAGACATCCATGAACAGCTTGTCGAGATCAACGTCCTGTTGATAATCCATCCCAATCAGGTCAGAGAAGGTGTGGCCGGTGATCGCAAGCACGGGGTGCTGATCGCATTTGGCGTCATAAAGGCCATTAAGCAGGTGAACGCCGCCCGGGCCGGAGGTGGCGCAGCAGACACCCAGCCGACCGGTGTACTTGGCATAGCCCACAGCGGCGAATGCGGCCGCCTCTTCATGCCGCACCTGAATGAATCGCAGCTTCTCCTGGTGGGTACGCAGAGATTCAAAGAAGCCGTCAACACCATCACCGGGGAAGCCGAAGATGGTGTCGACACCCCATTCAATCAGCCGTTCTACGATGAGGTCCGAAACCTGCTTTGCCATTTTCTTCTCCTTGTGAAACCTGTTGCATTGAGTGTTTGCTGTAGATTTACGTACTGACGAGGTCTGTTAGGAAACGAGGTAGGGAGCGGCGTCCTTCTCCTTGAGTTCCAGGCCCATGCCGGGCCGGGACCGGTCCGGAGACATGATGCCGAGGACAGGCTCGCAGAAGCCATCGAAGAACATCTGTTCGATTCTTACGTGATCGTGGAAGTACTCCATGTGAATAGCGCGAGAAACGGCACAGCAGACATGCACGTGCATGCTGGGGCCACAGTGGGACGAGAGCGGTATATTGGCGGCCCAGCAGAGCGAGGCGGCGTGGAGAAAGCCGCTGATGCCGCCGCATCGGGTCGCATCTGCCTGCAGGATGGTCACGGCCTCTGCATCCACCATGCGTTTGAAGTACCAGGCCGAATACCCATACTCCCCGGCGGCGATATCCATGCCGAGCGGTGCACGCTCACGAATCTGGCATAGGCCCGTGAGATTGTCCGAGCTGACAGGCTCTTCAAACCAGCGGACATCCTGATCCGCAAACACTTGAGCCAGTTCAATCGCCTGGGTCACGGTATACGCGCCGTTGGCATCGACGAACAACTGCACGTCTGCGCCAATCGTCTTGCGGGCCAGCTCCACGCGTCGCGGATCGTCTTCCGGGTGTGTGCCGATCTTCATCTTGACCATGCCCAAGCCGCGCTCACCCCAGCCGCCCAACTGATGGGCAAGCTGTGCATCGTCATAGGACGTGAAGCCGCCGCTCCCATACACGGGAATTCCAGATCGTACCGATCCCAGAAGGTTGACGAGCGCGCTTTCCAGCAGCCGCGCCTTCAAGTCCCGCAACGCGTTGTCGATGGCGGAGATCGCCATGATGTCAGTTCCCGTCTCGCCCGAGTTTCTGACCTGGTGATACATCGCTTGGAGGATCGCGCCCTGCGCAAAGACATCCTGGTCTCTAACTACCTTCTCCAGCAGGCTTTGCACCAGGTGGCCCGTCGCAGCTGCGGCGTAGGTGTACCCCAGGCCGGTCTTGTCACCCGACTCCAGCGCTACCAGAATCATGGTGGTGCTGGTCCACGCGAAGGTGCCATCGGCTTCCGGAGCATCCGTAGGTACCGTGTACACCCTCACCTTGGAACCCGTAATTTTGGCCTGCTTAAACATCACGCCCGTCTCCATCCTTCTAGCTAGAACTGCGTCAGAACTTTCACACCATCTTCTGTAACAGCCATTACATCGCAGTGGCGCATGCCGCCATATCCATCGAAATACGCTGCGGGTTCCACATTGAACGTCATGCCGGCTTGCAACACGTCGTGAGAGAGCGGGTGGATGCGCGGGACACCATTTGGATTGGCAGCCGCAAATCCGACTCCATGCCCGGATGCGTGCTTGAACGCCTCACCCAGGCCGTGCTCTTTCATCACGTTGCGTACGGCACGGTCTACATCGCACCCGACGACACCCGGCCTTATGGCATCTAGGCCCGCTGCCCGTGCCTGCATAATGGCCTTTCGCATTTCCATTTGGCGACCGGTAGGTGCGCCCACGGTATACGTGCGGGTGATGTCCGTCCAGTATCCGTCCGCGCAGGTATTGCCGTGGATCATGACGAGATCACCTACCTCAAGCTTGCGGTCACGCGTTCGCGCAAAGGCTGCCGCCGCCTTGGCCGAGTTTGGCCCGGACATGCAGAAAAAGTAGCCGTAGCTGCGCTCGAATTGCCGGGCCGCCGGCGCCGTGTCAAAGGCGGACTGCACAGCAGCCGCCACGTCAGTCTCGCGCAGACCGGCGGTCATTACCATCTCCGCCCGGGCAAACGCCGCACCCGCAACCAGGCATGCGTTCTCCAGAAGAGCTAGTTCTCCGGCGGTCTTGACCGCCTTCAAGGAATCCAGCAACCCGTCGCACGGTTTCGAGTTGCCATGCGGCATGAGCTGCCTCAACAATTCCGGAAGAGACGAGCGGAACTGATAGGAGACGGCATAAGTGGACGGTTGCACGCCTGCGCCAAGCTGCAGGCCGATTGTGCCCTCAAGCAGGCCCAACTCCTCAAGAGCCCTTTGGAGCGGAGCACGAAGCCGTTCCAAAGGAGATTGCAAGGTATCGAGACCGGCAGGCTTGTAAGCAATCAGTTTGGCTGACGAGGTTCTCTCGGCAAGTTCCACCTCGTCCTCGGGAATGATCAGCCGGATCTCTCCATCGGCGGTGTGAATCGCGATACTCGCAGACATCACAGGCCAGTAGCCCGTCAGCAGAAGAACCTCAGTGGACGCGCTGCAGATGAAGGCATTCATTCTTGAGTCGACGAGAGCCGCGACGACCAAAGCGCACCGCTCACCTGCTTCGATCATTGTTGCCTCTTGTCCGCTAATTTCTTGAGTTGCGAAAACCGACGGCTAAGTTGTCAAAAGTAGTCACGAAACATTGGCAACAGTTTTTTGTGAGTTCAGATTGCATCCAATCAAGCACCGAAGGGAGCGCCATCTCAAAGCGCAATATAAGGCGCGTCTATGTCTACCGGAAAAGTAGTTGTCGTTACGGGTTCTTCCGCGGGTTTGGGAGAGCTATCGCTCATGGTTTCGCAAAGCGCGGTGCACGAATCGGTCTGATCGCCCGAAACCCGGAAGCACTGGAGGTGGCAAAACAGGAGTGCGAGGCGCTGGGAGGACAGGCGATCGTACTGCCGCTCGACGTATCCGACGCGGAAGCCGTCGATGCAGCGGCGACCCGTGTTGAGGAAGAATTTGGACCCATTGATATCTGGGTCAACGACGCCATGGTCAGCGTCTTCTCACCCGTCAAAGAGATGGTGCCCTCCGACTACAAACGCGTGACGGATGTCCTTTACCTCGGCTTCGTGCATGGAACTCTCTCCGCGCTGAAGCGCATGCTACCGCGAGACAAGGGTACGATTATCCAGATCGGCTCGGCGCTTTCATACCGCTCCATTCCCCTGCAATCAGCATACTGCGCCTGCAAACACGCCATCAACGGCTTCACTGACTCATTTCGCTGCGAACTCCATCACGACAACAGCAACGTCAAAGTCACCGCGATCCAGATGCCAGCGATGAATACAACACAGTTCGATTGGGTCAAGAATCGCATGCCGAACGACACACAGCCTGTGCCGCCTATCTACGAGCCGAAGCTCACGGCGGAGGTTGTAGTGGCAGCCGGACTTGCCAGAAACCCGCGTCGTGAGTGCTGGGTCGGCACGCCGACCGCAGCGGCAATCATTGGGCAAAAGTTCATTCCAGGACTACTGGACTACTACCTCGGGAAAACAGGCTACAGGTCACAGCAGATTCCCAATGAGCCAAAGGATCCAAACGCACCGAATAATCTCTATGACTACGTTCCCGGTAAACACAGCGCGAGAGGAAAGTTTGCGGATCGTTCCACGATGACCAGCTTAGAAGTGGGAATTGTCCTGCATCGCAACTGGTTTGTCGTTGGCGCTGCTGTTGCACTCGCAGCCATCGGCGGTGCACTCGTTACGAAGCGGCGAATGTCGTGAACCGTTCAAGGGGTTCAATCACTTGCTCGAAGCCTCGTGATGCGGTGATGACCGGAGCGTGTTGCGCAACTCTTGCGACATTCATTCCGGTGGTTCTGTATCAGACCGGTATGACGTCCTCCTTGCCTGATCCTCCTTCGGCTATCTTCGATTCAGAGAAGATTACAACGTCGAAAGCTGCTCACCCACTCGGCATCCCTGACGGGCTACTGGGCGTGGCCAGCTTTGGAGTGACGTTGGGTCTGATTCTCACGGCGAGACGCAGTCCAGTTGCAAAAAAGCTTTTGGGTGCCAAACTCACGATGGATGTCGCCGCGGGTACATTCAACGCAGGCCGGCAGGTCATCAGTTTCGGAAAGCTTTGCTCCTGGTGCACAGGGACTGCAATAGCGGCGGTTCTAATGGGGTACGCGGGCCGCGATCTGATTCGCGATACCTGGTCTGGTCTTGCGTCAACCGTTGAAGACCAAGCAGTTGCTTAGGAAAGAGAGCTTGATGGATAAGGGAATTGAGAAACACGATACTGCTCGTCCCAAAGAGGTCCGCAAGTCGCATGGGAATCCATCAGGCCGACCTCGTCCTTCGGTCAAGGCTTGCCCCTGCAGAGTTTTGCGTGTGGCTGGCGTCAACTCGCCTTCCTTGACCACGGAGCGTGGGTCGTGTCCTCACGAACGCCGACGGATTTCGCATGGCGTAGATGATCGCTAGGCGTCCTAAGCGCTTGTCGGGTTCTGTGCCTGATAGCGATCTCACCCCACGCGACGCGGCGCCGCCTACTTCGGAATACTTAGAACACGACTCGGAAGGTCAGGCGCTCCCAAGTCTAGTGCTGGATTAGGTTAACTGACATGTACGATGGGTCTTCGTTCCGGGTCGGGGACAGCCCTGCGCAGTACCTCGTGCGTGACAGGGGCAGCATCTCCCTCTCCCAGGAAGATGAATCGGAACACGTTCGCGACAGGATTTCCTTCCTTCCATTTGAAATATGCGTGAGGAACTCGTCCCGTTTGCTTCTCGACATAGATCAAGAAAGCCGCTATCGAATTCGCGACTGTTGGACTCTTGGCGTGCAGCACTTTGTGGTTACCGAGGTTCCGAACCTCCATGCAAAGACACTGATCGAAGTCGGAAGCATCTGTCCGCTCCACTTCGAGGAAGTAGATGGTCTCGTTCGGTGTCAGGCCAAATCTCGATCGTACAAGGCCGTCGATCCTGTCCAGGTCTTCCGCCGATTCCTTCTGTGGCCGGCGCGCGACAAGGCGCATCACCCGACCTTTCTCGCTGGCGAGCATGTCCGCAGCTTCGTCAGAAAGCTCGATGTCAGTGATGCGCAGCTCTGTTGAGCGCATTGCCCTTGAGACCAGGGAGACGGAGATGATCGCAAGAATGAAAAAAGTGGAGATCTTCAGGCCTTCGGGTCGCTCCCAGATGTTCAGCGCTGTTGTGTACACAAATATAAGTGTGACGATCAGGTAAGCCCAGCGCATCCGGTTCTTCCACAACGAGATGGTCACACCAGTAGCGGCCGAGGTAATCAGCACCAGAACGCCCGTTGCATAAGCGCCCCCCTGGGCGTCAACGTCTGCATGGAAGGCAACGGTAACGATGAAGGCGACCGCCATGAAGACCAATACAAGAGGCCGAGAGGCTAACGCCCACTCCGGTGCCATCCCAAGCCTCGGAAGGTATCGCGGAATCAGATTGAGCAAGCCCGCCATGGCGGATGCTCCAGCAAAGGCCAGGATCAGAATGGTGCTCAAGTCATAGAGCGAGCCGA
>JAABVA010003528.1_pt1 | contig 14835 bp, 13 predicted proteins | sample 5560331 | NCBI WGS metagenome assembly JAABVA01 (sample SAMN12812661, study PRJNA571458) | rock metagenome | isolation source: Antarctica rocks | place: Antarctica: Victoria Land, Mt New Zealand sud | collected 2016-01-07 | reverse complement strand
CGACGCCGAACTGGAAGCCTGGGCCGACCTGAACCTCACCGACCGCGCCCGCGCCCTTGACGACGTCGATGAATGACCGCTACCGGGCAGCTGCGCTCACCACAGTCTGCTCCGGACGCCGGAGTCCTGCCGTCCTCGGGGAGGGCGGCGGCAGTGAGCACGGCTGAGCAGGCTCGCCGCTCCAGGCCGGACGCCGTTCGCGGCCGGCTCCCTCCAGCACCGGCCGACCACACCGATCATTCTCGGCACAGCAGCGGCCTCCACTGGGCGACCGGAACCTCACCACCTCAACGGTGTCGTCTGACCCCGATGGCGTCACCGCCGCCTCCCCCGCCCTCCTGGCGTCATCTCGAAGTCACTGGGACCCACCGGCCCCGGCACCATCGAGGCGTCCGCCATCGGCCGGACCCCGCTCCTGACTCCGGGCCGCCGCCGGACGGCGGCGTCCAGCTGCGGTGCCCGCCTCGGGCGCTGCCGGCAGCGTGGCCGGTGTTGAGATGCCGGGCCGGTGGTGGGGGGCCACGCTGGGGCCGGGGTGGTGCACCGGCGCTGTCCAGAAGGGATGTCATGGATCTGCCGATGATCGACCAGACGTACAGCCAGTTGCAGACGGAGAGCCCGAAGACCATTCAGGCGTTGACGGTTCTCGGGCAGAAGCTGCAGGCGGCCAGCGACAGCGAAATCCCGAATGCGCGGGAGTGGATGCTCGACCTCAAAGGGGTTGCTCTGGGTGTTCAAAGTGAGCAGAAGGAAACCAGCAATCTCCTGCAAGCCATCCACGGGTTCCTTGCCAATCAGGTGGCCACCGGTTACCTTCCTCAGCCGCTGTACCGGCAGGGAGTTCGCGTTGCTCGGCAGGGCGGCGGGATGGTGCACCCGCTTTTCGGGGGCGGGTTCGGGTGGACTATCACGACCGGCGCCGCGTTCGGGATCGGCGACGACCTCATCAGTCAGCTGTTCTGATCATCACCGGTTCTGGGGTGGGCGTGGCGCCGCTGGGTGCGGCGCAGCTGCTGTCGAGCTGGGCGGTGCACCCGGTGTGGGCAGTCGTCGTCGTGGGCCTCGCCGGTGGCTACCTCACGGTGGTGCACCGCCTGCGGCGTGGGAGCCGGCGGTGGCCCGGCGGGCGGACCGCGTCGTTCCTGGTCGGGGTTGTCGTTCTCGCGGTCGCAACGATGGGCTGGTGCGCGGTTTACGGGCCGGTGCTGTTTTGGGTGGAGGCGGCGCAGGTGTTGGCGGTGCTGCTGGTGGTGCCGCTGCTGCTCGCGTTGGGTGCCCCGGTGTCGCTGCTCCGGTTGGCAGCGCCGGCCCGGATCGGTCGGCCGGTGGATCGGCTGCTGGACCGCGGCCCAGTCCGGGTCCTGACCTACCCGGTGTTGGGACCCCTGTTCGTGGTCGTGGTCCCGTTCACGTTGTACTTCACCCCGCTGGACGCCGCGACGCTGCGCAGCGGGTCCGCCCGTGGGCTGCTACTCGCGGTGCTCCTGCTGGTGGGCTTCGTCCTGGCTTATCCCCTCGGGGAGGGGGGCTTGAACCCGGGCCGGTTCTCCTATCCGCTGGCGATGTTCGTCGCGTTCCTGGAGCTGCTGCTCGATGCCTTCCCCGGGATCGTCCTGCGCTACCGCACCGGCCTTCTGGGCGGTGGTTACTGGACGTCGCTGCGCCGCGGCTGGGGACCCACCCCGCTGGTCGATCAGCAGCACGCCGGCGCGCTGTGGTGGTTCTTCGGTGAAGCCTGGGATCTCCCGCTGCTGCTGCTCCTGCTGGTGGGGTGGATGCGGGCCGACCACCGCGAGGCCGTCGCGGTGGACACCGCGCTGGACGCCGCTCACACAGCCGCCCGGAACCGCTCCATCCAGGAGCACACCGACGGCTCACCGCAGGACGTCGAGTTCGACGAGAAGGGCATGATCATTCCCTGGTGGCACACCCGACGATGACCGTGTGCGGAGCCGTTCCCCCGCGGGAGTCCAGTGGCGTCGACGATGACCACGCCGGGGCTGCGCGGCAGAGGTCGTCATGGTGGAACCCCCAGCCCCGAGCGGTGTCAACCGTGGGGCGTGACCCGAAGAACGCCCGCTGATCCTGGCTCGTCCTGTCGCGCGCTCAGCCGGTGGCGGCCGTCAGCCCTGACGGGTCCGCCGGCGCGCCGCGGCGAGGTCGCGGGCTCGGCGAACGGCCCGTTCATGACGCACCTTCACCGCGGCGGCGCGCCGTCGTCCACCGAGCCCGAGGAGCAGGCCGGCCAACCCGAGTACCCGGGCCGCCACCGGGTCGAACCGGACGCAGAGGGTGACATCCGCCGCGAACCACAGCACACATGCGACAAGGAGTATCCAGGCGGGCACCTCACCGCTGGGGCGCCCCGATCGGTGGGGAGACGCCGCCCGCCGCTCGGGGAGTGCCAAGACCACGGCGGGGACCGCGGACAGTCCCAGCCCGGCCCAGGCCAGCGGGCTCACCGCGTCCGGCCCGCCATGTCGACACATCCTCCCACCCGCGTCAGAGGTTGGCCCGCGGCGCCTGCTCCCTCACGGGGCTCCCTTGGGGGTTGTACCCGCCCGGCACCGCTGCGACCGGCAGCGTCCACGGAGAAGGGGCAGTCGATACTGGTGTCGGTGACCCGCACCTGCCGCGCGGCCATCGAGCACACCTCGGGTTGCGGGTGACCCGGCTGCGGTTGCCCGGCGCCGCACGCCCGGGGAGGCGGCGATCGGCAACTCGGGTGTGAGCATGCTGCGGGGTCGTCCCGTACCGGTCAACGATCAACTCGGGTGGAGGAGTTCGGACATGTCACAGGTGGTGGTTCCGCGCGTGCTGCTCGCGGCCCGGGCGCGCCGGGCCACCGCTGAGCATTCGGCAGCGCCGGGCGGGCAGGTCGCCGCGGGACTCAGGCGACCGGCTGCCGCGCTCACCGAGGGGGTCGCCACCGCTGATGGCCGCGCTGGTGACACCGGGTGCCTCTTGGGCCACCCGCCATCGGCCGGGAACCGACAGTCGTGAGCCGTCGTCGACCGCGGTCGCCCCGGCCAGGGGGCCGATGGGCGCCGGACCGGGTGGGTCTCGTCGTGGTCATGGTGCTGGGTCTGGTGAACGCCGCCGTCACCGCGACCCTGCCGGCGTGGCGGGGAACGGCTGCCGGACTCATGAGCCTCGTGGTCGCTCTCGGTCTGATGGTCGCCGTGATCGCTCTGTCCCGGAACGGGCGGCGGCGCCCGAGGAACCGCGACAGGTAGCCCCGGACTGCACGGCGGCGTGGCGTGCACGGCTGGACACCCGGCGTCTGATCCGGTCACCGCGTCGGTCATCCACTCCGCATTCCAGGGCGCCTGGCTGTGCGAGCACCTGCACCAGGCGGGTGAGCCACAGCGCTCACGGCGAAGTAGTGGCCACCGCGCTGGCTGGTGCTGCGGCGAGAGACACCGGGTAACCGGGCAGATTCGCCGACCAGCCGGTGGACAGCGGCGAGGGTCCGGGCGATCGGCCACTGGCGGACCCGCCGGCGCCGTAAAGGGGCCGATCCGCCGGGTGCCGACTGTTCCTCCGGCGCAGCTCACCGTCCGGCGCTGCACCGGTCCGCTGGTCGCGGTTGGCCACCATGGGTCTGTCTGCTTGTACCGAGCCCCGGATCGTGTGGGAGACGTCCGGTGATCGACCGGTGTGGCCTGTCACCCGCCCAGGTCCAGGATCGAGTGCTGCCACGCCGACTCCCATCCCCGCAACTCCCCGTTCGACCCGGCGGGGCACACCGCCGGTCCGGACACTCACACCACGACCCCAGCCGGCGACCCGGCGCCGCACGCCCCCGCCGCGACCGCACTGCCCGAGCTGTCGTTGGGTGGGTTGGTCGATCCCAAGCGGCTGCTCTGGCTGGGTGGACTGGTCGGCCTCGGTGTTGTCGGGTTTCTGGAATGGCCGGTCGTCGCCGCGGTCGGCGTCGGGAGCTACGTCGCGGAACAGTTCGCCGAACACGACGCGCGGCGTAGCACCCCTCACCTCTGAGCAGCGCACTCCTCTGATCCCTCCTGCGCCAGCGGCTGCGCATACGACCGTTGCCCCGGCTCCCCTCTCTTGCGCCGCTGCCTGCCGTCCGCCTGACCACTCGGCGGTGTCGCCGGCGGCCAGGGTCAGGCGTCGGGGCACCCAGGTGCCGCTTACACCGGCGTTCCCGCCAACGACGGCCGGGCTGGAGCGCGCCGCCGGAGTCGACGCTGACGCGCGGTGAGCTCGGACCCGCCGCCGACGGGGCCTTCCGGCGGCCGGAGCTGGACCTGCGCGAACGTCGCGAGTGCCTCGTCCTGTGCTGCCGGTCAGCCGCCGCCGAGTTGGACGGCTTTCACGATGAGGAGCACGGCCCCGACGACGAGGTAGCCGCGCAGGGCCAGCATTCCCAACTTCGTCCCCGGTGACCACACGACCGGTGCGAGCAGGGCCAGCGGCGGCATCCGCCAGGATAGCTTCGACGGACCGGAAACCGTCGGTGGCGGCGGGGTAGACAGCCTGCGACGGCGTTTGCCCACCCTGGTCAGGACCACCCCGGTGACCACTCCAGTGGCGGCCATGGCCCCCGCCAGGTAGGCGGCGACCCGGGGGACGTTGAGGTGCGGGAACAGCGTGGTCGCCATCAAGATCCCCGACAGCAGCAGCAGGACGGCAACGATGAACCCGGCGAGGACGTTGAGCCACCGGGGGTTGATCCACGGTCCCAGGACCTGCCGGTCGTTGCAGAGCAGCAGCAGGAACACACTCGCACTGGGAAGGAGCAGCCCGGCGAGGGCCTGGACCGCGGTGGTGATCAGCCCGAGCGGCGCGCCCGGGATGAGGGTGATCACGGCCGCGGCGAGGACCATCCCTGTGTAGGAGGCGTAGAAGGGTTTCGCGTCCTTGAACCCGCGGTGTAGTGAGTGCCGCAACCCGAACACATCACCGAAGGCGTAGGAGGTGGCCAGCGTGACCGCGGCCGCGCCGAGGATGCTGGCGTCGAAAAGGATGATCGCGAACACCACCCCGAGGCCGTGACGATGCTCGGCCAACAGCCGCGCGATTCCGCCGGCATCGGTGAACCGGCCTGCCATCCCGGTGCTCCGCGCAGCCCAGTCGGCGGCCATCATCAATGCCGCAGCCCCGACCACGACGACCAGCGAGCCGAGGGCGGTGTCCGCGCGCTCATAGCTGATGAACCGTGGCGTGATTCGCTTGTCGACGATGTTGGACTGCTGGAAGAACAGCTGCCACGGCGCGACCGTGGTCCCGACGATCGCGATGATCAGCAGAACCGCGTCAGAGCTGACTCCCCCACGAATACCCGGAATTGCGAAATCCCGGGCCGCCGCCCCCCACTGCGGGTGCGACAGCAACACGAGAGGGATCTGCAGCAACGAGACGATGACGAAGACGAACATCGCCCGTTCCCACTTCTGGAAACTCCCCGACGCCATGATCGCGACGAGGGCAACCGCCGCCAGGGGCACCACTAGGTAGCGACTGACCCCCAGATAGGAAGCAGCCAGGGACACGCCGATGAACTCGGTCACGATCGTGAGGAAGTTCAGCAGGAACAGGTCCCCGACGGAGAACCATCCCCAGCCGCGGCCGAAGCGTTCGTTGATGAGACGCGCATGCCCCACTCCGGTGACCGCGCCGAGACGGACCACCATCTCCTGGTTCACTATCAGCACCGGAATCAGGAGCACCAGCACCCACAGCAGGCTGTACCCATAGTTCTGCCCAGCCTGGCTGTAGGTGGCGACCCCACCGGCGTCGTTGTCGCCGACCATCACGATCAGACCCGGCCCGATGATCGCGGCCAGGGTCAGCAACCGTCGCTTCAGACTCCGACGTTCCCCGTTGTCGGCGATGCTGATCTTCCCGAAGGCACCCTCGATGTCGCCTAGATGAGCGGAGTCCAGGACCGCCGACGGAGCCGCCAGCCGCGCCGCCGGGACCGGTGCAGCCGGGGGTGTGACCACCGACGAAGGCTGGGACAGGCCCGGGACTGTAGAGGCGGGACTTGGCGCAGCCGCCGACGGAACTCGACGGGGGGCCGGGACCGGGGAAGCGGTACTTGGCGCAGCCGGCGGCGTAGCCGCCGGAACCCGACGAGAGGCCGGGATCGGGGAGGCGGGAACCGGTGGCACGGGAGCCGGCGGGGCCGGCGGGGCCGGTGCTGCAGCGACCGCCCCAGGCGTCGGACCTGTCGCGGGGGTCGGTGCTGGCACCGGGAGTGAGGCCGCTGCGGGGGCCGGCGGCCGCACCGGGGTGACATGGCGGGGATCAGTCATCCCGGCCGTCTCCCCGGATCGCCCCGGGCGGTCCGCCCGCGGCACGGTCGGTGCTCAGCCTGTCGGGGTCCGGGTCGGCGACGGTGGGGGGCCGGGCCGCGGGTTCCCGGCGGCGCCAGTCCTCCGGAATGGTCGCCTCGAGCACATCGTCGACTGTGACGACCCCCACGACCCGGTTGTCCTGGTCGACGACGGGAATGGTGATGAGGTTGTAGTCGGCCATCAGCAGGGCCACGTCGACCACGTCGGTGCCGGGACCGACCCGGACCGGGTCGGTGTCCAACAGCTCCGACAGGCGGGACGTCGGATCGGCCTGCAGCAGCCGGACCACCAGCGCGACCCCGAGCAACCGGCCCGCGTCGTCCACGGCGTGCACGGTGGTCAGTGCCTCCGGTTGCAGAGTGCCGGCTGCGGCGACTGCCCCTAACGCCTCCCCGACCGCGACGTCAGGGGAACAGGTCAGCACATCGGTGCCCATGAGACCTCCGGCGCTACCCGGGTTGAAACCCATGAGGGTGAGGACTTTCGTCCGCTGCCCGGGGGGCAGCAGATCCAGGATCGGTTGGCGACGATCCTGGCGGAGGTCGGCGACCGCGTCGGCGGCGTCGTCGGCGTGCATCCGTGCCAGGACCTGCGCGACCTCTGGGTCGGTCATGTCCCCCAGCAGCCGGGTCGCGAGATCGGGGTCCAGCTCCTCGAAGACATCAGCTTCCAGTTCCGGGTCGGTGTGGACCTGCTCGAGGATGTCGCTGCCCTCCTTGCCGTGGGCGTCCTCGAGCAGGTCCGCGATCTGGGCGGCCCTCAGCTTGCTCACCCGCCCGAACGGGCCGCGGACCAGCGCGCTGGGAGTGTGCCCGATCAGTGGTTCGAACGCTTTCCAGTCCCGGCTGGCATGGCCGCCGCTCTGCTTGACCAACCCGAACATCTTCGCCGGGCGGCGAGTGTCGAGCCGGGCGAGGACCCAGCCGTCCCCGGTGTCCGCCAACTCGATGTCGTAGGCCCGCAGCAGCTGGGTGTCGGCCACGTCGATGAGACGGTGGCCAAGGATGTCCTCTCGGAGCAACACCTCCCCGTCGCGGCGTTCGAAGCCCCGCAGGTCGAGCTTGTCCCGGTTCAACCCGATCCGGGCTTCACTGAGCTCGCCGACCCGTTTGGTCGAGATGTACACCCGCAGGCCCCCGACCTTCCCCACCAGCCCGCTCACCAGCGGGTAGTCGGTACCCCGCAACCGGACGATCACATCGTCGAGTCGTCCCACCGTGTCTCCCGAACGTGACAGCACCGGCTGCCCCAGCACCGCCGACAGGTGGATCACCCGTGACCGCCCGGCCCCGCCGCCACTGCCCGGCCAGTGCGCCAAACCTGAAGCGTTCATCTACCCACCTGTTCCTGCTCGCATCCGCGGGGCCATCGGGCCGCGCTCCTGACATCAGCTGTGCCGCTCCGGTGACGGCGCAACCCGGCATTGTGCCGTTACCGCTTGAACCATCGACCGGCTGTCCGGATGATCCGGCAACCAGACGAACATCGCGTGAACCGAAGCTGAGAACGCCCCCGGACCAGCCCCGCAACCGTTGCGGGAGACCACCGAGGCGACCCGCTCAATTTGGGCAGGGCAACGAGCCGGGACAGCGAGGACTGGTCGGACTGCAACCGTCGGACGTCATCCGAACCCCCTCATCGCCGCCAACGATCACCACCGGTGAACACCTGCCACCGCGAGACCTCTCGACACCGGACCGGCGTCTCAGGACCTCTGCCGTCCAACCCGGCCCGGCAACGGGTGTCCCGACGGGTGGCAACCCCGGGAGTCGCCCCCGGACGACCACCCGTTGATCGGGCATGCCCTCCGTAAGGCCGGGTCAGCGGCCGTCGGTACAGACGCCCACCGAAGGAGGTGGAGCGCTAGCCATCGACCCGACTCCGCAGCTGTTCAAGCGCTTGCGCAAACGGCGTATCGAGTCGAGACTAGAGCATGCCGACGCGGACCGCAGCAACAGCGCACCCCCCGGCAGTGTCAGGGGGCCCCGAGCCGGTGGACTTCACCGAAGCGGCCGAGACGTTCGCCCTCCTGGCGACCCCGACCAGGGTTCGCATCCTGTGGCTGCTCGCTCAGCGGGGCGACAGCGACGTCACCACCCTCGCCGCGGAGGTCGGTGCCACCATCGCCGCAGTCAGCCAACACCTCGCCAAACTTCGCCTCGCCGATCTCGTCACCGTCCGAGCCCACGGCCGCCGGCAGATCTATCGCATCGACAACCCCTACGTCCTTGCCCTCGTCGACCAGGCCGTCGACCACCACACCGACCTCCGCCGGACATCATCGTGACCGCCTCATCCCGGTCATTGACCTTTTGACAGTCGCTGACCCGATACGCGGTCTGACCTCGCGGTTGACGCGGGCTCCGGATGAGGCCACCGCCGTCCCGCGCGCGGGCCTACGGCGATCCACCCGAGTGTCGAACACGGCCGACTCAGGGAGGCATGAGTCGCCGCGCGCGGACCCCGTGCCCTCATCTGATGATGGGCTCGCCGCCGCATGCTCTCGATCGCCGACCTCACCGGAGCCCGCCTGACCATTGGCCGGTCCGCCCGACCGGTCGACCGGTCCGCCGGTCGGTCCGCGGGACGCGTCGACCGCGCCGGCTGCTCACCGAGGGGGGGTTGTAACTTCTCGGGCACCATGACCTCCGATCACAGCGCGACCGTCTCTGATCCGTCCGGAGCGGGGGTGCTGACCGTGGGAGCGTTGGGGGTGGTGTTCGGCGACATCGGGACGAGCCCGTTGTACGCAGTGCAGACGGTGTTCACCGCCGACCGACACGCGGTCGGGACCAGTCCGGGTGAGGTGTACGGCATCATCTCGCTGATCTTCTGGTCGATCACCTTGATCGTGTCGGTGAAATACCTGACGTTCATCCTCCGCGCCGACAACGACGGTGAGGGTGGCATCATGGCCTTGACCGCGCTCCTGCAGAAACATCCGTTCCGCACGGCGCGGTCGAAGATCGTCTTGGTGACCTTGGGCATTGTGGGGGCGTCGCTGTTCTACGGCGACGGGATCATCACTCCCGCGATCTCGGTGCTGTCGGCGGTCGAGGGTCTGAAGGTGCCCGCACCAGCTCTGGCGTCCTTCGTGCTGCCGATCGCCCTCGTCGTGCTGACGGTCCTGTTCGTGCTCCAACATTTCGGGACCGACCTCGTGGGGCGGCTGTTCGGGCCGGTGATGATCCTTTGGTTCGTCGTTCTCGCCGCCGCCGGCGCCCGGGAGGTCCTCGCCCATCCCGCGATCCTGCGCGCGCTGTCCCCGACCTACGGCGCGGTGTTCATCGCCGACCACGGGACGGTCGCGTTCATCGCGCTGGCCTCGGTGGTCCTCGCGATCACCGGCGCAGAGGCTCTGTATGCCGACATGGGTCACTTCGGGGCGTCCCCCATCCGGCGGGCCTGGTTTTTCATCGTGTTCCCCGCGCTCACTTTGAACTACCTCGGGCAGGGCGCGCTGATCCTGCACTCCCCGGCCGCGGTCGAGAATCCCTTTTTCCTGATCGTTCCCGGGTGGGCGCAGCTCCCGATGGTCCTGCTGGCGACGGTCGCTACGGTCATCGCGTCGCAGGCGGTGATCTCCGGGGCGTTCAGCGTGACCCGCCAGGCGGTCCAGCTCGGAGTGCTCCCCCATCTGGCGATCCGGCACACCTCGACCCGGGAGGAGGGACAGGTGTACGTCCCGGGCATCAACTGGGGCCTGTTCGTGGCGGTGGTCGCCCTCGTCGTGGGGTTCGGGTCCTCGGCGGCGTTGGCGTCGGCCTACGGGGTGGCCGTCACGGCCACGTTCATCCTGAACACCGTCCTGTTCTTGTCGGTGGCCCGGGTCATCTGGCGCAAGCCCCGGTGGCTCATCGCCGCTGGGGCGGTCGCTTTCCTCACCGTGGAGGTGTCGTTCTTCGCGGCGAACCTCACCAAGGTCGTCCACGGCGGCTGGCTGCCGTTGGTGGTCGCGGCGGCGGTGTCGACGGTCCTGTTGACCTGGCAGCGCGGTCGGGTGATCGTCACCGCGAACCGGACCGCAACCGAGGGGACCCTCGACGGGTTCGCCGCGCAGGTCCGGGCCCTGGACCCCCCGGTGCATCGGGTCCCCGGGACCGCGGTGTTCCTCAACGCCAACCTAGAGACCGCCCGCTGGCGTTACGGGCCAACATCGACGCGAACCGGACCCTCCACACCACCGTGGTCATCTTCTCGATCGTGTTCGACAAGGTCCCCCACGTTCCCGCTGAGGACCGTCTCGTCCTCCACGACCTCGGCTACCGCGACGCGGGGATCGTCCACGTCACCGCGCACTTCGGGTTCGCCGACCGGCCCGATGTGCCCACCGCGCTGCGCTCCCTCGCTGACCACGATCTACACGTGGACCTCGACGTCGACCACGCCCTCTACTTCCTGTCCCGGATGACAATCGTGTTGACCGACGCACCCGGTATGCCCCGCTGGCAGAAACACCTGTTCCTCACCGTCGCCCACAACGCCGGTAACCCCACCGAGTACTTCGGCCTTCCCATCAACCAGACCATCAGCATGGGCGCCCAGGTCGAAATGTGATCGCAAGTCCACCACCACCACCACCAGCAGCCGGCACCGGCCGGTGGCGGTGTGCGCGGGCCCGATCTGCGCAGGAGGTGGCACCGCGAACCCCGCGAACGGCTGCCGCACTCGTGGTCGGGCAGGAGGAAGCCTGCCCGTCGGGCGTGGCAATCCGCTGATCCGGCGGGAAACGTGGGCCGGTAGGCGGCAGTGGTTCCCGTCCCAACCGATCCGGACGCGGCTGCATACCGACTACCCGGAGTGGGATTGGAACCACCGCGCGAAGATGTCACCGCGGCCTCGGTGGCCGCGGAGACCCGCTCGGCGTCCTCGTCGCGCGCGCTGATCTGGGAGGACGCACATGACCGAAGCACGGAGCCGGCGGCCGTTCGCGGCCGGGGCTGGCCGGGCCGGTGGGTTGGCGGCGGCGGTGGCCGCGGGAGCTCTGCTGCTGAGCGGCTGCGGTCGCTCCCGTGCGGGCAGCTCCTCCGACTACACCGCGGTCCCGGGTGTGCGAGGGGTGCGGACCGGGGACGGCGGGAAGGCCCTCGTCGTCGCGTACACCGCCGGACCCTGCCGCCAGGCGGCGAAGGCTCGGGTGGCCGAGACCGCGTCGGCGGTGACCCTGACCGCTGCCGTGTCGAAGAGCTGCCGGATCGGGCACGTCGAGTGGGCGTTGAAGTTCCACCTGCCCTCCGCGCAGGGCGCCCGGGCGGTCCACAACGGGGTCGGGGGGCCGGTCCTGCCCGTCTTCGACGGTTCGGTTCTCACCGACCCGCACCACCTGCCCGCCGGGTACCGCCAGCAGAGTGGGACCCAGGGCCCGGTCGTGGCCGGCAGCTGGACCCGCACCTGGGTCCCGGCGAAGGGTGTGACCGGCGACGAGCTACAGATCACTCAGGCTCGGGGGCTGCTGCCCCCGCCGGCGGGGACCCCGGTCGACGGGAGACACCTCGTGGGACACCTGCCCGCGGTCGTCACCCGCGACCCGGCCAGCAGGACCCTCACCGTCCAGTGGGTCATCCCGGGACGTCACCGCGCCGCCCGCGTCGCGGCGGTGCAGACAGCCACCCAGCCGACCCTCACCGTGGACGCCCTGCGCACCGTCGCCGCCTCACTCCCGGTGCGGGGCTGACCCCAGCCGCGGTTGGCGACGGAGGCCGCCGTCCAGGACACCGCGGATGATCCGGGAGCCGACCGCATGGCGGCCGCGTCCGGGACCCCTGCGCGGTCACCACTGAACTGTGACCACCGAAGGTTTCAGGCGTCTCAGGACCCGGCGGCCATCTCGACCGCCGACCGCAGCGGGCACGTCAGCGCCGAAGTGGGGGGCACGTTAACCACCGCCACGACGTCACCGGTCGACGCCGTCGTCGCGGTCGGCGCGGTTCGGGTCGGGGGCCAGGGCAGTCCGCGGTGCGCGGCGAGGACCCGGATCTGGTCGCGGGTGACGCCGTGCAGGGTGACCGCGGGGTGGCGGTGGAACCCGAGCGGGGTGTCCAGCCACACCCCGACCCAGCCGCCGGTCGCGGCGGAGTAGGTCAGGGACTCCAGGTGGTAGCCGGCATCCGTGGGAGGTCACTCACTAGTCAGCCCCCGGTCCGCTTCCGCAGCACCGCGCGGACCGGCGGTCACCGGCCCGACCGGCGGCAGCCCGCCGGGAGTTCCCCGTTCGGGCCACCCGCGGGTGGGCTGCGCCCCCGACCCCGACCCTCGCTGAGCACCCCGACACTCTCCCGGCAGGAGTTCAGTGGGGTCCGGGTCGGTCAAAGGGTGCCCCGCCCCAGGGGCGGGTGCGGGCGCGGCGGAGCAGATGCAGGGCCACCCAGAACGCGAGCCAGCCGGGCCAGATGAACAGGCGGCCCCCGGTCAGGACGGTTACCCCCACGGTGAAACACACCGCCGCGAGCAGGACCATCCCCGTCTGGTTGAGGCGGTGTCCACCCCGGAAGGTGACCGCGGACCCGGCAGCCCAGGCCGGGGTGCTGGTCACCGGCCGCGGCGGACCGGCCGGGGGCAGGTCCGCGGTCGACGCGGTGAGCTCCCCGATGGTCCGCGCGGCCAACGCCGCCCCGGCGCGGTCGGTGAGCTCCTCGTGGTCCAGGCGGCCCTCGGCGTGCGCCACGCGCAATCGGTCCAGGACCGCATCGCGGTCGGCGTCCGACGCGCGCATCAACCCCGCCTCGACCATTCCCCGAGTGTGACCCGAACCGCACCCGCCGCCCACCCCACCCGGCCCGCGGTCCGCAGGAGCCCGATACGGGACGGTCGCGGCCGAAGCCCACCGGGAGCGTGCGGGCGCCCCGACACACAGCACTGAGTCAGCGACCCCACCGGCGGTCAGATTGTCAACCGGACCGGTCAGACACACGTCCCGACGCCGCGTTGGCTGTGCCCAGGCGGGCTCGCTGAGACCGGCTCGCCGGGACCAGACAGGCAGCGACCGGGAGCGCCGTGACCGCGGCCCCGCCGCTGCCGGCGGGTTCCGTCGACCATGTGTACCCGGCTGGACCCCCGACGCGGCAGCGACCGGACGGACGAGGGTGTCAAGAGCGCCACCCGTCTGAACCGGGCCTCACATCGTGTGAGGTGTACCGGCGCCATCGGAGGTGCCAGTGGAGGGTGGTGGGGACGCCGATCGGTGATCTCCTGTGCGCGGTGTGCTGGCCGGTGTTGGACATCGCTCGAGTTCACCGAGCGGGGTGAACTGTGAGGTTGCGGTCGTGGGTGTGCTGGTGGTGTTCGGGTACGGCCCCGGGGTCTCGCACGCGGTCGCGGAAGCGGTTCGGCCGTGACGGCCGAGCGGTGGCGCTGGTCGGGAGGACCGCCGACCGGCTCGCGGACGGGGTGCGGCAGCTGGGTACCGCGGGGATCGAAGCCACGGCGTACCAGGCCGACACTGGAGATCCGGACGCGGTTCGGGCGCCGGTCACCTGCATCCGCGACGACCTCGGGCCGGTGTCGACGCTGGTGTGGACCGCCTTTCCGCAGCGGCGGTGTCACCGACGTCCTCGCGGCCCGACCCGAACAGGTCCGCCGGGTGTTCGACGTCGGGGTCAGCGGGCTGCTCACCTGGGTGCAGGAGGTCCTCGACGACCTCACGGGCAGCGGCGACGGCGCGGTCCTGGTCGCCAACGGCGCGGTCGGTGAGTTCACCACCGAGGGCGACGGGTTCGCGACGCTGTACGGCATCGACGGTGTCGGCCTGGAGAACGCCGCGAAGTCCAAGCTGGTCGGGATCCTCGCCGAGCGGCTGCGCGAGTCCGGGGTGTACGTGGGAGAAGTGATGATCGCCGGGACCGTCGCCGGGACCGCGACCGCCAGCCCCACCGCGATCGACCCGGCACTCATCGCCGACACCTTCTGGTCCCTGGCCCACACCCGCGACATCACCCGCGTCCGCATCACCGAATGAAACCGGCTGAACGAGGTGGGACCCGGCTCACAGGAGCCCACACGGGAGCGCCCTGAATGGCGGATTTTCGCCCTGCCTGACGACGGATTGGGCTACGCAGGGATGGGCGGGCTCGCGGGGGTGTGATGGTGCTCACGGCGGTCGCCGGTCGGTTGCGGGGTCTGTCGGCTGGTTTGCACGCCGCTGCTGCGGTCGCTGGGGTGGGTCTCAGGATCGGGGGTGTCCGCCGTCAGGAAGTCGTCAAGAACGCGGTCGCCGCGGGCGTGTTCGGTTAGACCTGTTCGGTGAGTGCGCAGACGCCGGTCGGTCATGGGCTCGGCGAGGGGTCGGGAACCGACGCGGCGGAGGAGCGGTCGCGGCTGTCGGCGGTGACGGGCACTGTCGCGCTGGGCTTGGATGCGCTGGCCTCGGTGGCGTACGGCCCCGAGGCCATCGTGGTGGTGCTGGCGGCGGCTGGGTCGGCGGGGGTCGGGGCGACGCTGCCGGTCACCGGGGTGATCGTGGTCCTGCTGGTGGTGCTCGTGGCCTGCTACCGGCAGGTCATCGCCGCCTACCCCG
>JAABVA010003527.1_pt1 | contig 14842 bp, 16 predicted proteins | sample 5560331 | NCBI WGS metagenome assembly JAABVA01 (sample SAMN12812661, study PRJNA571458) | rock metagenome | isolation source: Antarctica rocks | place: Antarctica: Victoria Land, Mt New Zealand sud | collected 2016-01-07 | reverse complement strand
TGTGTTGCGCGGCGACCGCCAGAAAGAGCGCCGCCATGAGGCCGAGCCGTACGCTCAACACACGGCCGGTGAGGTACGTCACGAAAACGGTGAGGGCGCCCAGGAGGGCCGTCAGGAGGCGTCCCGACAGGTAGAAAAGCGGCTTGTGCATGAGGGGATGCCGCAAGACGTCGGGATAGAACAGACCGGCGACGTGGCCCGTGGCGAAGGCCCACAGCGCTTGTAGGTCATAGTAGAGCGACGGGTAGACGAAGTAGCCGGGGTTTGGATCGCCCGCCAGCCACATATGCAACGCGCGATCCTCGACCGACGGCTCGTCGGGCTGGATGACGTAGGGTAAGCCAAAGGCGAGCCCCCACAGACGCAGGCCCAGGGCCAACAACAAGATGAGCCCCAGGGCCAATCGCGCGCTCGGGACCAGGGTGATGGTCAGGCCGCGCGGCAGCATGCGGCTACCGAGCGTGGCGGGATACACAGAACTGTGGTAATTTTGCACGATCAGTAGGAGTATGAATGAGACATTAATAACTTGTGCTAGTATAGCACATGCCTTTGCTCGCTGATATCCTGAGGATAATGCCTGTCACGCATCCTACACCGCTCGCGCCCAAAGGGCGCGACCGCGCCCTGTCGTGCGCGCTGCTGGCCGTCGAGAGGGTGGCCGACGCCGTGCAGGCGCCTCCACCGCTGCCCGTCGCTCCACGCCGGTTAGTCGTGCTCAAGAGTTGCTGCCTCGGCGACGCGCTGGAGGCGACGCCCCTCATCGGCGCCTTGCGCCGCGCCTACCCCGACGCGAGGCTCGTCGCCGGCGTCGGCCGCTGGTCGCGGCCCGCGCTCTGCAACAACCCCGACCTCGATGGCCTGCTTGACCTCGAAGACATCGGGGTCGGGCGGCCCCACGCCGCGGCCTACACACGGGTCGTGCGGCGGCTGCGCGCTGGACACTTCGACGTGGCGCTCGTGCTCGACCGAACGCCGCTGCTGACGATGCTGCCGCTCCTGGCTGGCATCCCTGTGCGCGCCGGCATCGATAGCGCGGGGCGTGGCTTCCCACTCAACGTCCGCATCCCCTGGACGGCGGTGGAGCAGGAGGCCGCGCTGTTCCTGCGCGTGGGGCAGGCCCTCGGCGCGCCGATAGAGGGCGCCCACCTCATCTTCGCGCCAACGCCTGAGGAGAACGCCAGCGTCGCGCGCCTGTGGAACGCGGCCGGCCTGGACGGGGAGCGCGTGGCCGCTCTCGCGCCGGGGGGCGGCCAGAACCCTGGTATGACGTTTCATGCCAAGCGCTGGCCTCCGGCGCGCTATGCCGCGTTAGCCGATCACCTACACGAGGAGCATGGCCTGCGCGTCGTCCTGGCCGGCTCCACAGATGACGTGGTGGTCACGGCCGAGGTGCGGCGCTTGACGCGCGCGCCGGTAGTAGACCTGGCGGGGAAAACAGGCGGGTTTGGTGCCCTCGGGGCCCTCTTCGCGCGCTGCGCCCTGTTCGTGGGCAATGACTCCGGCCCGATGCACCTTGCCGCCGCCGTCGGTGCCCCCGTCGTCGCTATCTTCGGCCCCACCGACCCGGCCGTCTACACGCCCTTCAGCCCGCGCATTGTCGCGCTGCGCGGCCCGCACGGCGAGAGCACCGCCGAAGTGGGCGTGGATGAAGTTTTTGCCGCCGCACGGCTACTGACTGGGGTATCGGGTGCTTGATAAATTCCGTTTTCAGGCGCGCTTCTCATGCTCCAGTTGTGCGGTAATCCATGCGCTCAAAAGAGCCTGGGGAGACGTGCGTCGTTGCGTGGCAATATCTTTGATGGCGGCGATTGCGTCGTCGTGCAACAATAATTGAACCATATCCATGCGTTCTCTATCGGGACGCTTGCGTGCCCGTGACCCCGCGCGCCCCGGCCCGCGTCCTAATTCTGGCGGTGGGTTATGGGTCACGTTCTCGGTATCGTCGAGGTAGTACGTACTGTCGTGTGTGTCCCAGAACTCACGCTCCTCTTGCTCAGTGGCGAATGCTGGAACTCGCTCTGGATAGCCCTCGGGGCGTGCTGCGATTTCTTTGGTCTTAGCGGTTGCGCTCATAAAATTTCCTCTCATCCAAACATTTGCGTTCACATATGGCTACGTTTGCGCACGCCACTTGTCCAGCAACTCGGCCTCGCGTTCGGGACGCAGGCCGGCGGCGCGCGCGGTATCGGCCGGCCGCGTGGCGTCCCAGTCCAGCGTGTCGCGCACCGTTTCGGCCAGAGGACGGAAGGTCAACCCGGCGGCGATGGCCTTGCGGCAGTCGATGGCGCCTTGGCCACGCATGTCCATCTCGTTGGGGATCCACAGCGGCAGTTCGATCCACGGCCCCACCTCTTCGCGCAGCAAGAAGGGCTCGTCGACCCACACGAAGCGGGCCGTGCCGCCGAGTTCGCGGTTGCACACGTCGAGCAGGTCGCCCATGGTGAGCGGATTGCCCGGTCCCGTCGCGTTGTAGGTCCCCGTATGATGCGCTTCGACCATGCTAAGGGTCCAGGCGGCGAGGTCACGCGCGTCGATAAACTGGACGGGCTGATCCGGCCGCCCTGGCGCCAGCACGTCGCCTCCGCGCGCCACGCGATGCGGCCAGTAGGTGAAGCGGTCGGTGGGGCGGTCGGTGGGGTCGTGGGGGCCGACGATGAGTCCGGGCCGCACCACCAGCGTCCGGCCGGGCATAGCGTCCTCGACCGCCTGCTCACACAGAGCCTTGAGGGGACCGTACGTGTCGCCGGTGACCTCCTCTGTCGTCGTGTCCTCCAGCGTCCCCACCGCCCCGCTCTCGTCTACGCCCGGCCTGCTGACGTCGCGGTAGACCGAGATCGAGGAGATGAACGTATAGTGGTCGACGGCCTCGGATAGCAGGTCGGACGAGGCGCGCACGACCCGCGGTACGTAGCCGCAGGTGTCGACGACCGCGTCCCAGCGGCGGCCTTTGAGCGGGTCGAGGCCGCCGTCCCTATCGCCGTGCAGCGTCTCCACGTCGGGGAAGATGCCAGTGTTGTGCTGTCCACGATTGAACAGCGTCACGTCGTGATTGCGGTCCAGCGCCGCCTCGACGAGGTGGCGGCCGACGAACACGGTCCCGCCTAGGATAAGTAGCTTCATGAATTCGCGCTCCTTTACTCACTAGTCAGAAGTCGGGAGGCGCCTGGCGCTAGCCATTATGCCCGTAGCCCGTCGACGTACGCTCGCAGCGCGCGGATCGTCGCCGCGTCGCGCACCGTGAACCACGTCTTGCCGAGTCCATCCGCTTCATACTCTAGCGTATACGATGACAGGCGTACGATGGCCGTGGCCCCGTTGCTCCCGCCGCCGAACTCAATCGAGGTGACCTGCGCCAGATTGATCGCCGTACCGCCGATATACAACCACTCCGAAACGCGTGGATAAGCGCTGATTGCCGCGTACATGTGTTCCTCCTTAGAGTCGACTATCGGCTAACTGCTCGGCCGTGATCACCGCGTCGACGATGCCATAGTCGCGCGCCTCCTCGGCGCTCATGTAGTAGTCGCGCTGCGTGTCGCGCTCGACCTTCTCATAGGATTGCCCGGTGTGCGTCGCCAGGATGGTGTTGAGGCGGCGGATGGTGCGCAGCAGTTGGCGCGCCTGGACCTCGACGTCGGGCGTGGCGCCCTGGAAGCCGCCCGAGCCCTGGTGGATCATGACGTCGGCGTTGGGCAGGGCGAAGCGCTTACCGGACGTGCCCGCCGCCAGCAGCACCGAGGCCATGCTCGCGCACATGCCGACGCAGACCGTCTGGATGTCCGGCTTGATGTGCTGCATCGTATCGTAGATAGCCAGTCCCGCCGTCACCACGCCGCCAGGACTGTTGATATACATCTTGATGTCCTGTTCAGGATCTTCACCTTGCAGGAACAGCAGCTGCGCGACGATCAGGTTGGCCATCGTATCCTCGACCGGCGTCGTGATGAAGATGAGGCGATCTTTGAGCAGCCGCGAGTAGATATCGTAGGCGCGCTCACCGCGGCTCGTCGTTTCCACCACCATTGGAACCAAACTCATGTGTGCTCCCCTTTCTTTTCACGTATAGTGTTGCTCGACGTGATACATGCTTACAGCATGTTTATTGTGGCTCGGATCGGCATCGGACGCCGACTTCCCGCTCCGTCGCGCTGGCTTAATCCTTCTGTCCAACGTACGTGATGTCCGGCACTCCTTCCACGATACATACTATTGGTGTATTATAAAAGGGTAAAATATATGCTATTAGCGTAATGGCGCTGAAAGTATGCCGTAAGCATATGTGAAGGGGCAGGGAATGGCGGATCTGCAGGAGACGATGGGGCTGGCGGTGCGGCGGGAGCGGCGCGCGCAGGGGCTCACGCTCAAGGAATTGGCGGCGCGCTCGGCCCTCTCGGTGGTCTATCTGGGTGAGGTCGAACGCGGCAAGAAGTACCCCTCGGCGCTGGTGTTGGAGCGGTTGGCCGAGGCGCTGGGTCTGACCGTCGCCGACCTGCTCGAGGTGGTCGCCGACACGCTACGTGGCGCGGACGCCGATTCGGCGCGCGCGACGCAGGCGATCGGCTTTACACTGCCCGGTCAAAAGGCCGCGCCGCACGCCACGGTGCGGCGCATGGTTCAGATGCTCGGCCCTGAGGAGGCGGCGACGATGGCTGAGCTCGGCGCCTTCTTCATCGCACGCCGCGGCAATCAGGCGGGCGACGTCGAGGAGGAGCCTTAATGGATACGTTAGTGTTGGCCCCAGAACAGGATGCGCTTGAAAGGGTAGAAGTAGGGGCGCGCGTAGCCGAGGCGCGCCCCTAGCAGCTCACGATAGCGCTCCAGGAAGCGCGGGTATAGCTCAGGCGGCAGGCGCCGCCGATAGTCCGTCAGCAGCGAGCCTTTGACCCACTCCACCACGTCTTCCCATGAGTTCATGTGGTGGCCGTAGACCTGCAAGCGTACATGCTGTTCGCGGTAGCCCAGCCGGTCGAGCAGGTCGGCGTAGCCCTCGGGCGGCAGCACCGGCCGTGCGCCAGCGATGCCGGGCGACCCGCCGAGCGCCGCGCGGAACGGCTCTTCGGCCGCCGCCTCGGCCGCGACGACATGGGCGGGGTGGTCGTAGTTGGCGGGGACGTGTACCGCCAGCTGGCCTCCATCGGCCAGCGACTCCGTCAGGCGGCGCAGCAACGCCTCGTGGTCGGATACCCACTGTAGCGCCGCGTTGGAGAAGACGAGATCGAAGGCCCCATCGTTGGCCCGGTCGGCGGCAAACGTCGCGATGTCCGCCAGCGCGAAGCGCAGGCCGTCGCCGGCGAAAGCGTCGCTCTTGCGCAGCATCGTCTCCGCGTTGTCGATGCCCAACGTTTCGCGGGCGCCGAGCGCGTGGTGCAGCGCGCGCGTCAACTCGCCCGTCCCGCAGCCGAGGTCGACCGCGCGCACGTCGGGTTTTGGCTGTACCAGCGCCAGCAGGTCGTAGAATGGGCGGTCGCGCTCGTCGCGGAAGCGCTCGTACTGCGCGGGGTCCCAAGTGCTTTGCATCATTAGTCTCCTTCACTATGCGCACGCTATCGGTGGCTAGCGATCGTCGTATCAGACGACGTATTTACTGGGAGCGCCGGCTTCCAGCCGGCAAATCTTTGCTGTCGAGCATGTCGGTGATAGGCAGTGTCGTACCTGCGGCTGTGGGCCGGCTGGAAGCCGGCGCTCCCAGTAGAGACGAACTACGGCCGTGACTCCAGTAACTCCACGCGGTTGCCGAACGGATCCTTGACGTAGCAGCGGTCGAAGCCGGCCAGCGGCTCGTCATCGGTCGCATCGTACCCGCGGCGGCCAATCGACTCCGCACTCCGGCGAGGTCGACGACCTCGAACGCGACGTGCGCCTTCTCCGCCGTGCGGAAGTCGGGGTCGACGCCGAGGTGCAGTTGTAGGGCGCCGGTCATGAACCACACGCCGCCACGCCCCCGCAAGTTGGCCGGCTTCTCGCTCTCCTCTAGTCCCAGCAAGGCGCCATAAAACCGGCGTGCTTGTTCCTCTCTGTTGGCGGGCATGGCTACCATGACGTGATGGATGCGCGGTTCCATCGCCATCTCCCTTCCGCTTGTCACGACGTTCTCGACCCCGTATCCCCGTCGACCCAACCGAGCGCCGCGCAGGGCCGCGCCTCCGCTGAGGCGAGCGGCACGGAGCACCATCGTGTGAGCGCGGCCGCCACCCTGGACATGGTAGACTGAGGGGGGCGCGTTAAGGCACACGTTCGCGTGAAACGGCTGCAGCGCAGCGGTCAACGGGGTGACGCCTGTTGGCGCTATGTCCGGGTGACTCCGGACGGGCCGGTCCAGAGCAGCGGAAGCCGATCCTCGTGATGGGCGACTGGACATCAGCTCCCCACTCCGTGGGGACCCCGCCGGCCCTGTCGCGTGAGCGGCACACGTCGGCGTCGTCCGCTGAGGCGGCCAGCGTGGAAGCCCGAAAGTCGCCGCTGGGGCGATAAGTGAGGGCAAGCCCCTGGCTGTAGCCATGGGGTAGGTGACAGCAGAGTGCCCCAGTCGAGGTCGGCGATCCCGACTATGCCGTCCAGCGCGAGCACGCGGTGGAACTCTTTGAGCGCCGTGAGCGGGTCACGCAGGTGCTTGAGCAGCGCGTGCGCCAGGACCGCGTCGAACGCGCCGTCGGGGAAGGGCAGCGCGTACACGTCGCCGCGCACGAAGCGGACGTTGCCCACCCCCGCTTCCACCGCCCGCTCACATGCGACCATGAGTTGCCGCTCCGCACGGTCGAGGCCTATGACCTCGCCGAGCGCGACCGCCGCGGCCAGTCCGACCGTGATCGAGCCGGGGCCGCAGCCGGCATCGAGCACGCGCATGCCCGGACGCAGGTGCGGCAGCAGAAAGCCGACCGAACGCGTCGCGGTGCGGTGTCCCATCCGCTCCTGTTCGGCCGAGTTATACCCGAGCGTGTACGTGTCACGAGAGTTGGTCATGGCCGCGTCGCTCCCGCGCTCCTGCATGTGGGTAGCATGCTCATCACCATCCTTCCACCTTCACTGTGACGGTTTAGCGGCGATATGTCCAAGACGCGTTTATTCTTGTGGTGATAAGCTATCGTTATTCAGGAGGAAGAGGGGTGGGCGGATGGAATTGCGTCAGTTGCGCTACGCCGTAGCCGTGGCGCGCCGCCGCCACTTCACCGCGGCGGCGGCCGACCTGCATGTGGCGCAGCCGGCCCTCTCTCAGCAGGTCAAGCTGCTTGAGCGTGAGTTGGGGGTCGCGCTCTTCGACCGTAGCGGCCATCGTGTGCGCCCAACCGCCGCCGGTGAGGCGTTCCTCGCGCGCGCCGAGCGTCTGCTGGCCGAAGCGGACAGCGCGCGGGCCGAGATGGCTGAGTTCGCCGGATTGGCGCGCGGCCGTGTTGTCATCGGCAGCCTGCCTTCCCTGGCGGAGAGGCAACTGCCCGCGCTGTTGGCACCCTTCCACGCCCTCCACCCCGGTATCGAGCTTTTCTTATGCGAGGAGACGACGACGGAGCTGCTGGCGCTGGTGCGGGCGGGCGAAGCGGACGTGGCGCTGCTGCATCGCGACGGCGCCGAGGCGACGCCGGCTGATATCGCGCTTGAGCCGCTCTTCACCGAGGAACTCGTCGCGATCGTCGCGCCCGCGCATCGCTTCGCCGCGTACGAACGCCTGTCGCTGCGCGAGTTGGGCGAGGAACCTTTCATCGCTTCCAAGCCGGGGTCGGCCATCCGGCGCACCGTGCTCGACGCCTGTGCGGCAGAGGGTATCGCGCCGCGCATCGCCTTCGAGAGCGGCGGGACGGCCACGGTGCGCGCGCTGGCCGCGGCGGGCCTGGGCGTGGCCATGTTGCCGCGCTCCGACGCGCTGGCCGAGGGGCCGCCCGTGGCCGTCGTGCCGCTGGACGCCGCGCTCACGCGCACCGTGGCCCTGGCATGGTCACCCGCGCGCTATCACTCCGCCGCCGCGGCGGCCTTCCTCACCTTCGCCCGCGACGCGCTACGGCCCGTAGGCGTTCGTAGGCTTTGATACAGGGAGTCCCAGCGTAGGGGGACGCTGGCGCTCCCCGTAGAGGCGCATCAGGCCGTCAGAAACCGCTCCCAGCGGTCGGCGACCCAGAGCGTGTCCGCGAATGTGCGCACGACGAGGTCGGCGGAGGAGAGGGCTGCGGCCGGGAAACCGGCGACGAGGGCGATCACTGCACAGCCGGCTGCCTTGCCCGCGGCGACCCCCGCTGGGGCGTCCTCCAGCACGACTGCGCGCCCCGGCTCCAGCCCGATCCGCGCGGCCGCGCGCAGGAAGATGTCCGGCGCGGGCTTGCCGCGCGCTACCTCCTCGCCTGAAACGACGGCGTCGAACGTGTCCTCCAGGCCCAGCAGGCGCACGATCAACGTGATGTTCGCGGGCGGCGCCGAGGAAGCGACGGCCTGACGCGCGCCGAGCGCGCGCAGATGCGCGATCAGGTCGAGCGCGCCCGGCTGGGTCCGCACCCCATCGCGCCGCAAGGAGGCGCGGAACAACTCCTCTTTACGCTCACTCAACGCGGCAAGCGCCGCGGTGTCGCCCGCGAAGCCGAGGTAGCGCGTCAGGACGTCGTCGTTGCGCAGGCCGAAGGTCGGGCGGAACTCCTCATAGGAGAGGTCGCGCCCATGCTCGCGCACGAGCGCACGCCACGCGGCGTAGTGGTTGGCTTCCGTGTCGACGAGCGTCCCGTCGAGGTCCCATAGGGCCCCGAACGAGGGCGACGGTTGATTAGTAGCCGGCATAACAGCCATCGTCCCCGTCGTCAGTGGCGACTGCCAGCGTTGACCCCCATTCCACGTCTCGCGCTCGCCGATATATCGGCCCATCCTTTCGTGACACCGTCCGGTGTTGCAAGCCCGACGGCGCGCACAATGCGAGCATGACGTGGCCCTTGCGTGTTTGAGGATGCCGGAGCACGCGGGGCGCGCGCGCCTGTACGGCAAAACGCGTGGCGGCGACATAGGAAAACTTCTCGTCCTCGTACGATAGCGTGGCCGCCTTGACCTTGCGATGCAACGGTGTGCGGGCAATCCGTTGTGCGAAGTGACACCAGTCTCCCTCGGGCATCGGGCATGCTCCGTCGTGCGGGCACGGCGCCGCGATCGTCGCGCCATCCGCGATCAGCCTTGCGCGCGCTCGACGGATGACGGCGAATCCGCGCGGCGTGCCGGGTTCGACGATGATGACGGCGCCGGTTGCATGCGCCCATAAGCGAGTCACAAAGCCGTCGCGCTCAGACTCCGATAATTCGCCGAGCACGTAGGCCGCTACGACTAGATCGCTCGTCTCGGTGTCCCATGTTCCGCCTACGATGTCCACGCGACGCCACGCCGCATCCCGTACCGCGCGTGATGTCGCGTGGCGCGCCAGGTTCCGTCCCACGACAATCATGCGCTCGTCGCGCTCGATGAGTGTCGCCCGGCTCACGTTCGGCCACACCTGGGTAGCGGCCCACGACGCCGCGCCGGCCCCGGCGCCGATGTCGAGGAGCGATGACGGGCGTAGGTCCGGCGCCTCCTTTTGGAGCGCCGCCAGGGCCGCGCGAACGGCGGCGAACGTCGCTGGCATGCGATAAGCGGCGTATGCGGCGGCATCACCATCCGAACGTACAAACGGCCGGTCAGGCTCAACGCCCAGAGCGCGGTAGCGCGCCGACAACTCACTCACCCGACCGGCCAGCGCCTTTGGCGTTGCCGCGGCGAGTTCGGTTGAGAGGGCCAGACGAAGATCGTGCGGCAAATCCATGGACAGTCCTTCTATCTATCTATCTATCTATACATTAACAGTTTAGACATGGTTCAGCGCGCGCGGTGAAACTTGAGAGTGCCGCGTCTGCTGAAGGCTCACATTGTCACGTCGGTTTGAACCATGTCTTAGCGCTTTAGAGGACGAAGAGTTGTAGTAGACGAAGGGTTACAGTAGAAGTATAGATACTTGTATGTGCGCGCAAACGAGGAGAAGGACCCATGACCATACCATCCGACGATCCGCTGTTGAACCCGTCCGGCATTCCCCTACAACCCTTCTACACGGAGGACGCGGCGCCGGCGCCTCCGCCTCCGCCCCCCGGCGCGTACCCCTACACGCGCGGCCTGCGTCCCGAAGGCTACCGCCGGCGCACCTGGACGATGCGCCAGTACGCCGGTTTCGGTTCGGCCGAGGAGAGCAACAAGCGCTACAAGACGCTCCTCGCCGGCGGCACCATGGGCCTCTCCGTGGCCTTCGACCTGCCCACGCAGATCGGCTACGCGTCCGATGACCCCAAGGCCGCCGGCGAGGTCGGGCGCGTCGGCGTGCACATCGACACGCTGGCCGACATGGAGGCGCTCTTCGACGGCATTCCTCTCGGCGAGGTCACGACCTCGATGACTATCAACGCCACCGCCGCTCTCTTGTTGCTGCTCTACCAGCTCGTCGGTGAGAAGCAGGGCGTCGCGCCCGACAAGCTGGGCGGGACGATCCAGAACGACATCCTCAAGGAGTACATCGCGCGCGGTACCTATATTTTCCCACCGCGCTCGTCGATGCGCCTGATCACCGACATCTTCGCCTACTGCGGCGAACACCTGCCGCAGTGGAACACCATCTCCATCAGCGGCTACCACATCCGCGAGGCCGGCTCGACCGCTGTGCAAGAGCTCGCCTTCACCCTGGCCGACGCCATCGCCTACGTCGAGGCCGCCCAGAGCGCTGGCCTGAGCATCGACCAATTTGGCCCGCGCCTGAGTTTTTTCTTCAACGGGCACAATGACTTCTTCGAGGAGGTCGCCAAGTTCCGCGCCGCGCGCGCCCTGTGGGCCAAGATCACGCGCGAGCGCTTCGGCGCGACCGACCCGCGCGCGATGATGCTGCGCTTCCACACGCAGACGGCTGGCTCGACCCTCACGGCGCAGCAGCCACTCAACAACGTGGTGCGCGTGGCGCTACAGGCGCTCGCCGCCGTGCTTGGCGGGACGCAGAGCCTGCACACCAACGGCTACGACGAGGCGCTCTCGCTGCCCACCGTCGATGCGGCGACGCTGGCCCTGCGCACGCAGCAGGTCATCGCCAACGAGACGGGCGTGACGGCGGTGGCCGACCCACTTGGCGGTTCGCCCTACGTTGAGGCGTTGACGGCCGAGTTGGAGCGGCGCGCCGAGGCGTTGATCGCGCGCGTGGACGAGTTGGGCGGGGCCGTGGCGGCGATCGAGCAGGGCTTCCAGCAGCGCGAGATCGAGGAGAGCGCTTATGCCACGCAGCATCGCATCGAGGACGGCGCGCAGGCCGTGGTCGGCGTCAACGCGTACCGCACGTCCGACGAGCAAAAGATCGCGCCCTTCGCCATAGACCCCGCCGTGCAGGAGCGCCAGGTCGCGCGGCTGCGGCGCGTCTACGCGGAGCGCGACAACGCGCGCGTGGGGGCGTGCCTTGACGCGGTGCGCGCCGCCGCCTGCGCGACCACGAACCTGCTCCCGCCGATGAAAGAGGCGCTCGCCTCCTACACCAGTATCGGCGAGGTCTGCGCCGTGCTGCGTGAGGAATGGGGCGAGTACGAGGGCTGATTACCCCAGAACCTTTCTACTACGCCGGCCTCACTAGGTGTTCCCCACAGTGGTGAGGCGCGGCCTGACCTTTTAAGGTCAGGCCTACGCCGTCCGCTATCACACTGTATACTCACATCGTGAGTATCAGGCGTGCGACTATCGCGGACTACCCGTTGTCGCGGCGTCCGATACTCTACGCGACGCCTATGGTAGGAATAGGGAGGGGACGATGAAGAAACGGTGGGCTGGCTGGAGCGTCGCGGCGCTCCTCGCGGTGGGTATGTCAGGCGCGCTGGGGGGCGCGCCCGGCGGCGCCGGCGCGCCGCCGGCGGGACGGTGAACGTGCTCTACGCCGGTTCGCTCGTCGCCGTCAACGAGCACAAAGTCGGGCCGGCCTTCACGCGTGCGCTTCGTAGTGTCGGGCGCGGGATTGCGGCTCTACGAGGCCGACGGCGTGCTGCCGGCGACCCTGTTGGTCGGGGGGAATGCCGCCGCCGTGCCGTCTAGCCTCTCTACTCTTGCACATGGGCGCGTCGCCGGCTAGCCTTCATTAGTCATGACCACCTTTTGCACCACGGAAACACGGAGATACGGAGATGTGTCCGGACGTGACGTCACTCCGCCTTACGGCAGAGCAGGCGGATGTGCCCCTTTTCTCTCCCTCCGTGTCTCCGTGGTGAATAATTCAGGCTAGCCGCGTGGGGACCGTGGAACGGCGCTACACATCAAAACGGTGTCCACTAGTTTGTATAATTAAGGACATGCCACACCCTACCCGCGAAACAGTCTTCCGGGCGGCTGCCCTGCGCCACGACGAGCAGCCAGACGACGAGATCCAGCAGCCACGCCTGGCCACGCCGCGCGGCGTGATCCTCCTCTGGCTCCTGCTGGGCGTGTCGTCGGCCGGTGGCCTGGCGACGCTGCTGGCCCTGATCGGTCGCCTGACCCGGTGAAACCGCATGAGGCCGCGCGCGGCCGCGCGATGATGGGGCTTGTTCGCTCTATCCTTAAGCGAGGCTATCGACGTGCGCGCGTGCCCCTTGTGTACCAATCCGACGTGACCGAGTGTGGGGCGGCGTCCCTGGCCATGATGCTCGGCTACTTCGGGCGCAAGACCCGCCTGGCCGACTGCTACGCGGCGCTGGGCGGCGGGCGTGACGGCGTGACGGCCCGCCAACTGCTGGAGGTGGCCCGCACGTTCGGCCTGGAAGGCAAAGGATATGCGCGGGAGCCCGGTCTCCTGCACGAGCTGACGCTGCCCGTCATCGTGCACATGGGGTTCAACCACTTCGCGGTGCTGGAACAGTGGACACCGCGGCGGGTGCGGCTGGCCGATCCCGGTCAGGGCCGGCGCTGGATGGAGATGGGCGCGTTCAGCAAGCGGTTCACCGGGGTGGCGCTCGCCTTCGAGCCCGGTCCGGCCTTCCAGAAGTCCCCGCGTCCGGGACCCTCGCCCTGGCGCGCCTATGCCGCCGCGTTGCTCAAAGCGCCCGGCGTCGTCGGGCTGCTGGCGCGGGTGGTAGCGGCCACGCTGGCGGCGCAGGCGTTGACGCTGGCGTTTCCGCTGACGCTCAAGCTGTTGGTGGACGGCGTGCTGGGGCGACATCGTGCGGATTTACTGGGATTGGCCGCGCTGGCGTTGCTGCTGTTGAGCCTGGGTCGCCTGGTGGCGACGTACCTGCGGTCGGTCTTGCTCATCCTCCTGCGTGAGCGGCTGGACCTGCTGCTGACGCCGGCGCTGTTCCGGCACATCCTGAGCTTGCCCTATACTTTCTTCCAACGCCGGGGGCGCGACAGCCTGGTCATGCAGGTGCAACATAGCGACGCTTTGCGCGAGGCGCTCAACGTGCGGACCCTGGCGATTCTGCTCGATAGCCTGACGCTGGTCGTGTCCGGGCTTATCGTGCTCGTCGTCTCGCCCGTGCTGGGCCTGGTGACCCTGGCCGCGCTCGGCCTGCAGGCGGCCTGGCTCGCGGCCAGCTATCGACTGCTCGACGTGCTGGCGCAGCAGGAGCGCGACGCCGCGCTGGAGGAGTTCGCCTACCTGCTGCGGACGATCGGCGACATGGAGAGCGTCAAAGTGACCGGCGCGGAAGAGCCCATATTCGGCCACTGGCGCAATCTGCTGCACAAGCGGCTGAATCGTACGCTCGCCCACGGCCATAAGCGCGCCCTGTTCGAGCTGGTCGACACGAGCTTCGGCGTCCTTGGGCCAGCCATCCTGCTCCTGGTGGGCAGCCGGGAGGTCCTGGCCGGCCAGCTCAGCCTGGGGACCATGCTGGCCCTCATCCTGGTCGCCTACTCCATGTTCAGCCCCCTGGGCGCGTTGATTGCCGGCACGCGCACGCTCCAGCAGATCGCCGTGAACCTGTACCGGCTGTCCGACACCCTGGCCGCCCAACCCGAGCAGGATGGCGCGGCCGTGCGGCGCGCGCCCACGTTGAGCGGACTGGTGGAGTTGGACGACGTGAGCTTCCGCTACAACTCCACGGCGCCGCCGGCCCTGCGCAAAGTGTCCCTGCGTGTTGAGCCAGGCCAGAAAGTGGCCGTCGTCGGGCCGAGCGGCGCGGGCAAGAGTACGCTGGTCAAGCTGCTGCTGTGCTTCTACGCGCCCACCGAGGGGCGCATCCTGTACGATGGCCTCGCGCTGGCCGAGCTGGACCTTCCGTCGGTGCGCCGCCAGCTGGGCGTCGTGGCGCAAGGCGCCGGCATCATGAACCAGACCTTGCGCTACAACATCGAGCTGGGCCAGCGGGAGGTCGGCATGGAGCGTGTGCGCGCGGTGGCCCGCCTGGCTGAACTCGACGACGACATCATGCGCCTGCCGCAGGGCTACAAGACGTACGCGGGCGAGAACGGCTCCAACCTGTCCGGCGGGCAGCGCCAGCGCCTGCTGCTGGCGCGGGCCTTCCTCCATCGCCCGCCTATCTTGCTGCTCGACGAGGCCACGAGCGCGCTCGACGCGCTCACGGAGCGGCGGATTGAGGCCAACCTCAAGGCGCTGGGGGCGACCCGCATCGTCGTCACTCACCGCCTCGATATAGTCGAAGACGCCGACGAGATCCTGGTCCTCGACGAGGGCCGCGTCGCGGAGCGCGGCCGCCACGCCGAACTCATGGCGCGACAGGGGCTGTACAGTACGATGGTATCCTTGCACGCCACGGCGCCAGGGGAGGTACGCTGATCGTGGCCGCTTTGACTAGTACAGCTTGGCTTAAATAGATTTGCATTAGGCGGCAAGGGGCGTGCCTTGGTAGGTCCACTTGAAGGGCTTGGCCATGGTGCGGTTGTAGTAGGCGATGAA
>JAABVA010003526.1_pt1 | contig 14843 bp, 8 predicted proteins | sample 5560331 | NCBI WGS metagenome assembly JAABVA01 (sample SAMN12812661, study PRJNA571458) | rock metagenome | isolation source: Antarctica rocks | place: Antarctica: Victoria Land, Mt New Zealand sud | collected 2016-01-07 | reverse complement strand
GCACGATCTCGATGGCGTCGAGGTAGGTCGCCGGCGGCCTGATCTCGCCGTCGATCACCTCCAGCGGCTCGGCCACCCGGCGCACGTTCTGCCCCCGCCCGTCGACGTAGGCCAGCACCAGGGCGTTACCGGTCAGCCGGCCGGCCCGGCCGGCGCGCTGGACGTAGGACGCCACCGTGCGTGGCAGCGACCCGAGCATGACCGTCGACAGGTCGCCGATGTCGATACCCAGCTCCAGCGTGGGGGTGGCGGTCAGCACGTTCGGCGCGGCCGGCCCGGTCCCGTCCCGAAACTGGGCCTCGACGGCGAGTCGGAGCTTGTCGGGCAGCAGCGAGGTGTGCTCGTGCGCGACGACCCGGCGCATGTCGGTGCTGGCGTAGAGCACGCGGTAGTAGTCCTCGCCGCGAAAAGCGCGGTGCAGCGTCCCGGGGCAGGCCTGCCGCAGGCAGGCGGCACCGGCGAGGTCGTCGATGGTGCGCGGCGAGCCGGGGGTCAGCGTGCTGCAGACATCGCAGCGCAGGGCCAGCCGGCCCCCGCCCAGGTCAGCGGCATCGGCCGCCCGAGCGGTGATCTGCGCCGGCTCCAGTGCGAAGACGAGCGCGCCCGCGTCGGTCCGGCGGGTGGTGACCCAGCCTTGGCCTGCGGCCTCCTCCAGCAGCGCCTGGGTGACCAAACCCCCGTCGCGGGCGGTGAGGTGCAGCTGGCGCTGCGCCCAGCGCGCGTACCAGGACGCGCGCCCCAGCAGGCTGTCGAGCGCGTCGCTCTTGGTCCTGGTGGTCGGGAACGCGGGCGTCGGCCGGCCCGGTGGGAACGCCGGCAATCCCTGACCCCGCGCCCGGCCGCGGCCACCGGTCAGCATCCAGCGGTTGCCGTCGTGCTGCAGGTAGGGCTCGAGCCACGGATGGCGGATGCCGCCGCGGGTACGCATCCGCTCCAGCACGCCGCGCACCCAGGCGAGGACCTTCTCCTCATCGAGCCCGGCGCCGACGGCGGCATCAGCCTCCGGCGAGAGGCTGTGCCGCTCCCGGGCTCGCGCCAGTGCCCGGCGGGCCGTTCGCAACATCGCCTCGCGCGAGCCGGTGTCGACCTCGACGACGAGGGCGCCGGTGAGCTCGAGCGTGCGCCCGGTACGGGCGTTGAGCCCGAGTTCGAGCGCGACGTCAAAGGCGAGCCGCTGCTCGACCAGCCGGCGGCTGCTCGCCTGCTCGGCCTGGCTGCCGCGCAGCTCCCAGAAGCGCCGGAAGCTCGACCAGGTAGCCAGCGCTGGTGGTACCAGACGGTAGCGGCGCGCCGCGTCCTGGCCGGCTCGCTCGACGGCCGTTCGCGGCAGCTCGTCGACGCTGACCGACCCCAGCGCGGCGACGGTGTCGAGCAGTGCCGCCCGCAGGCTCAGCGCGTGCGAGCGGGCCTGGACGAACCCGGCGGTGTAGGCGGCGTCCTGCACGCTGTCGGTGAACAGCAGCGTCTTCTTCTCCCCCGCGTCCAGCTGGGCCGAGCCGAACAACGCCGACAGGCTCACCGACGTCAGCGTCGAGATGCTGCTGCCAAGAAAGCGGATGCCGTCCTGCTGCCGGCACGAGGGGCAGGTGTCCGCCCGGGCCGCCCGGTCGTCGTCCCACAGGGCCAGCACAGGCAGGTCGGTGCTCTCCTCAGGCTCACCCTCACGGGCGGGTTTAGCGGACCGTTCGAGGCTGGCGGTGTCGAGGCACAGCAGCCCCTCCTGAGATGCGGCGTCCGCATCGCCTGAGACCGCATCGCCCGACGCCGCCGCCACTGCAGCGGCGTTGGCCTCGCCGGGAGTGTGCAGCATCGCCCGAAAGCGGGAGTCACCGCCGACGGCGGCCCGGCGGATGGCCGGGTCCGAGGCGTCGACCGCGCGCCCGGTCACCGCCCGCAGCGCACCCCATCCCGACCGGCCGCAGTGCCGGCAGTACAGCGCCGGCAGGTACTGCTCGGTGTCGGCGTGGGCCCCGTCGTCGGACCACCGGAAGGCGGCCGCGGGAGAAAGCCGTCGGTCGACCCGGGTCACCTGCCGGACCCACATCTGCACAGCGATGTCGGGCAGCTGCCGGCCGTCCACCTCGCCGTCCATTCGGCCGGCCTGCGCCCGCGCCTGGGACAGCAGGCCCAGCAGGCCCTCGACAACGGCGATGCCATCGGCCCGACCCGGGCTGGAGTCCTCCGGCAGCACCTGGCCGGCCAGGTCGTGCAGCGAGCGCGGCCGGTCGGATGCCTCGAGCAACCGCCGGATGAGCCGGTGGCCGGCGAGCAGGGCAGGCAGCCGGCCGGCGCGTTGCAGCCGCCGGACATCGGCATCCGACAGCGGCCGCCCCTCGTCGTCGGCGTCGAACAACGCCGCCAGCAGCGCGTCGCAGACGGCATGCGGACCGCGGGAGGCGACCTCGCGCACCACTTCGGCGAGCACCCCGGTGCCGGGCAGGGGACGCTGCACCGCCCCCGGGACGAGCCGGGCCTGGGCGGTGACCCACTCAGCCGCCGTGAGCCGCTCTTCGCGCACGACGCTGTCGGGCTCGAACGGGCAGCCGAACACGGTCTGCGCGAAGTCCCGCATCGCCTCCAGCGACTCGTCGCTCCCGCCGCCGAGCGTCGCCGAGGTCGCGACCGGGACGGTGTCACCGAGCGGCGCCCCGGCCCGGGCCACGCCGAGCGCGGAGCCCAGCCGGCGCAGCAGCATCGCGACGTCGGTGCCCTGGGCGCCGTCGTAGGTGTGGAACTCGTCTAGCACCAGGTAGGTGAGCGACTCGGCGGCGTTCATCCACAGCCCACGGTCGCTGCCGCGCAGCAGCAGCTGGTCGAGCATCTTGTAGTTGGTCAGCAGGATGTCGGGCGGATCCGAGCGCAGCACCTCCCGCGAGGTGATCAGCCCGGCGGGCGACACAGTGGTGCGCTGACCCTGCTGCTCGCCGGTGTAGAGGCCGGCCGACAGCCCGGCCAGGCGCGGGTCGCTGGTGAGCAGCCGGGTCAGCCGCCCCGCCTGGTCATTGGCCAGCGCGTTCATCGGGTACAGCACCAGCGCCTTTAGCCCGCGCTGGCCGGCGCGCCGCATCCGCAGGGCATGGTCGACCAGCGGGATGAGGAAGGCCTCGGTCTTGCCCGAGCCGGTGCCGGTGGTCACCAGCGTGGGGCGCGGCCGGGCGTGCTTGGACGACAGCCGCTCGAACGCCTGCGCCTGGTGCACGTAGGGGACGAAACCTGCCGGCCACCAGTCGAGCGGGACCGCCCAGGTGCTGCCAGCCGGTCGGAACGGCAGCCGGACCCGGGCGAACGGTCCGCGGAAGATGCCGCCTGCCGGGTCGGTGAGAAAGGTCGACAGCGCCGCGCGGACGTCGTCGTCGGTCAGCGCGAACGTCGTCGCCAGGTAGTCGGTCAGCGCCCGCCGCAGGTCCGCGGCCTGCAGCGAGGGCAGCAGTGGGCGGCCGTCGCTCACCCGGCCGCCCGGGCAGTCGGGGCGGCGGGACGACCGGCGGCGAGGCGGATGACTTGGGCGTGCGCGGTCCGCAGGTCGTTCTCGCGGTCGACGCCGGTGAACGGCCCGACATACGTCCGCTCCCCGCCGGTCATCGCGTGCGGGGCGCCGCCGTTGCCGTGCGCCTTGCGGTAGGCCTTGACTAGGTCTGCCGGGAGCTGCCGCCCGGTGCGGTCGTAGAGCGCGTCGCGCTCGTAGGCCTGCAGCACCGGGAACTGGGTGCGGTAGACGGTCGCCAGCTCGTCGGCGGTTAGGCCGAGCATGACAGCGACGATGGCGTCGATCTCGACCAGCGACTGCCGCCGGTCGGCGGCGCGGCGCAGCGCAGTATCCCGGGTCCAGGTGGCCTCGACGGCGCCGAGCGGTGTGCGCGCGAGATAGTCGACGCCGATGTCCGGCACCCAGGTGTCGGACTGCCACGCCGGGTCGTACAGCTCCTCCCACAGCCGCGCGTAGGGCTGGACCAGGCAATTGAGGCGCAGCGTGCGCAGCAGGAGTTGGGGTTCGAGCGCGTGGTGGCGGATGTGCGGCAGCGCAGACAAAGTACCGATCTTCACATGACCGACGCCAATGGCCTTGATGAGAAAGTCAGCGACAATGCTCGAGGTTGTTCCAGCCATGACCACGAGATCGGCGCTTGATTCCACAGCGAGCGAGAGCAAGCCTCCGACGTGGGCAGCCCCCGGAGGTACCAGTGCGGGATGCAGCGTGCGGACGGTTGCGGAATCGCACATCTCGCGCCAGGCGAGGCGGAAACCGGAGTTGCTGGGCTTGCCGTCCCACTGCGGATAGGCGGCCATGTACTGCTCGACCGGCACCGCGCGCTGGTAGGTGGTCCGAGGGATGAAGTCTGCGGGAAGTCGCTCCAGGTCGAGGGCCTCGTAGTCCCTCTGATTGAGCGCCTGGGCGCCAGGCTGTTGGAACACCGGTGTCGCCACCGTCAGGTGCGGGCCCTGCAAGATGACGTCTTCCCATGCCGCTGGGACGCTGGGCTGGCGGACGAAGAATCCCAACGCCCTGTCGCGGTCCTCTTCCCATCCTCGCGTCCATTGGAAAGGGATCTCGCCGAGGCGAGGTGCATCTGCCATCTTGTCGAGCACGGCCGCACTGGCCTGATTCACCGGAAAAAGCATGCGGGCCGCGCTTGGAGGGGTGCCCGGTTCATCGAGCAAAGCCGCCCACCGACTGAGCACCCCTAGGTTCACCCGCAGCAACCGCGAGTGATGCGCGCTGGCGTCCCACTCCCCAGTTGCGAATTTGATACCCGGTTGTGGACCGGAACCGTCGTGTCGCATCGAGTGATCGGCTGTCTCGGGCAAGTACAGCCAGGCAGCCTGAATGAAATCGGCCTTCTCACGCGCACTCCCGTAGATGTGCACACCGAACGTCCGCGTGTTGTTGATCTCCGTGAACAATTTGTACTCATTGCGGTACTGCCAGTGCCGCCGCAACCGCCGGTACGTCTCTCGCCGCAGCTGCCCGGCGCGCGCCTCCGTGAAGTGCGACTCCGGGTGGATCAGCCCCACGACACCGCTCGGCGCGGCCGAACGCCAGGTGCGCTCCATAAAGCAGCGATAGGAGTCGGGCTGCAGCCCCGCGAGCACCGGCCGGTCGACGGCGGAGTTGAGGTGCGCGCTCGCGCCGGCCTGGACCGACCGTTCCAGCAGGAACGCCTCGCGGGCGCCGGATAGCGCCAGGGTGTGTTCCCGCCGCTCCCGCTTGGCCGTCTCCGACGGGTTCTGCGCGAGCTGCCACCACGGGTCCTGCTCGGCGAGCACGGCGCTCTCGTCCCACATCGGTCGGACCCATGGTGGGTTACCGACCTGCAGGTCGAAACCACCGCGGGCGAACACCCCGGCGAAGTCGAGGTCCCAGTGGAAGTAGGCCTCGCGGTCGGCGATCCGCTCGGACACCGCCAGCCAGGGATGCGCGGCGAGCGCCTCGTCGACCGGCAGTGCGTGGGCGAATTGGCGGTCGAGCACCTCGGCGTCGGCCAGCTGGCGCCAGGACAGGTCGGCGTCGAAGCGGTACTGCCCGGCCTTCTCGTGGGCGGTCTGCCGGGTGGCCCGGCCGAGCAGTGCCTCGAGCGCGTCGAGCCACTGCTGCCAGTCGGGCAGCGAGCCCGTTTCAGTCAGCGGCCAGGACCACATCGCGCACCAGGCGTCCATCACCCGGCGCAGCCGCCGGTAGGCGCCGTCGGGGTCGGCGAGCATCTGCTCGATGTCCTCGCGGCTGACCGCCTCGGCTGCTGGCGGCGGTGGAGCGCCCCATACCGGTACCGATCGCTGCACACCGCCTTCCGCCATCTCCAGCCGGCGGCGGACCAGCCCCCACAGCACCTCGACACGGTCGGCGAGGCGGGCCAGCCGCTCCCGCTCGGCCTTGCCGGGGGTGGCGAGGATCCTCGCGCGCCACGCCCGCATCGCCGCGCGGCCATCGGGGTCGTAGGTCTTGGCCTCCGCGGTGTCCGCGACCGAGCCCCATCCCGCGGCCGGCATCAGGAAGTGGTGGACCCCGTTCTCGACCCCTGGCAGGCTGCCTGGCGAGTTGCCCGGCGCCGCCGGGTCGTGCAGCGGCACATCCCGCGGCGGTGTGCTCAGCCAGGCCTTGGTGGTCAGCAGCTTCGGGTCATACACGGCCCGGCGCGCGCCCACCAGGCTGTTGCCGCGCCGCAGGTGCAGCCCGAACCACGGTGCCGCCAGCCCGGCCTGCATCGTGTCGAGCCAGAGCGAGACCTCGGCCAGCTCCACTGCCGTGGCGTTGAGGTCGACGCCGTAGACCCGGTGCAGCGCCAGGTAGGCCTTCACCCGCTGCAGCTCGGCCGGATAGTCCTCGGCCGGGATGCGCTCGCCGCGCTCGGCCTGCGTCCGGCGCAGGTACTCGGCGGCGAGCTGGCGCACCGCCTCGATGGCGAACGCCCCAGACCCCAGCGCCGGCTCGCAGACGGTCAGCGCCAGCACCTCGGCGGCTGTCGTCGTCTGGCCATTCTGGTCGAGCAGCTCGGCGAGCGCATGGTGCACGACGGAGCGGGTCAGCACCTCCGGGGTGTAGTACGAGGCAGACTGCTGGCGCTCCCGGCTCGCCAGCCGGTAGACGAACGAGCCGCGCGGATGCAGCACCGGCCGCGGCTCGCCAGTCACCGGGTCGTTCACCCGGACGAACGCGTCCGCCGGGACGTCGTGGACACGCTCGGCGGGCAGCAGCCAGGTGCCGCGGGACGGGTCGGCGCCGGGCGCGACCTCGTAGGTGTCGGTCTCGGCGATCAGCCCCGACCACGACATCAGCCCCTCGTACACCGCCCCCAGCTGATTGATGCCGAGCTCGGCGTAGGAGATGTAGCCGCGGTCGGCGCCGCGCTTGCTGCGGGTCAGCAGCAGATGGCCGAGCACGCGCTGCAGCGCCTCGTTGCCCAGCCCGACCTCATCGATTCGGGCAGTCGCACGGGCGGCGAACAGGTCGGCCCGCAGCGCGTGAAAGACAAGCCCGTGCCGTGACCGGAGTCGACCAGCCGGAACAGCAGCGCCAAAGACTCGTGCAGGTGCGTCCCGCGGCGGGCCCGCTCGGAGGTCAGCTCGACCAGAGTCAGTGCGCGCAGCCGGTCCAGGCCGTAGCCGGCCTGGTACTCGGGCCGCCTGGGCCGGCAGCACCTGCAGCTGCGGCGACGCCTCGGCATAGAGCAGGAACAGGATGCGGTACAGGTAGCGCAGCGCCTGGCGGGTCAGGTCGGCGGCCAGGCCAGGCTCGCCGACGACCGGCAGCCCCTTCGCGGCGCGACGGGCGACCACCTCGTTGGCGATGATCTCCACCGACAGGCGTACCCCGTCGCGCAGGTCGGATGAGACGCCGACGGTCGCCTGCACCGACTCGGCGAGCAGCTCGAGCCACCGGGCGGGGCTGCCGTCACCGGCTGGCAGCAGCAGATCGCGGCCGAGCATCGCCGCGGCGTGCTCCAGCTCGCCGCCCCGCCTGACGTCACGCCGTCCGGTGACCAGGCCGAGATCGACGGCGAGCCAGCGCCCCTCCGGCCACCGGGTCCGCTCGGCCAGCAGCATCCACCGGCCGGCCTGCACCAGCACCAGCGGCGGCGGGTCGTCGGCGAGGAACACCGCCGAGACGGCGGCGGCGATGCCCGGCTGCGGCTTGCCGTCGATCCAGGCGGGGTCGAGCAGCCGGCCGGCATCCGGGTCGAGCAGCTCCTCGACCGCCGCCACCGGCGCCGCCTCGAGCACCAGCAGGCTGGTGCCGGTCGGCGTCGGATGCACCACCGCGCCCGGCAGCCGCACCTCGGCGCCGGAGCGGTCCGAGACCCACTCCCGCGGCTCGCGGCCCAGCTGCAGCGCTACCCGGACGACGCGGTGCACGTCCCGCACCTCGGCCTCCAGCGGGTCCTCACCGAAAGCACCGAAACGGCGAGCTAGCGGCGTGGCCGCCTCGCGCAGGCCCGACCGGGGCGTCGCGTGGCCGCCGGCCTCGGTCTCGTCCCACTCAGCCCGCAGCTTTTGCAGCTGGGCGAGGAAGGTCCCGCTCTTGGCGTCGGAGGTCAGGTAGTGCTCGGCGATCCAGCTCTCGCCGACCACGACCGAGTCGAAGACGGCCATCAGCTATTGCTCTCGTCCGCGCGGGTGGTGCCGCTGGGCATGACGAGCACCAACGGACGCAGCAGCCGCTGGCTCGCCCGCAGCGAGGCGGCGATCTCCTCCTCCACGCTGACCCGGCGGCCCAACCGGCGGACCTTGGCCAACGCAGAGCCGGCCAGGTCACCTTCGAGCTGCTGCGCCCTGGCTCGCCACCGGGTTCGCCGGGTTGACCAGGCCTGCAGTCGGGTGTCGAGGTCGCTCTGCTGGGTGTCCTCGGCCAGGTCCAGCGTGCTGCCGGCGGCATCCACGGCGGCCGGGACCAGCGCGCTCAGCTCGTCGGTCACCTCGGCCGGGCCGGGGTTGACTGCGGCCTCGAGCAGCCCGGTGCCGGTGAACACGTCTATCCCGGGGGCGACGCTGGCCAGCGGCAGGTCCGCGCGGCCGGTGGGGAACTCGACGGTGACCAGCTGGCGGGTGACCACCTGGCCGCGCCGGTTCATCAAGGTGGCGAGGACGAGCACCCGAGGGGCCTCTACCGGACCGTGCACCAGCGGCACCTCGCCCCGGCCCCCGGCGGCGAGCACCTTGTCGGCTGCCCAGTCCAGCACCGGGTGCAGCGGGGACAAGAAGTGCGCCTCGGGCCAGGTGGATCCGCCGGGCTTGCCTTCGCGGGCGGCTGTCAGCTGCGCCCGGGCGACGGCGGGCGAGGTCGCCAGCAGCATCCGCTCACGGACCTTGCGCTCGGCCAGGTACTCGTGCGGCAGCGCATCCAGCCGGGCCCGCAAGTCACGCGGCGGCCGCAGCGCGACCAGCCCCTGCCCCTGGTAGACGGTCCAGCCCACTCCCCCGCCCTGCCACCCGGTGCCGTTCCCGTCGTCCGGTGCGGAGGCCGGGTCGGCATAGGCCTCGGCGAGCGACTCGCTCAAAAAGGCAAGGTCGCTCGCAAACAGCGACTCGCGCCCCCGGCTCGGTGGTACCGGCGGCAGCTGCTCGCCGGTCGTCGCCAGCTGCCCGTCGAAGCTGTCCCACAGATCCAGGCCGTCGTCGCCCGGATCCGGCACGACGGTGTCGAGGTCACGGCGCTCGGCCAGCGCGCGGCGCACCGCCTTCTCCTCGTCGGTGGCCGAATGCAGCTGCATCAAACTGGCCGCGTCACCGAGGACCTCGTGCGCTCGGTGCTCCTTGGCCAACAGCCGGGCAAGGACACGGACGTCGCCGCCGAAGTCGGGGTCGGAGGGCATCAGGGCAAGTGCGGTGATCTGCGGCGGGTGCTGCTGGCCGTAGCGGTCGATCCGGCCGTTGCGCTGCTCGAGCCGGATGACCGACCACGGGATGTCGACGTGGATCAGGTGGTGGCACTGGGCGTGCAGGTTGACGCCCTCGCTGGCCACGTCGCCGGTGACGAGCAGCCGAACCGGGCTCGCCTTGGTCTTGAAGTCATCGACGATGCGCATCTGCTCGGCGTCGGGCAGCCCGCCGTGCAGGACGGCGACCTGTCCGGGCTTCAGGCCCATCCGTCGGGGCAGCTGCTCGGCCAGCCACCGCAGGGTGGCGACCCGCTCGGCAAACAGCACAGCCCTGGTGTCGGTGCCAGCGCCGACCCCGATCTGCTGCAGGTAGGCGACGAGCGCGTCGAGCTTGGCACTGGGCTTGCCGAGAGCATCCGCGGCGAGCTCGTGCAGCCGTTCCAAGGCGAGGCGCTCGCGCTCCCCGTCAGCCGAGCTGTCGTCCGCGCGTCGCTTGAGCCGCGCCTCGACGGTGTCGACCAGCGCGGCCGGCGAGGACAGGAACGCCTTGGCAAGCGTCCAGGGGAAGAGCCTGTCGCCCTTGCCGACGACCGGCGAGGGGCCGTCGGGGTAGAGCCATACCTGCGACAACTCGGTGGCGACAGCATCCTCGGCGGGGCTGGCCGGAACCGGAAGGACCTGCGGCTCCGGGCGCAGCGCCCAATCGGCACCCACCTCGGCGGCGACCTCCGGCGAGTGCCGGTGGCGCCGGACGAACAGCCGCCCCACGTCGGTGACGTCGTACTCGCCGTCCGGCCCCACAGCTGTCGGGTCGAGCAGACGCATCAGCTCGGCGAAGGACTCCTTCTTGCCGTTGTGCGGGGTGGCCGACGCGAGCACCAGCGCCTCGGTGTTCGGCGCCAGCACCCGGGCCAGCTCGTTGTTAGGGTGCCGCTGTTGGTCACGTTGTGGGACTCGTCGATGACGACGACATCCCAGCGGTGCTGCTCGAGGTAAGCGCGGTAGCGGGGCGACTTCAGGGTGTCGATGGAGACGATGATGCGGCGGTAGTAGGTGAACGGGTTGCGGCTGGCGGGTAGGTGCTGGCGCACCCGCTGCACGCCGGCGCTGTCGAGGCGCACCAGCGGGATCGCGAAGCGGCACCACAGCTCGTGCTGCATCTGTTCCAGGACGTGGCGCGGGGTGACGACCAGCACCCGGTCGGCCCGGCCCCGGCGGGCGAGCTCGGCGAGCAGCATTCCGATCTCGAGTGTCTTGCCGAGGCCGACCGCGTCGGCGATCAAGATGCGCGGGCGCAGGTTGTCCCGCGAGAGCGCGTGGCCGACGGCTCGGCGCTGGTAGTCGAGCCGGTCGACGAGCATCCCGTCGGCGACGGTCAGCCCCGGCTCCCCGACCGGCATCGGGGTGCGGCGCAGCGTCGCCTCCAGCCACAGCCGGGTGCGGCGGTGCCGGGGGGAGGCATCCGGCACCAAGCGGGCCTGACGCGGATCGAGCAGCTCGACGGTGTCGAGGTCGCCGTCGCGGCCGGTGTAGAAGGTCGCGCTCGTCTCACGGACAAGCTCGCTCAGGCCGACGACGTCGAGGCGCCAGCCGTCAATGGTCTGCTCGGCCGCCGTGACCAGCCACTCCTCGTCGCGGACGACGACCACCGAGCCCGGTGCCAATGCCGCAAGCGGCACAAAACCCCCCCTGCCGGAGACACGTTCAGGCTATGTCTGCAGGGCGCACAACCTCGCCTGACGAGGGGTTGCCCGGCGGACAGTGCCGTATCGGCATGTTCGGCGAACACCGGACTGTGGTGGGTGCGGCTGCTAGCGTCCGGCTGCTGGCCATCGACGTGTGGGGGACCGGGGCCGATCCGTGCCTGCACCGCCAATGCGCTCTCGCGGTCGTACTGGTTCTGTTCGCGGCCTGCTCGCACAGCGCCAAACTGGCCGCCCGCCCGGGCCCCGCGGTCATCCGGGCCGGCAGCTACCCGACGGCCGGGATCATCGACATCGGTGGCGGCGTCACTGTCCGCTTCATCGACACGCAGCCATCCGCCGCCCGGCTCCAGGTGCCCGCACCAGCCGCCGCCGCTGCCACCCGATCGGGTGCCGCTGGCAACGCCGGCCAGGTGAACCGGTCTGGCGGTGTGCCGGATTGAATCCGCTGCAATGGCGCCGGCGGTCGTGCGGGTGCCTTGCGCGCCATAGGCGGCGATCGCTAGCTGGGGCTCGGCGGTTGACCGGCGTCGAGCGCGAGGCCACGATGAGCCAGGACGACTACGGCTTCGCCGGTCTGCCATGCGCGAGTCCCTGACAATGGGGGAGATCATGAGCGACGCTGAGACAATCACGGTGCCCCATCTCGGCAGCTCGACTATCGGCTACAAGCTCGGTAAGGCCTACGACGCTTCGCTCCCGACGCTGGTCATGGTCAACTCGTTCAGCACCTCTGTCGAGCTGTACCGACCCCAGTTCGCGGACGAGAAGCTCACCGCGACCGCCAACCTGCTCGCTCTCGAGCCCTACGGCCACGGCCAGACGCGCGCCTCGTATGAGCAGTTCACCTACTGGGATTCGGCCGTCGCCAACCTGCAGGTCCTCGACGCGCTCGGCATTCCCGAGGCGTTCGTCCTGGGCACGTCGCAAGGCGGATGGGTGGCCGCTCGCATGGCGATGCTCGCCCCACGGACCGTGAAGGGCATCATCCCGCTCGGCACCTCGATGGACTTCGAAAGCCAGCGCAGCCGCGACCTGGGGTGCTGGGACGGGATCGCATTTTGCACGCCGGCCATCGACACCCTCGCAGAGAGCGTCAGCGACGAATGGATGATTCCGGTCGAGTTCGTCGATGCAGTTCTGAACGAGGGTTTCGGCGAGGAGGTGCCGCTCGGGGAGCGCACCTTCTGGCACGCGACGCACCAGAAGAACTACGTGGGCGACGCGGGACGTGCCCGTCTCCGAATTAGCACCATCAACCTGCGTGACCGCGACGGCTTGCACGGCCGGCTGGACAGCGTGCGGTGCCCGGTCCTCTGGATGCAGGGCACCGCGGACCCGGTCTACTCCGTTGCCAATGCCGAGACTGAAATCAAGCTGTTTGTCAACAGTGCCAACACCGAGCTCCGCGTTGTTGAAGGCGGGCGGCACTTCCTCAGCGCCTCACACCCTGACGACATCAACAGCGCGACGGACGAATTCATCAACCGCTGGAAATAGCGGCCGCCACCCCGTCGCCACGCAAGAGCAGGTACCCGGCGGGCCGAGGAACCGTCCCGGGACGTTCCGCTACGTGCCTGAGCACGGCCCCACCGCTTGAGCCGGCTTCACGCTCAAGGGCGACCGAGTGTTCATCGTCGAGCTGACGGCGCCGTTGCCGCCGGCCGCTTGGCGCAGCTGTCGCTTTGCCGGCTCTTCGTCATGAAGCGTGGTGGGCGTGATCGACACGTAGTTCGAGCCTGGGCCTGGGGCTCAGGATCCGTGGTGTCTAGGACACGGAACAGAGAGGCCCCAGGTGAAAGGTCACGGTAGTGCTGGCACGGCCATGCTCGGGCTTGGCGGGTTCGTCCTGCTGGGCGTGTCGGACGTCGACGGTCAGCTCGAGCAGCTGATCGAGACCGACGCGGCGAAGGACTGGTGCGCCGGCTGCGGGGTGCGGGCGGTGTCTCATGGGCGGCGCCGGAGCAGGGTGCGGGACTTGCCGTGCGGCGGCCGGCCGGTGACGCTGGTGTGGCTCAAGCGGCTGTGGCGCTGCCCGGAGCCGGCGTGCGAGGTGGGGACTCGGACAGAGGTCAGTGAGCAGATCCGCGTCCGGGCCTGTCTGACTGAGCGTGCCCGCCGGGAGGCGTGCCAGCTGGTCGGGCAGGACAACCTCGACGTCGCCGCGGTCGCCGCCGCCCTGGGGGTGGACTGGGGCACGGTGATGCGGGCGGTCCGCGAGTACGGCGCGCCGCTGATCGATGATCCCAGCCGGCTCGCCGACGTGGTGGCGATCGGGGTGGACGAGACCAGCTTCCTGGCCGCCAGCCGCTGGCGGCACACCGAGTTCGTGACCGGCATTGTCGCCCTGCCCGGGCCGGGGCGGCCCCGGGCGCAGCTGCTCGACATCGTCGGCGGCCGGACCAAGGCCGTGCTGGCGCAGTGGATCGCCGACCGCGACCCGAGCTGGCGGGCTGGGGTCACCGTCGCGTCGCTGGACCCGTTCCGCGGCTACGCCAGCGCCCTATCAGCCAGCCTGCCCCACGCCGTGCGGGTCCTCGACGCCTTCCATGTGGTGCGCCTGGGACTGGCTGCCGTCGACGACGTCCGCCGCCGGGTGCAGCAGCAGACCCTCGGCCGACGTGGGCAGCGGGGACGACCCGCTCTACCGCGGCCGGCGGCTGCTGCGCCGCGACTTCATGACCCTGACCCAGCGACAGTGGACCCGGCTGGAGACGACCCTGACCGTCGGCGACCCGACCGGGGCACTGACCCAGACCTGGATGGTCGCCCAAGAACTGATTTTGCTCTACCGGCGCAGCCCCGACCTGAGCGCAGCACGTCACCGGCTCTGGCGGATCCTGGACCGCTGCGCCCGCTCGAACGTGCCCGAGCTGCACCGCCTGGCCCGCACCCTGGACGCCTGGCGAGGCGAGCTGCTCGCCGCCTTCACCCCTACCGGACGGCGGCGGGCCAGCAACGGCCCCACCGAAGCCGTCAACGCCCTCATCAAGAAGGTCAACTACCGCCTGCGGGTCCTACTCGTCACCGGCCTGGACTGGACCACCGTCCCCTGGCAGGCTCCCCCTGCCACCCGAATCCGAGGACGCTCACCACGCTTGGTGACGTAGAGCCGCTTTGCCAGATGCGGACCGGCTGGACGATCGCATTAGCGTGAGCAGCTGGGGATGGTCCCGTTGGTCGGGGATGAGCTGCTCGTCGCGGCGTAGCCCGTCGATGTGCACAGCGATGGCCTCCTTGGTCCGGTCACGGCACTGCTCAACCGCGGCCACGAACCGGCGTGAGACCACCGACTTCTACGTCCCCGTCGCGGCCTTCGCGACCTGGTCGCCGACCGGTTGTCGACCGATCAGCCAAGTTAGGAGGCTTCCCCGCAACAGCAGCTTGAGATGTGCACCCAGATCCACCAGGCCTGCTGGGCGGGGATGGAGTGCGAGGATCAAGCTGAGACCGGGCGAGACGCCCCCCGGGGAGCCGTGTCTCCGTAGCTCTACACAGTAGAGAAGAGCATTCAGATGAGCAGACCGACCAGTGACCAGCCAGGTCAGGACCCGTCCATCGCAGCGGCCAGCACCGGCCCGAACGGGCTGGCAACGACCGACAGCCAGCTGCTCACCGAGCGGGGCGCGACCTCGATCGCTGACGGCGTCGTGCAGAAGATGGGGTGTGAGTAGTAACTCGAACGGTTTGTCAACCGTTGCGGGGGCAGCGGTGATCACCGCGTGCCTGTTGGCCGCGTCGGATAGGGGTCAGCCGTGGGGTGGCGGCGCTGGTGGGCGTCCCGGCGGCGCACGCTGACCTACGCGTGCTCGGGCGGCAGTAGCTGCCC
>JAABVA010003525.1_pt1 | contig 14844 bp, 13 predicted proteins | sample 5560331 | NCBI WGS metagenome assembly JAABVA01 (sample SAMN12812661, study PRJNA571458) | rock metagenome | isolation source: Antarctica rocks | place: Antarctica: Victoria Land, Mt New Zealand sud | collected 2016-01-07 | reverse complement strand
TGTGGGACATGGACGTAGCAATAGTTTTGACAGGATGATAGCGCTAGAGCCCTTTAGGCGTAGTGCCTCCGGGCGGAATAAATTACCTACCTACCTATTTATCATCCTCTTGTATCATTCGGCTGTAGATGCTCAATCTTGAGACCAATTGATGCCATTACATTTCTGTCACCATCACGGGTGGAGTGCCTTCATGAGTAAGCGTATTGGGGTCCATATGCACACACAAACACCGATCACCCTATCCAGAGCCGATCAATTGCATATTTGTCACTGTACCACAAGGCTGGACGACCCTGGGTTCTCTTTTGCATTGCTTTTGTCCGCGGAAGGGGTTCAGAGTTCAGGATTCAACGTGAATGCAGTGGCAGAATGGCCGGGGTGTAGCTCAGAAGAGAGGAAGGGTGATATATCGTGGAGTGTTATATGTAGGGAAATCTGAAATTGGTGAGTGGAGATGGTGTAGGGAGTATCTATCTATATCATTAGGCGTCAATGTCGTCTATACGAACCTGCCATCCATCGCATCCGTCAACGTGGATACTTCCGGTACCTTCAACAGCAACCAGCCGCGGCCCTCTCCTTATCGACATCGGCCCAACATCCCCTCCCAGGGTCCCAGGCACACCTTGCCCTTCTTCTCCTTGTCCAGGCTGTGGGCTCCGTACGTTCCACAAACCCATTCCTCAACCTGCAGCCCGTCGGGTAAACCAAACTCCGCCTCTTCACCGCACCAATTCAGCACCGTGATCCACGTCCCACCATGCTCGCCCGTCCTCGTGTACGCAAGAACTGTTTCGTGATTCTGGTCGACAATGTGGAAGTCGCCGTAAACGAAGACATCCTTGTGCTTCTTCCGGAGGGCGATGCAGAGTTGCCAGAAGCCGTAGACAGATGGTTGATCGCCTGAGTAGGGATGAGATTGGAGTAGGAGTTGGGCCTCGGCATTTACGGTGGCGCAGTCTTCGTTAACGCGCATCCAGGGCTTGACACCCTCTGCGCAAAAGCCCGCGTTGGGGCCCGCCGTCCACTGCACCGGCGTTCGCGAATGATCGCGGGCTTTGCGCTGCAGGATGGTACGTGCTCCGTCGAGTTTGGTTGAGTTCGGGGTTGTGCCGTCGGGGCCGTACAGCGCTTTGCTCTTTTTCCAGAAATTGATCGCTTCAATGTCCTTGTAGTCTGTTTCGGGATCCCAGCTTTTGGGCACGTTGCGCATTCCCAGTTCTTCGCCTTGGAAGACGTACAAGGTGCCGGCTAGGGTGATCTGCATCAGGGCGAGAAGCTTGGCGGAGCGTTCGCGGAAGGCGTCGCTGTCGTCGGCATAGCGCGAGACCGAGCGCGGGTTGTCGTGGTTCTCGACGAAGACGGTGTTCCAGCCGTCGCGCTCAATCATGGCACGCTGCCACTTGTTGATAATGCCGCGCAGGTCTTTGAGTGACCACTCCTGGAGGGTGAAGCGGAATTGCCCTGGTACGTTGTCGATGTTCACAATGTCGAAGATGAAGATCATGTTCAGTTCGCCGGCTTTGCTGTTGACGCTTCGGAGGACTTCGTCGATGTTGCTGACGCCAGGCATCTCACCCACTGTGATGGCGTCATATTTGCTAAGGACTTGCCGGTTCATTTCTTTGAGGTACTCGTGCAAGCGCGGGCCATTGACATAATATTTGCTGCCTGGCTGGTATCTATGGTCCAACAGGACGGGATCGGCATCTGGAAATGTCTGGACTTTCGAGATAAGGTTGATGACATCCATCCGATATCCACATGCTCCACGTTTCAGCCAAAAGTGCATCACATCGTGGACAGCTTCTCGAACTTTGGGGTTTTCCCAGTTTAGATCGGGTTGCTCTGGGGTAAAGAGGGATAGGTAGTACTCGTCTGTGGTTTTGTCGTACGTCCATGCACTGTTGGCTTCGCCCAGGATCTGACTCCAGTTGTTTGGTGGTTCGGGATTGCCATCTTTATCCCGCCTGGCTTTCTTCCAGATGTACCAATCGCGTTTAGGGTTGTTTAGAGAGCTCCGAGACTCAAGAAACCAGTCATGCTAATTTCATCAATACTGATTTTCTATGCCGAGAAGTCTACGGCGATAGCTTGGTACCTGGTTGGATGTGTGGTTGACGACAAGGTCCATCATGAGCTTCATACCCCTTTCTTTCAGTCCCGCAATCAGATGGTCGACATCTTCTAGCGTGCCGTAAATTGGGTCGATGGCCTTGTAGTCGGCTATATCGTATCCCATATCCGCCTGCGGACTTTTGTATACTGCACATCGTGAGTTGCTAGTCCTCAAGCAAGGCGGTCATGCATATTACTTGGTGAGACCCATAATATGTCGATGCCAAGGTCTTTGAGATAGTCCAGCTTAGAAGTGATCCCCTTCACATCGCCCCAGCCGTCGCCATTGGTGTCTAAAAAGGAAGCCGGGTAAACCTACAAGGTCAATCGGCCATTTCTACTAGGGATGTGGCAGAGAAGAGGATTGTATACTTGATAAACAATAGCTTCTTTCCACCATCGGTGCTGTTCCGTACCCGTCAAAGACATCATCCAAGGCTCTACGAAGTGTTGCTCATTGACCACGGTAACATTTACATCTAAGAATGTGACAGGCACAGAGAAACTGCGAGGCAGTTTTAATTCAACCTTGGCTGGATGTGAGCATCATTCCACTGCCGGGCCGGGCCGTAAAGTTAGATTAGTTGATCCGCTCCGACCTGATAACCGTTAGCGGGCTAGCTTTGCTCAAAGTGGACTAGCCTGTTTATCCTCAGAATTACCTAATACGAAAGGACCCTTGCGTGAGCGGGGCCACAAGCAAGTACCTGGTAACTTGGCCGTCAATCATCAAAGTCACAAGCACCTCAGAAGTAAGGTAGTACGAGGGTATCACTACCACGGCTGAACGGGTAGCGGAGAGAGATAGATACCTCAGGTTAGAAGTGAAAGAGTATCGGAACTCTCTCTGCCTTCCTTGAGTGTCGATGGGAATATCCGGCCAAGGTTTTACTTATGGCCGTAGCTATGAAGTGGAACAACGAAGATTCATGGATGCCACCAGACTGCATTTCTTCGCCTGCTGCCAGAGCTCTGGCAGAGATTTCGCTGAGTGAAGGACTGGCGATCTCAGGTTCATGTAGGAGTACGGACGGTCATCTACATGGAGTACTATCACAACTTCGGCCGCTCTCCGCTCGATTTCAGATATGATCTGATCTGGCACTCTCCCGTCTGTAGAGACGAACCCTTCCGGCAGCAATTGCCTTCAAGAAATTCTCCTCACTTTCTTTTCGAAATATTGTAACTGTTACCAGGGCTTGTTCAATGAAGTTTTCGTACATCATTTTTTATTGAAAGCTGCACTCGGATTTACCCGTTTCCCAAGACGTCATCCTGTCTGAGATTTTTCCCTGCTAGAATTGAAAAAACATCTCCGTTATCGAGCACGGTTGTCGCGGAGCCTGGCATTTGGCTGATGCCGATAGCATCGAGCCGGTTAGCGAGCGACGACAGGTGGACTGTCTCGTGGGCACTGACAGCGCTGTAACGTTGCAGCGTCTGGAGTGCTCTACTTTGGCTTGATGGCGTGGATAGTGGCGCTTTCAGCGCACCAACCCACGGAGAGCGTGCGGTTGCTAACTCACGCCGGATAAGCCACCTAGAGGTGGCATTCTAAGCAATCGCTATCAGCGGCCCGCTCTTTAGGTTGCCCTTACAGTTGTGGGGTCAGACAAAGGCTGCCGTTTTACGGTTCATCTCGCCGACATTGGTCGCCACTAAGTTATCGCCTCGTAGTTGCAGTACTACACGAATGGAGTGGTATGGCCCTACCCTGCTGCAAGCCTCGAGACTGCTCGGTACGATATCGTTTACCCGGTATGCCCAATGAATGATGGGAATGCGAGACGATCACCCGCCAAGGCCCCTGCTTCGTCGGTGAGTTGTGACAGGAAAACGGTTGATTTCCGCTATCCAGTCTGTGGAATGCTTCGCATCGCGCAGCCCACGTGGCGCTCGAGGCTTCGAGTCATGGCCAATTTTCTCCGTATTTAAGCTTCTTTCTTTTCTTCTTTTCGTGTCCTTCTTCAGCCGTTCCTCCCTCATCTCCCTTGACCGTGTCACTGTCGCAGCGATTGGTAGTACTATACCCCTAAACACCGAATTCGCTACTACGACTGTGCTCGACTGTGGTACCTCGCGCACGTTCTCACTTATATTATACCACGCGCAACGAGGCTCTGTGTCTCCAAATACAAGCATGGGGGCCTTGTACGAGAAACCAGTGTCGATGGTGGACGCCACCCCGAGATGCAGTGGCTCAGATGATACCCTGGAACCAATTGACCGAGCGGCGGAGAAGCGGCTATTGCGGAAGCTGGATCTTCATGTTCTGCCCATGATATCATTTCTATACATGTTGGCATTCGTTGATCGGATCAATATCGGCAATGCTCGAATTCAGGGCCTCGAAAAGGACCTCCATATGTCTGGTCAGGATTATAATATCGCGCTCTTCGTCTTCTTCGTCCCCTACATTCTCCTCGAGGTACCGAGCAATATCATCCTGAAGAAGGTTGCCCCCTCAACATGGCTGAGTGTTCTAATGTTCATCTGGGGTACGATCTCGTCAACCTTACACCTGCACCGGCTGACAGAAGAACATAGGGGTAATCACTGTATGCATGGGACTGACTAAGAGTTACGCTGGCTTGGTTGTCTGTCGATTTCTCTTAGGTTGCTTTGAAGCCGGCTTCTTTCCTGGTATCATGCCTCAACCCATCTCGAATGTCCGGCATATTAACCTTTACAGGTTGCCTGTATCTGATTTCGATGTATTACAAGCGGTACGAGCTGCAATGGAGATTCAATATCTTCTTCGGCTGTGTCATTCTTGCTGGAGCGTGGGGCGGAGTAAGTGAAACCTTTGCCTTTGTCCTTCACAGCGTAGCTAAACTGCGGCAGCTGTTCGCTTATGCGCTTGCAAACATGGCAGGAGTTAGGGGATATAATGGCTGGCGGTGGATCTTCATCATCGAAGGGCTTCTCACCACTGTCGTTGCAGCGCTGGGTAAGTTCTTCATAGTCGATTGGCCCGAGACTTCGAAGTTCCTCAGCCCTGAAGAACGGGCATTGCTCCTTCGCCGGTTGAGAGAAGAGGCTGCAGAAGCAAGAATGGACACGCTTGACAGAAAAGCTACGAAACGCATACTCAGTGACTGGAAGATATATATCGGGTAGGCTCCCTACCCTCACAACCCCACACGAACCATGCTGAGACACATAGCACATTGATGTATTTTGGGGTTGTCGTTACTGGCTATTCGGTATCCTTCTTTACCCCAACGATCCTCAGTCAACTCGGCTGGACGGCCGTCCGCGCGCAGGTCCTCTCTATCCCTATCTATGTCGTGGCCTGCATCACCAATCTGATCGCCGCGGTGTGCACCGACCGTCTCCGACACCGGTACGCCTTCACCATGCTGGGCGTTTTCATCGCAACGATCGGCTACATTCTACTATTCGCCCAGAGATCGGTACCTGTATCTGTCCGCTATCTCGCGCTCTACCTCATCACGTCCGGCGCATACATCACTCAACCCATCACCCTGATCTGGCTTGCAAACAACATGGGCGGCCACTATAAACGGTCCGTTGCGGCCGCCGTTCAGATCGGTTTCGGTAACGCCGGGGGCATCGTCGCCAGTAACATCTTCATCACCTCGCAGGCGCCGACGTATCCGGTCGGTTACGGCGTCTGTCTAGGCATGCTTTGGTTGTGTGGTATCTCGTGTACGGTATTCTTTGTCGGCCTCTGGATGGAGAATCAGAAGCGAGACAGGGGAGAGAGGGACCAGAGGCTCCAACTTCCGTCGGGTGAGCTGGCAAATTTGGGAGATTCTCACCCGAGATTCAGATTTGCATATTAGGGTTTGCGACGCACCGGTGATCATATCACAGTGTGTGCGGGTACGAGGTTTGGTACGGTATGACTAACACGATTTGTTCCTTTTCACTATCATCGCTATCCATCTTTTTCCCCAGGTGCTGGGCAAAGACGGTCGTTCCACATCCCTAGCTTCACAAGCATTCTAGTCACATCTCTTCCAACGGGTGGAGCGTTATTCATTTCGGTAGACCACATCATCAATCTATCCCCTTACACCATCGTTATCACATCGCATAAACACTCCTCTACATACCAATCCTCCCCTCGGCTCCTTACAACGCCTCCGTACAACGTCGTCTAAACACAACGTACCACAACACCCACTCACCCGACCAACGCCCCCCAACTCAGGCGCCACCCGACACCGTTGAACATCGTAGCCTTGCCCTTCGACAGCGTCATCCCTCCCAACGAGCCCCAGCCAATCGCATCGCACGCGATCTCCACTCACGGCATGCACGTACCCGTCTCCCTGCCAGGCTCCCCGCATACGACCCCCGACTCCCGACTTCTGATCTTGGTCTCACTTTCCCGTACCCGTCTTCCTGTTCCGGTATCCGGGTTTCGGCTGAGGACCAGATCGAGGTCTACACCCGATTCCTGGTCGCCGTATCGCATCGACTCGACTCGATCCGACGGCGTATCCGACACAAGTCGGGTCGACCGACCCTCCTATTTCTGTGTTGCTATCGTAGTACCTTACTCTGGAAGGGGATGCGGGTTTCCTCATTCCCTTTTTAGACAGGTTTTTGGATCGTACGTGAAAGGATCGCCAGTCAGGGACCACTTTTATGGAAGTCAAGAGAGGAGAGACCAATACCAATACCCAACAGTCAGTAGCCATACTCGTACGTATGGAGCTCCCTTATACACATCCACCACACGGCGTCCTACGCTCCTACCTTAGTGAACGGCTCCAACCCGCGCCCTCTCAGAGCAGAGCAGACCTGACACCGTCTTCCCCTTCTCCCGTCCCCTTCCCCGCCCCTGTGCACCTACCCACCCACTCATTCACTCACCATCTGCCCGCTCGCGTCACTCGCCCACTGACCGTCTACCCACTCGCATCCTCGCTTACTCGGTTGCCCGCCCGCCCGCACTCACCTACCCGCTCCCAACCAGAAAACTGACCCTCTCGTTCCCGGTCCCTCCCCATTCATCGTCCACCCTCCCTTCCCCACCCCGCCCCCTCCAATATCCCCCATCATCATGACCATCCTACCTACCTGGGGCATCGGGAGAGCCGTGATCAGTAGGTAAGGTTAGCAAAGGCGCACTGATCGACAAGCGTCGTGCCGCACTGCACATACGAGTGTACGTAGCAACGACAGCGAAAGAAAGAGCGGATGGGACAACAGAGCAGAGCAGAGGGGGAAAAGCGGCTTCTGTGCGAATTCGGGGTGGATGTGGGCTGAGGTTTGCTATCGTGGAGATGCTGTGATGCACTGCCTCACAGTGCTTCGTCGACAGGGTACCGCGACAGATATCGCCGGGACGGTGAGGAAGACTCATTCACTTGCTCACTTACTCACTCACGGTGAAAGGTCCAGACATCCTTGTTGGTTAGTGCCATTGCTGCGGGATGAATCTCTTCGTTTCGAAACAGACATGTACATGCAAACCCAAGTGCATCTATGTTTATACAAGTAGGAAAATGTAGTCAGCGAGCGATCTCTCGCCCTTCGGGAAGTACTGAATACAAGGGGTGCTGTGATTCCCGTCCTCCCGTCTCGTGTCCGCCGCGGCTTCGGGTCGAACAAAGTAGCCCTTTCCTCCTACTCACCCCCCTCACACACCCGCAGAGAAAGGAAAGGAAAAGAAAAGAACCGGCGGGGCAAATCAGCTTCGTCCGCTTCGGAGGTGTTCACGACAGGTCAACGACTCCCAAGTTCCCCAAGGCCGACGGTCCACAAATCATCACCCGCGCAAGGGACGTCCGCTCAGCTGAAGACCTTCTCCAAGACCTTGACGAATTTATTCCTGCATACAACACCCCATCAGCTCTACACGCGCAAGACAAGGGAAAGAAAAGCAAACGAAAGCCCTTACCTCGGCGGCCTAGGCACATAATTCCGAGTATACTCCTCGATCTCAGGCACATCCCTCAGCAAATCGACCTCCTCGGGCTTCAACCAGCGAGTCTTCTTGACGAGTTTCCAGCCGACAAACAGAACGGGGAAGACGCCGATCATGGCGTAGCTGAAGAGGAAGGTGGGCACGTCCCAGTTGCCGGGCAGGAAGACGGTGTAGCCGCCGACGAAGGTCATGATGAAGCAGCCCGTCAGCGCGTACCACGCCGCGTAGGGTTGGCCCCAGCCCTTGTGCGGGAGCGAGTCGCGCGAGAGGCCTTGGGCTTGGCAGGCGCGCATGAAGTGGATGAAGGTGTAGGCCATGACGGAGAAGTTGATTAGTTGCGAGGCTGTGACCTGTGCGCGAGGGGGTACGTCAGTATTTGGTGGGCTGTCGGCGGGGTTGATGTGGTTGTGGCGTGACGTGAAGGGACGGGACGGGACGGGCCGGGACGGGAGGGGGAACGGCGGCTGGGACGGAGGGGAGACTCACCAAATTGACGAACCACTGCAGCACGACCGAAGCGCTATTCGACACCTGAAGGAAACTCAGCAGCGAGATCAGCAGCACGACGAAGACGCAATACACCGGCACGCCGTTACGCGTGCAGCGGGTCAGGAAGCGCGGCGCCTTGCCCTCGAGCGCGAGGCCGAATAGACTGCGACTGGCACAGTAGACGTAACTATTACCGGCGCTGAAGGCAGCCGTGAGAACCATGGCGTTGACGATATCCGGAAGGACGTGGATCTTCAACCGATTCATGGCGACGACGTAGGGACTGGCAGCCGCACCGGGCAAGCCGGCCGAGAAGGCGTTGTGGAGCTCCTTGTCGTTGTAAGGGACGTTGATGCCGACGGCCAAGCTGCCGAGGACGAAGAAGGCCGTCAGGCGGTAGAAGACGGCGCTGTAGGCGCGCGGCATCACCACGCGCGGGTTCTCCGCCTCGCCCGCCGCCATGCTGACGTAGTCCGGCCCCGCGATCGTGAAGCTGGCTTGGATCAGGCACTGCAGGAAGCCGAGGAAGCGGCCGAGGGAGCCCGTCTTGTACAGTTCGGCGAAGGAACCGGGGTTTTGCCAGTAGCGGAAGCCGAACCGGTCGTGCAGCGGGTTGCCGCCCAGCATGGTGACGAAGGTGTACAGGATCAGGCCGACGATCAGGATGACTTTGCCGAGCGCGAGCCAGAATTCGGATTCGCCGTACCATTTGACGGCGAAGACGTTGATCAGTCTGTAGAGGGTCAGATGCCGGCTTTGGTCGTTTGCATAATCTACAAGCACTCATACGAGCGCGCGAGAAAGGGGCAGGGAAAGTGTGCAACGTACCCGTACAGAACGATGACGATGGCGATGATGCCTCCAGCCGGCACGGCGGTGCTCCAGTAGTGGATGATGACGTTACAAGCGACAATCTCGAACGGCACCAGGGCCGCTTCGAAGACGAAGAAGTTGTAGCCGGCAGCGACGCCGAAGGCTTCGTCGACGTAGCGTCCCGCGAACCGGATAAAGGGCGAGGAGATGGGCAGGTACGTGACCATTTCCGCCATACCTAGATGGACGCCACAGGTCATGGTCAGTATCCAGACAACTTCAAGCTTGGAGTTGGGCTTAGGATTGGCAATATCGGCGGCGAAACGATTGGCGGTTGGTGCTTTGGGCATTCATTGACTTGGACGTATGGTGTGTATGCTTTCCCTGTCGCCATGCTCGTTGGTTGTGCATTGGGCAATCCCTTCCGTGACGACTGTTGATTGGTGCGTTGGGCAATCCTGGCTTTGCTTCCGTTGGCTTGTCGCTGGGTGCTCCGGGCCGTCTGTTGCGGGTCGGGTAGGAGGCCAGACGTGCTCACACGATCACGAGTAGAAATTGGACGACATACAGTTTGTAACGGCCAAGATAAATGTGCACCTAGAATCGCACAGGTATATTATAAGACACTTAGTTGTTCCTCACAACGTACAGAAAAGCAAGGACGCAAGGAGGGACAAAGAAGGGGCAGGAGGGTTCCAGCTCTGCCAATCCAGCCCGTTGCCTTTCTCACTTGCCGCCACTCCCTCTCTCTTCACCAAACTTGTCTCTTAACTTATCGTGTTCCATCCGATGCCATAGCCTTCGCGCCTTACCAGACCATACCACCCATCACACACCAAGAAAACCAACTTACCACAGCGTAAATGCAAGGAATAAACTCCCAGGCCCTCCATTGATCAACCCGTGCCCAATTTGCACGTACAGCGCCGTCCCGATTGTACCGCCAATGCCGATCAGCTGGATGTGTCTTGGTTTCAACTTCCTGTGCGTGCTGTCGTAGATCGGTTTCAATTGACTCTCGTTGTCGGAAGGGGAGGATGAGGCCCGGGGCGTGTAGGTGTTGCCCAGTGCTGGGTCATCGGCGACACCTTTGGCCACAGGTGTTTGGACGAATTGCGTAGTCGCAGGAATGTGCTCCTTCTCCGAGAAGCGGCCGTGGTCGATGGCGGTGGAAGCCATCGTTCGAATTGGCCCTATGGTTATCAATGGGGTGAATATGATAGTGGTAAGAGGGAAGGAGGAGTAAAGGGTAGTGGGACTATTTATGTATATGGTGGTTTCCCCGAGGCTGAGAAACGCCACCGCCCTGTGTCGGTGTGGGGGGAGACAAGGAAGTCAAGTTTTCTGCCGGATGGAAGGACCCCAAGATCTCATGGCTAGATTTGACGTAGTAATAAACCGTGCAGTAGTGACATGTTAAGTTGTGAATATGCCCGCCAGGCCGCCAATCGCGACATCTCTCAGGGTCTTAAACCTCGCTAGTCGTCTTGACGTCTCGACGCCGGTGAACTTAGATAATCATAAAGGCCATGACGGCAGTTGAAAGAAGCAAGTCCTCGGGACTGTTGAGAGGGTCCGTTAAAATATGTAACGTCATCATTATGAACTTGTTAATAATCATGAGAAGTAATTATTGTAAGTCATTGCTCGGAATAATAATAGGAGCGAGCCACTCTGTGCTGGGGACTGGGCCGATCTCGACTTTGGTCGCGGGACACTTACCGAGGTATCTTAAAGAGGCCTATTGCTAAACATACACGGACCATCCCGAACCCTAAGGGAACAATCCGAACTTGATCGAGTGGCATCAGAGATGAGTGGGCCGCTGATTGCATGTCGTATACTGCACTTTTATCGAAGCTTCTGACGCCGTGTTATTGCTATTGCTATTGCTCTTCGGCACTGGATTGTACGTTAGTATACCAGATTCATGTTGGTGGAGCTTGATTAAGGCCCACGTGAGAACCCGTACCTAGGTACCAAGGTACGAATATATTTGACTTGACCGTGCCACCTTATGGGCATGTTCTAACGACATACTTCCCGCCGTCCGAGCGTCTGATAAGTCATAATGTGAGGTATGAATTTTTTTGAAGCTCTCCTGACGTGAAATGGGCTAGAGAAAGCCGTTTAGACCCTGTCCTTGCGTTGATACAGCGTAGATCTCCGGCGAGCCCAGACTATTCCGAAGAAAGAGTATCACTTGCTGAGGTATACCCAGTCGTGGGGACATCCATTTACATTTGCCTCTTGATTTCCAGTTCCCTCGCAGCCTTGACGTGTAGCCTACCTTCGAACTTGTCCGCAAACCGCTCTTTCCGCATCCTAAAGGCTTTCGGAAACCAGGAATCTAGCTCCCTGTCATCGGTGCCGAATAGCACCTCTGTCAACGCTTTGGCGCATAGGTAGCATAGCACCATGCCATGGCCTTGGAAGGATGCTGCTATATAGAGACCCTCTTGCTCAGGCACATGGCCGACTAGGGGAAACCCATCTGCTGAGTAACCCATGATCCCAGACCACCCTCTACGGATCCGTCCTGCCGGGTCATCCTCGTCCCAGTTATCCCCGAAATAGACTGCTGTTGTCTCTCTCAGATACGCGATGATGACGGGATCTGTTGTTGTATCATCTGTTGTACCATATTCGTAGAGACCCTCTTCCACTGCTTTAGTCAACCCACCACCGATGACTATGTCTGCCGCATGCTTCGAGCCTGATGGCTGTGGGATCATGTACTCATATCCGTTATCGTAGATGAAAGAATATGTAGTGGGTAGGCCACCTTTCGGCATGCTCCTTCCAGGTCGGTGTGCTGTGACATGACCGCGCAAAGGAACGATAACGCCTTGCAACGGCGGATACAAATGTGCTGTATACCCATTGGTGGCGAGTACGAGCTTTCGTGCTGCTATTTCGCCCCTTGCCGTCTGTACTATCCATTTCTGTCCATGGCCTGGAGTGTCCGCTGCCCGGGATATTGAAGTGACAGGGGTGTTCGTTTGTAAGTTTAGCCCTTTGGCCAGGGCCAGCTTGAGAATGCCTACTACAAGCTTGTATGCACTCAAGCTTCCTGCTTGATATGAGATCGCCCCAAGTGCGCCGGGGGTAAGATACCTCCGACGTGCTTCTTCAGGGCCCCAAAACTTGTACTGCGCTACCGGGTCGTCTGCTCCCATCACTCTGCGCATGAACTGAATAGCTTCCACGGCTTGATCCCACTGTCCCTGGTCGTACACCACATCAACCGTTTCGAGCTCCCTGGAGTCACATTCAATGCCATGGGTCCTAGCAAAGGCATGCACAGCTTTGATGCAGTCAAACTCGAACCGTGCGACCTGGATCGCTTGCACAACGCCGAGTGATCTTGCATTGTCCACGAAAGAACGATACGAGGCGGCTTTGGTGTGACCACCTACCATGGACGGAACATGTCATAGCCCGCGGATTGCCAAGCGATCAAGAGACTCACCATTCCTCCCAGTCGCACCGCTGCAAGCCTGTCTGGCCTCTAGCATCACCACCTTCGTACCTGGCAAGCGCTCCAATATGTTGTAGACGATACATGACCCGCTAATACCGGAGCCAATGACGGCTATGTCTGCTACTTCGGGCAGGGACGGAGTCGAGCGAAGGTCAGCTATAGCATCTGGAGGATCTTGCCAGTATGAGATTGTGGGATTGGGGCGAGGCAGGCCTGGAGCCACAGCCGCTCGTTTGTCCATCTTGCCGTAAGGTGTATGATACGATCCTTGTGGCAAACACAAATAATAGGGAAGCAAAGTTGAACCGGAGTAGAGTGGTGTTGCTCAAGCTGCGGGCCTTGAGGCAGGTGTCCCGTTCTGCTGTTGGCTGTTGCGTACCTCGCACCTCCGCGATCCCGATGATGAGATCGTGTCAGTCTATGCAAATAACAGCTGTCAAGAATATGCTTATTGATGTTCGAGGAATTAACGCCGGTTTAACGAGGTTCCAAGCTCCAAGCTCCAAGCTCCAAGCTCCAAGCTTCAAGCTTTCAACTTCAAGCTTACCTAAGCTCCAAGTTCCATCCAGACCGACCTCGTGGCTACCTTATACTGTGGCTGTCAAGACAGCATTCGCCTTCGTCGACATTCGACTTCGGCTTTCGGCATTCGACTTCGGCTTTCGGCATTCGACCATCCGGAACCACTCTCTATAAGGTACAGGAAGGTAACTCAGGCAGGCACATTTCCACATTGCCAGGAACAATGGTGTTGCGGATCAGGAACGTGGGATACATTATTGGTTCATCTCACCCCACCAAGTACCTCGTCCATACACGTGCTTGTAGCCTTCACCTTCATACGCCTAATCCGCAACCCCGCCCAAATCTGAGGCGTTCTCGATGCCCACCACCTCATCTTTGCTTCTTTCACTCAGTACCAACATGCCCAAGAGGCGCCATCGGAAGGCGCTGAAGCTGCGCTCGTCCCCTGCACGACCCCAAAGACAATCATGTATTACGGACGACTACCTCCTGGGTCAACTGGAACCTGGATGGCTCGAATATAAAACCAGGCTCGTCCCTGACTGGACGAGCCCTCTGTGATGTACGGTCCGCCAAGCTCGCAATCGTTTATAAGTGAGCACACGTTGTTCCCCACTGAGAGGGACAGAGAGCTGACCATCATAGAGCCCCACCCGACCATTGAGAAACTGACAACATGCGCCTCTTGGAGCTTGCACTGGGTGCTACCGCCCTCTGCATCACACTTCTCGACCCAGTGTCTGCTGATTGCGTCGACGACTCAAACAAATATTCGCATGTCGCAGTCTTCAGCATTGACGGCTTCCACAGCAGTGATGTCGAAAAGTACGTAGCTCTGAGGAAATCCTCCACCATAGCAAAGCTACTTCGCACCGGATACGAATACACGGACGCCTTCACCTCCGCGCCTTCGGACTCCTTTCCGGGGACTATGAACCAATTCACGGGGGCGTCACCGAGGACCACCGGCGTCTGGTACGATGATACTTACGATCGGACTTTCTTCGCTGCTGGAAGTAACTGCTCTGGAGCACCGGGCAGCGAGGGTAAATTCATCATACTCGAGCTACAACATCTTGGCTGACCCCTTTTCCAATGCAGTGGCGTACGATGAATCCATCGACTATAATTCTACCGCACTCTTCTCGGGCGGCATAGACCCTGCTAATCTGCCAGAAGCATTGGTCAATGGCAAATGTACTGCCATTTACCCGCATTCACGTCTTCGTGTCAACACCGTTTTCGAGGTCGTACATTCGAAGGGCAAGGAGACTGCGTATACCGACAAGCACCCGGCTTATGATATTGTAAGGGGTCCTAGTGGGCAGGGTCTTTCCGAAGGATATTTCCCGGAGATAGCGGCTGTCGCGAATAGGGTCGATGCGACCATTGCGTACGATCAGCTTCACGTGGACGCTTACTTGGACTGGCTGGATGGTACCAGCCCCAAGAATGCCGAAGGAAGCTTGAAGGGGGTCCCCACGCTATTTGGAGGCAACTTTCAGTC
>JAABVA010003519.1_pt1 | contig 14855 bp, 7 predicted proteins | sample 5560331 | NCBI WGS metagenome assembly JAABVA01 (sample SAMN12812661, study PRJNA571458) | rock metagenome | isolation source: Antarctica rocks | place: Antarctica: Victoria Land, Mt New Zealand sud | collected 2016-01-07 | reverse complement strand
GTCGCGAGCTGTGAGGCGGCGGGGCGCCGCTCGCCCGGGGGGATCACGCTGATCGCGACACCCGGGTGAACGTCTGAACCCCGGTACCGCCCCAGCGGCCCCGGACTGACGTCCCGGTTGGGGGTGGGGTCCGGCCGACAGGGGACCGCTGTCCTGCGTGGATCGACGTGGCCGCGTCGCGGGGCATCACCGCGAGCATGCCGAGACGCGATGACCAGATCCCCACCACCGCGAGAAGGGGGGAAGTGCGGTCGACGTCGCCGCGAGGTCGGCCTTCTCATCGCATGCCCCACTCCTGTCGATCGGACCTGGACGACCGACGCCCGCCCATGATCGCGGGACGTCGGACCGGCGGGGCCCCTGCCCGGGCGCCACCCGGTCCAGGTCGAGCGGTCAACTGGGGTTGGGCAGGGTGACCGGGAGCCGGGCGACCGCGGTGGTATCGGCGTCATCGGCGTTCCCGCTCGACACTCCCGCGGAAGCTGGGCACGTGATCCGGCGACGATCATCGCGTCAGGGACGTCGGAGTCTCGCGGCGCGCAGGCATGGCCCGGGCGGCCGTTGAAGGGCCGCCGCGCTCACCTCGAGCTGGTTCTGTGCGTGCAACAAGTCGGTCCTCTCGGCCGTCACCGCCTCGTGGGTCGGTTTCCCTGTGTGATCGAAGCAGTGTCCGATGTGGCGTCGGAACCTCCGACCGCCGTCAGCGCCGCTGCGGGTGGCGGACCGAGACGGTTTATGGAGGCGCTCACGCGGACAGCAGGGGAGAAGGAGGTCGGCGACGAGTCGCTCCGGCTCCGCGGGTCCGGGAACGTCACCCTGGAACACGGTGTCGGTGAACACCTGCGCGAACGCGATGTCGAGAACTGCGCCGGACCGTTCGGCGTGGACGGTGTCACCGCGTGCGGTGGCCTGCGGGCAGATGACCCGGCCGACGGCGTGACTGTGCTCGCGGACCTGGGACCCGACCAGCTCCCGCAGCTTGCTGTCACCCCGGCCGGCGCCGGTCAGGAAGTGGGTTGTCGGACTTCGGTCAGCCCGTCCGTCGTGCTCCTGAGGTGTCGGTGGTGTTCGGCTGGTGCGGTGGGTGTCGGTGACGCCGGTGGGAGTGCTTCGGTCCTGCCGGTGAGCCAGTGGGCGAGGTGCGCTGCGGGCATGGGTCGAGCGAGGTGGTAGCCCTGGAGGAGATCACAGCCCAGGCGGGTGAGCTCGGCGTGCGTCACATGGTCTTCGACGCCCTCGGCGACGATCACCATCCCGAGAGCATGCGCCATGTCGATGATCGCTCGGACGAGCTCCGCGGCGCGGGCGTCGTCGGCGAGTGGTGCGATGAAGGCCCGGTCGAGCTTCAGCTCGTCCACGGGGAGATCCCGCAGGTAGGCGAGGGAGCTGTACCCGGTGCCGAAGTCGTCGACACTGATCCGGACTCCGTGGGCGCGCAGCTCCTGCAGGACCTGTCCGGCCTGGGTGCGGTCATCGATCAGTGTCTGCTCGGTGATCTCGAGGGACAGGACATGGCCCGGGAGGTCGCGCGCGGCGAGAGCGGCGCGGATCCGATCGGGCAACCCACGGTCGCTGATGTCACTCGCGGACAGGTTGACTGCCACCGTCAGCTCAGGTAAGTCCTCGGCGCGCCAGGCCCGCAGCTGGTCCAGAGCCTCCTCGAGGACCCACCACGTCAGCGCGGGCATCAGCCCCGCCTCCTCGACCAGGGGCAGGAAGGTGTCGGGGTAGCGGAGGCCCTGGTCGGGATGCCACCAGCGAACGAGGGCTTCGACCCCGGTCACCCGTCCGGTGGCCGTCGCGACCTTTGGCTGATAGTGCAGGACCAGCTGATCACTGCCGATCGCCGCGGCCAGGGCAGCCAGCTCCCGGGCGGGCGCGGCGTCCCCGGTCACCGATGTCCGTCCGGGGTGGGCGTCCACCGTCTCTGCACCGGCGAGATCGGTGAGGTCATGGGCGGCGACGGCACGGTTGCGGCCCGCGGCCTTCGCCGCGTAGAGGGCGGTGTCGGCCCGGCCGAGCAGGTCGGCGACGTCCCGACCGTCCATCGACCACCCGATGCTCAGGGACAGCCCCCCATGGCGGGTCATGGCGGAGCTCGGGGTGACCATCCGCGTGACCGCGTCGGCGGCCTGGGTCTCGTCGAGATCCACCAGCAGCAGCACGAACTCGTCACCGCCGAAGCGCGCCAGGAGATCCCCGCTGCGGCTGGCATGGAGGAGGTGGTCAGCGATCACCTTCAGCGCTGCGTCCCCGGCGAGGTGCTCGCGGGAGTCGTTGATCTGCTTGAAGTGGTCCACGTCGACCATGACCAGTGCGCACCGGCCGGAGTACCGGGCCAGCAGCTGCTCGGATTCGGCGAGGAAGTGTCCGCGACTGCTCAGCCCGGTGAGGGCGTCGGTGACCGCGACGTGGCGGTAGCGGACGGCGAGGTCGCGGTGAGCGGTCACGGTGAGGAGCTGGCGGGCCACCACGACCACCGTGATCACGACGTCGGCGAGCAGCACCCCACCAGCCGGGTAGAAGGGCAGGTCGAGGCCGACCTCCACGACCACCGCGTAGCTGGCTCCGATCGCCACGATGGGCAACAGGTGGGTGTATCGCTCACCTGCGTTGACCGTCGACGGCCGGACGGTGGGAGGTCTGGTGGTGGCCGCCAGGGCGAAACACAGCAGCGCCCCGATCCAGGGGAGGTCCAGCCAGCCACCGCCGGTGAACCCGCCGGAACTGCTCAGGTAGCCGAACCCGACATCGGCGGTGACGAAGAGGCAGGCGCCGGCGATCAGCCACCGGGCTGGCGTGGTCCACCGCGGGTCGCTGCCTCGCAGCACCACCCGCCCTGCCGCCAGCACGAGCAGGAGATCCCACACCGGATAGCAGATGTCCAACACCTGCGCGAGGGATCGTGCGCTCCGACCTGGACAGCCGCACCCAGGACCAGGTACCAGATCACCATGAACACCGCGCCGACCATCGCGAGCACGTCGAGGGTGCTCGCTGCGGAAGCCAGTCGGCTCTGTCGTCGCACCGGCGTCAGCGCCACCGCCAGGATCAGCACCGGGTAGAAGCCGTTGTACCCGATGTCGGCCACCGACGGGAACGGGGACCGATGGTCGACCGCTTCCAGCCACCACCACGATGCGTCGCCCTGCAACCGGCACGCCAGCGCGAAGGCGATGAGCCCCCACACGAGGTGGTCCCGACGATGCGGCGCCCGCCAGCCCGCGCGCGCCGCGAGCACCAGCCCCGCCGCGCCCACCGGCAGGTAGGCGGCGTCGGTGATGAACGTGCGCGTGGAACCGGTCGCACCGCCGAGCACGAACCACGCGACGTACAGCAGGTAGTACCCGACCAGCAGCGATCTCACCGGGCCCACCCGCTGGATCCAGCCGAACGCGGTCGTGGGACACCGCTGCGACAGGACCGCCCTCGACGCGCCACCCCGCATCCGAGCCCCACCTTCTCAGCAGCTGGCCGTCCGGCTCATCGCCGGACGCGCACCCGGCGCCCAGCGTCAGGGGTCGCGCCTGTGCCGTTCCTGAGCCGTCGACGTCGACGCAGCGGAGCAGGACAGCCTCGGTACCTCGCCATCCGGGCGTGAGAGCTCGACGGCGCCTCCCCAGCCGGGGCAGCAGGTCGTGTCCGCAGGGCACCGGCTGATCGGGTGGTTCACCCTCGGCCGGGGGCGGCTCCCCGGGTGACCTGGAGCAGGTAGCCGCGCCGGTTGAGGGCGTCCGGCTCAGTGCGGGGCCGGGTCGGGGACGCTCCGGTCACGGGCCGGTAGCCGTGGAAGGCGGTCTCGACGACGCCCTCGCCGCCGGTGAGCCCGGGCAGGCGCTGAGCGAGGGCGTGCACCGCCGCCGCGGGGAGCAGTCCCTCGACCATGCAGATCGTCCCGGTCGTGACCGGTGTCCCGGGCACGCCGCCGAGACGTCCGAGAGCGGCGATCACGGGCCCGAGGGTCTCGGCTGGGGCCTCGAGGCGGAACCGGTGCACCGGCTCGCACACCCGGGTGCGCGCAGCGGCGAGCGCGGCCATCAGCACCAGCGGGGTCAGCTGACGGAAGTCCCCGGCGGTGCTCGACATCGACCTGTCGAACACGGCGTGGGCGTGGCTCTGACGCGGCCAGTACGCGGAATGGGTGAGTGTCACCACGGCGTCGGGCACCTGCCAGCCGTACAGGCCCTCGTCGAGTGTCCGGCGGGCGGTGTCCTCGATCGCGGTGAGGAACGACAGTGGCAGCGAGCCGAGCTCGATCACCAGGCCGAAGGCGATCCCGCTGCCGGCGGGCGCCGCGTCGACGCGCAGGCCGATGCCGGCGAGGAAGGGGTTCGGCCCATCGCCGATGGTCTCGGCCGCGGCACCGGTCCCGAGCACCTCCTCGACGCAGATCGTCGTCGTCTCCCGGAAGGTGACCGCCACCCCGAAGTCGTCGGCGAGCATCGACGCCAGGACCTCCTTCTGCACCTCGCCGTAGAGGCAGACCGACAGCTCCCCGTGGACGGCGTCCTGGCGGAGGTCGATGAGGGGGTCCTGCTCGGCGAGCCGGCCGAGGGCGATCCGCAGCGCTCCGCGGTCGGCGGCCCGCGCCGGGTCGACCACGGTCTGCAGCGTCGGCGGCGCGAAGTGGTGCACCGGCCCGGGCCGCCGCGTGCCGACGGCGTCCCCGACGCGGGCGTCGACCAGGCCCCACATCTTCGCGACCCGCCCGGCCGCGACCGAGGTCGCCGCCACGGTGGCGCCCTGCTCGAACACCCCGATCGCGGTCACGCGGCCCTCCCTCACCGGTCCGGTCCCAGGTCCGGGACCGGGCCCGGTCGGTGGCGCGGTGCGGAGCCGGTCGCGGGTGCGGACCGTCCCCGTGAACAGCCGCACCCACCCGATGCGCTCCCCGGCCGGCCCGCGCTCGACCTTGAACACGGTGCCCGAGACCGGGGCGGCGCCGTCGCCCTCGTTCGCCGGCAGCAGCTCGGTCAGCGCGGCCGTCAGGACGTCGACGCCCGCCCCGGTGATCGCCGAACCGGCGAACACCGGGTGCACGAGCGCCCGACGGGTCTGGTCGGCCAGCTCGGCGCGCAGCCGCGGGTACCCGACGGCGGCCTCGTCGTGCACCCAGGCAGCCAGCAGCTCGGGGTCGTGCCGGGCGAGGACGTCGACGAGGTGTTCGGCGAACTCGGGATCACCAGCGCCCGCAGCGGTGAACACCGCCGACCGGGTGCCGAGACCGTGGGCGGACCCCATGGACACCGCCGCGGGCGACAGCTTCGCAGCGATCTCCTGCAGCACCCGCTGGTGATCCGCGCCGCCGCGGTCGATCTTGTTCACGAACACCAGCGTGGGCAGGTGCAGCCGCTGCAGCGTGCGCATCAGGATCCGCGTCTGGGCCTGCACCCCCTCGACCGCGGACACCACCAGCACGGCGCCGTCGAGCACACCGAGGACCCGTTCCACCTCGGCGATGAAGTCCGGGTGCCCGGGGGTGTCGACCAGGTTGACGGTCACCCCGTCGAGGACGAAGGAGATGACCGCCGACCTGATCGTGATCCCGCGCCGCCGTTCGAGGGCGAGGGAGTCGGTCTGCGTGCTGCCGTCGTCGACGCTGCCGAGGTCGTCGACGACCCCGGCGCCGTAGAGGAGCCGTTCGGTCAGGCTGGTCTTACCGGCGTCGACGTGCGCCAGGATGCCGAGGTTGAGCGTGCGCATGGGCGTGGGTGTCCTCGAGGCCGGGAGCCCCGGGACGCCGGGGCTCGAGGTGGGCGGGTCTCTGGGTGGACACCGGTGCCTCGCGCATCTGCTGCTCCTCGTCAGTCGAACTGGTTCCCCGACTACAGCAGGCCGCTGGCGGACCGGGCAAGGGGTTTGTCGACGGCGGACGGTGGGTGACTCCGGCGAGCGCTCCAGACCGGACACCGGTGGCGGCGCGCTGAGAGGGAGGCGGCGGCTGTGCGGGATCTGTCGTGGGTGTGGACATCGGGCTCCCGCTGGCTCGCGGCCGTCAATCTTCCACGATGACCTCCTCCACGGGCCGTCGTGTCGGCGTGACAGCTGCCTGCGCGGCTGTTCGCACCGGCGGACTGACCACCGCCGCTGCAGCCGCGCCCCTGCCGGCCCCGCACGCCGGTGCCTCCGCGGCCGGTCGCGTGTCCACGTCCGTCCCGGGTCCGCCGGTGGTCTCCGCAGCGGCCCGCGCCGCCTTCGCGCGCACCCATCCGGCGGACGCGCGACTCGATCGCCACGCCACCGCGTCGATGAAGGCGCGCCGCATCACGCGATTCACCGCCACAACCGATCCGATCGCCGTGGACCTCTCCGCGAACGACATGCCCGTCGGCTACCAGGGCCGGGTGGGTTCGTGCGTCTCGTGGGCCGTCACGTATGCGCAGATGGGCTGGTACGCCCACCAGGCCGGCCAGTCGATCGCCTTCGCTCCGATGTATGCCTATTCCCAGGTCCACGCCGACACCAGTGCGCTGGGTGGAGGCTCGACGCCCTTCGACAACTACAACGTGGCGATCGACCAGGGCATCGACATCTAGTCGGACTACACCCAGGGCACCACCGACTTCACCACGCTGCCGACTGCGGCGGAGACCGCGAACGCCGCCCACTACAAGATCGGGAGCTTCAGCGAGCTCACCCCCTCACCCGGACTGAGCATCCAGAACCTCATCGAGGACTCGATGACTGCCGGAGCTCCTGTCGCCCTCGCCGTCCCCGTGTCCTCGAACTTCGACTACCCGTCGGCGGTGAATGGGTACGTGGTCACCCTCGGCGGCGTGGATCCGAGCACCTTCCGCGGCAACCACGAGGTCCTCGCCGTCGGCTACGACGCCACCGGAGTACGGATCCAGAACTCGTGGGGCACCCAGTGGGGCGACGCCGGTTACGCCACGCTGGGATGGGACTTCGTCAACAGGTACGCGCTGGAGGCGACGACGATGAGCGGGATCACCCTTCCCGCTTTCGCACCCACGCCGACTCCCACGCCGACGCCCACCCCGATTCCGACCCCGACGCCGACGCCCACCCCGGTTCCCAGGCCGACGCCCACGCCGCTCCCGAAGCCGATCATCAAGCCGGTCGCCCCGAAGATCACCTCGATAGCGGGTCACCTCACGTCGGTGACCGGGACGACCCTCGGCACGGCTCCCCAGTCAGTGGTCCTCCAGACCTACCGGCGTGCCCGCTGGACGTCCGTCATGGCTCGGCGAATCGGTACCACCCACCACTTCAGCTTCGCCCACCTCACGAGGGGTTCCTACCGTGTCACTCTCGACGCGGTCATCAGCAGGTCGGTGATCGTTCCTCGTTGAGCTGCGGTTGTCGTTGAGCCGCGGGTGTCGGTGGCCGTCAGCGCCGCACGCGGATGGTGTGGGCCGGGGAGGTGCCCCCGGTGGTGCCGTCGCCGGCCGCCACCCGGGCCTGGATGGTGATCCGGGCTCGGTGCACGGTGAACCGGGTGGTGAGGATCCCGCTCGCGGCGTCGATCCGCTGGGTGCGGATCCTGGTGAAGGTGTGGTCGGCGTCGACCCGGTAGAACGTGACCTGCACTCCGTGGACGCCCGGGAAGGTCCGCACGGTCACGGTGACCGTGCCCCGCCTGGAGATCAGCACCTCGGTGACCCGGGCGGCGACCTTCGCGGTGACCGTCGGGGAGGTGGTCCCGTCGACGGTGCTGACGGCGAAGTGGGTGGTGCGGGTGATCGGTTCGGTGAACCGGTAGGTGCCCGCGGTGGTCGCGACCTGGGTGCCCACGACGGTGGACCGCCGGTGCCCGTACGGCTGGGCACGGAGGATCACGGTGGACCCGGGGACCGCGGTGCCGGTCACGGTGACCGGCCCGGGACCGACGCGCCGGGCGGTGACCGCGGCGGTGAGGACGTCGGCTGGTTCGGTGACCCCGGTGCCGCCGATGGTGACGGGCACGGTGTTCGAGGTCCCGGCGGTGTAGTGAACGTCACCGGGGGTGCTGGCGTACAGCTGCTGCTGGCCTGCCGGGAGTGTGGTCAGGCCGACCAGAGTGGCGTACCCGTTGGTCGGGGTCGCCGTCCCGAGCAGGTGCGCGCAGTCCGTGGTCGTGGTGGTCCGCGACGTGGCGCAGAACTGCTCGCCGGTGTCGTAGAAGGACACGGTGCCGGTCAGGTCGGCGGGTAGGGCCACCACGACCGAGGACGGGATCTGCCCGGCCGGGAGGACGGTGCCGCGGACGGTGAGGGCCATCGCCGGGTTCGCCGGGGAGACGGTGAGGTCCACCGACGTGGAGTCGTTGGCCAGGTAGTGGGCGTCGTCGCTGCCGGCGGAGGCGTGCAGGCGGTGCGCCCCGATGCCCAGCGCAGCAGCCGTGGTGGGCAGGGTCGCGGTCCCGTTCCGGATGGGGGCCACGCCCTCGCCCTGGCAGGCGGCGCCGGGTCCGGTGCTGCCGTCGCAGCCGCCGTTGATGTCGTCGTAGAACCCGATGGTGCCGGTGGCGTCGGCGGGCAGGACCGCCGTGAGGGTGACCGGCTGGCCCCAGGAGGGGCTGGTCGAGTCCGCGGTGAGGGTGATCGGGACCTGCGGCTTCGTGATCGGGGTGATGGTGACCGATCCGCTGCTGCCGGGAGTGCTGATGCCGTAGACGGGCGTCGAGGCGCCGCCCGCGATCGCGAAGCTCCCGCCGCCGCCACCGCCGCCGCCGGTCGCGGTCCAGCCGGCGCCACCGCCGCCGCCACCGCCGAAGTAGCCGCCGCCGCCGCCCCCGCCGCCACCGACGGCGCTGTCGGAGGCGCTGCCACCGTTGCCGCCGGCCAGGTTCGCGCCGGAGTCACCGGCAGTGCCGTAGGGGTTGCCCTTGTTCAGACGGCCCACGGTGCCGCCCTGGTTGGCCGGTGGCGCGCCGCCGGGACCGCCCTGGGACTGGACGTTGGCACTGAAACCGGGGTTCCCGGCGGTGGCGGTGGTGCAGGAGGCGATGGTGGTCGCGCAGCCGTCACCGCCGTCACCGCCGTCGAGGACGGAGTTGAAATCCGACGGGGACAGCCCGGACCCGGCGCCGCCGCCGCCGCCGGCGACGACCAGCCACTGCGAACAGTTCGCGGTGGTGCTCACCCCGGACAGGCCGCCGCCGCCGCCGCTGTAGTCCCCGTCGGTCGTGCGACCGGAGTGGGTGCTGCCGCCGGTGCCGCCGCCGGCGATCCCGCCGGTGCGCTGGCCGCCCACGCCGCCGATCTGGTAGTAGAGGACGTCCCCGGCGGTGACCGGAACGGTCTCGGTGACGACCCCGCCGACCCCGCCCGGTGCGGTGGCGGTGTTGCCGCGGATACCGGGACCCCCGGCGGCGCCGGTGGCGGTGATGGTGACCGATCCGACCCCGGCCGGGACGGTGTAGGCGTTCGACACCGAGCACACGCTGGGGGTGGTGTGCGGGACCGGGGCCAGGTCGACCAGTGCCGCCTGGCGGGTGACCCCCGCCGGGTGCGCGGTGCGGGCGGATCCGGACCTGGCGGCGACCGCGGCGGCGGCCGGGTGGACGGTGGAGCGGGCGCTGCGCGAAAGCTGTGACCCGGTGCGCGAACGCTGTGAACCGGTGGCCGTGAACGGGGCGGGCGGGGCCGTGGCCTGGAAGTCGCGGACCAGGAACAGTCGGCCGGCGACGTCGTTGTCGTTCTGCGGGCCGGTCACGTCGAACGGCCGCGGCGGGGCGCTGAGGATGTCGGAGATCGTGGCCTCGGTGGAGGTCAGCAGCCCGAGGGTGGGGGTCGCCGCGGTGCCCGTGTTGACCAGCACCGGAGCGATGATCGTGCGGGGTCGGTCGTTGCCGGCGATGTGGGAGGTGACCTGCTCGGCGTCGAGGGGGGTGAGCTGGCGGGCGGCGGCCCAGGTGCTCAGCCCGCCGCTGGCCGCGGATTGCAGGATGGTCCAGTCCAGGGTGGTCGGGATCCGCCAGTCGCTCATGGCGTCGTGTCCGGCGGCGGTGACCAGGGTCGGCAGCGGCGCCGAGGACGGCCGGACCAGGCGGGTGTCGGCCACCGCCCACAGGGTCTGCCCCACGACCTCGTTGCTGTCGTAGAGGTTGGCGTAGCAGAACTGTGCGGTGCTCGCGCAGTACGCCGGCTCGGGGGTGGCCGGGTCACCGTCGACGCCGACCGGGTGCTCGGTCCACATGACCGGTCGGCTGGGAACCCGATAGTCGACGAGGGCGTCGGCGGGGATCGTGCCGACCCCGAGGTTGCGGCCCTGCCCGACCCAGCTCCCCCCGAGACCGTCGGAGAACAAGGTGCTCCACTTCTGGATGTTGGCCTGGGCGGTGTTCACCACGGTGACGACCGCGTTCGGGTCGGAGGTGTGGGTGAAGCCGCCGTCGGCGGTGAACGCCAGGTGTTCGACGTTGGTGTACAGGTACGCCGCCTGGGCGACGATTCCCGCGTAGTAGTCCTGCTGGGCGTAGCCGGCGTCGACGAACGCGGCCGGGAACACATGGGTCTGGTAGGGGTTGTAGCCGAGCTCGTCGCTCAGGACCTGGCTGTAGAAGGGGATCATCGACTTCGCCCCGGGCTGGCTGTTCGACTCCAGGACGTCGATCTGGTCGATGATGCCGGGCAGGCCGGTGGTGCCGCCGCTGATCATGTCCCGGAGGGCGTCCCGGTTGGTGGAGCTCAGCTGGTCGACGTGGCCGCCGTTCTGGCTCAGCGCGGTGAGGACGTTGTCGTAGTCGTGCTGGTAGGTGACGAGGTACCCGATCTGGGTGCTCATCGGGGTCACGAGGTTGGTGTAGGCGTCCTTGTCGGTGGTGGTGGTGGCCTGCTGCAGTGCTTGCAGGATCGCGGTGCAGTCGGCGTACTGCTGCGCGGACAGGGCGTCGAGCTTGGTGTTCACCGTGTCGAACTGGGCGTTGAGCTGCTCCGGGGTGACCCCGGACTGGCCGCCCCCGGCCGCGCTGAGCAGCCACCCGAGCGCGTTGTCCTCCCCGAACAGGATCGCGCCCTCCCCGAGGAGGGACAGCAGAGCCCCGCCCGCGCTGCTCTCGCCTCCGACCAGCCCCGACCGGCCCGCGGCGCGCGGGCGCACCCGGGTTCCCGACACCCCCGAGCTGGGGGCGTTGCACGACGGGTCACCGACGCCGACCCGCCCCGCCGCGCCCGCGCGGGGGTTCACCGTCCGCAGCGGGGCGGTCGCGGCCGCGGCGGGGGAGCTGACCCGGTGGCCGACGGGCGCCGCCGCCGCCAGCGGCGTGGTCACCAGCGCGGTGGCCGCGGTCGCTGCCACCAGCGCACCAGCCAGCCGCCGGGCCCCCGGATGGGCACGGCCGGGCCGCGCGGTGACCGCGGCGAGGTCGCGCCGGCGCCAGACGGTGCGGTGGGGATGCGTCACGGGGGTCTCCTTGGTCCCGGTTGACCGGGGATTCGTCTGGACGACCGGCTGCGGTGACCGGGGCGGTACCCACCGTCCCCCGGGGTGGCGGCGCCGACCAGGCACTCCTCGACGAGTCGACCCTCAATCAGCGACCAGGCTCAGATTGAGGGCACGCCGCGGGGAATGCGGTCGTGCTCGACCTGGTCGACGTGGTTGAGCCGGGCGCCGAGGTGTGTCAGGAGGTCATCGGCGGCGACGATCAGCGCGGTGGCGTGTGCGGGGTCTCCCTCGTCGTGGGCGACGGCGGCCTGGCCGACGAGGCATTCGGCGACACCGCGCTGGTTGCCCACCCGCTGGCTCAGGGCACGGCTGGCCGTGAAGAGTGACCGGGCGCGTTCGAGGTGGCCCTGGTGGAGAGCGGTGTAGCCGAGATCGTGCAGCGCAGCCGCCTCATACCACCGGTCGCCGAGATCCCGGAACCCCTCCAGAGCGCGGCCGTACAGGCTTTCGGCACGCCGGTCGTCACCGCTGGCGCGGGCGACCTCGCCGAGGTCGAGGTGGGCGATCGCCGCGGACCAGCTGTCCCCGCTGGCCTCAGCGAGTGCCAGCGCGCGTTCCTGCAACGCGCGGGCGGTGGGGTAGTCCCCGCGTTCGAGGTGGACGAACGCCGCCTGGTAGGACAGGACCCGGCCGAGGCCCGAGCGGTCGTCGAGCTCCTCGAACAGCTGCGCGGCCTCGGTGAACAGCGGCGCCGCCCGGTCCGGGTCCCCGGTGCTCTCACTGTCCACCCGCCCGAGCTCGGCCAGGGCCCCGGCGAGACCGCGCCGGGCCGCGGCGACCGAACCGAGGCTCCGCCAGTGGGCGACCGCGTCGGTGAGCCACCGCTGGCTGTCCAGCCCGTGGCCCAGGTGGCCGGTGAGCACCCCGATACCGGTCAGTGCCTCCGCCCCCGCGTTCGCCGCCGCGTTCGCCTCCGCCTCCGCCTCGATTCCTGACCCAGCCCGACTCGCGACCTCGCCACCGGCGCGGGCGTCCGCCAGCGCCCGGACCAGGATGTCGCGGCCCTCGGTGAGGTGACCGCTGCGCCACCAGAACTCCACCAGCCGCGACGCGAGTCGTAGCCCCGACGTCGTCCGTGCCGTCCAGGACAGCGCGGCGCGGAGATTGTCGAGGTCGTCATCCAGCCGTAGCAGCCACTCCCGCTGCTCGGGCCCGCGCAGACCGTCCGCCGCCGACCCGGCGAGCGCCTCGTAGTGACGGGCGTGGCGGGTCCGCTGGTCCGCCCCGGCGCCGGCTGCGCTCAGCTGGTCGAGGGCGTACTCCCGGACCGGTTCCCGCAGCGTCAGGCGGGGCTCCCCGGTGCGCCCGGGAGCCACCTCGAGCAGGTGGTGCTCGACCAGGGCGGTCACCCGGTCCAGGACCGTGTCCCGCCCGTCGAGGTCGCCGTCGAGGTCGCCGCCCGGGGCGTCCGGGTCCGCGCACACCGTCTCGACGGTGGACAGAGCTGCCCCACCGGCGAAGATCCCGATGTTCCTGAACAGCTCCTGCTCGCCCGGCTCGAGCAGGTCATGACTCCAGGCGATGGTGGCTCGCATGGTCCGCTGCCGTTCGGGGAGATCACGCGGCCCGTGAGCCAGGACACGCAGCGGTCGCACCAAGCGGTGCAGCAGGTCCGCCGGCGTCAGGATCCCGAGGCGGGCCGCGGCCAGCTCCAACGCCAGGGGCATCCCGTCGAGTCCGGCGCAGATCGCCGCAACCGCCCCAGCGTTGGCCGCGGTCAACGCGAAGCCCGGGGCACTGTCGCGGGCTCGCTGCAGGAACAGGTCGACCGACGCGACGCCGGCGAGACCGTCGACATCGGCGACGCCTGCGAGATCGTCGACGTCGAGAGTCGAGGAGTCGGGGACCGGCAGGGGGAGGACTTCCCAGCGGCGTTCCCCGCGCACCCGCAGCGGCACCCGGCTCGTGGCCAGGACGTGGACTCCCCGACAGCGCCCCAGCAGACGGTTCAGCTCGGCTGCGGCGGTCACGACCTGCTCCCAGTTGTCCACCACCAGCAGCACCCGCTGCGACTCGAGGTGGTCGGCGAGCTGGTCCACGACGTCACGGTCGTCGCGGGCACGCAGCCCGACAGCACGGGTGATCGTCGGGAACACCAGAGCGGGATCGACCAGCGGCGCGAGGTCCACCCAAATGACCCCGTCGTCGAACCGCGCCGCGGCCACGGCGGCGACCGCCGCCGCGAGTCGCGTCTTCCCCACCCCGCCGGGCCCGAGCAGGGTCACCAGCCGGAGCCCGTCGTCCACCAGCAGACCGGTCAGCTCCGCGACCGCCGCGGCCCGGCCGACGAGCGCTGTCGTGGCGACCATCGGCGCCGGTGTCGGTGACGGCGGGCTCGACCGGAGCAGGTACACCGCCGCCCGGGCTGGCCTCGGCACCCGCGCCGGCACCCGCGCCGGCTCACGCGTCGGCTCACGGGCCTCCGCGAGCGCCGCGCGCTCCACCCGGTCCAGGCCCAGGGCGACGGCCAGCGTGTCCACCGTGTGCCGGTAGGGGCGGGTCCGACCGCGCTCGATGTTCGCGACCGTGCCCACGCTCACCGGCGGATCCACCCGCTCGGCCAGCTCCTCCTGGCTCCACCCCCGCCGCCGGCGGAACCCCTGCAGGAGACTCCCGAGATCGGATCCCGACATCGACGGTGACACCGACTGCATCGTCCGGTCCCCCCGCCGCGTCGGTCACCACATCCGACCGCCGCCGGTGCGCGACCAGCCGAGCGGGATGTCGGCGCAGCGACCTCCGCACGCCGCCACCATCTTCTGCCTGCGATGACCTGCCGGAAAGGCCTACGTCCCGGTGCCGGACAGGGAGACCTTCTGGGGCTCGGGGAAGGAGTTGTCGTCAAGGGTGAGGGTGGCGGTCTGCGCGCCGGTGACCGTCGGGTCGAAGGTCACGATCATGTGGCAGGTCTGCCCGGGGGGCAGGGTGGCGTCCTGGCATTCACCGGCCACGGTGAAGTCGGGCTTGTCGATCGCGGTGGTGGTGAAGGTCACCGGGTCGAGGCCGGTATCGGTGGCGGTCACGACGTACCGGATGGCCGATCCCCGCGGCCCGGTGCCGAAGGCCACCGAGTGCGAAGACAGCTGCAGATGTCGTGACACCGCGGTGACGGTGACGAGGTTGGAGTTGTTGCCGTAGTAGTCGGTGTCCCCGAGGTAGGCCGCGTGCAGCAGGGTCGGTCCCCGGGGCAGCGTCACCGTCATCGCTGCGACCCCGGGGTTGGTCGGGCTCAGAGCGACCTTGGCCAGCACCTGCGAGGATCCGTTGATCAGCCAGATCGACCCGGTCGGATCCGGGCCGTCGGCCGGGGGCAGCACATTCGCGTAGACGGTGACCTTGCTCCCCGCGGCCACGACGCTCCTCGAGGTGGCGAGGACCACGTTCGGGGTGGCCGGCGCGGTCCACCGGAAGATGACGTACCCGTCGCCGGAGTTGACGGCGAACGACGTGCTGAACGCGGTCCCGAT
>JAABVA010003516.1_pt1 | contig 14861 bp, 15 predicted proteins | sample 5560331 | NCBI WGS metagenome assembly JAABVA01 (sample SAMN12812661, study PRJNA571458) | rock metagenome | isolation source: Antarctica rocks | place: Antarctica: Victoria Land, Mt New Zealand sud | collected 2016-01-07 | reverse complement strand
ACGCAGGTATGTGGGGATACCTGCGTGACGAATGCGCGGGTCACCCGCGCCGGTGGAGGGCCACACGCCGGCGCGCGGCTTGTGAGAGGCGCTGGGGTGGACAACAGGGCCGGCCGTCGTGTACAGTGGTGCTCGTGAAGAATGGACACGATGCGGCCGCCGGCGACGTCGGCCCGGCCGATCTGACGCTACGCCAGGCCGCCGCGCTCGCCGGGTGTTCGGTCAAGACGTTGCGCCGTGCGATCCATGCGGGCGAGCTGCCTAGTCGCTACGCGTCAACCGCGCACGGTGCCCAGCTCATCCTTCCCCATGCCGACATCGAGCGATGGATAGGCCAGCGCCAGGCCGCAGTCACGCCAGCGCCTACCGTGGACACGAGGATGGACACGCCAGGCCCCCTAGACAATCGGCTGACCACGGTACAGGAGGCTAGCCAACAGGGTAGCCAGGCCGTAGACACGTCCACCCTTGTCCAGCACTTACTACAGCCGATCGTCGCACCGTTGACAGCCGAGATTGCGCGCCTCAACGATCTGACGCGGACACAAGCCGAGGAACTGGGCACCTTGCGTGAGCGCGTGCGCAGCCAGGAGGCGGGGCAGCGCGGCGAGCGCCGCCAACCCTCCCTCCTTGCTCGCGTCCTCATAGGGCGGCGAGTTTAGCAGCCCCCGGAACTTTGCCCATCGTGTTGCTTCCCGTCAGGCGATCCAGCAGCAGCAGCCCGATCAAGAGCGCGCCAATCCCGAATAGCGCCGTGAGCGCCAAACGCGCCACGAAGGCCATGACCGCGGCCGCCACTTTGCTCGTCTCTTTGGACACCTCTTTGCCCACCTGGCCGGCGACATGGCCGGGCACGTCCTGCACATGCGTCACGTCATACGCGGCGTTCCCGGCCGCGCTCCCGAGGCCGGAGAGCACCGGAATGGACGTGTTGCCCCCGCTTGGCTTCGGCGGGGGAGGAGCGACGGGAGGGCTGCCGCCGAACGTGGCGTGGCTGTTGCCTGCCGATGGGGCCGCTTGTCCCACGCCGGCGGCAGCCAGGTACTGCGCGGCGTCGAGAGACTGGTTGGCGGCCGCATCACCGGGCGTCACGCCGACGGGGTAGAACCCAGCCTCGACGTGCGCGCCGCTTGACGCGTACCAGTGCCCGCCTGACCAGTACGGATGCCCAGCCGTCGCGCCGATGTCCGCGCCACCAATCGTTCCAACCTGCTGGCCAGCGGCTACCTGGGTCCCCACTTGCGGCCCCCCGCGTATGTGCATCAGATCCTCGAGCACGCGCCCAAACTGGATAACAACCTCGTTACCCGTGTTGGCGATGACGGAGCCGGCGTAGGGCGTGCGCACAGGCGTGCCTACGGGCAGCGCGATGTCGATACCCGGCTCCGTCGAGTTGTAGCCGCCGCTCAATCCCGCGTTCGCGTCTGCTGGCCCGTACTGCGTCACGACGCCGCCGGGAAACAATGCATCTAACCAATTTGACATGTCGATCTCCTCTTCTGAACTATTTCTGCTGCTCAAACGTTGAGCGCGAATGCGCCCATAACGTCCGTTACTTCGGCGTCTACGTCCATCCCATAGGTGTGCAGCCAGGCGCTACCGAACGCCTCGCCCGCCGCCGCCGTATTGCCCTCCTCCAGCGCGTCGAGCGCGGCCATGAGGTTATCGTCCGCGCCGTCGATGTGCATGTCTCCGATGCTGCGCGGCCGGGCGCGCGGTTCGTTGTACACCAGCGTCATCACGCGGGACGCCCCCACGTCCACCCCATGAGCCTGTATCGCGGGGCGCAATCGTTGCACCGTGGCCCGCAGCGTGTGCGTGTCAATGATGCCCCGCACGCTGATCCGCAGCCCCGGCGTCGAGCGCGACACGTCGCGCGCCTCCCCGCCCTCCTTCTGCCACCGCTGCACCGTCCGCACCGATACGTTAAGCTGCCCGGCCAGGTGCTTGTTGCCGGCCGCGATCTGTTGCCGGCCCTCGCCGCCGCCCAAGCCGCGCACCACGGCGCGGATCGAGCCCGGCGACAGGTCCGCCACCTCCGCACGCTCCGCGAACGCCCGGCGCAGATCGGCCCCTACATCGCTCATAGCCCCTCCTCTCTTCCCGCCGCCGTCGCCTGCCATGCAGTCGGCTCGCCGGCCACGTCCCGCTCCATTACCTCCATGAGGCCCTCCCGTACAAGCAATGCGAAAAGGCCAGAGGCAACCCTCTGCATATCCGTCATCGTGGCTCGTGCGGGAAGTCCGTAGTTCCCTGGCACGCGCGCTGCCTTGCGCCGCGCCGCCCGGTCCCGTTGTCTCGTGCTCATGGGAGTTGCCCTCCCACGCCGTGCGATCGCTCAGACGGTGGTGCTGGCTCCCTGCACGCGTCACAGCACACTCCGCCTGGGCTCGGCGAACCGCAGTACAGACACGTATCGAGCGGCCCTATGCCCGCGTCCGCTTCTACATTCGGTGATGTTTTGTAGATTGCTTGCAAACCTGCGTCCCCTGCGTCCCCTGCGTCCCCCCAGGCGTCATTTGGGCTGTAGCCCTGCGTCCCCCCTGCGTCCCTCCCTGCGTCCCCTGCGTCCCTCCCTGCGTCCCCTGCGTCTCCCTGCGTCCCTAAATCTAAAGGCGTTTCGCCCGTAAAAGTAGAGGTTAGGGACGCAGGGGACGCAGGGGACGCAGGTTTGCAAGCAGTCTCCATATGCGTGATGGTGATAAACCGCTCCCTGTTGCCGCCACCCGTTCGTCCGAAGGCAACATCAATTTCGGCCGCACGTAGGGAGGGGGCGATGCGCCGCAGTGCGTCGCCCAGGGCCTTGGGCTGCTGCGGCCATTCCCGCCGCTTAGTGTCGATGTCTAACCGCGCAGCAGCCCCCTTGCCGTCGTTTGTCCCGTCATCGGCGTTGAGCGCCGTAAGCAAAGAGGTAGCTGTTCCGCTCCACGGCTCGGCACTGTCAGCGCGCACACGAAGTCGCATCATCTCTTGAATAGCGCGGCCGACGGGGCTTGCGTCGAGCCCTGCCACGGCCTCGCTAGCGCGTGCCCCGACGTAGGCGGCTAGGAAGGCGTCGCCGGTCCACCCCAGCGCCGGCGCGGCGGCGTAGGCCCAGGCGGCAAAGTCGGCCATACGCGGCGGGTCATCCAGTGATCGTCGCTCGCGGAGCGCTAGGGCGGCTGCGTCAAGTAAAGCACCCAGGATCGCCGGACGTGCCGCCTCGAATGCGGCTGCCATCACGCCCTCGTCGCGGTAGCCACGTCCGGCGAAGTGGGGTAGCGTCAGCACAATCGAGCGGTCGAGCAAGTCAGCCGCGGTCACGAATTGAGTGATACCCGTCAGCGCGATAGGCTTGGTAAACTCGTAGATTTTCTCATCGCTATCCGTGTAGAGCGCGCGTGCGCTGAATCCGCCACCCGTCGCCGCGCGACACAGCGCGTCAGAGAACCAATCTTGCACCGTACCGATGTTGTCGTAGGCCAGGACGCGCGACTTGATCGCCGCGACAACTAGAGCCTTCTCATCGCGGGGTGGAGAGCGCAAGGGTGCCTTTGTCGGGTCTACCAAGGCGCGCAAGCTACGCGCCGTCGTAGACTTCGCGGAGCCCTGCTCCCCCTGCAAGGCCAGGATTGGATATGGCCCCGTTGGACAGAAAGCCATAACCGCCCACGACAGCGCGAGCCGAAACGCGTCATCGTCGGGAAAGTTCACGAAGGCGCGTAGCAGGTCAACGCTACCACCTCGCGTGGGCACTGGCAGCGGCAACATGCCAGGGCTGCGCTCAAAGAGGATAGGGAGCCCCGCTACAGCGTCGTCGTCGTCAATTACACGCCATGTCCCGTCCCGGCATATCTCCACGACGCGGCCGGCGTCGTCGGCCAGGTCGAGGTAAACCGTCCCGTCGGGAGCTGCGCCGATGCGTTGATACACTGCGTGCTGTTTACCGTCGTTTAGGGCGATAGCTTCCAGCGTTGAGATAGCGTCTTTTAGGTCGCCGTCGCGTGCGCCCTGTCCATCGTGTACGGTGTAGAAGCGCGTTGACAACCAACGACGATATGCTGACCCCTTGACGGGACATGTTTCCCGTCGCGCGTCGCCGTTCGCACTGGCAACCGGGACCGTGGCGTATGCAGTGCCGTCGTTGGTGTACGTCAAGGACGCGTCTTTTCCAAGGGCTATAAGCTTGTCAACCTTGCTCGCTTTCTTGGGCTTACCGTCTTTCTCGCGCGGCGTGTCTTGCGCCGCATCGGGCACACTTGAAACGCGCTCATCTGTGTGCGCGTCCAGGTTATAGCCGATAAGCGCCTCACGGTCCGCCACGTCAATCAGCACGCCGAACGCGGCTAGGAGTTCCATATACCCCGCTGACCCCGCGCGTAATATGGGAGGCATCTCGCCACTTATGTCCGCCCGTGTGGCCTTCAACGTCGCCATGACCGCGCCGCGTACAGACGTGCGCGCCGCCTTGCGTTCGACAGGCGACGATATGTTGACCGCCGTGTGCAAGTACCCCACGAGTCCGTCGATGCCCGCCGCCAGTATGCTAGCGCGTAGATCGCCCTCCAAACCGCCGCCGCCGCGTTGCGCTACATTGTCAAACGCGCACACCGCTTTCCAGATCTCATCCCCGTTCAGCAGGGGACGTTCGGCGAGTATTGTCGTGAGTGCGAGAGTCGCGTCCATTAAGGGCGACTGAGGGTTGATGTACGTTTCATGTTCCGCGCTCATGACGCGCAGCCGTAGGCGCGTCGCGTCGCCTGTATGTGCCAGTAGCGGTACTCAAGTAGCTCCGTGTGGGTGCGCGCACGCGCGGCCGGTGGCGCGATCACGCGCGCTGCGTGAAGCATGTCTCGGCGGATCGCCGCTATGGTGAGCTGCAAGGGCCGGTCAAGGGGGAGTAATTCCGTGATCCTCGCGTGTCCCTTCATGGCGGTGGAATGATCACGCCCCAGGACGCGCCCAATCGCGCACCACGTCAGCCGTCTGTCCTCGTGCAAGAGGTACATCACGATGAGGCGGGCACGCGCTACCTCTTTGTTCCGCGCGGCGCTGGTGATCGACGCGGGTGCGACATTGAGGTGCGCGGCAACGGTGGCGATGAGCCGGTGCGTGTCGTACGCTACTGCTGAGACACGTTGCGTCACGCGTGGACTTTGCACGCATGGCTGCGCGACGGTAGACTTGTACATGGATTTGTCCTTTCGACGGCGCTTCATCCCTTAAACTTTTCCACGGAGTAAGGGGTGAGCGCCGTTGCTATTTATGAGGCACTGAATCGGTGCCTCGTGTGGAATCCTCTAACGCCTTCGTGATCGCGGCATCGTCTAGCGCCGCGAGCTGCCCCCTGATCGGGGCCATGATGCCAATAAGCCGCGCGGCGGCTTTCGCGTCCTGACCCGCGTATTGCTCCTCTAACGCCTGCGCGACAACCTCTAATTGTGGGGCGGTCTGCTCTATCAGCGCGGCGGCGAGCCCGTTTGCTGTCATGCCCGGTATCTGTGCCGCCAGCCGGGTTAGCGTCGCATGGGCGGGGGAAGTCAGGCGTAGTTGTGTCCTGATCATTCCCGTCTTCTTTGGCCGTCCAGTTCCCATTGTTCCCTCCTGAGCGGATCGCCCCAGAAGCGATTCCCCCACTCTGGCTAGAAGCATACACCCTATGGTGACGAAAAGCAATATTTGTCTACTTATGCACAGGGGGTATAGGCGTTATCCCCCACTCCGCAACCTGGGGATAAACAAAACCGCCAGGGCCGATCTCGTGGCCGTGGCGGCAAGAGGAATAGCGCGCAGGCGGGGCAGCGTGCCCTAGTCGGCCCCGTACACCTCATCGAGCATCGCTGTGCCCCACTCGCTGAACTCACGCTCCATCGTTCCCCGCGACCCGCCCTTGAGCGTATCGAGGTAGTTACGTATCGCCTTCCGGCGCAACTCATTCCCGCGCGGTCCATTGAGTACGGGTGAGGAGGCACTGATGGTGTGCATGGTCCTGCCAAGCGCGCGCCCTACCGTCATGGTTGTGATTTTCTTGACGGCTTTCCGCGCGCGCCCAGGCGCGGCGCCGGCCGGGCCTTTGGCCGGGCCTAACAGCTTGATAGCGTCCTTCAGGCTCAAATCCCCGCCGGCGGGGATTTGGGCCAGCTCGCCGCTCACAGATGCCTCGTAGTAGCGCGTGTACTCGCTCGCGCGCTGTGTGCTGATCTGTGGACAGTTCGCGGCCATCCACGGTCCCCACTGGCCGTGCGGCACATGCTGACGCGCTTCCGTCAACGCCCTACCCGCATCGACGGCGTACTCCACCGTGCGCGCCATGCTGGCCTTCGTCTGCTCCCAGGCGGGATAACAGGCCCCATGCGCGGCGTTGGCTTGGGTAGCGAGGTTTTGTAAGTGCGTGCCCATCGGCGCGGCGACGGGGATCACCTGCCCCTCAAGTACGTCACCCTCACGCGGCCCCCAGCCGCGCCTCTCATCACTCATGGCCCTTGCCCCTCTCTGTTTCCTGTCGTTTCTCCTTCATCTCACGTAGCCGCTCTATAACCCATTGCCGTGCCAACACAGCAGGCGGCACGCTTGTTTCGTTTGAGGCGCGCGTCATCTCTACGGCCCATTCGGCGGGCAATCGTACCAGCGTCTTGTACTCCAACTTCTTATCCCCCTTTGGTGGTCTAGCCATTCAGCCTCCTGCTAGTATAAACCATTTAGGTCATTACGAGTCAGTCAAAACGCGCTATAATGATTAATGAGTAGCGGTGGACCGTAGGGGCCACTGCAAAAGACTCACGCACAGCATACGGGAAAGGGGCAAGCTCATGACACGACGACTATGGCATGGCCGCTGGGGCGGGCGCATCTCGACACCGCCCGGTATCGTGCGCTTCTGGTATGAGCGCAAGGAGCGCGCTGACCGCCGTGAGGACGCCGACGATGCGCGCGACTGGCACGCCGGCGACGATGCACGCGGCGTGTGTGCGCGGCTCAATGCAGCGGCGCGGGTGCCTGCTGGTGATGAGCCGAGGGCATCGCGGGCATGAACGCGCTACCCGAGGTGATGCAGGTAGCAGGGCAGCTTATGACTGCCGTGCGCCTGGCCGTGCATCTCCACGAGTCCGGTCTAGCGTGGATGGCCTATAACCTCACGGCGGTCTCACCGCGCAACCATTGGACCGGCGCGGGCCTGCAACGGCTCATGTCCAACCCGCCCATAAGCTATGACCGCTGGGTACATCTCCCCGCATGGCGGTTGCATCGGTTGCTCGATGCGCGCGCCCTGGGCTACGTCCACGACGCGCACCTCGCCGAACTGGCCGTCGTGCTGGTGGCCCTGGCGCGCGTCTGGTGGCTCCGGCGCCGGCGGCGGGCGCTCCGGCGTGCATCGGCGCGTGCGGCGGGGTGGCCCTCGCCTCACGCCTGGCCGCGTGGCGGCGGTGGGCCGGCGCAACCGGGCATCAGCTCCGGCCTGGCGCTCGCGGGGGTGGTGGGGCTGGCGCGGCTGGCGTGGTTCGGCGTCCGGTTGCCCTTTATGGCTGTCGGCGCGGCTGGCACTCTGCCCGCGCTCGTGGCCGGGAGCGGGACGCCGGACGCGCGCTCGACGGCCGCTAAGAGCAAGGCTGACAAGCCATTGCGGGCGTTGAAGCGCGACGGGTGGCTGACGGCGGACGGCTGGCCCATCGGGACGGTGGGGCGCGGCCTGGGGCGGCGCACCGTCACGCTATCGCAAGACAACCAAGTAACCCATGTAATGGTGAGCGGCAGCCCTGGCACGGGCAAGAGCAAGAGCGAGTTGTTGCCGTGGATCTTCTCCGAGGTGCGGCAGCCGGCCGCGCGTCGCGCCTCGCTGATCGTGATGGACCCTAAACCCGACTCTGAGTTGACGGCTACCACTATCGGCCTCATGGAGCGGGCGGGCTGGCGCGTCCTGGTCTACGACCCGTTTAGCGCGGGCTCGCTGCGCATTAATGTGCTGGGGCTCTGCACGTCGCCGGAAGCCGTCAAGGCCCTGGTAGACGCCTGGTGCATCGGTGCGCTACAGGTGGACCACCCCACGATAGGCAAGCCCGCTAAGGGCGTGCTGACCGCCCTGGCGCTCCACCTCCGGCAGCAGGCCGGCGACGACTGGGCGGCCGTGTCGCTCGCCGACGTGGCCGCGTTCATGGCTGAGGCGGGGGACGCCGCGTGCGTGCGCCTCGCGGGGATCACCGAGAAGGCCAAAGGCCAGAACGCGATGGACAGCGCCCGCGAGATGGTGGACGGCCTCTTGTCGCCCACGGTGGCGGCGAGCATGGACGGCCAGGACTGGGACGCCGCGGCGTTCGTGGAGACAGCCACGGTGCTCTACGTCCCGATCTGCATGGGCAAGCGCAAGAGCACGGCCCCGTTCTTTGTGGCCCTGTTCACCACCCTGTTTAGCGAGCTATCCCGCGTCAGTGGCGGCGTGCCCCTAAAGAGGCGCGTGCGGATCATTGCTGACGAGTTTGCAAACATGTCCCCGGTACCGGGGTTCAGCGATTTTGTATCGGCCGTCCGCTACCTCAACATCGGCGTGGCTATCGCTAGCCAGGGGGTGAACGACATAAAGAGCACCTACGCCGCAACCGAGTGGGGCCGCATTGAGGCGTGTATCGTGACACGCATCCATCTGCCCCGCAAACAGGTGGGCATCATCGGCCAGGAGGGACGCGCGCCTATCGTCGTCACGACGCGCGTGTGGATGCGTGGGGATAGGCGGTTGCGCCGGCAGGTGCGGCGTGGTCAACGCTCCCTCGACAAGCGGCGTGCGTTGGAGCGGCAGTTACGACAGCAGGGGCTACCGTTGCAGCTCACCGCGCCGGCGGGGCCGGTGGCGCTGATCGAGGGGCCGCACGACGGCGACACGCGCCCGCTGATCGCCACGGTAGACACGGCCATCACTGAACCGCTGGCGCTCCCGGTGGCGCTGGTGGAGCAAGAGGATAGCACAGCAGAGGTGGAGGAGGTGGGCCATGAGCCCATGACAACAGCGGCAACGGCATCAACGGCATCAACGGCATCAACGGCAACGCCACGCCGGACGTACCCACACATCTGCGCGTGGGGACCGTGCGGCGTGGCGTTCAAGGGGAGGGCGTCGGCGGTGTACTGTTCGTCGTCGTGCCGCTCGAAGGCGCACCACGCACAGCGGACACAACAAGATCAAACAGCGGTTTAGAGAGAAAGAGAGACACATCATGTTCTTACTTGTCCTGGCACACATACACGCGCTGGCAATCCTCGCGGGTTCTACCCCGCCGGCCGCTGGCCCGTCCGGCGATCCTGGCACCTGGGGCGTGAACCTTCTCAACTGGGTGGTGCAGAAGGGCGGCCTGCTCTTGACACTGGGATGCACCGTGCTCCTCATTGTCGGCGCGGTGACATTCATCTCGGGCGGCGTGCGCAAAGGGTTGGAGCGCATCGGAACGGGACTCGTGGGCATCCTCCTGGGCGTGTGGATCACCAGCGGGGCGGCGGCGACGTTTATCCAGTCCTTCCAGCACTAAGCCAGCACGAAGAGAGAGGGAAGGGGCGTTGTCCCCACGCGGCGTGGGGGTGAACCGGGTCTAGAACGCATCGGGACCGGACTCGTGGGCGTTGTCCCCACGCGGCGTGGGGGTGAACCGAATAGAGGGAAGGGGAGGGCGATGGGCTACGACGATGAGGGGACGATACAGGCGGCGCGGGCGCTCGATGACGCCACGCGCCCATTCCCGGACATAAAGCCGCTCGCGGACCTGTCCACGGTCCAGCTCATCGGGGGCGGTGCGTTCCTCGCCCTGGGCGCGCTGGTGTGGTGGCTGGCACGCGGGGCGGGCGACATCGCACAGGACGCGGGTATCGCGGTGGGACTCGGCGGCGCGGTGGGGCTGGTGTGGCTGACGCGGGGGCGGCGTGAGCCGCTGGCCGCGCAGCTCGTGGCGTTCGTGCGCCGGCGGCACGTCTACCGGCCCGCCCAGGACGCGCGGGCCGAACGGCGGGATCACCGGCTGGCTCTGGCCGTGCGGCGGCAGTACACGCGGCGGCGGGACCTGCGGGGATGGGCATGCTACCTGGGGGAACTCCTGGGCGCGGCCTGGGCACTGCGGCCGGCGTTGAGGGGGCTGACGGGGCGGGCCGCGCCGGCGACGGACCTGCTCGGCGACGTGGCCGTGGACGATCAAGGGGTGGCCGTGCATGACGGCCGCGCCGTGGCGGTGCTCTGGATCGAGCCGCTGATTCTAGCGGCGCGGGGGCCGGGGGAGCGCGCCCGCCTCGCTGACGGGTGGGCCGGACTCGCGGACCTGTTGGAGCCTGGTCAACGCCTGGCGCTGATCGTGGACAATCGGAGCGTGGACGGCGCGGCCGTGCTCGCCGCGCTCGACACGCGGCAACAGCCCACGCATGAGCGCCTGGCCGCGTACGTCGCACGCCGTAACGCACGGTGGGCGCGTGAGCTGGCCAACAGCTACAGCCCGGACGTGGCGCACTACCTTGTGGTGGAAGGGCAAGCGTCCGGGCGCGGACGGGAACATGACGCCCTGCTGCATGCGCGCGAAGCGGTGGAGGGGCACCTGGGCCGCGTGGGGATCGGCCATCGGCGCGTGGGTGGCGCGGAGCTGCGCGGCCTGGTGCGCGGCGGCGTCCATCTGACGGGTGAGGAGTGCGCACCACGGCCCGGACGTACGCCCATCGCGTTCCCGCGCGACGACAGGGAGCGCGTCTGTGACGTGACCGTACGTGAGTACCCGACGGCGTTGCGTGTGGGTGAGCGCTGGGTGGGCAGTGTCTACGCGCTACGCCTGCCCCACAAGACGCGCATCGACTGGATGCGGGGCCTGGTCACGTTGCCCTTTAGGACACGGCTCACGGTGGAGATGGAGGGGCGGGACCGGCTCACGGAGCGCGCCAAACTCGACGGCCGGCTGACGGCGCAGGGGATCATCCAGGCGGCGAAAGTGGCGGGGCAGGGCACGCGCGACACGCGCATGAGCGCGGCCGAAGTGGAGTACGCGGCCCTCATTCCGCGCCTCGACGGCGGCATGACCTCCATCGTGCGGGCGTCGCTCATCGTGACGACGGAAGCGCCCACGCGGGCGGCTCTTGACCTGCAACTGGCGCGGGTCCGGGCCGCCCTCCGCGCGGCCGGCTGCCAGGTGGGCCGGGGCCGCTGCGATCAACTGCCCTTATGGCAGCGGGCGTGCCTGCCCCTGCTGCTCTCCCCACGCGGCCCGGATCATCGCTACCGGATCACGTCGGACACGGCCGCCCACTTGTTCACGCCCCAGCGCAACACGCCGGGGCATCCGTCCGGGGCGCTGATCGGGCGCACGCGGCACGGCCGGGAGTTGGTGCATTACGACTGGCGTGTACCCGCTACCGGCGTGGTGCTGCTCGCCGGCGTCCAGGGCGCCGGGAAGTCGGTGCTGGCCCAGCTCCTTGCCATGGACACGTTGTGTGAAAACAACTGGGTGACGGCCGTGGACCCATCCGGCTCGTGGGCGTCGCTGTGCCGGTTTGTCGATGGAACCTATCTCCGACTGGGCAGCTCGGACTTACCCCTGTCGGTGTGGACGCTGGCCCGCGCCACGTACCAGGGGGACCAGGCCGCCACTGTGACCGCGCTCGTCAAGGCTCATCGGGCGATGTTGAGTGGTGGGGACACCGCGCGTGGGCTGACCCCGTTCGAGGGCGGCATCCTCCACCGTGGCATCGCGGCCGTGCTGCGCATGGAGATACCGTGCGAGCGGGAGCTGGTGGCCTGGCTGGGCCGGGAGATTGCCGAGGCGTCCCATCGGCGCGGGGAGATTGAGGACATGATAAGCAAGCTCTCCCCGTTCGTCGGCGACGGAGCCTATGCGCACCTGGCCGATGTCGCCCACGCTACCGATCGCGCGGGGATCGCGGCCGTCGCGGACATCGACGCGCGCATGGTGGTACTCGACACGTCCGGGCTCGATGCCGAGGGCGCGCTTCTGGCGTACACCGTGATCGAGCTGGTCACGACACTCCGGGCGCTCCGGGCGCGTGAGCGGGGCATCCGGGCGCGGCTGTTCATTGATGAGGGCTGGAACGCGCTCAAGTACGCCCTCGATTGGTTGAGCGTGCGCGTGGCGCGCACGGCGCGGCACCTTGACCAGGACGCCGTGTTGAGTACACAGAACGTGTCAGACGTACTCAGGGACCCAGCGGCGGCGACGATCTTGACGGCCATCCCGACGGTGTTCTTGTTCCGCTGTGTCGATGAGGGGGCGACGGCGGCTGAGGGCATCGGCCGCTTCAAGCGTTTGTTCGGGCTGACCGATGAGGCGATAGACGCGCTGGCGGGCCTGCCCATGCCGGGGGATGGGCAGCCGTCAGAGGCGCTAATGGTGATGCGCTCGCGTAAGCACACGACAGTACAGGCAGCCGTCGTGCAGATCGCGCCGCCGGCGGAGCTGCTGGCCCTCGCGGGCTCCTACGCCGTAGAGAAGGACGCGCTACGCCTGGCCGTGGAGGCAGCGGGCGGCGACGTGGGGGCCGGCGCGTTCGCTCTGGCTGATCGGGAGCGGGTGCCGTCGTGATGCACACCTACGCGCTCGCCCTCCTGTTGCTCATGGTGGCGCCGCACACGCCGACGGCGCGGCCCACGGCGACGCCGTACCCGACGTACACGCCCGCGCCGACTCAGACGCAACGGCCGGCCGCTACCGCCGTGCCGGCGACGCCTACCAGGGTGCCGAGCCCCACGCCCTCGCCCTATCCGGCCGGAGGGTACACACCACCGGGGACGCAACAGTTTTGCATCTCGCTCCCGGTGGTAGGGAACTGGTGCCCTGATCCGGGCGCGGTGATCGCGGGGTGGTGGGACGGCCTCCTGGCGCATCTATGGGCGTGGGTCCAGGCAGCCTTTACGGGGAGCACGCCGGCCGCGCCGCACGCGGCCGCGCTGGCTCCTCGCGTGGCCGTGGCCGTGCGCGCGCCGCGCCCTACCGCGTCGCCGGTGGCGGCCGCGCCCTCCACGTCCCAGGCGGGCGGCCTGGTGGCTCATGTGCTCGACGTGGTGATGTATGAGCCGGACCCGACGGCTAGCGGGTTCGGCCCCCTTAACACTCTGTTCGATGACGTGGGAGCCCTGGGGCAGGAAGTGCTATTCGGGTTGCTCTTCCTGGGCGCCATGCGCACGGTGGCGCGTTCGGCGAAAGAGGGCATGCGCGTGTGGTTTTCGTTCGTGGTGAGCGTGGTGCTCGTGCTGGTGTACATCTCGGCGTTGCGCTGGGCGTTTCACATGTTGGCATCGAGCCTGTCGGCTGCCGTGGCGCACGTCAACGCCGGGGGATTGGCCGGCTTCACGTCGCTGCTCGTGGGCCTGCTGGTGCCGCACCTGGGCGTGGGAACGGCGCTCGATGGAGCGGGGTACGTGTTTCAGATCGTGCTCCTGGCGCTGCTCAGTGCCGCGTTCATCGCGGTAGCTATCTCGCTGCTGCTGGTGAGGATCGGCGCGCTGTTCGTGCAGCTCCTGTTGTATGTCGTGTCCCCGGTGATGGTGCCCCTGCTCCTTGAGGACAGCACGCGCGGGGCTGCCCTCTCGTGGCTCAAAACCTACCTGGCCCTGTCGCTCTATCCGTTCGCCGCTGCGTTGGAGCTGCAAGTCGTTGACCGGGTTGTGTTCGGGTTCGCCGCCAACACCGTATTTAGTGACCCGGTGACACGCGCGGCGCTGGCGATCGTGGGCCTGGCCGTGCTGCAGACGGTGCTGGCGCTCACGATGTCTCTTGTGGGCGGCATGGGACAGGGGCGCTTTGGTGTGCCGAAGCTGTTCAGGGGCAAAGGAGGTTGATCGTGAAGGACCCTAACGACATCGTACGGCGAGCCGTGGGCCTGTACAGCCGGCTGCCTGGCATGGGCTGGCTTGTCGCCCTGGCCGCGCCCCTCTGTGCGGAGCTGCCCCGCGCGGCGCGCGCTCGTGGCCTGGGACGGGTGGACGTGGCGGCATTCCTGGCGGTGATCGTCGTACGAGAGGCGCTGCGGAGCCTGGGCGGCGTGTGGGCCGCGCCCATCGTGCTGTACGTCCTGGGCGCCGTGGCGCTCCTGGGGCTCGTCTGCTGGCATCGTCGGCGGGGCAAAGGCTGACGGGCAGGACTGAGGGCGTGCGTGGAGCTGCCAGGGGCATGGGCTGTGTCCACCGTGGCCGCGCTCTCGCCCTCAGTCCTGCCCGAAGCTCCCGGCACATTATCGACTCACGGAAAGAGGGGTAGCCATGTACTTTTCTCATGACGAGATGCAGCATCGTCACATCGTGCTTGACTGGGCGCGCGTGCAGCAAGGCATCGCGGCGGCGCATGACAACCCGGACGCCTACCGCGTCGATCGCACCGGGACGGCCATCCAGGTGTTACACCGCGTCTGGGGGCAGCCGGCCGATGACAACCTTGAGGTTACGGGGACGATCTACCTTGATCTAAGCGATGCTGACGCCGGCATAGTGACGGTGTACGCGATCCACGTTGAGGAGGGCGCGGCCCTGGCCGACGTTGAGCGCCACATAAGCGGCCTGCTGGGTGAGCCCGCGATAGGGATAGTCCTCCCCCTAGCCCTCTCCCAGCGGCCCTAGCGCCCCAGCGCCTCTCACAAGCCGCGCGCCGGCGTGTGGCCCTCCACCGGCGCGGGTGACCCGCGCATTCGTCACGCAGGTATCCCCACATACCTGCGTGACGCCCCGTCGCGCCCCGTCACGGCCCGGCCAGCGCGTCCGTCCCCGCCCCTGGCGCAGCTGGTAGCTGTTGCAGTGGCGCGATAGCTACCAGCCGCGCCGGTCTTATTGAGAAGTGACGCCTAGCATGCGAGAATCGCATGTGCCACGCGTGGAAGTGGACGGGGAGCCCGTTGTAGGCCCGATAAACGCAAGCGAAGTTGTC
>JAABVA010003515.1_pt1 | contig 14864 bp, 15 predicted proteins | sample 5560331 | NCBI WGS metagenome assembly JAABVA01 (sample SAMN12812661, study PRJNA571458) | rock metagenome | isolation source: Antarctica rocks | place: Antarctica: Victoria Land, Mt New Zealand sud | collected 2016-01-07 | reverse complement strand
ACTGCATAACTACAAGCAGCTAGCACATACTGATCTCATCCTCATTATCATCTCACTGTTGCCATCACTGTCACTCCATGATCTAGCTAACTAATACAAATTCTGACTTTGCTCTCTGTAGCTCTTCATGTTTCTCTTAATTCTGATGCTTGCTAATCTTCTTTTCTTATGATTTAATGTTAATGTCTCTCTTCAGCTGTCATCAATAAAAAATAAATGTTGCTATAAACAATTAATTGTCTTTTCTGCAGTCTAAAGTGTGTAATTGTTGAATTTTCTATTTCAGACTACATCTAAGAATATCAGATCTTCTGATGTCTCTTTTACAGTCTGAAATTGTTTCAGAAGATTGCTTCATAACATAAATATAATAATTACTTTGATTAATACTGAGTCTCATAGAATCTTCTTTGTATTATTAACTTATTTTAGTAGTTTCTTTCTTAGATCTTAAGTTTGTAAACATTTCATCAGCACATGATGAACAGTCTGAATGCTCAGATTGTATAAGCATTATAAAGAGTTTACTTAATCTATGATATAAAGATAATAAGTCATGTCAATCTTCTCTGTGCATAACTGAATAATCAGAAAGCTTATAAATTGATAAAGTTCTGTATACTTGTTCAACATTCTTCTATTTAACTGTTGCTTCATATTGAATGTAATCTGTTCTACTGTTTCATTCTTTCAGTCATTAACTCATTCTTTTGTTACTTACTGACAAAGTCTTGTCTTACAGATAGTAATTAAATGTCAGATCTCTGTAATTTATTCTTTCTCAGTGTATAGATCTCTGATCTAAGTCACTGTCTTAATCATTCTATCTGTCTCTTCATTTTCTGATACTTCTATATGCATCAGTATTCATCAAATTCATATCTGAATCTTCTAACTTTATAGATCATCTACTTTCTTCATTATGCACTACAGTAAATATTAATCTGACTGTATATTTAATTTAATGACTGATCAAATTGCTGCTTAATTATCTATGTATATGTTCATCATTTAAAGCTTTAATTTCATCATTTTTACTGTACTTACTATACTTATCATCATAATCAGACTCTGTAGCTTCACTGTATACACTATGAATGTCTCATCTATGTCTATATACATCATACATCTTAGATCTCTTTTCAGTGTCACTGCTGCTGCATCTATCTGATTCTTGATGTCACTATCATTCATATATATATTTAACATCTCTCAGTCTCAACAAAGTTTGTTGATATTGTGTCTGTGAACAGCTTCATCTGCATTGTTGTTTATGTGAATAGTTAAGTCATTTCATTATGATAATACAATGTAGAGCATTCTGAATTTCAAGTTGACTTTTAATGAGAGTTGTGTCTGCATCTTATAATGAAGTTACAAACATTTCAGTAAGCTCTTTTAGCAAAGCTTCTTTGTGAAGTTAGATCTGATTTTCTTCATTAAAATGTAAATTGACACAGTGACAATGTAAAGCATAGACTTTCTCAGTGTCTTCTTTAACTGCTGTTTCATTAAGAAAAGAAAGAATTTCACATTCAGTGCTGAGCTTGTTGTTGTGTGAAAGACTTTCACTATGATGACTTTTACTCATCACTATATGACTGTCAGTTTCTAAAGAATTCATTTCTGTTATATAATTGTTCTGTACTCACTGTTTAAGCTGTATCAGACTGAGCAGCAATACAGAATCTGTGACAGCATTACTGTTATATAGAGTTTTTGTAGATTCTTAAGCTCAAAATTTTATATAAAGTCTGTTAGCACTGCTAGATCTCTGAGGCTTGTTGTGGCTCAGATTTAAATGTATTATATATATGCATCTCATTTCAGATGTAAGTTCAAGATGACTTTCAGCATTCTGCATATTAGTAATATCTGTACTGTATATGTGTCTAGAATCAGCTTCACTGTTGTGTTATGTCTTATGAAGCAGTTTGTGAAGTGAATGAACTTATACTTAACTGAAACAAAGACAGAAACATATCTTTAAGCTTACTGCTCTGTGTGACTATGCATTGTATGCAAAGCAGTGCAGTTCTTCTCTGCTGACTTTTCTGTCATTATGATGTTTACATCATCAATTCAACTCACTGCTGTGACTCAAAGCTGTGAATCATTGACTAGATTCAGCATGTCAGCATTGTAGAATAGATATAGAATAAATGATAATGATGAATTCTAAAATATGTCTATATGAATGACAAAGCTCTCTAACTCATATTTTGACAGCTTTATTGTTAATGTTCTTTTTCTCAGAAAGTCTTCTATTCAGTTCACTATCTTCAGTGATAGATGTTATTTTTGAAGATTGTAAAGTAATCTTTTATAAAAGACATTGTCAAAGGCTTCTAATACATTCAGCATTAATAATGATGTAATTAATGTACTTAATTCTCATGCTTCATGAATCTGCTTCAGCAATGTATAAATTGTCTACTTTGTAAACACAATCTTCTGATCTCTCAGCAGTGTTTTAAGTAGCAGTTAATAAATCTTTATCATGTAGCTTATTCTGTGTGTCATCATGAACTTCAAAGCTTTACTCATAATGTTTAGAAATGTCACTGATCAGTATATTTTAAACTGCTGATAGTCTTCTTTATTGAGCTTCTGCAGCATTACTGTAATGAAGTGTTTAAAGACTCTTAAATATCTTTTGTTGTTTAGGCATAAGTTGTACAGTGAGAGCAGCAGTAAAAGTAATTATGATAATATTCAGTGTAAAACTCAGTTTAATATGTTATTCAGTTCTGATGTCTTATTGTCTGATGCTTACATTATAATCTCTATTAGTTCAGTCTCTGTGATTGAAGACATAAATATCAGCTTAAAATTATTTATATTCTGCAATGTTGTTGAGATTCATCTTTGAAGAAGTTAAAAAGAAGATTGTTTAAAGTAACTCTGTCTTGTTCTGCAGTTCTGTAAGTTTCAGCTCTTTCATCTATTTCAGAACAGAAGTAAAAGTCTAACTTGCAGCTCTATGATTTCTGACTTACTTTATCAATTTTTATAATTTTTAAAAGTTCTTTAAGATCATCTCTATCTGTTCTCTATAACTTATTCTCATTAATTTTGTCAGCTTCTTTTCTTTTTCATTATGAACTCAACAGTACATCTTTTAAGTGTGTATGCTCTGCTCTCTTTATCAATGACAATGAGCTCTATTTACTTCTTTCATTATCTCTTTTGCTTTTAAGCCAAATTCTAACTTTAATCATTTGCTAAGAGTTAACATCAGTACTGTTATCTTCACTGTGATCTGAATTGTCTCTGTGATGACAGTTATATATTGCTTTATATTGAGTTCATTGTAGTTATAAAGTGACATTGACAGCTATTCTATCAGAATCTATTGTAAAAACTTTATGTCTGCTCTGTCTCACTGTTAATAAGATTGTGATGTGGTCTCTGCTGTAGACAGCAGAAGGTGAATGATAATAGAGTAGTGATTAAAGTCATGATGTTGTTGTTGTATCTTGCAGCTAATTAATTGTTGAGTAATGTTTAAGCTATTTAACATCAGATCTATGATGCTGTACACTTACTGAGATCTTTATGTGACTAAGCTTTACAGTAAGAACAGAGAGAGCTGTTGTTCATTTATTATTTGTATTAGCTGCTTTATCTATGAATTCTTCTTCATTCTCAGATCTTCTCATGTTAAATGATGCAGATTAAAGTCTCTCACTATAATGTATTGTCAGTGATCATTCTTCAGTAAATCATTTAGTTACTTCAAATTTACTATGATGTTCTTTCTGACTGCTTCTCTGTATATATTGTGAATGCATAAACACTTAAACTGACTATGTTCAGTGTATTAAATCTTCAGAATTATAAGATCTTTGCTGTATGTCTGAACTGTTCAGTCTATGCAGTTCAGTCATAAGTTGATGTAGAAGCAGACTTGAATTGAATCTTCTTCTGTGAATTTAAGATAGATTAGATGAAATCAGTTTTTGCAAAAATGATAAATATTATTGTTGTATTTATTGTGTCATGACTTCTGAATAATCAGCACATTGTAATCTCATATGATGAGATTCTGAAGCAGAGATGTCATGATCTTATTTCTTAACTTCATTGTGTTGTACTGTAAGATAATAAAGTTTAAGTGTATTAACATTACTCTGTTATCATTGTGATCTTTAAAGTTAATGTTGTCTCTATATTTATAATGTCTATCATGAGATCATCTTAACTGATGAGCAGCAAGCTCACTGAGTTCTGTTTAAAAACACTCTTAATTTCTGTTGTTTAACTGTTTTTTAGATTCATCTAACACTCAGAGAATCTAATGCTTCAGTGATTCACTGCTGTCTTTATTGCTGCATCTATCTTTTACATTTTCAGAGATCTGATTGTGATTCTTTTAGATCTGTTTTCATTTACTGATCTCAGAGAAGTTCAATTTGCATCTATAATTGCTGTTTTTATAGATGATACTGATCACTTTTTATTTTCATTGATGAACATCTTCAGGGCTGATGTCAGAATTGATAAGATTCTTATAAGAATCTTAAATATTGTTGAGCAGAGCTCATTGATGATTTCATGACTGCTATTCATTGTTGTATGTAATATGAATGTCACATTTCTACTGATATTGTCACTGCTGTCACTGTTGTTTCTGTTGCTGCTGTTAATGCTTTTGCTGTAACTGTTAATATCAATCTTGCTAACTTCATCATTGACTGTCTTTAACAGTGTGACTTCTTTAAGTTTGATAACTGATGTTTAAGTTAATACTCATCATCAGATCTGCTTGATGTTGCATGTCATCTATATGTACATCATTTCTTTCTGAAACTCAGAACACTTGTTGTCTCATATCTTGTGTGAATTTTCACAGCTTACACACTTTCTAATGTTGAATTCTAGATTCTTAAAGAAGCAATTCTTGAATCTATGATTCTCTACACATATGCTGCATTTCTGAGTATCTCTGCATTGAGCACTTATGTAATCATACTTATGACATTTAAAGCATTTCTAAATGCAGCAAGCTCAATTATATAACTCTATCTTTTTGTACTCAGAGTCTCAAATCAACTCAGTTTGAAGTGTTAAATTGATGTATTCTGCATTTATAAATTTCATCATCACAGATTCTGTCACTCATTTTGAGCTGCACAGTCACTTCACATAATTGATTAAGATGTTCTCTTCAGCTTCAATCTTATGATTTTCTGTCTGTATGCATGTCACTGTAATTCATTAATCTTTCATTTTAATGCTCTGTATCAATATGCTGTACATAATGACATCATAAATGATGATGACTATCTTGCTGCCTGCTTTTAAAGATATAATTCATCTAATGTTACTCTGCAGTGACTCTTTTTCAGTCACTGTAAATATATACACTGTCAGATTATCTAACTTCAGTTGCTTGACAGCTACAATCTTAATAGTGATGATGTTTTGATCTATAGTGATGCAAATGTGACTGTTAATGCAGTTGTGTAGTGTAGCTAATGAGAGAATGCATCAGTGATTGATGAGAACAATATCAGTGAGTTTAATGACAATTCTGCAGTCATTAAGTATGAAAAGATCTGTGATGATGCTTCTTTCTTCAAATGATAATGAAAAGAATGCTGCTATTGAGAATAATGATGTGTCTACTGTCATTTAAGCTCAGATACATGTATATCTATATTTTGTGATGATGAAGAATTGCAATGCAGAGTTTCTGCTGATGAAGATCTTTAAAATGTTCTTTGTGACTGTGATGTTGTGTTGTACTGTATTCATGATTTATTGTGAAACTTTCAGATCAGCTATAATTTAAGCTGTTTCAGATTGATTCAGAACTCTTTCTGTGAAGTTCTGAACAGATCTGACAAAGAATTCAATGTAAATTCATTGAAGAATCTTTTTAGACTTATCTTTCTTAATCTTTGAATTCATAAAGATCTGAAGTTGAGTTGCTTCATGTTTCAATTGAGTGGCATGCTCTGATAAAAAGAAGAATTGCACACTCACTGCTGATCATGAAAGTCTCAACATTGTGATCTATATCAAGTTATAAAGCACAATGAGAAGAGTTATTGACTAGATTTTAAGCTTATTTGATGCAGTTCTGATGAAGTTATTCCAAAAATTCATTTTGAGCTAAAGAAGGTGTTTTTGCAAATCTCATTCTGAGAAGTAAATGTGCATTCAGAGATGCTTTGGTTGAAGTTGTGTGAGTGTGAGAGAAGAGAAGTGAAATGAAAGGTTTTAACAATGGTGCTAGACTCTAGATATCTATCTGAACTCTAATGAAGAGAATCAGGCCTGACTTTACAAAGAAGCTTTGCTGAAAGAGCTCACTGAAACATCTATAGCTTCACTATAAGATGCAGACACAACTTTCATCAGAAGTCAACTTGAAATTTAGAACATTCTACATTGTATTATTATGATGAAACAGCTTAACTATTTATATAAATGACAATGTAGATAAAGCTGTTCACAGACATGATATTAAAAAACTTTGTTGAGATTGAAGAGTGTTAAATATTTACATAAATAGCAATGACATTGAGAATCAGATAAGTGTGATGACTGTGACATTGAAAAGAGATTTAAAACACATAATGTATATAAATATAGATGAGACATTCACAATATATATGATGAAGTTACAGAATCTAATCATGATGACAAGCATAACAAATACAGTAAAAATGATGAAATCAAAGCTTTAAATAGTGAATATATACATAGATAATTAAGCAGTAATTTGATCAGTCATTAAATTGAGTATATAGTTAAAATAATATTTACTTAAACTGAGTATACAGATTATCTATAGATCACATAAGTTTAAGTTAAGTTCAGATGTCAAGTCAGATAGAATGAACTTTTTTTAACTTAAATTAAGTACAGATTAATCTAATCTAACTTTGCATAAATTATAAATTATTTGCAGACTAAGTAAGCAAGAATTAGTCTGATTAAGTAAGTATAAGTTAATATAAATATGTGAAAGTTTTTGTTAGTTAATTTAATAGTGTGCACATTAAAATTATACATTAAAAATGAAGATTTTATCTTAAATCATAGCATATACTATTCTTTAAAAGTATATAATGATGTTATCATTGACTATGTTATGACTCTATGTTACAAAGTCTAATCAGCACTTAAAATAATCATCATTATTTATTAATAAGAATTTATTTTCATTCATTGTTTAAAGATCTATATCTTTCAACATTAAGAGACTTAAAACATAAATAATCATTATTTAATATTATTTTATTAATGAAGTGATGTTAAACATTGCTTTATCAACAAAGATTGAGAATTTCTGACTGTATAATTTCACTAAAGATTAAAGATCTTTAATTATGTAATTTCATTGAAGATCAAAGATTCTTAACTATGTAATTTTATTAAAGATTAAAGACTCTTAATTATGTAATTTCATCAAAGATCAAAGATTAATCATATAATTTCACTGAAGATTAAAGATCTTTAATTATGTAATTTCATCAAAGATTAAGAATCTTTAACTGTGTAGTTTCACTGAAGATTGAGAATTCTTAATTATATAATTTTATTGAAGATTGAAAATCTTTAATTATGTAATTTCATTAAAGATTGAGAACTCTTAATTATGTAATTTTACTTAAGATTAAAAATTCTTCATTATGTAATTTTACTGAAGATTGAAGAATCTCAATTATGTAATTTTATTATAGATTGAAGATTCTTAACTAACACATTTCTCTGCTACTTGAGCAACTTACTTATTCAGATTATCTTAAAAACTTATATAAATCATAACATTTTAATTTTCAATAACATCACAACATCTTTATAAATTCTAATTATTTAAGCTGAATTAACATTGTAGTAGATATCTTTTAATAAAATATTAACTTGAAGTGCTATCAATTTTTAAGAAAGTGAAGTAGTAATATAGAGCACAGTATTTTATTGTATTTTTTAATAAATCTTGTATACTACTTCAAATAATAGACATTACATCTTTAAAAAATTTTACATAGCAGAATATATTAATTTTTATTATATATTCAAAACTTAGATAATTTCAATCTCATGTTGTGATGTTATTGAAAATTAAAATGTTGTGATTTATATAAGTTTTTGAGATAATTCAAATAAGTGAGTTGCTTAAGTAGCAGAAAAATTCATTATGTAGTTTCATCAGAGATTGAAGATTTCTGATTATATGATTTTATTAAAGATTAAAGATTTCTGATTGTGTAATTGAGTGATGTGATGAATGACAAAATAGTAAAGCATAAAGAAGAAGTAATGTAAATAAAAATAATGTAATTAAAGTTAATTTAATATTTACTGTTAAAAGTTAGCATTATTCACTGTCAGATTACTTTTATATAAATTTACTTATTATTTATCTTTCTTCATTCTCTTCTTTCTTTCTGTTCTTTAAATGCAAATGTTCTTTTTAATGCATGATGTATTTCTTTTGAAAGCAAAGAAGTTGATATTGTGTTTTAAATAAATTGTAGTTTTATGAATTTTTTACATTTATTAACATAGCTACTAAGCAAATCTCTTCTGACTCTCTTTTTGAAATGAACTGAGAAGATTGATAATGTAGTTAATTGTAAAGATGCTGTAATATTAACTGATTTATTCAGATTGTAATGTTTTAGTCTTTTAATAAAGAATTCTAATGTTGTTACTGTCAGGTAATGTTAAGAGGTAAAAAGCTGTCTTGCTAAGTGAGCAAGAGGCCTCAGCTATATAGTTGTCTGACTATTACATCATAATGGCAGGCAGACAGAAGCAATTTTCCATAATGTGAATAAAGCAAGATTGAATGCCTAAATGAAAAGAATGGTGAAAGGTCATAATGATGAATAATTAGTGTGAGAAGAAGAAAGACATCAGCATCATAATAAGTTGCTGATTACAAAAAAGATGTCAGTCTCTAATGTTATTTTCTCTGTTTGCTCTTGCTCTTGCACTTCATCAAGATTCTTTCATTCTTTATATTCAGTACTATTCACTCATCTTCTGCTGTCTTGACCACCTCTGCATCTGCTGTTCTGTCATTCTTTCTTAGATATTCAACAATGAAGCTTAATATATTGATCATCTTCATCAGAATGCTCTGAGTCTCTGTGACATAATTCTCAACAGTGCTCATTTTTTCTTTTAAAATGATGATGCAATCCTTCACTTCAGCAATATAGCTTCATATTTTGATCACTGTCTTCATTTATTTGTTCAGATATGTGTCTAGGCAGATGAAGCTATCAAGTAACTTTTGCACTATGACTTGTAGAAGAGATACATCAATGATAAGAATTGTGATGAGTAGAGATTGTGACTTAATTAATACTGCAACTGATCTTAAAACAAGTAGATTCATCAGCTGTTATTTATCTATCAAGAGAACATTGAGTTCTGTCTTGTCTGTCTTTCACTTAGACATATGAAATATAGTAAGTAATGTAAAGACATTGAAGCTAATTGCTGTTTACAGTGATGTGATCATTTCAGTAGATGCAGCAGTGATATTAAATGCAATCAGGCCTTAAAGTGTTGGCTTTAATGACAGTGTTGATTGAGTAGAGAAGTTAAAGATGAGCTTTGTTGCTAGATTTGATATAGATGACAATGTCATTATGATGAATGAAGCTGAGTTTAATGATGATGATGATGATGCTGTTGCAGTAGATAAAGTCATATTGATGTTTTGATGCAATGAGCTGACTTGATTTGATGATTCAGCTTTTGTGACTTTTGTAATAAACACTTTCACTTTATTGTCTTTAACAATCTTCTTTGATTTAGAGGCTGATTGTGAATTAAAATGTATGATCTTGTTGTTAAATTAAAGTGATTTGTCATCTTCAGTTTAATGCATACTGTAACACATCTTTATATCTGCTTCTCTTCTCTCTTCTTTACATAACTAATAATAGTTCTTAAAAACAGCATAGCAATCCTTGCTGACATTATTCATCATAACAGTCTCATTATCATAGTTAGCTCTTAAGGCTCTGATATTTTTCTACTGATTAAAGTCTGCAGATCACATCACATCTCTCTTGTTTCTCTGCATCTTTTGTATAATCATATAAACATTGTAGTCATCAAGTCTTACTTTATCTGATGATGATTCATCTGAATAATCTGACATTTCAGTGTAGAGCTTTCATTCTTTTCATACTGTCTGAAAAATGTTGCTCACTTCAGCTGTATCAATCTTTTTGCCTGATTTCTCACCACATCATAGTTCATGATTCACTGACTCTGAGTTTTTCTTTTGATTAATCATTTTGGCATCTCATGATATAAAGAGTGAATGAGTGTTGTATGTGTCTTGTAGAAATGGTTGATGAGCTGAAATTGTGTAAAAGATATAAAGAATAGTAGTTGATAGAAGTTCTGATGAATAATGTTGTTGTTTATTCTTAAATGTTTGTTTATGTTAGATATATAACCCATGATAGCTGTGCTATTAGTGTGGTGCCACCTTTTAACAGGTTATGAGCCCGGGTTGACATAATGGTGTTGAACATGCATTGGCTGCCTTACCTGCATAAGCCCAAGGTTATGAGTTCAAACCATGTTGCATGCGCATTCTTTCTGCCTGTGAGAAGCTGGGTAAGCGACGTATAAGCGTGCCGGCCGATCGCGGGTTAGAGGGAGTGTTAGATATATAACCCATGATAGCTGTGCTATTAGTGTGGTGCCACCTTTTAACAGTTTACTTTTCTGATATCTGTCATTTGAGTTTAGGTCATGTATGTGGAATTCACTGCTCAGATAAGAAATGCTGTCATATAGTTACACATTAGGCATTTGTCTCAATTCATACAGTCACACTAGCTCTTTAACATTTCTCAAATCTTTGATATTGATTCAGCTGTCAAATTCTGAGCTATACTCTAGTCAACAGACTAAATATTCAGTAGTCATGTCTCTGTCTCTTTAATATATTCTTTTAAACAGCAGTTTTTCAACTTCTCACTTCTTCTCATCATTCACTATAACTTCTTCTGGCTCTTCTGATCTTGACTGCTGATATGAGTCATTGATATGAGTCAGTTTCAGGTGTACTACTGATATAACATCATGAATGTGTCAACTCAGTAATAACTCTAGCTAATATGCCAGTTTTCTGACACAATTCAGAACTTTAAGTGAGCTCATAAACTGTTGTCTCAGCTTCTTATTTTTTTCTCTTAGACTGAATAGCATATAGCTCTTGTGTAAATGTAGATTTACTAAATCTCTCATCTTGAAGTAGAGAAGTTTATGTTTTCAATTGTAATAATACTTCATTGTCATAACAACATATGCTATTGCATCTTTGACATCTATATGCACTGACCAGTACTGATTCATCATTGTAAGAGTAACTAACTTTCTTTTCATCTGTTCTTCATTATAATTAAAGTCTATTTACTCTGTGTTAAGCTCTTCTACTCAGAGCAAATTCATGACTTCATACATTCACATACTGAAAATGATCTGATTAAGACTGAGCCTGATTGAACTGTACTTAGTTAAGTTGTTTAAAGCAATTTGTAGATGTATCAGTACAAATGATCAGAGATCTGACTCTTTTAAAGTCATTAGTCAATATTGAAACACAATTTCAGCTGTTTAATTGATCACTTCTGAGCTACTGTCTGTTTATGAATAATAGACACTTAAGTAGAGCAAGTTTATCTTAAGTTGCTTGAATACTTCTTTTTACAAACTCATTAAAAATTTACAGTCTCAATTCAATACAATTGCTCTAGACAAATCTCAGTTTAGCAGTGTTAAATGATTTAGTAATGTGATTGCTCAATCTTCTGCTGTTATGATGTCTTGATCAGATATAAGAGTGATAGCTTTGCTGAATTTGTCAGTGACTGATATGATTGTGTTATACTTATCTGGCTTTGATAATGATAAGGTCAGGATAAAGTTGATTGTCAATGTATGAAAAGCATAAGAAGATGTAATTATTGACTGTAAGACATCATAAGACTTGTAATGTGACATTTGACTGAGCTGACATTGTGAGCAATGTTGTATGTATTCATGAAGATTCTTTAATAGATCATAGAAATAAAGCAAATCAGTCAATCTCTTATGAATTCATGCATATTCTGAGTAATCAATGTTGTCATAAACTATCTTGAACATCCTGTCATAAAGGCTCTTTGATATACATAGGCAGGGCTCTTTCTCAAGATCTTTATAGAAGATAAGATCATCTCTTATTTCATATAAGAGTCTTGTGATGTCAGGCCTCAGAACATTGTTTCTTTCTAATATCTGTAAAATGCATTCTCATTTTAATTCTTCATCATATTTACACTTAATATTCTGTCACAATTGATCTGAGACTTTCATCAAGATTCTCACATAGACAGCTGTTCTCAAGTTGATCTGCAAGACTTTCAATATAAAGTTGTTCATTTTCAGTTGATTCTTCTGATTGACTAAACACTCACAGATATCATTATTGCTAGGCAATCAAAACAGAGCATCTGATATTATGTTTGATTTTTCAGACTTATAGCAGACATTCAGACAAAAGCACTGAAGATATTTAGATGCTTAAATAAGACATAAGTTAAGCTTCTTTACTGCAGTGATATTTAGACTGAACTGATGGCTGATCCTTACTAAGATCATATGATCAATATAGATAATCACATTTTCTGTCATTGCTTTTATCATGTATCTGATCTTCTTAATTACTCAGATCAATTCTGTCACTTCAAGTTCAGTTAATCAGTATCACATTTCAGCATCTTGAAGCAGTCTGCTTAAAAACAGAACAGACTTCATAAACTTTTGTTTTGAAGTACTGTCTTCAGCAAACTCTTTTGTGTGATACATATGCACTTCAAAGTCAAATTCTTTGAACACATCTAGATCAATGTAGAGTTGCTGCTTTGATGAGAAATGCATCAGAATGATTGACTGAGAGAATAGAGACTGAAGATAATGAAAGATGTTTAGCTTCTTTAAGATTGATTCATTCAGTCTAATAATAATAATTATTTGCTTTCTAATGTTTTCTTTTGTCTCTTTTGCTCAAAGACCTTAATTTAAGAAGATCTTTTGCTGCTGAAGCAGCTTGATGATTGCTGCATAATGTGAAATATATTGTTGCAGATAGTCAATTAGATCAAGATACTTTTCTAACTGACTCAGACTTAAAGAGAATCTAATTCTGAATATTATGACTAACTTGTCTTCTGAAGTCATGAGACTCAAAGTATCTACTTGCTGACTCAACAGCTGAACAGATGAATATGCTAAATAGAACTTCTTTAATGAAAGATAGATTTTCATTTTGTCTAATACATCAAATATGTTGTGAAGGTGTTTCAAGTGCTCTTTTAGCATATTGAAGAAAATGACAATATCATCAACATAAACTCTGATGTATAATCTCTGTTGTTGTAGAATTCTATCAATCATTCATTGAACATACACTGACAAGTTTCAATAACTTATAACTGCAATCTTGAAGATTTTCTGACCTCAGTGTGAGGCAACAGTCAGATGATGCTGATGTGCTCATTTTACTCTTCACTGATAGAAGAAGGAGCTGCAGTCAACTGTAAAGATGTATTTAGCTTTCTGAACTACAGCTAAAATGTCAGCCTGACTAGGTACTGAATAGGCATTCAGCATAGTGATTTTGTTGAGTGCTCAGATGTCAACTACTACCCTGCCTTTTCAGGTTCCATTTGGTGAGTTTTGACTTCTAAATTGCCTTATCAAGCTTCTGTTTGGCCAGTTTTCCGCTGTTGCACCCATCACACACATGCTTATGCAATTTGTTGTTGAACAGAAAGGTTTTACAGTAGCTGCAGCAGCCATTTTGTGTTTCAGCTATGTGATTCACATTCACAGCTTCTTTTTCATTCTTTTTGTTCTTCAGTTCTTGCTCTTAATTCAGCTCATAGATCTCTTCTTCTTTCTGAATATTGAGCATATTGACTTTCTAATATGTATCATTGTAATAGATGTTCTCAAATTCTTGATAGTCAGTCTGATCATCAACAGAAGATTCATTCTCAGAAGAATTCACTTTTTAAGCAAAGTACACTCAATTGTTGTATTCATCACAATTGCCTCATCATGAGAACTTATTGTCTCTATTTAAGCAGTTAAACAATTTTTTAACCTGATTTTCAAATCTCTGATTTGATATGTTTATCTTAGATGACAATCTTTCATTTCTGAAGATAATTTAAAGAGATGTCTTGAAGCTCAATTAAGCATTTGACAGAGTGTCTTGTAAATAGAGTTGAAACTGTTGTAACTAATTATTAGGCTGTCATTGCAATCTGAGTGAATATGAGGAATTGTCATATCTTGATGATGAATATAATGAGTAAAAGAAAGATTGATGATCATAATTATCTTAATCATGATTGCTGCAATCATACTGACCTTGCTGATTTCATTGAACAAATCTATCAGATCAAGAATTACACAAATAGCTATTGTATCAATTTGCCTATTTAGCTAAAAGAATATTGACAAAATCTTTGATAGATGTTTCATTCTTAAATTCATCAATGTCTTGTTGAAGAGACATGTTAATATGCATTCATGTCTGAATTATCAGGTCAAATTCTGATTTGTCTTGATCACAGCTTTTAGCAGCAGCCATAAGAGTGATAATATATTCTGTTGAGCTACAACAATTTCTGATGTCTTTAATGATGTATCTGATCAAGTTAAACTTATTTCAAGCCTCACTGAGCAATATTCTAAAGCATTTCTTTAGTGCCTTGCATCATTCTTCAACATCATTAAAATGAGTTACTAATTCAAGGCAAATGATCTTTAACAGCTAACTATTTCATCACAGTTTCACTTCTTCACATAGATTAGCATCA
>JAABVA010003514.1_pt1 | contig 14865 bp, 13 predicted proteins | sample 5560331 | NCBI WGS metagenome assembly JAABVA01 (sample SAMN12812661, study PRJNA571458) | rock metagenome | isolation source: Antarctica rocks | place: Antarctica: Victoria Land, Mt New Zealand sud | collected 2016-01-07 | reverse complement strand
GCGCCCGACTCGGTGTGTGCCGGGACGCCGGGCACGATGTCGACCCACACCGGGTCGGTCCGCTCGTCGACGAGCGTGGTGGCGCCGGTCGCGAGGTCGACGCTCCGGGTGCGCAGCGCGGTCTGGTCGCGGGGCTGGGTGATCACCAGCAGGCCGCGGGAGTCCCAGACCACGTCGGCGAGGTACTCGTCGTCCCAGGTCACGGGGGTGCGGGCACCGTCGAGTGCGATGATCTCGGTCGCCACGGCGGCGTTCGGGGTGCCGGCGGCCGGGTAGGCGACCTCGGTGGGCACGCGATCGGGATGGGCGGGGTCGGCGATGTGCCAGCGCTGCACCGGAGACTCGTCCACCCGCGCGATGAGCAGCGCGTCGCCGTCGGGGGACCACCAGTAGCCCCGCATCCGCTCCATCTCCTCGGCGGCCGCGAAATCGGCGAGGCCGTAGGTGACCTGAGGTCCGTCCGGCTCGGCGAGGGTCCTGGTGGTGTGAGCGGTGACGTCGTGGACGTGTAGCGCCCCGCCGCTGACGAACGCCACCCGGCGTCCGGTCGGGTCGGGCCGCGGGTCGATCACGCCACCCGGGGTCTCGACCAGCCGCGGGGTCAGCCCGGCCGCCAACTCGGCGACGAAGAGCTGCCCGGACAGCGCGAACGCGGCCATCGTCACCGGCCGGTCGGTGGCGTAGCCGACCACGCCGCCCGCCTGCTCCCGGCTGCGTTCCCGGCGGGCTTTCTCCTCGGGCGGGAGGTCCTCCTTGCCCGTGTCCAGCTTGTGCGGATCCGCGACCAGCCGCTCCTCACCGGTGGCCAGGTCGAGCGTCCACAGGCAGGTGACGGGGTCGGTGCCGCCACGGCTGCGCAGGAACACGACGCGGTCGCCGCCGGGGGAGAGCGTTACGCCGCGCGGGGCGCCGAGGGTGAAGCGCCGGGTGCGGGCCTGGCGGCGGGGGAAGCTGTCGGTCACGGTCAGGCAGTCTGCCTCAGTCGTCCGGCCTGCCTGCGCTGACGCACGGACGCCGTCCGCGGTGATCACGCGGGAGGTCGACGGGTTCTCCGCTGCGGTCGTGGTCGGTGCCGCGGTGGTCGTCGACCTGGTGGTCGTCGGCGGGGCGGCGGGTGTCGGAGCGGTAGTCGGCGCCGCGGTCGGGGTGGCGTCCGCGGTGGCCACCAGCTTCGCGACGAACGCCTTCGTCTCGGCCGGGTCGATCTGCACGGCCACCCCGTCGTCGGGTGCGCAGGTCGGGGCGAAGTGGTCGATCTGGACCCCGGTCAGCGGCACCTGTGCGGGGATCTTCACCGGGCGGGTCTTGTGGGACGACTCGCGGGGAAACCTCATCGGCCTGCGCCGTCCCGGTAGTGGGTTTCGCCTTGTGGGAGGGGTTGACCAACGGACTTGTCCGCGCAGCGCTTGACTGATCCGCGCTGCCTGCCGGTGAGGTGGTGGCGCTCGGCGAGGTGGGGGGTGGACCGGGCGGCGTCGGCGTACAACCGTGCCGCGGTCCGAGGGTCGCCCGCCTTCTCGTGGAGGTACGCCGAGGCGGCGGTGTGGCGGGGCAGGGCAGGATCCACGGTCGCCGGGGCCGCGAGGCCGGCCACGGGGCCATCGGCCTCGCCGAGGGCGACGGCCCGGTTGAGCTGCACGACCGGGCTGTCGGTGAGCCGGAGCAGCTCGTCCTACCAGCCGACGATCTGCACCCAGTCGGTCTCCTCGGCGCGCGGCGCGTCGGCGTGCAGGGCGGCGATAGCGGCCTGGGCTTGGAAGTCACCGAGTCCGTCGCGGCCCAGCGCTGTCTGCAGGACTGCGACGCCCTCGGCGATGAGCGAGGTGTTCCAGCGGGAGCGGTCCTGCCGGCAGGGGGACCGGGCTGCCGTCGCGCCGGGTCCGCGCCGGTCGCCGACCGTGGTGCAGCAGTATCAATGCCAGCAGCCCCGCGGTCTCCTCGTCATCGGTCATCGACGCCAGCTCGCCTGTGAGCCGGATCGCCTCGGCCGCCAGGTCGACGTCGCCGGTGTAGCCCTCGTTGAAGACCAGGTAGAGCACCCGTAGCACGGTCGCCGGGTCGCCTGGCTCTTCGAACCGCACGTCGCCGACCGTGCGTTTATGCCGGATCAGGATTAGATGCAGCAAACAAGAATGATTCAACTACACTCGCCCAGACAGGAGAATCGATGGAAGATCCGGATAACGCTGGCATGGGTTCAACCAAACGCTCTAAGATTGTTGCGGTCTTGTGGGGCGCACTCGCCGTAGTGGCCGTTCTTAGAGTGGTACTTGTCAGGGATACACTCTCGCAAATAGGAGCGATACTACTGCTTATCCTCGCGATTTATTCTATAGCAAAATATTTCTACGATAGATCAAATCGGCCTGCGCAGTAGTAGAATCGGGCACATCACAATTCGCTTTTTATAGCCGTCAGCGGTTGCCGCGAGGTATATTTTGGTGGCTCGCCGACATGGCGCGCACCGCTCGTTGGTCGCTTTCTAGGTCCGTACGGCGCATTCACTGGAACTGTTATAGACATCTAGCTAATGCCGGCGCGCCCGTGATACGATAGGCAGTCGCTCGTGGTTGCTCGTATGTCTTCGAGGTTCGGCTCGGTAGAACTCGAGCGCGAGAAGACCGCGCTAGTGGTTTCAGGGAATGTCTTGGAGGGCTCGCCGGTAGTAGGTGTCCAGTATTCCGGCTGTTCGGGTTCACCATGCCAGCTTGTCCCGGCGCTTTCCGAAACTCCACCAGGGCGCTGTTGGCAGTATTTTGCGCCGTCGACGCGAGGGGAAGGCCAGCACTGCCAGCGAAGGCTGTGGCCATATACGCGTCACCGGACTCAACGCGAGGTGTCACCCGCCGCCGTGGCCAAGGCGACGACGCGACCTTCACGGCCACGCCGGCGCAGCTCGGTCGCACCGGCGGTTGCTGCGGCGGAGGAGAGCTCGAGCAGCCAGCCGTGTGCGGCAGCGTTGGTCCACGCCTCGGTGAGGTCGTGATCGTCCACCACCAGAACGTCGCCTCCGCTGTGGCGCACCGCCCAGGCCGCGGCGGTCGTGGACTGCGGATCGCTGATGGAGAGCGCCTCAACCCGGTCTGGGTATTCGCTCGGCAGTGGCTGCTCAAGACCAATCATGACTGCCTCGCGTAGATTGCGCACAACCGCGAGCATCCCGGTGGCGCGACAGCGCGGGCACGGCTGGATATCGTGGGACAGTGCGCCTTGCCACAGGCATCGGGGGCATCGTAGGGCCCACGTGGGCGTGGCGCTCCTCAAGTCTGACCTCCGCTCCAAGTGCTGTATGCATGCATCTCGTATTCGTATGGATACCCTGCATTAGGTGCATGTGACGAGTGGGCGATTGATGCAAAGCACGTGTGGTCTGGACCACCTTCTTGCACAGGTTGTTGTATCGGAAACCGCGTCAACTCACACAGCAATCAGCTAGCCGAAGATCCATGATCATCGGGAAACTCAAGCTAGGCCGGGTGCTCGACGAACAGCAGCGACCGGTGGGCGTCCTGCGCGGACGGCGCAGCGTGGGATCATGCCGGGTCCCCGTCCCCGCACCGCAGGAGCACCCAACGATGGCACAGGCCCGGCCGAGCGGACCGTTCCGCGTCGGTGACCGCGTCCAGCTGACCGACGCCAAGGGGCGGCACTACACGATCACCCTCTTCCCGGGTGGGGAGTACCACACACACCGCGGCGCCCTGGCCCACGACGACCTCATCGGTGCGGAGGAAGGCAGCGTGGTCCGTTCCGTCGTCGGCACCAGCTACCTGGCGCTGCGCCCACTGCTCACCGACTACGTGCTCTCGATGCCCCGCGGCGCCCAGGTGATCTACCCCAAGGACGCGGCGCAGATCCTCAGCGAGGGCGATATCTTCCCTGGTGCGCGGGTGCTGGAGGCCGGCGCCGGGTCGGGGGCACTGACCTGCTCGCTGCTGCGCGCCGTCGGGCCCGACGGACGGGTGATCTCCTACGAGGTACGCGCCGACCACGCCGAGCATGCCCTGCGCAACGTCGAAGGGTTCTTCGGGGAGCGCCCAGCGAACTGGGAACTCGTCGTGGCCGACGTCACCACCTTCGACGGCGAGGTGGACCGCGTGGTGCTCGACCTGCTCGCCCCCTGGGACGTGCTGGGATCGGTGGCGGCCCAGCTTGTGCCCGGCGGTGTGCTCGTGGTCTACGTGGCCACCACCACGCAGCTGTCCCGGGTGACGGAGGCGCTGCGCGAGCAGGGGTGCTGGACGGAGCCACGGTCGTGGGAGCTGCTGCTCCGCAACTGGCACGTGGTAGGCCTCGCGGTGCGTCCCGACCACCGCATGCAGGGCCACACGGCGTTCCTCGTCAGCGCGCGCCGCCTCGCCGAGGGGACGGTCACCCCCCGGCCCCAGCGGCGTTCGGCGAAGAGCTAGCCGAGAGCTAGCCGCCCCCCAACCGGCACACCCGCCAACCGTCGGCCCCGCGCTGCACGGACATGGTTTCGGGGGAGGCGGGCGAAGCATTGTTCGACGCGAACACCTGCGCGGTTCCGGTGTCGCCGCTGACTGCGATGTCCCTGGTGCTCTCGTAGACGATCGGCGGTCGCTGCGGACTGACCCCTTTGGCGACCGTGGTGGCGAACTCACCGCAGGCGAGCGACGTCAGCGCGGACTGGTCACCGGCGTTGAGCGCGCTGATCATCCGCTGCGCCAAAGCGGTGATCTGATCTGCGTCGGCCCGGGCGACCGGGGCGGTGCCGGGGGTGGTGGTATTTGGAGTGGTGTCGGGGACCGCGCTGGGGGCCGTCGACGGCGTCCGCGAGCTGGGCAGCGGCGGGACGGCGGCCCGGGACGTGGTCCGGGGCACGGCGCTGGGTGAAGTGACGGCCGCGCCTGCGATGCTCGGCGCGTCCCCGCGGGATCGGGAGAACAAGATTCCACCCACCACAGCCAGCACGAGCAACGCGGCGAGACCACCCAGCAGCGGACCCCGGTGACGTCGTGGCCCTACCTCGGGTGGGTAACCCTGCTGTGGCGGCGGCCCGTACGGCGGCGGCCCGTGCTGGGACGGTCCGTGCGGCGGCGGCCCACCGCCCCCCGTCCACGGCCCTGGTTGAGGGAACGTGCGGGTCGGGTCGGGAACCGGCTGACCCCACCCGGGCTGACCCCACCCGGGCTGACCCCACCCGGGCTGACCCCACCCGGGCTCGGCTGGGCCTTGCGGACCGGACATCGACGAACCTCCCCAGTTCGTGGAGTTCTGCGGTATCGCCGCCGACGCTACCGCCGCCCGGCACTACCGCCGCCGGTCATCACCGCCGCGTCACCGGGCTGGTGTCGGCGGGCGCCGGTATCGTGGAGTACCCGAACGGGAGGAGATGTTCGTGAGCGCACCAGGACGTTCCAGTGGCAGCAGCGCGGGCGATCAGGCGCACGCTGCCGCAGCGCAGGTGGCCGAGCTGCGGCAGGAGGTGGAGTCCCTGCGGCGCAGGGTGGCGCAGTCACCGCGACGAGTGCTCGACCTGGAGGTCCGCCTCACCGAGGCCGCCACCAGGGTCGACTCGCTGACCAGCCGCAACACCAAGCTGCTGGAGACCTTGAAGGACGCCCGGCAGCAGCTGCTCGTCCTGCGCGAGGAGGTCGATCGGCTCGCCCAGCCGCCCAGCGGATACGGCGTGTTCCTCAGCGCGCAGCCCGAGGGGACCGTCGACGTGTTCACGTCCGGTCGGCGGATGCGGCTGGTGTGTTCGCCGTCGGTCGAGGCGGGCACCCTGCGGCGCGGGCAGGCGGTGCGGCTGAATGAGGCCCTCACCGTCGTGGAGGCGGGGGGCTTCGAGCGGGTGGGTGAGGTGTGCGCGCTGCGCGAGCTGCTCGACGGCGGTCAGCGCGCCCTGGTGGTGGGCCACGCCGACGAGGAACGGGTGGTGTGGCTGGCCGAACCCCTGGTCACCGACGCCGGCGACCCCGACTCCGTGACCCTCAAGCCGGGTGATTCCCTGTTGGTGGACACCAAGGCCGGCTACGCCTACGAGCGGGTGCCCAAGGCCGAGGTCGAGGACCTGGTGCTGGAGGAGGTGCCGGATGTCGACTACTCCAACATCGGGGGCCTCGGCCGGCAGATCGAACAGATCCGGGACGCAGTGGAGTTGCCGTTCCTGCACGCGGAGCTGTTCAGGGAGTACTCGTTGCGCCCCCCCAAGGGTGTGTTGCTCTACGGCCCACCCGGGTGCGGCAAGACCCTCATCGCGAAGGCCGTGGCGAACTCGTTGGCCAAGAAGATCGCCGAGGCCCGGGGGGACGACCCCCGCGAGGCCAAGTCGTTCTTCCTCAACATCAAGGGCCCCGAGCTGCTCAACAAGTTCGTCGGCGAAACCGAGCGGCACATCCGGGTGATCTTTCAGCGGGCCAGGGAGAAGGCCTCGGCCGGCACCCCGGTGATCGTGTTCTTCGACGAGATGGACTCGATCTTCCGCACCCGGGGATCGGGGGTGTCCTCGGACGTGGAGACGACGATCGTCCCCCAGTTGCTCAGCGAGATCGACGGCGTCGAGGGGCTGGAGAACGTGATCGTCATCGGTGCGTCCAACCGGGAGGACATGATCGACCCCGCGATCCTGCGGCCCGGCCGGCTCGACGTCAAGATCAAGATCGAGCGGCCGGACGCCGAATCGGCCAAGGACATCTTCTCCAAGTACCTCACCACCGAACTACCCATCCACGCCGACGACCTCGGTGAGTTCGGCGGTGACCGGATGGCGTGCATCGACGCCATGATCCAGCGCGTCGTGGAGCGGATGTACACCGAGACCGAGGACAACCGCTTCCTCGAGGTCACCTACGCCAACGGGGACAAGGAGGTCCTGTACTTCAAGGACTTCAACTCCGGCGCGATGATCCAGAACATCGTCGACCGCTCCAAGAAGTACGCCATCAAGTCGGTGCTCGACACCGGCGCCCGGGGCCTGCGCGTGCAGCACCTGCTGGATTCCATCGTGGACGAGTTCGCCGAGAACGAGGACCTGCCCAACACCACCAACCCCGACGACTGGGCGCGGATCTCCGGCAAGAAGGGTGAGCGGATCGTCTACATCCGCACGCTCGTGACCGGCAAGAATGCCAGCAGCTCGCGCGCCATCGACACGGAGACCAACACCGGCCAGTACCTGTGACGGTGGCCCCGGCCCGGCCCGGCTGGACCAGGATCGACGTCGGGCTTGGCCGCGGTGGGCGGTCCGGCGTGACCGAGCCGGCCAAGGAGCCCGAGCAGTGCTGGGCGCAGCGGGTGGAGCTGGCATGGCCGTAGGCAGGCGCGACGAGGTGCGGGCCACCGCGGAGTTGGGGGCGCACCTGGTGGACGTGCTCAGCCGCCCCGCACAGGGCACCCATCGGGTGGTGGCGGGCCACGTCTTCGGTGCCCTGGGACCCGTGGCCGCCCCGGTGCGGATGATGCATGACGCGATCGCGGGGCTGAGCTACGCCAGCGTGCGCACGGGTGCGCGGTTGGTGGCCAGGGTGGTGGGGGCGGGCTCGGCGCTGCTGCCTGCCGAGCGGACGTCGCACGCCGTTACCTCCTCGGCCGCGGGGTCGGTGGTGGTGGGTGCGGTGAACGGGTTGCTCGGTGACCGGCTGCTTGCCGACTGCAACCACCTCGCTGTCCAGCTGGGCCCGCACCACCAGCGGCGGGTGGTCGGGACGGACACCGCACTGTTGGCGCAGGCGCACCCGGAGCCCACCGGCCACGTGGTGGTGTTCGTGCACGGTCTGGGCGAGACCGAGCAGGCATGGTGGTACCGCCACGACGGGCGGGGCAGCCACGGCGAGCACCTGGCCCGGCTGGGAGCGACCCCGGTGGTACTCCGCTACAACACCGGGCGCCCGGTAGCCGACAACGGCCGCGAGCTCGCCCAGTTGCTGGGCGCGCTGCGCCGCACCTGGCCGGTGCCCCTGGAGCGGCTCGACCTGGTGGGTCACTCCATGGGCGGTCTGGTGCTGCGCGCGGCCTGCTCACGAGTGGAGGCCCAGCAGTGGCTGCCGTTGGTGCGCACGGCGTGCTACCTGGGCACCCCACACCTGGGGGCGCCGCTCGCTCAGGGTGCTCAGCGGTTGGCGTCGGTGCTGCGTTGGCGACCGGAGAGCCGGCCGTGGGCGCAGCTGATGGACGCGCGCAGTGCGGGGATTGACGACCTGGTGCGGGCGCATCGACTGCCGCTCGTGCCCGGGGTGCGGCACGTGGCCGTGGCGGCGACGCTGGCCGCGGACCCGGGGGTGTGGTGGGCGGGGTTCGTCGGTGACGGGCTGGTGCCGGTGCGCAGCGCTCGGCACTCGCTCCCCGAGGCGCACGTGCTGCCGGGCACCGGGCATCTGGCGCTGCTCACCGACCCGCAGGTGTCCCAGGTGCTGGCCGAGCTGGTGGTATGGGATGCCGCCGCGCCCGCCGTCGACTCCCGGACGGCAGCCGTCCCGGCGTCCTGAACTGGTGGCCCGCTGGCAGCATCCGCCGGCCCGTATCGCACCTCCACGTCGTCGCTCACCGGCCCAGACCACCGGTGAACGCCGCTCGGCAGTGCTCAAGCAGCGCCCGCAGGGCCGGGTCCGGGGTCGACCGCCAGGCCAGGGCGAGGACGGCGCGGTCCTCGACGTCGCTGATGGCGACCCGGTGCAGCGGTCCCTCGCCCGGGCGCACCATCGAGGCACTGAGCACGGCTACCCCGAGCCCCCGGGCCGCCAGCTCAAGCACCGCTCCCGGCGCGCTCGCCTCCAGGGCGACCACCGCCCGCAACCCCTGGACGGCGCAGGCCTGGGCGAGCACCGTTCGCACCCCGGTGCCCAGGGGCAGGCCGACCAGCGGGTGGGCGCACACCTCGGTCAACCGCACCCGGTCGCGGCCATCCAGTGGGTGACCCGCGGGCACGGCCGCCACCAGCCCCTCGCGGACGATCGTCAGCACCTCCAGGCCGGGCGGCTCCCCGGCCGACCCGACGAGGGCGACATCCACCGCTCCGGCGCGCACCCGCTCGACCAGTCGATCAGAGCCGTCCTCGACCAGGGCGATGTCGACGCCGGGGTGGGCGCGGTGAAAGGCGGCAAGGGCATCGAACAGCGGGGTGACGGTGCAGCCGACGACCATGCCCACCACCAACCGACCCCGGACCACGCCGGTGACGTCGTCGACGGCCTGGCGGACCGCCGCCACCGCGGTGAGTGCGGCGCGGGCGTGCTCCAGCGCCGCAGCTCCCGCCGTGGTCGCGGTGACCGTACGCCCGGAGCGGTCCACCAGCACCGCGCCGAGCTCGTGCTCCAGCGCCTTGAGCTGGGCGCTGACCCCCGACTGGCTGATGTGCACCCGCCTCGCGGCCCGGGTGAAGCTCGCTTCCTCGACCACCGCGACGAGGTACTCCAGCTGCCGAATTTCCATGAGTAAGGATTCTAGATCGCAGAAAAGGCATCTGTTGGACTTCTGGTGATGAGGGCCCGAGGATGGGCGCAGGCCGTCGGGAGGACATTTGAGTACGTCGACTGGCTCATCCGCACCCGCGCCACCCGAGAGGACACCGACCGTGACCACCGATGCCCGCACCCTCGCCGCCACCTACTTCCTGGCCTGGCGGGACAACGACTTTTCCGACGCTCCGCTCGGTGCTCGCCGACGAGGCGACCTTCCGCGGCCCGCTCGGCACCGCCGACAACGGCGACGCGTGCCTGCGCGGTCTACAGGGCATGTCGAAGATCGTCACCGACATCGATGTCCAGCACGTCTTCGTCGACGGGTCGGACGTGCTGACCTGGTTCCATCTGCACACCACCGTCGCCCCGCCGACGGCCACCGCGAACTGGATCCACGCCGAGCACGGCCGCATCCGCACCATCCGGGTCACCTTCGACCCGCGACCGCTGATCAACGGCTGAGCGAGCGACCGTGACCACCCGGGCGGGCTATGACGTGCAGCCAGTCCTGCCGCGCCCGGGTCGGCTCGATGTCCACCACCACCCAGCTCCGGGTGTCCAGCGGCGCGCGCAGCGCCGCGTCCGCCAGTAGGTGAACCATGGGGGGGCATCGAGCTTTGCCGTGCTCCACCCGGAATGGTCACCACCCGCGTCAACCATTGCTGCGTCGCCGCGGAGCTCGAGGCCGGGCTGCGCTCCAGGTACAGCTCGGCACCCTGCTCGTAGGCCGACAGGGTCGTCAGGTAGCTCGGCAAGTCGGGGACCGGCACGCACCCATCATCGCAGCGACCCACCGAGCTGGCCGGGGTGCCGGATTGTCGCACCAGGCAGCGGCGGTACCCCAACCCCGCCCGGCCGGCACCCATCCGCCACGGCCGTAGGCTCGGCACCCATGCGACGGATCATGGGAACCGAGGTGGAGTACGGCATCTCCTGCCCGGGCGACCCCTCAGCGAACCCGGTGATCACCTCCACCCAGGCGGTGTTGGCCTACGCCGCTGCGGCCGACGTACCGCGGGCCAAGCGCACCCGCTGGGACTACGAGGTGGAGTCGCCCATGCGCGACGCGCGCGGGTTCGACCTGTCCCGCCCCGGAGCGTCGGTCCCGATCGTCGATGCCGACGAGGTGGGCGCGGCGAACATGATCCTGACCAACGGCGCCCGGCTGTACGTCGACCACGCGCACCCGGAGTTCGCCGCACCCGAGGTCACCGACCCGATGGACGCCGTCATCTGGGACAAGGCAGGCGAGCGGGTGATGGAGGAGGCGGCGCGCTACGCCGGAACCGTCCCCGGTGCACCACGGTTGCAGCTGTACAAGAACAACGTCGACGGCAAGGGCGCGTCCTACGGCACGCACGAGAACTACCTCATGGCCCGCTCGACCCCCTTCGCCAGCATCATCACCGGGCTCACGCCGTTCTTCGCCTCCCGCCAGGTGTTCGCCGGTTCCGGCCGCGTCGGCATCGGTCAGTCGGGGGAGACGCCGGGCTTCCAGCTGTCCCAGCGTGCCGACTACATGGAGGTGGAGGTCGGGCTGGAGACCACCCTCAAGCGCGGCATCATCAACACCCGCGACGAGCCGCACGCCGACGCCGACAAGTACCGTCGCCTGCACGTGATCATCGGCGACGCCAACCTGGCCGAGACCGCCACCTACCTCAAGGTGGGCGCCACGTCGCTGGTGCTCGACCTCATCGAGTCCGGCGCGGACCTGTCCGATCTGCAGCTCGTCCGCCCGGTCGCCGCGGTGCACCACATCAGCCACGACCCGACGCTGAAGGCGACCGTGGAACTGGCCGACGGCCGGGAGCTCAGCGGGCTGGACCTGCAGCGGATCTACCACCAGCGGGTCGCCGAGCTGTTCGGCCACGACCGCGATCCGGACGCCCGCACCCAGCACGTGCTGGACACCTGGGCCCGGGTGCTCGATCAGCTCGCCGGTGACCCGATGGACTGCGCCGACGTGCTGGACTGGCCGGCGAAGCTGCGGCTGCTGCAGGGCTTCAAGGACCGGGAGGGCCTGGGGTGGGGGGCATCCCGGCTGCACCTGGTCGACCTGCAGTACTCCGACGTGCGGCTGGACAAGGGCCTGTACAACCGGCTGGTGGCGCGGGGCTCCATGCGGCGGCTGGTCACCGAGGAGCAGGTGCAGTCGGCCATCAGTACCCCGCCCACCGACACCCGCGCCTACTTCCGCGGCGAATGCCTGCGCCGCTTTGGCAACGACGTCACCGCCGCCAGCTGGGACTCGGTGATCTTCGACGTGGGCCGCGACTCCCTGGTGCGCATCCCCACGCTGGAGCCGCTACGCGGAACCAAGGCACATGTGGGGGCACTGCTGGACTCGGTCGACTCAGCCGTGGAGCTGGTCGACGCTCTGACCAAGGCCTGAGTACGGCCGTCGTCGCCTGTCACGCGCTTCCACGCGGCTGTTACGCGCATCCCTCGCCGGAGACGGGTCGCAATGAAGACCACGGTCAGTCGGTGCCGGCATCGTCACGTCCCCGGCGGCCGGGCCCGCTGCGGGTGTGGGGTCTGCCCGCGCGCCAACATCGTCACGAACTCGTCGATTCGCCTCGCTCGGACACTGGGGTCGGTGACCTGGCTGAGGCGGAAGATCAGGGCGTACCGGTTCTGCGACGTGAGCACCTCGAACATCGCCTGGGCGCCGGGCTCCGCCGCGACCGCTTCGGCCAGGTCCGCCGGGATCACCGCACTTGCCTGGCCGGCATAGGCCAGGTCCCAGCGCCCATCCGCCTTCGCCGCAGCTACCGCGGCCACCCCGGCCGGCTGCATCCGCCCCTGCTCGGTGAGCCGTACGACGTGCCCCACGTTGCGCTCCGACCACGGGCTGCGCTGTCTCCGGGGTGTCCAACGCTGCCGGAAGCTGCCTTCGTCGCGGCGACGGACCTGCCCGTCGATCCAGCCCACGCACAGCGCCTCGTCCAGCGCCTGGTCGTAGGTCAGCGAGGTCACCGACCCACCCTTGCGGCTCAGCACCAGCCATACCCCGGACGGCTCGGTGTGGTGCTCGGCGAGCCAGTGGTGCCAGGCGTCGACGTGGGGCAGGAGCAGCTCAGGCAGTTCCTCGGCCACGCCACCAGTATCGGGGGGGTGCCGAGGCCACGCCACCAGTACCGGCGCGGCGCCGAGGCCAGCCACCGGCGTCGGCGGCAGTCGGCGGGGATGGCCCACCAGCGTCGGTGGCGCTGGGTAGGGTCTTACCTGAGCACGACAGGTGAAACGACACGCGAGCAGGGAGTCGACGATGGCCCAGGAGCAGACCACGCGCAGCGGTGGTGGCGGGGACGACGACGCTGCCGGAGCAGACGGAGCCGCCGGTCAGGAGCGCCGGGAGAAGATGGCCGAGGACACCGACGACCTGCTCGACGAGATCGATGACGTGCTCGAGGAGAACGCGGAGGACTTCGTCAAGGCCTACGTGCAGAAGGGCGGCCAGTGAGCCAAGGGCGGACACCAGGCCACCCGGACACGTCGTCGTTCACCCAGTACCTACGGCAGAACGCGCCAGAGATGCTCCCCGGCAACCGTGGGTCAGGCTCCGCGGAGGGACTCACGCCGCACGGAACCACCATCGTGGCGCTCGCCTACAGCGGTGGGGTGCTCATCGCGGGCGATCGGCGCGCCACCATGGGCAACCTGATCGCCATGCGTGACGTCGAGAAGGTGTTCGTCACCGACGCATTCTCCGCGGTCGGCATCGCCGGCACCGCGGGGGTGGCCGTGGAGCTGGTGCGGCTGTTCGCCGTCGAGCTGGAACACTACGAGAAGATCGAGGGCCGGCCGCTCTCGCTGGACGGCAAGGCCAACCGGTTGGCGTCGATGGTGCGCGGCAACCTGGGCGCGGCGATGCAGGGCCTTGCCGTGGTGCCGTTGTTGGCGGGCTACGACGTCGACGCCCCCGACCCGTCGCGCGCCGGGCGCATCATCTCCTACGACATCACCGGCGGCCGTTACGAGGAGCACTTTGGCTACCACAGTGTGGGTTCCGGCTCGCTGTTCGCCCGGTCGGCACTGAAGAAGCGCTACACCGCCGAGGCCGACGAGGACACGGCCGTGCGCGCCGCGGTCGAGGCGCTCTACGATGCGGCCGACGACGACTCGGCCACCGGCGGTCCCGACCTGGTGCGCGGGCTCTACCCCGCCGTCGTCACCGTCACCGGCGAGCTCGGCGCCGTCCGCCTGCCCGAGGAGCGCGCCGCCGAGGTGGCCACCGCCGTGGTGACCGAGCGGCATTCCCGCCCCGGCGGCTGAGCAGCGGTCCGTCCGCCCCCGTCCACGCAACCATCGAGCAGCAGGAGCCACCGCCGTGACCATGCCGTACTACGCCTCAGCCGAGCAGATCATGCGCGACCGCTCCGAGCTGGCGCGCAAGGGCATCGCGCGCGGGCGCAGCGTGGTGGTACTGAGCTACGCCGACGGGGTGCTCTTCGTCGCCGAGAACCCCTCCACCACCCTGCACAAGGTCAGCGAAATCTATGACCGGATCGGCTTCGCCGCCGTCGGCAAGTACAACGAGTTCGAGAACCTGCGCCGGGCCGGGATCCAGCACGCCGACCTGCGCGGATACTCCTACGACCGGCGCGACGTCACCGGTGCGTCGTTGGCCAACGCCTACGCGCAGACCCTGGGCGGCATCTTCACCGAGCAGGCCAAGCCGTACGAGGTGGAGATCTGCGTGGCCGAGGTTGGGCCGGCCGGCGCGCGGGAACCCCTGGCTCAGCTGTACCGCATCACCTACGACGGTTCCATCAATGACGAGTCCGGCTTCGTGGTGATGGGTGGCACCACCGAACCCATCACCGCCGCGCTCAAGGAGGGGTACCAGCCGCGGATGTCGCTGAGCGAAGCCGTCGCCACCTCGGTCCGGGCGCTGCAGCAGGTCAACGGCAGTGGCCAGCCACGCACCCTCGACGTCGCCTCGCTGGAGGTGGCGGTACTCGAGCAGGCCCGCCCGCGCCGTGCGTTCCGTCGACTCCCGGATGCCGTGCTGGCTAAACTCCTGCCCGAGCCTGCCCCCGCCGGCGCACCCGAGGCGCAGCCGCCGGACGCCGACACCGCTCGACCCTGAGCGAGCCACCACCGCTGCGTAGGGTCGGCCCCGTGGAGCGACGCATCATGGGCATCGAGACCGAGTTCGGCGTCACCTGCACCTTCAAGGGCCAACGCCGGCTGAGCCCCGACGAGGTCGCCCGCTATCTCTTCCGTCGGGTGGTGTCCTGGGGTCGTAGTTCGAACGTGTTCCTGCGCAACGGGGCCCGGCTGTACCTCGACGTGGGCTCGCACCCGGAGTACGCGACCGCCGAGTGCGACGACCTGGTGCAGCTGGTCAGCCACGACAAGGCCGGCGAACGGATCCTCGAGGACCTGCTGGTGGACGCCGAGGCGCGCCTGGCCGAGGAAGGCATCGGCGGCGACATCT
>JAABVA010003512.1_pt1 | contig 14868 bp, 17 predicted proteins | sample 5560331 | NCBI WGS metagenome assembly JAABVA01 (sample SAMN12812661, study PRJNA571458) | rock metagenome | isolation source: Antarctica rocks | place: Antarctica: Victoria Land, Mt New Zealand sud | collected 2016-01-07 | reverse complement strand
AGGGCTCGTCCAACCTGCGACCACCCCATGATCTCGTCACTCAGACCCGCAACGACGCCGCCGCGCCGAGCAAAACCCCTGCCCTACAACGAAAGTTGCTTCGACTTCTTCAGGTCGAAGTAGCTAGAGCCTTTGCCGAAGACAAGTCCCGGGCGGCCGCATATGACGCACGACCGGCAACGCAGAACCGGTCAGGCGTCGTCCCCGAGAAGGCTTTGGCTACAAACCCGGTGCCGCCCTGGAACAGCCGGTGAAATCCGCTGGCCGGCCGAAGCCGAAACTCGGCGACCTGTCACGGTGTCGCCAGTGCCTGAACGGTCGCCTGCGCGGCTTTGCGGACGCCGCCCCGCTCGTCGAGCCAACCCCCGACCAGGCCGACGCCAGGCAGCTTGCCGATAGCGCGGAAACACTCTGGCGCCGCGCGGTCGTTCGTCGAACAAGCCCTGCAGGCTGAGCATGGTCCGGGCGAGATGGCGCGCGGTGCTGCTCGCACGGTGCAGGGCCGGGTCGGCGGAGTCGGTAAGTGCCGCTGCCTCGCCGTCGTGGGCAGATCCGTCGAGGGAGGCCTGCATCTCGCGCGGATTGAGGTCGAGTCCTTGGGGCAGCGCACGGTCGAACAGCACCCGCCCGAGTAGCGGAACCCACTCGCGGTGGTCGTGCACCCCGTGCTCGAGGGCGACGGCGCAGACCGCGATGTCTGCGACCGAGGCGCCGAGCGCTGCCTGCAGCGGAAGACGGTCGGCGGCAGCACCGGCCAGCCGAGGTGTAGCGGCCAGCAAGCCGGCCAAGTTCGCAATGTGGGTGACCCACCACTCGGCCCGTTCGTCGGGTGTCCGCTGTGCCCAGTGCTCGCCGCCAGGTGCGTCTGCCAGCAGATGCCCAGCTGCGCCGGCGAGCCGACCGGTCGAAGGGCCTGCTGGCATCCTTCCCCAACCGAGCCAACGCTCGGGGTTGCGCAGCACCACGTCGGTCAGGGCCGCAAAGCGAGAAAGGACGGCAACCAGAAGCTGATCGTTGTCCGAAGCCGCCTGCGAAGCCACCATCTGAGCCTAGCCGTGGGTACGGGGGCGCGATCACGCTCATCTGCAGACCCGGGCGGACCTTTCACCAGTTGCCATGTTCGTGGCACGGCGCCGGAAAGCGCCCGTCTGCTGTTAGTGCTCGTCGCCCAGCACCGCGGCTTCTAGCCGTTGCATCAAGTTGGCCAGGGACTGCTTGAACTCTTCTCGGGAGTCGCCCCGGGCAAGCTCTGGCTGCAGCCTGAGCAGCGTCGGGTATCCCTGCAGCGGATCGGCGGGTTGCTCGACTATGTTCTCGTCGCCTCCGAGGGGGCTGATGTCCACCCCTCGGGCGGCTACTTCCAGCAGCAGGTGGCCGAGCAGGAAGCTGGTGAACGCGCGGTAGGCGTACACCGCGGTGTCGTCCGAGAAGCCCTCAGAGCTCAGCGCGGCCAGGAACGACTCGATCCAACGAAGGCTGCGAAGCGGTGGCCGCACCCATGGGGCGCTCGGCGGCCGGGTGGCGACCAGGGAAAACAGGTGGGGATGGGCGAGCGCCATCCGGCGCAGCCCGTGCGCCAGCCGGCTCAGGTAGTCCTGCCAGCCGCCGGTAGGGACTAGCAGCACCTCGGGGTCGGCGTAGAGCTCGTCGACGACCAGGTCCACGACCCAGTCGATCAGGTGCTCCCGGCCCGGGACGTAGCGGTAGAGCGCCATGGCCTGCACGTCGAGCTCGCGGCCGAGGCGGCGCATGCTCAGGGCGGCCAGGCCTTCGCGTTCGATCAGCGCCGACGCCGCGCCCAGGACCGCCTGCCGGTCCAGCCGCTGACTGGCTGGCCGGCCAGGAGCACTCAATGCCACATTGTGGGAGGCCTTGCTGCTGACTGACACGAATTTGCGCTCCGCTTGGATCCTGCCTGGGCTGCGGGGCAGTAGCGAGCGGCTGAGACTGTCCGGTTCCTGTCCGCTGAGGGGGCTTTGACCCTTACTCGGCCTGACGCGACATCTCCAGCGCGCCTCCGCGCGGCGCTCGTCTGGTCGCGCCGGTGCGGCGCGCGGGGTCAGCAGTGGGCTTGACAGTCGATGCCGAGCGTCTAGCTCAGACCGTCTTTGAGGTTCTCACCAGCCTCTTTGAGGTTGCCCTTCACGGTGTCGGCCTTGCCTTCGGCCTGCAGGTTCTTGTTGCCGGTGCGTTCGCCGACCTTGGCCTTGACCTGCCCCTGGACCTGTTGCAGCTTGTTCTTGGCCTTGTCAACAAAACTCATCGCTGTCTCCTCCTGGTGGACCGGGACCGGGCCGGCGGTGTGCCGGGACGATCGTTCCTGTTCGTGCCAGCGGCGGCTCGACGAGGTGCCTTCGCCCCTGCCGCTGCCCGTGCTGGACCCGCGAGGCTCACCCGAGAGCCCTGTAGGCAGAGCCGTACCCGGCGTAGAACCAGGTACACCGTAAACGTCCGGTGTCGCAGCGGGCACGCGAGCCAGCACAAGGCTCGTTTTCTAGCGAGCGCACCATCGGGGCGGGTCGGGCAAGTTTCCGACCCCGTTCATCCCTAGCAGCCGTTTTACGGTGTAGACCAGGGAAAGGCGCTGGCTGCCGGCCACCGCCTTTCGGGCCGCCAACCTCCGGACCGTGTACTACGAAGGGACCAAGCATGCCCATCACCGACCCCGACAGGCTCGACGGAGCCACGGTCTACGGACCCGGCGGCGACAAGCTCGGCAAGATCGACGCGGTCTATGAGGACAACGAAACCGGCCGGCCGGAGTGGGCCGCGGTCAAGACCGGGATCTTCGGTGGCCACGTCTCCCTGGTCCCGCTGTCCGCTGCAGAGCAGAACGCCGAGGGTCACCTGAGCGTCCCGTTCGACAAGGAGGCGGTCACGTCGGCTCCGCACCACGACCCCGACGCCGCGCTGTCCACGCAGGACGAGAAGGACCTGTTCACCCACTACGGCATCCCCTACGGCGGGCAGACGGTCACCGCGACCGGCGGCCCCGGGCAGGCGAGCGGGCAGAGCGCCCCGCCGCAGACGCAGGCCGGCGTCCAGGGCAGGGACACCTCCGGGCCGGTGACCGATGATGCGATGACCCGCTCGGAGGAGCGGCTGCACGTCGGCACCGAGCAGGTCGAGGCGGGCCGAGCCCGGCTGCGCAAGCGGATCGTGACCGAGACCGTCACCCAGACGGTGCCGGTCTCGGTCGAGCGGGCCACCGTCGTCCGGGAGGCGATCACCGAGGCGAACATGCCTAACGCGATGGATGGCCCCGCCCTGTCCGAGGAGGAGCACGAGGTGGTGCTGCACGCCGAGCAGCCCGTCGTGCACAAAGAGACAGTCCCGGTCGAGCGGGTCCGCCTGGCGACCGAGACGGTCACCGAACAGCAGCAGGTGTCCGAGCAGGTCCGCAAGGAGCAGATCGAGCAGGTCATCGACGCACCCGACGAGCGACCCCGGCGGTAGCTGGCCGCCTAGCCCTGCCGGCTGATAACCAGCAGGGCTAGGCGCGGCGGCGCCGCAGTGCTGATGCCCGGGTGCCAATAGCCGCGGGCGCGCCGACGGGGACGCAGTTCCTGCGGCCAGCCTGGTTTCTGATCCCCGCAGATGATCGGCCTGTCATCGTTGCTGGCGGTGCCACTAGCGCCCTCTCCTGCCGGGCACATCGACCTCGGCCCGGTTCTGCAGCTGCCACGTCATGGACAGCGGCGCCCAACGTGTTCATCACGGGAGCGACGCGCACATGGCGGCCCACAGCCGGCACGGCGGACCCTGTCAGGGCCGAAGCACCGACCTCTGGAGAGTTGATGATGATGAACGACCCCGCCCGCCAGGCTTCCGCTGTCGAGACGGTGCGCGCAGAGGAGCGAGCGCAGATCACCGCCGTCTGGGTGGCTGCCGAGCGGGTGACGTTCGAGCGCCGCATCGTGACCGAAAAGCGGCAGGTGGATGTCACCGTGCGCCGCGAAGAGCTTGTCGTGCACCGCACGGCGCTGCCCGATGGCGCACCCGATCAGCCGCCAGGTCAGGCCGCGTCCCAGCCGCCGCTGGTCATTGTGCTGCACGAGGAGGTGCCGGTCGTGCAGCTGGCGGTGCAGCCCTACGAGCGGGTCACCGCCGTCGTGGAGCAGGTCACCGGGCAGCAGACGGTGAACGCAGAGCTGCGCAAAGAGCATGTACAGATCCAGACCGGCCGGGGCGGGGGGCGCGCGCCGCAGGGGCGATCCTGACAGCGAAGAACTGTGAGGGCCCGGCCGCGACCTGACCCTGGACGTGTCATCCTCCCGGCGGGTCGTGACCTGCAGGAACCGCGGGGCTCCTGGCACCGCGGTGCCCGCGCGCTAAACACGTTGGATCGGCGGCTTCTCGGCGCGGACCGAAGGGCCCACGGGTGGGCGCAGCAGTCGTCACCGGTCTGCGGCAATTGCCACCTCTTGCGTCATGGCGGCCGAGCGGGCACGTGTCAGTGGTGAAGGGGTCACCGCGACCCAGCTCGCCCGCCGGCGAGTTTCACCAAGCCTTTGGGAGTACCTGCCATGTCGCATGCACCCGCACCGCCGTCGAGGAACCGCACCGGCGCTGTCGCTGCCACCCCCGACCGGCGTCGCCGCCCGGCGTGGCTGATTCCGCTGCTGGGGCTGCTGGGGCTGCTGGCCCTGGCGCTGCTCGCGTTGGCGCTGTATGCGTTGTTGCACCACTCGGCCAAGAAGAGCGTGACAGCCCCGGTCGCTGCGGCCAGCCCGACTGGGGCCAGTAGCCCCTCGGGCTTGCCGCCTTCCCCGTCGTCCGGGACGGCATCCGGTGGAGCGGCACCCAGCGCGGGGTCGGGCAGCGCGCCGGCGAGTGCGGGTAGTGGCGCGGCCGGCGGTAGCGGGTCCGGCGCGGCAGCTGGCGGTAGCGGCGCTGGTTCGGCAGCTGGTGGTGCGGCTCTGGTCGGCGGCGGCGGGGTTGCGGCCAAGGCGGCGACCGGCGTCGAAGCAGGCACCGCTGCTGGCACCTCTGCTGCCAAGGGCGCGGGGTCGGCTGCTGCCGGCACCGCGCAGGGGACGGTGTTGTTCGCGAGTGACTCGGCAGCGTTAGACGCCAATGCCCGCCAGGTGCTGGCTGCTGCCGCCGCACGGATCAAGGCGCAGCACCCGTCGAAGGTGACCGTGACCGGCTACACCGACGTCGTCGGCGGTCAACCCACCAACAGCGGCCTGTCGCTGCAGCGGGCCGAGGCAGTCGCCTCGGCGCTGCGCACCGACCTGGGAAGCGCCCCGCCGGTGACCGCCGCCGCCAAGGGCCAGGCCGACCCGGTCGCCTCTAACAGCACCGCCGACGGCCGGCAGCAGAACCGCCGCGCGTCGATCACCACCAGCTAGTCCCGACTGCCTCACCCTGGCCTGTAGCGGACCCGTTAGGACCATCGACCCGCGTAAGGAGCAGCACATGGCGACCCTCGCCATCGACTACAAGACCGGCCTGAACAGCGCCTGGAACAACATCGCCACGTTCATCCCCAAGCTGGTCGTCTTCCTGATCATTCTGGTCGTCGGGTACTTCATCGCCAAAGCGATCTCGAAGATCTTGACCAAGGTGCTGCAGAAGGTCGGGTTCGACAATCTGGTCGAGCGCGGCGGGGTGAAGAAGGCGCTCGCCAAGTCTGAGTATGACGCTGCAGGCATTCTGTCCAAGGTCGTCTTCTACGCGATCATGTTGTTCGTGCTGTCGACGGCGTTCGGGGTGTTCGGCACCAACCCGATCAGCGGCTACCTGCACTCGGTGATCGCCTACCTGCCGCTGGTGTTCGTCGCCATCGTGATCCTGGTGATCGGCTTCGCGATCGCCGCCGCCGCCAAGGCGCTGATTGAGAACAGCCTCGGCGGGTTGTCGTACGGCACTGTGCTGGCGAAGGTCGCCTCCACCGTCATCGTCGCGCTGTTCGCGATCGCCGCGCTGGACCAGCTGCACATCGCGCAGAACGTGGTCAACGCGCTGCTGTACGCCACCCTCGCTGCCATCGTCGGCGTCGTGATCGTGGCTGTCGGTGGCGGCGGGATCTCCACGATGAGCGCTCGCTGGCAGGCGATGGCGGACAAGTACGACCAGGAGAAGGACAACATGCGCCAGCAGGTCCGCTCCGCGCCATGCATCCGCCAGCAGGCCCAGCAGGCCAAAGCCAAGGCGCAGAACGCCATCAGCAGTGACGGCGGCGGCTCCACCGCCGGTGCACGCCGCCAGTAGACGCATTGCCCAATGCCAATCAGTACTCGTCGACAGAACGGAAGCGACAATGTCAGCCAGTCCTACCCAGCTCAGTGCCACCTCCCGGCGGAAGATGTTCTTCCTGCCGCTTCCCCTGCTGCTCGCTCTGGCGCTGCTGTTCACCGGAGCGGCGGCGTGCGGGAGCAAGACCTCCACGACCTCCAGCGGCTCGAACGGCACTAGCTCAAGTTCGAGTACGGGTTCGGGTTCAAGCTCTGGTTCCTCAGGTACGCAGAGCGGTGGCACCGCCAGCGGGGCGACGTCCGCGTCGTGCACCACCGTCGGCAGCAAGAGCGTTCCCAAGACCCGGGTCCTGGGCGACCTGGGGATCTCAGCGGGTGCGTTCCACCGCTACATCTACAAGCCGATTCATAGCGGTTCGTTCACCGGCGCGACCAAGACCAAGAAGGTCGTCACCCTGGTCAAGGGCGCTGTCGCTGCCGGCGCCATCGTCCACTTCATGGGCAACGCGATCGACAACGCCCGCTCGGACGCCACTTTGTGCAAGTACGTGCCGAACATGACCCAGATCAAGACCAAGCTGACCGCGATGGGCAGCCAGCTGCGCGGCGGCAACACCTCCCAGGTCGACTCCACCAACAGCTCGTTCAGCGACCTGCAGCACCAGACCGGGTTCACCCCCAACGACAACGCCACCGTCCCCGGCGTCGGCTAAACACCGCGGTACGAAGTAGCACGGCCAGAGCAGCACCAGTACGCCCGCCGCCGGTGGTCAGGGACTGCCCCCCTTGCCCACCGGCGGTGCGCCGTTGGGCGGTGCCAGCACGCCGAGACCAGGAATCGAAGCGAGCTTGCTCTGGCCGGGGCAAGTAGTGATTCACGGTTGACGCAGCGACTCAGCCTGGATCTGGATGTGGATGCCCTGGCTGTCGAGCTGCCCTGCCCCTTCACGTGCGTCGACAGCGTCCCGGCTGGCGAAGCCCGGGCCGTGCGCGAGCAGTACACCGGTGAAGCTGACCGGGTGGCCCACGAGCACCGGCCGGCTGATCAGAGCCGGATCGGTCACGTGCACGTAGACCCGGTCAGCTGGCGTCGTCCCAATCCAAAAACCCGGGTAGGACACGACGGACTGCACCGGCGCACCTCGCGCCACGACCCGCTGCCCGGTGAGCCTGGCGACGTTGCCGAGCGCGACAGGAGTCCCGTCAGCTGCTCGTAGCCAGCCCACCGCCCCAGGCGTGGCCGTGGCCCTTCGCGTAGGCCCGGGCGTGGCTGTGGCTGGGGAAGGCTGGACGGCGGCCCTGGCTGCGGCCGGCGGAGTCCGGGGCGCCGGCGAGTGCTGTGAGCTGCCCGTGCCAAGGATTGCGAAGGCAGCGAAGGCAGCGATGGCGCCGGCGACGCCCACCGCCGCGCTGGCCTGGGCTGCTGGGTGCTGGCTCACTCGGGCTACGCGCCCACCCGCTGCACCGAGCAGCACCAGCGGTGCAGTGGCGATCCCAGCCAAGAAGCTGCTGCGCTGTGCCAGCGGCGGGATCAGCTCCGCGCAGGCCGGGCAACCAGCCAGGTGGCCGGCGGTGTCCAGGGCGCGTTGCCGCCGCAGGTCGCTGGCCGATACTGCCAGCAGCACCGGCCGGCACAGCATCGTCGGCAGCTGCACCTTTCGCAACGCGATGACGTAGTCCACCCGCAGCCGGGCCCGGGACCGCGCCAGCCGTGCGGCGACCGCCCCCGGCGTCGTCGAGTCCCGCTCGGCGAGGTCGGCGGTGCTGACCCCATCTGAGTGGGCCACCAGCGCTTCACGTTCTGCCGGTTCGAGCCCGCCGAGTGCACTGCTCAGCGCCCGGGAACGTTCTGCGGCGAGCACCTCGTCCTCGGGCTGAGCCGCGTCGGTCAGGTCCAGGAGCCGGTGCTGGTTGCGCCGGTCCCGGGCCGTCGCCCGGAAGGCGTCGACCGCCAGGTTGCGGGCGGTGGTGATCGCGAACGGCAGCCGCGCCGCCGGGTCCAGCCGGACGGCTGCGACCAGCACCCTGGCGAGTGTCTCCTGGGCGACGTCCTCGGCCGCGTTCCACCCGCAGCCGCGGGACACGGCCGCCCGGCGTGCCGCCTGCGTCAGCTCGCTCGCCTCCGCCGGGTCGATCGGGCTGATCATCGGCGCATGGGACAGGGCCGGCTGGCTACGTCAGTGGCGACGCTGGCCGGCGGCGGGTACCGGTGGCGCCACCCCCTGGTCATCATCTTCCGCCCCTTCCCCTGCAGCCGAAGCTGGCTGCGACACCCCCTAAATGTTTCACGGGCTGATCAAGGCTCACTGCCCGGCCCGGCCGGATAACCGCACCCGTCAGCTGCCGCCCAAACCGGCCGCCGTGTGCGCCGCCACGCCGCAGGAGGGGAAGTGAGGCAGCCCAGCGATCGGGCCGCGGCGGGCTGGAACAGGCGCACGCTGACTTTAGAACAAGCGGGCAGAGCGTCCGGGTCAGGCCACGCGGCGTAGGCGAACCGCGAGACCGGGTCTGTGTTGACCGAGGTGCCGCTTCGATCCTGAGCAGTGGAACGCCCACCGTGGACGCGCGCCTCGCGCCGAAAGGTGCCTGCGGAGCTAGGAGATACCGACGGCCTGCTTGGCGATGGCGGCGAGCTGGGTCTGGGCGGCGCTGATGACGCTGCTGCGGGCGGCGTGCGCCTCCTCATAGGTGATGATCGCGCGGACGTCCTCGGGCTGCTTGAGCCGGTCGCCGTCGCGTCGGGCGTTCTTCTCCGCGCGCTGTAGGGAGGCGTTGCGGGCGACGATGAGGGCGTCGCGGACGGTCTCGGTGAGCTGGCTGGCCTCGCCGCCAGCGGCGCTGACCTTCTCGCGGGTCGCCTCGGTGCTGCTCTGGACGTTCTCGATGGTCCGGTTGACGGTCTCGGCGGCGTAGCGGGCCGGCAAGTTGACCGCGCAGGTCGCGCCGCCGGCGACGCGCTGCAGCGGGGTGGCCTGCAGGGCAGCGGGGCCGCCCAGGGCCTGCTCAGCGAGCACGACGGTCAGCCACTCGACGGTGGCGGTGTGGGCGTGAACGAGCCGATCGGCGAGCTTGCGGACGCGGGGGAGCTCGACGGTATCGGCGAGGACCTTGACGTAGCGGGCCCGGTCCAGCAGCTGGTGTTCCAGGGCAAGATCGGACAGCAGCGCCTCCTCTAGCGGTTCGGCCTGCTCCAGGGCGGTCTTGACCAGCCCGGTGACGCGGCCGAGCGCGGGGGTAACCAGTCGGGCACGCCGCCGAGCTCGCGCAGCGCGCTACGCAGTGCAGTGGTGCACTCCCGGGCATTGCTGGCGTTGTGGGTGAGTTCTCGGCGCACGGCGTCGATGCGGGCCTGGGTGATGCGGACCTGCGCGATCTGCGCCTCGGCCTGAGTGAGCTGCACCAGGATGCGCAGCTGGGACAGAATCTTGTTGCTGTTCGGCATAACTTCATCCCACCCAGACGCTAGCAGCAGCAAGCACGCTGCTAGCAGCGGCGGTCGCCTCGCCCGCCGGGCCGGAAGTCCCGCGGCAGCGGAGTTAAACGTCCAGCGCGGCGCGTCGATTGGGGCGGGTAGTCTCCCGCCTTCTAGCGCTCTGCCGGGGAGCAGCACCCGTGAGTGGCCAGCGAGCACCGGCCGGCTGAGCAGCGCCAATTGCCCACGTGCACGTAGACCCGGTGGCGGGCGTCGGCCCAATCCGATAGCGCAGGGAGGACACGACGGACTGCAGCGGCGCGCGCGACGATTGCTGCCCGGTGAGCCTGGCAATGTTGGCCAGCGCCCCAGATGCCCGGTCACCTTCCGGCATTCAGCCAACTCCTTGGTCTAGGGGCGTGGCGTACTTTCGCGCCATGACGAACCCGGCGATCCACCCGCAGCCCAACGACAACGTCGACATCGCCGTGCCCGACGACGAGGAGCAGGCGTCGCCCTCCGGCAAATCCGAGCCCGAGCCGAGCGTCGACCCGGCCAATCTCGACCATCCCGAGGAGCTGATGGGCGAGTAGCTGCCCCGCTGGGTGCCCCGCACGGAATACGAGCAGCCTGAGCGAGCCAGGCTCGCCCGCGCTTACACCCCGCCTGCCGCTCGAACTGGGTGCCGTACAGCGCGGCGTACAAGCCGTGTTCGGCGGCCGGCGCGTCACGTTGCCCACGCATTGACGGCGCCGTCCTCGATGGCCAGAACCAGATCGGCCTCGCTGGACGGGCGACAGCCGGTGCGATCACCAGGTCCCGGCCGGCGCGGCTCAGCCCGCTACCCCGCGACCTCCAACGGCCTCAAGACCGTCGCCGGTGACTGCGGCCACCGACAGTTCGTCGGGGACAACCAGGGCCTGCAATCCCAGCTGCTCAAGGCCGGCTGTCATCGTGCTCGACCGGCGACGGCGCACCTGGGCAGCGAGTCGGGCAGCTCGCTGCCCAGCGCACCGATCTGCCCAGCGCGGGCTGGCAGACCAGGGCGGTCTGCCACAACAGGCTGAGTCATCGCGGCGACCACCAAGACCGCGGCCGTCATCTCCTGCCCTTTGCCTGCAGCCGAAGCCGGCACTGCGACGGCTACCCGTGTTCACGGGCTGATCAAGCTGGGCGAGGGCTGGCCGCGGTCATGGTGACTTAGCAGAGGCGTAGCCGGCGCCGTGGTGAGCGGGCTGCTAGGCAAGGAGGCGTTCTGGAAGGGCAGAGCGGTCGCGCGGCGTCCGGCGCGGATCCCGGGTCTCGCCGAGCCCACGAGTGGGCCAGGCGGGCCGACTGCGGCTGCCGCAGGGCTGCAGGGGGTGTGTGCGTCATGGGCGGGCCGCGGACGCGTGTCTGTAGCGGACGGGTGCACCAGCACCCGGAAGCGCTGCCGCGGCCGTCGTGGTCGTGCTTCGTCGTCGGCTGGCCAGCCGGCCGGCCGGCAGCAGTCCTACCTGTTCAAGGAGAGCCATGCCGCATCCCCGCACGATGAACCCCGACCACCTCGAGGGCCTGCAGGTCCTGGACAACGCCGGCGCCAAGGTCGGCAAGGTCTCGACCGTGTTCCTCGACGTCGAGAACGGCAAACCCGAGTGGGCGGCGGTCAAGACCGGCATGTTCGGCAGCCACGAGACCCTGGTGCCGCTGGTCAACGCCTCCGCCGCCGAGGGTGAGCTGACCGTCCCCTACGCCAAGGACATGATCAAAAGCGCGCCGCACCACGACCCGGCCGCGGAGCTGTCCAACCAGCAGGAGGCGGACCTGTTCTCCCACTACGGCGTGCCGTACTCGGGACAGACCGTCACCGCCGACACCGGCGCGGGCGCCCCGGCCCCGGCACCAGCGCAGGGCACCGGTCGGGACACCTCCCGCTCGGCCAGTGATGATGCGATGACCCGCTCGGAGGAGCGGCTCTCGGTCGCTACCCAGCAGGTCGAGGCGGGCCGGGCCCGGCTGCGTAAGCACATCGTGACCGAGACGGTCACCCAGACCGTGCCGGTCGCCCATGAGGAGCCGGTGATCCAGCGTGAGCCGATCACCGACGCCAACCGGGCGCAGGCGATGGCCGGGGAGCCGATCCGCGAGAACGAGTACGAGGTAACGCTGCACGCCGAGCAGCCGGTGGTGCACAAAGAGACGGTGCCGGTCGAGCGGGTCCGGCTCGCGACCGAAACCGTCACCGAACAGCAGCAGGTGTCCGAGCAGGTCCGCAAGGAGCAGATCGAGCAGGTCATCGAGGAGCCCAAGGGCCGTCCCCAGCGCTAGCCCGCTACGCCGGCGGCGCTGAAGCCGCGTCGCCGGCGGCGGTGCTGGACCGCCGCCGGCGACGTGCCCCCGGGTAGCCACGACCGGCGGTGTACACAGGTGGTTTCCGGCCAGACGTCATCGGGTCGGCGCCAACGGGCAGTAGCGCATGCCGTGAGCGTTGCTGCGCCGGAGCTTCTCACGGGAGACACGAGACAGGCGGCACGTGTATGCCCAGTTCGCTCTACGCCGGTTTCGCTGGCCGCAGTCACCGTCACAGTCACGGCCACGGGTGACCTACCGGCCGAACCATGTCCCCGCGCTGCAGCTGCAGCTGTTGGAGGAGTTCACCCGCTCTGGGGTGCCGGTTTCCCTGGTGGTGTGTGAGGGGTCGCTGGCCGGCGAGGACGGGACGCGGCTGCGCGACCAGCTGCTGGTGGTGCTGCGCCACGGCCCGCGTCACCTGCTGCTCGACCTTGCCGAGGTCACCGGCTTCGACGACGTCGCTGCCGCGATTCTGATCGACGCCCGCCGCCGGGCCCCGGCGGCTGGCTGCAGCTTCGGCCTGGTAGCCCCGGCCGAGGATGTCGTGACACGGCTGCGGCTGACCGGTCTGGACCGGTTCCTGGTCTGGCACGCCACGCTGGAACAAGCGTTAAGCGCCCTGGAACCCCCGATCGACGAGCCGCAGGCGAGGTGAGTACCCGTGCTGACCGGAACGATTTGTCGCAACCGCACCGACCGGTGAGATCCCCGTGGGTGGTGCTACGTCATGCTGACTGCCTGAGGGCGTGTCTAGCAAAGGCAGCTACACCAAGCGAAGCCGCGCCCGCGGCTTTGCCGGCAGCCCGGAGGTCATCCGGGTCTGACACTGCCAGGAGCGTTCCATGATCCTTCTCGGGCTTCTACTGCTCGTCGCCGCCGTCGTCATCGCCGTCGTCGGTGTGCTGAGCAACATCGGCAGCAGCCATCTGCTGACCCGCAGCTTTGAGATCCTCGGCTACCACATCACCGGGTCCACGGGCCGGCTGCTGCTGATCGGCGTCATCCTCGGCGCCGCCGGCATGCTCGGGCTGAACCTGCTGCTCGCCGGCATGGGCCGGGGGATCAAGCGCCGGGTGTCCACCCGCCGTCAGCTCAAGGCCGACCACAAAGAGCAGCAGCGTCTCGCAGCCGAGCGTGACCAGCTCAGCCGCCAGCTCGAGGACGAGCGCAGGGAAAAGCTCGCCGCCGGGGCCAGCCTGCAGGACGGCCGCACTCCCGGCGCGGACGCCGGCGGGGTAGGGGCACGCGAGGTCCGCACCACCCGGCGAGTGTCGGAATAGAGCTCGCTGCCCGGTCCGCTGCCGCCGACGCCCACACAGGAGGAAAAGCATGGCTCGTCTGACCCGCAAGGCACGTCGCAAGCAAGCGCTGAAAACCCAAGCTCACGTCCAAGAGCAGGACCAGTTCGCCCAGCTGGTCGCCGAGGCGGCACCGGTCGACGTCCAGCAGGCAGGACCCGAAGGGGCAGATGCGCCCTCGCCAGCAGCCGAGGCTCTGGTCAACGCTGCCCTCGACATCGTCGTCTCCACCGCCACTGACGCAGTTCTTTCCGACGCCACCACCATTGTCGTCGCCGACGCCACCGACACCGTCGTTGCCCAGGCAACCGACTCGGTCATCGACAGTGTCCTGGACGCGGCGATGCAGGCAGTCGCCGCCGCAGCAAGCGACGTGGTGGCCGAGACCCTGGCGGCAGCGCAGGAGGCCGCCGCCGTTGACGTCGCGGCCGACACCCGGGCCGAATCGCCTTCAGCGGACGTGGCCGTAGTGGCTGCCGGTCAGGCCGGCCGGCTCGCGGCCCGCACGTCAGCAGCACGGCTAGCTGCCCGCCAAAGGGCCACCAAAGCCGCCCAAGCCGCCCGCGACACCGCCGCGCGGCAAACCAGAGCACAAGGCCACGCAGCCGCCGAACGCAGCCGGCAGACCGCCCACCGAGCCAGCGAGGCCGCCAAGGCCCGCAGCAAGCAAGCAGCCAACGCAGCGCGGGCCCGCAGGAAGCAGGCAGCCAGCGCAGCGCAGGCCCGCAGGAAGCAGGCAGCCCGAGCTGTCTGGCAGCAGGGCGCCCACGCACGCGACGCCGCGCGCAGCTCAACCAGCCAGCTGCTGTGGGCGGCCATCGACAATCCCGTATTGCAGAAGCTGAGCCGCCGGGCCCAGCGAGCAGCCCAGTACAAAAAGGCCCAGGCGCGCCGGGCCCGCATCCGCCGGTTGTCGGTCGCAGGCGTCCTGGCCGCAGCGATTGGGACCGCCATCGGGGTCTACCTGAACCGCCTCCCAGCACCCCGCGCGACACCTCCCGACCTGCTCGAAACGCCGAGCACCGCCCCCGAGGTCCCCAGCTCGCCGCCGGGCCTGCTCATCCCCGGCCCCAGCACCGACCCGGCAGCTGGAGCGAGCACAACACCGACCGGCGCCAGCACCTGGCCGGACCCAGCCGCAGAGCCCGACGGCCAACAACACTGACCGCAGCAAGCACGCGGTACGGATGCGCCGCCGGCGGCGCCAGCAGCTCGTTCTTTTCTGTCCCCCAGCCGGTAGTGGCCGAGTGATCCCCAAGGAGTTTGCGATGACCAGTTCGATCAGCACCGGTGACGTGGCCGTAGCACCGGTCCGGTCGGGTTCCGGGCCGGGCAGTTCGGGGCCGAGCAGTTCGGCGTCGGGGTGGGACAGTGAGCTCGATGGCCGCGCCGTCGACCTGGTCCGCGCCTTGGCGATGGACGCGGTGCAAGCAGCCGGCTCGGGACATCCCGGTACCGCGATGAGCCTCGCGCCCGCGGCCTATCTGCTGTTCCAGGAGTTGATCTGTCACGACCCGGTCGACGTCGACTGGCCCGGCCGGGACCGTTTCGTGCTGTCCTGCGGGCACAGCTCGCTGACTCTCTACATCCAGCTGTTCCTGTCCGGCTACGGCCTGGGTCTGGAGGA
>JAABVA010003511.1_pt1 | contig 14868 bp, 13 predicted proteins | sample 5560331 | NCBI WGS metagenome assembly JAABVA01 (sample SAMN12812661, study PRJNA571458) | rock metagenome | isolation source: Antarctica rocks | place: Antarctica: Victoria Land, Mt New Zealand sud | collected 2016-01-07 | reverse complement strand
ACCGCCTGTCTGGTGCCTACCACTTGCCTTCTCTGGCCGCCCTCATCACACAGCGGGCGACCGCAGCCCACCCCGGCTCCGCCGTGGCCCTCGCCGCCGCGTAGCCCCCGGCTTTTTAGTAAGATACCTCTCAACACCGCTATCCGTCACCCATGGCGCCCAAAACTGGTACTGTACCTCAGCTATCACTTAGGGATCAATAACGCGAAACGCCGAAGGGCTAGAGGATGTACTTGCTCAGGTCGTCGTTGGCGACGATGCTGGCCACGCGCCCGCGCACGTAGTCGCGGTCGATCACGACTGTTTCGCCTTTGTGCGCGCTGGCCTCGAAGCTCAGATCCTCCAGCACCCGCTCCATGATGGTGTGCAGGCGCCGCGCCCCGATGTTCTCGGCGCGCTCGTTGAGGTCGGTCGCCACGGACGCCATCTCGTCGAGCCCGTCGTCGGCGAAGCGCAGCGTCACGTCCTCGACCTGCAACAACAACTCATACTGCTTGGTCAGGGCGTTGTCCGGCTGCGCCAGGATGCGCTTGAAGTCCGCCCGCGTGAGCGGCTCGAGCTCGACGCGCAAGGGGAAGCGGCCCTGCAACTCGGGGATGAGGTCGCTCGGCTTGACGCGGTGGAACGCGCCCGCGCCGATGAAGAGCACGTGGTCGGTCTTGACCGGGCCGTAGCGCGTGTTGACGGTCGAGCCTTCGACGATCGGCAGCAGGTCGCGCTGCACACCCTCGCCCGACACGTCGGGGCCCGTGTCGTTGCCGCGCCCCGCGATCTTGTCGATCTCGTCGAGGAACACGATGCCGCCCTGTTCGACCTTGTCGATGGCCGTGTCGACCACGTTGTCCCAGTCGACGAGCTTGGTAGCCTCCTCCTGTACCAGGATGCGCCGCGCCTCGCGCACCGAGACCTGGCGCGAGCGCTTGCGCGACGCCTGCAGGTTCATCAGGAAGTCCTGCAGGGTGTCGTTGATGTCGTCCGAGCTCATGCCGCTGACGAACTCCATGGCCGAGGACATGTTCTCGTCGCTCTCGATCTCGATCTCGACCACCTGCTCCTCGAGCTTCTGGTCGGCCAGCATCTTGGCCACCGCCCGGCGACGCCGCCGCTGCTGCGCTTGCTCGCCGCGCTGCTTGCGCGGGGCCGCCGCCCCTTCCTCGCCGCCAGGTGTCCCCTCCTCGCCTTTCTCGTCAAGCGTCTTCACGAGCACGGAGACGAGGCGGTCGTTGGCGGCCGCCTCGGCCTTCTCGCGCACCTCGTCCATGCGCCGGTCGTGCACCATGCTCACGGAGTTCTCCACGAGGTCGCGCACGATCGACTCGACGTCGCGGCCGACGTAGCCGACCTCGGTGAACTTGGTCGCCTCGACCTTGATGAACGGCGCGTCGGCCAGCTTGGCGAGGCGGCGCGCCACCTCGGTCTTGCCCACCCCCGTCGGGCCAATCATGAGGATGTTCTTGGGCGTGATCTCGCCGCGCAGGTCCTCCGGCACGTGCTGCCGGCGGTAGCGGTTACGCAGCGCGACGGCCACGGCGCGCTTGGCCTTTGTCTGACCCACGATGTAGCGGTCCAGCTCCCGCACGGTCTGCTCGGGGGTCAGGGCTTCAAGATTCACATCGCTCATTTGGATTATCCTCAAATCGTTTCCAACACCACATCAGTGTTGGTGTAGATGCACATGTCGCTCGCGATGCGCATCGCGGCGAGCGCGATCTCGCGTGCCTCCATCTCGGTGTGCCGCAGCAGCGCCGTGGCCGCCGCGCGGGCGTACACGCCGCCCGAGCCGATCGCGGCAACGTTCTCGTCGGGCTCGATGACGTCCCCGTTGCCGTGGATGACGAGTATCTCGTCGCCGCTGACCACGAGCAACTCCGCCTCCAACTGGCGCAGGAAGCGGTCGCCCCGCCATTCCTTCGCTAGTTCCACGGCGGCGCGACGCACGCGTCCGCCCGACTGCTCGAGGCGCGCCTCGAAGCGGTCCACCAGCGTCAGCCCGTCGGCGACGCTGCCGGCGAAGCCGGCGATGATCGTATCGTTGTGCAGGCGGCGGATCTTGCGCGCGCCGTGCTTCATGACCACGTCGCCCATCGTCACCTGCCCGTCGCCCACCATCGCGGACCGGCCGTCGCGCCGCAGGGCCAGGATGGTCGTCGCTTTTATGCCCGACACCGACGCCTCCTCCCGATGATTCTTTGACCGCTCGTCCATCCCTATATTACGACGCGCCGGCCCCGACCGGCTCCCGCGTGTCCACCACCGGCATAAACTCCGGCTCCGGCTCCGACCCCGGTAGGTCTGCCACGGGGGCCGCGCTCGCCGGGGGCGTGAGCGCGGCGGGCTCGGTGCCCTCGCCCGCCGCCTCGCCGATGCGCCCGCAGGCGGAGCACTTGGTCTTGCCGGCCTGCCGCCCGCCGAGAGCGACCTGCAGGCCGCCGCACTCGGGGCAAGGCTCCGGCAAGGGTCGATCCCACGACGCGAACGTGCACGCCGGGTAGGCGCTGCAGCCGTAGAAGGTGCGCCCGCGCTTGGTGCGGCGCTCGATCACGTCGCCGCCACAGCCGTTGGGGCACGGCAGCCCGATGCGCGTGAGCAACTGCTCGGCGTGCTTGCACTCGGGATAGTTGGAGCAGGACAGGAAGCGCCCGTAGCGCCCCATCTTGATCACTATAGGGTGGCCACAGTCCGGGCAAACCTGGTCGGTCTCCTCCACGGGCTTCTCGACGCGGTCGATGCGCTCCTCGGCCGCGCTGAGTGTGCCCTTGAACTCGTCGTAGAACGAGCCCAGGAGGCCGACCCACTCCCGCGAGCCGTCCTCGACCCTGTCCAGGCCGCGCTCCATTTCCGCCGTGAACGACACGTCGACGATGTCGGGGAAGTAAGTCTTCATCAGGTTGTTGACCGTCTCGCCGAGCCAGAGCGGGACGAAACGGCGCTGCTCGAGCGCCACGTACTTGCGCTTCTGGATCGTCACCAGGGTCGGCACGTAGGTGCTGGGCCGGCCGATGCCCTTCTCCTCCATCTCCTTGATCAGGCTGGCCTCGGTGTATCGCTGCGGCCCCTGCGTCCAGTGCTGCCCCACCTCGACCCCTTGAAGAGCCAGGGCGTCGCCCTCGGCCACCTCGGGCATCCTGGCGTCCTTGTCACCCTCGCGCGCCCACACCGCGTAGAAGCCGTCGAAGGCCACGGTCGAGCCGCCGGCGCGCAGCGCGAGCTCGCCTGCCCTGGCCTCCACCGTCACCGTCACCGTCTCCAGCATCGCCGCGGCCATCTGGCTGGCCACGAAGCGCTGCCAGACCAGGCTGTAGAGCTTGAACTGGTCGGCGCCGAGATACTCTTTGATGTCCTCCGGCGCGATAGTCACGTCGGTCGGGCGCACGGCCTCGTGCGCGTCCTGCACGGCCGCGCCGGCCTTCTTCGTCGCCTTCGGGCCGGACGAGATGTACTTCTTACCGTGGCGCGCCGCGATCAGGGCGTGAGCGGCCACGACGGCCTCCTCGGCGATGCGCGTCGAGTCTGTGCGCATGTAGGTGATGAGACCCTGTGTCCCGCGCTCCCCCAGGTCGACGCCCTCGTAGAGCTCTTGCGCCACGCCCATCGTCTTCTTGGGCGAGTAGCGCAGCCGCGTCGAGGCGTCCTGCTGCAGCGTGCTCGTGGTGTAGGGGAGCGGGGCCTGCCGCCGCTGCGTGCGCTTCGCCACCTCCGTCACCACCGGCGACGCCGTCTCCAACTCTGTCTTCAACTTGTTGGCCTCGTCGCCCGATGCGATGGACAGCGCCTCGCGCTCGCCGTCGCGCAGCCGCGCCACGAGCTCGGCCTCGAAGGCCTTGCCACGCCCCTTACTCAGGCGCGCCGTCACCGTCCAGTACTCTCGGGACACAAAGGCGCGGACCTCTTCCTCGCGGTCGCAGACCAGGCGCAAGGCTACGCTCTGCACGCGCCCGGCGCTGGTGTTCCCCACCACCTTGCGCCACAGGATCGGGCTGATCTTGTAGCCGACGAGCCGGTCGAGGATGCGCCGCGCCTGCTGCGCGTTGACGAGGTCGGTGTTGATCTCGCGCGGCTCGGCGATGCCCTGCTGCACGGCGCTCTTGGTGATCTCGTTGAAGACGGCGCGCTTGGCCGTGGGCGCGTCGAGCGCGTTGGCCAGGTGCCAGGCGATGGCCTCGCCCTCGCGGTCGGGGTCGGGCGCGAGGAAGACCTCCTCGGCGTCGCGGCTCGCGGCGCGCAACTCGGCCAGCACGCCCTCTTTGCCCTTGATGATCTCGTAGCGCGGGGCGAAGCGCTTGCGCACGTTGATGCCCAGCCCCTTGGCGGGCAGGTCGATCACGTGCCCGACCGACGCGCGCACGTCATAGTCGGACCCCAGGAATTTCTTGATCGTTTTCGCCTTTGACGGCGATTCCACGATCACCAGTTTCTTTGCCATTGTTTCGATAGCTCCCGTCGGGCCGCGATGCTTAGCGCAGTCCTCAGTGTACCAAATATATTATGTCTACTTGATGGTGGCGCCGGCTAGGGCCGGGGACGGCTCGCGGTTGGGGACTGCCCGCTTATTCGCCGCGATCGTCTCTTCCAATATAGCCGTAAGCGTACCACGCCACTCTGTTCCCAGCTTGCCCCGCGGGACGCGCAGCACACCGCGCACGATCCTGGCCTCGCCACCGAAGCGATTGTAGAGCGCGACGCGGTCGAACACCGTGTCCTCGTCGCCCCGCACCGTCAGTGTCGCGTCGTCGAGTGAGAGGCCGATGAGGCCGGCCCGCGCGGCCAGGGCCTTGATCCGAGCGAAGTACAGCAGGTTGTCGACCGGCTCGGGCGTCGGGCCGAAGCGGTCGCGCACCTCGTCGTCGAGCTCCGCCAGGGCGTCCGGGTCCTCCATGCCGGCGATGCGCCGGTATAGATCGAGACGCGGGCTCTCGGCCTCCACGTAGTCCGCGGGGATGTACATCGCCAGCGGCAGGCTGAGCGCGACGGGCGCGCGCTCCTGCTCCGGCCCCTCGCCCTTGCGCTCCCCGATCGCCTGCGCCAGCAGCTTGCTGTACAGGTCGAAGCCGACCGAGGCCATCGTCCCGCTCTGCTCGGGTCCGAGCAGGTTGCCCGCCCCGCGGATCTCCAGGTCCTTCATGGCGATCTTGAAGCCCGCGCCGAGCTCGGTCGACTCGAAGATCGCGCGCAGTCGCTGCTCGGCGGTGCGCGTCAGGCGCGCGTCGCGCCGGTACAGGAGGTAGGCGTAGGCGCGCACCGAGCCGCGCCCGATACGCCCGCGCAGCTGGTAGAGCTGCGCCAACCCGAAGTTGGGCGCGTCGTTGACGATCATGGTGTTCACGTTGGGGATGTCCAGGCCGTTCTCGATGATCGAGGAGCAGACAAGGATCTCATAGTCCTTGCGCGCGAAGTCCTCCATCACCTTTTCCAGCTCGTCCTCGGGCATCTGCCCGTGCCCGATGGCGATGCGCGCCTCCGGCACGAGCCGGCGCAGCCGCTCGGCCATGGCCTGGATCGTCTGCACCTTGTTGTGCACGACGTAGACCTGGCCGCCGCGGTCGAGCTCGCGCAGGATGGCCTCGCGCATGTGGTACTCGTCGAACGGCTGCAGGTAGGTGCGGATAGGCAGACGCCCCTCGGGCGGCGTCTCGATCACGCTCATGTCGCGTACCCCCACCAGCGCCATGTGCAGCGACCGTGGGATCGGCGTCGCCGTGAGCGTCAGCACGTCGACCTGTCGCCTCAACTGCTTGAGGTACTCTTTGTGCCTGACGCCGAAGCGCTGCTCCTCGTCGATGATCACCAGGCCCAGGTTCTTGAACCGCACGTCCTTCTGCAAGAGGCGGTGCGTGCCCACCACGATGTCGATCTCGCCGCCGGCCACCCTGGTCACGGTCTCCTTGAGCTGCGCGCGCGACTGGAAGCGGCTGAGCACGGCCAGGCGCACCGGGAAGGCCTCCATGCGGCGGCTGAAGTTTTCGTAGTGCTGCTGCGCCAGGATCGTGGTCGGCACGAGGATGGCGACCTGTACGCCGTCGAGCACGGCCTTGAAGGCGGCGCGCAGGGCCACCTCGGTTTTACCGTAGCCGACGTCGCCGCAGACGAGGCGGTCCATCGGCTTGGCCGACTCCATGTCGCGCTTGACGTCCAGGATGGCGCGGCGCTGGTCGCGCGTTTCCTCGTAGGGGAAGGCCGCCTCCATCTCCCGCTGCCACGTGCCGTCCGCCGCGTAGACGTGGCCCCGGGCCTTCTCGCGGAACGAGTACAGGTCGAGCAACTCGCGCGCTATCCTGGCCACGGACTCCTTGACCCTGGCCTTGGCGCGCGTCCACTCGGCCGTGCCCAGGCGGCTCAGGGCAGGCGCGCCTTCGCCCATGCCGACGTAGCGCGTCACACGGTCGAGCTGGTCGGTCGGCACGAACAGCTTGTCGGTCCCGGCGAACTGCAGCTCCAGGTACTCGCGCTCCACGCCGCCGGCGACGCGCTTGACCACCCCGTCGAAGCGGCCGATGCCGTGCTCGATGTGCACCACGTAGTCGCCCGGCTTGTAGTCGAGGCCGACGTTGACGGTCGCCTCGCGCTTGAAGCGGGCCGCCGGCGCGGGCTTGCTCCAGCCGAAGACCTCGGCGTCGCCGAACACGTGGAGGCCGAGCGCGGGGGCCTGCCAGCCCTCCAGGAGCGAGCCCTGCGCCAGCGACAAGGTCCCCCGCGTGGGCTCCGCGGCGATAGACGCGGCGACGGCGATCGACTCGCCGCGCTCGTCATAGAGCTCGGCCAGGCGCGCGCTCTGCAGCGAGGCGACCACCACCCGCCCCGGCGCGCCACCGCGCCCCGCCTCCCGGCGCAGCTCCAGCGTGTCGTCGAGAAAGTTGCGCAGGCGGCCGGCGTAGGTCAGCGCGGGCGCGAAGACGCGCCCCTCGCCCCAATCGTGCAGAGGCAGGTCCGCCCCCTGGCCCGCGAGCACCCCGGGCAGCCCACGCGTCCACAGCTCGACGCGCAGCGACGCGGAGAGTTGCGCGCGTATGGCGTCCGGGGCCAGCAGAGCGTCGCGCAGCCCGCGCGGCAACTCTCCGCGTCCCTCCAGCTCGGCGCGGATCTCGCGCGCCTGGCCGAACAGGTCGTCCATCGCCTCGGCGCAGGCGTCCGGCTCGTCGACGAGGATCAGCGCGCGCGACGGCAGATAGTCGATCAGCGAGGCGGGGTCGGGGTCCAGGTAGGGCGCGAACACCTCCGCGCCAGCGGGCAGGAGGCCATTCTCGAGCGCCACGAGGTCGTCTTCCCATTGCTCGCGGGTGTGCGGGAGCATGGCGCCGTCGTCGAGGGCACGCAACGCCTTTACGGCGTCCTCGCTCGCGCCGGGACCGTGCCCGCGCACGGCCGTCACGGTGAGCGACTCGACGCGCGCGGTCGAGCGCTGCGACTCGGGGTCGAAGCGTCGCAGGGAGTCGATCTCGTCGCCGAACAGCTCGATGCGCACGGGCTCGGCCGCGTCGCCCGGGAACACGTCGACGATGCCGCCGCGCCGCGCGTACTCGCCCTGCGCCGCCACGGTGGCGACGGCCCTGTAGCCGCTGCGCTCCCAGCGGGCCAACTCGGCCGCGATGGCAAAGCGTTGACCGACTTTGTAGGAGGCGCTGAGGCCCTGGAAGCGCGCGGGGTCCATCAAGGGCTGCAGCAGCGCGCGCGCCGGGGCGACCACCACCGGCAGCGCCGGCGCTGGCGCCCCCGCCCCCGTCCCCGCCTCAGGGGCGCGACCGAGCGCCCGCAGCGCGGCCAGACGCTGCTGCATCAGGCCGTGCTCCGGCTCGGCCCGATCGTAGGGCAGGGCGTCGAGCGCCGGGAAGAGGCGCGCCTGATGCCGTGCGCCGAGCCACGCGGGCAACTCGTCCGCGAGCTGCAGCGCGCGATCGGGGTAGGCGGTCACGAGCAGCACCGGCACGTCGAGGGCGTGGCCGAGCGCGGCGGTCACGGCCACGTGCGCGGCGGGCGGCAGGCCGTACACGCGCGCGGACCCCTTGCGCCGCAGCCCGTCCGCCAGCTCCTTGAGGTGCGGCTCGGCCGTCAGCAGCGACGTGACGCCGCAGAGATCGCAATCTTTAGGCATTGACCTTCTGGGTAGACTTTCCGCCGTTGGGCGATGGATTGATCATATTCATGGCGGGAACGACGCCCTCGCGCAGCGCGAGCTCGACGGCGTCGGCGGCGTGGCCGAGCAGGATGGGCAACTCCTCGCGCTCGGCAGGCATGAAGGGCGAGAGCACGTGGTCGATCGCGTCGCGCTCGTCCGGCCGGCCCACACCGATTTTGAGTCGCGCAACCTCCTGCGATTGCAGGTGCGCGAAAAGAGACTTGAGGCCGTTGTGCCCGCCGGCGCTGCCGCGCTCGCGCAGCCGCAGCTTGCCGAAGGGCAGATCCATGTCGTCGGAGACTACGATCACGTCCTCGAGCGCCAGTTTGTGCCAGCGCCACAGCCGCCCCACCGCCTCGCCTGATAGGTTCATGAACGTCTGGGGCTTGACCAGCAACGCGTCGGCGTCGCCGACGCGCGCCTTGGCCGTCAGCGCGCCCATCTGCTCCTTGAACGCGGGCGCGCCGTGGCGCGCGGCCAACTCGTCGACCGCCATGAAGCCCACGTTGTGCCGCGTGCCCACGTACTGCCGCCCGGGATTACCGAGGCCCACCACCATCTTCATCGCGTCGTCCCCGTCCCCGTCCCCGTCCCCTTGCCCAACCGCGGGGCTAGCTGTGCATAGAGTGTGCCCCACTCGTCGAGGTTCAGCGTCTCGGCGCGCCGCGTCCGCTCGATCCCGCAAGAAGCCAGCGCGGCATCCACATCGGCCGCGGGGATGTGCGGCAGCCCGCGCACGAGCGCGTTGTGCAACTGCTTGCGTTTCTCGCCAAAGCCCGCCTTGACCAGCGCGAAGAAGCGCGCCGGGTCGTCGACCGCGAGGCGCGGCGTCGCGTGCGGCGTGAGCCGCACGATGGCCGATTCGACCTCGGGGGGCGGCATGAACGCCGCGGCCGGCACGACCCGCACGACCTCGACCCGGGCGTAGAACTGCGTGGTCACGCCCAGGATACTCAGGCGGTCCCCCGGCGCCGCGCCGGTCGCGGCCAGGCGCTCGGCGACCTCACGCTGGATCATCAGGACGATCGACGTGGGCTTGTGGGACGTCTCCAGGAACAGGCGCAGAATCGGGGCCGTGATGTAGTAGGGGATGTTGGCCACCACTTTGTAGGGTCGGTCGGGCGGCGCTATGGTCGCAAGGTCCAGGTGCAGGATGTTGCCTCGCACGACCCGCACGTTGCGCCGCGCCACGGCGCGCGCCTCCACGACCCGCGCCATGTTCTCGTCGAGCTCGACGGCGACCACGTCGGCGCCGCGCGCCGCGAGCTCGCCGGTGAGCGTCCCGATGCCCGGGCCGATCTCCAGCACCGTCTCACCCGGCCGCACGCGCGCCGCGTCGGCGACGGCGTCGAGCGCGGCGCGGTCGATCAGGAAGTTTTGGGCGAGCTCCTTGCGCGGGCGCAGGCCGTGGGCGCGCATGATCTCGCGCGTCTCCACGGCGAGCGACGGCCGTGCAAGAGGCTTGGGGGGGCGGGTGTTGAGAGGAGAGAATCTGACCACGTGTACTTACTAGTGTACCATGTTACGCCTGGTCCGCGACCGTTCCTCCGATAGCCCGATAGCCCGATAGCCCGATAGCAAGCGTCCTAACAGATGCCGCACGGCGCGCCCCCGGTGGCTCAGGCGATGCTTCTCGTCAGGCGGTAGCTCGGCCATGGTCAGGCCGAGGCGCGGCAACAGGAAAATCGGGTCGTAGCCGAAGCCCTCGTCGCCGCTTGGCCTCTCGGCGATGCGCCCGAAGACGCGCCCGTGCGCGGCGATGCTCGCGCCATCCGCGCCGTCCGCGCCGTCCGCGCCGTCCGGGTAGGCCAGGTAGAGGGCGCACTCGAAGTGCGCGCCGCGCCGCCCCTCGGGCACGCCCGCCAGCTTCTCCAGCAGCAGCGACATGCGCTCCCGGGCGCTCAAGCCGGGGCCGCCGAAGCGCGCGGTGTAGAGGCCCGGCGCGCCGTCCAGGGCGTCGACGGCCAGGCCGGAGTCGTCGCCGAGCGCCGGAGTGTTATACTGGGAGGCGTAGGCGCGCGCCTTGAGCCGCGCGTTCGCGAGGTAGGTACGCCCCGTCTCGTCGACCGCGATGTCCCCCCGCTCTGACGGGCTCACCAGCCGTATGCCGCGCACGCCCGCGCCCGCGCCCGCCCCGTACAGGGCAAAGATCTCCTCGAACTCTCGCCGCTTACCAGGATTACCCGACGCCACTATTATGTCCATCACCACAACCCCATCACATTCCCCGGCCACTACCGGGGGCGCGCCTTCCCTGGTCATGCCGCAGTACCAGGGGCGTCCGCTCAGCATCTACATCCACGTCCCATTTTGCCAGAAGCGCTGCATCTACTGCGACTTCGCCACCTTCACGGGGCAGGACGAGCAGATGCCGGCCTACGTCGCCGCGGTCGAGACCGAGATGCGCCGCCGCGCCGGCCCCCTCGGACGGCCGCCCGCGCAGACTGTCTTCCTCGGCGGCGGCACACCCAGCCTGCTGCCGCCCGAGGGGCTGGCTCGCGTGCTCGACGCCGTCCGCGCGCACTTCAGGCTCGACCCGGCCGCCGAGATCACCATGGAGTGCAACCCGGGGACGCTCGACGCGGCGCGACTAAACGCCATCCGGGCCGCCGGCGTCAACCGCCTCTCCTTCGGCGTGCAGAGCCTCAACGACGGCATCCTGCGCACGCTCGGCCGCATCCACTCCGCCGCAGAGGCCCTCGAGGCCTTCGCGCTGGCGCGCCGCCGCGGCTTCGACAACCTGAGCGGCGACCTCATCTTCGCCCTGCCTGGCCAGGACCTCGCCGATTGGCAGGACACGCTGCGCCGCCTCGTGGATCTCGACCTGCCGCACTACTCGCTCTACGGTCTCATCCCCGAGGACGGCACGCCGCTGGTGCGCGCGCTCCGGCGCGGCGAGCTCACGGTCCCCGACGACGACCGCGCGGCCGAGATGTACGAGTGGGCGCGCGACCACATGGCCGCGCGCGGCTACAGGCACTACGAGATCTCCAACTGGGCGAAGCCCGGCTGGGAGTCGCGCCACAATGCGGCCTACTGGGTGCAGACGCCCTACCTGGGCTTCGGCGTTTCGGCGCACGGCTACTATGACGGAGAGCGCCGCGGCAACGTGCGCGGGCTGGCCGGCTACCTGCGGCGCATCGAGGCGGGCGAGGACCCGGCAGCGACCGTGGAGGTCATCGACGCGACGCGCGCCCGCTCGGACGGCATGATCTTCGGCTTGCGGCTCATCGACGGCGTCGAGCGCGCCGTCTACCGCCGCCAGCACGGCGCCGACCCGTGCGACCTCTGGCCGGGCGAGCTCGCTTTGCTCCAGGCGCAAGGGCTCCTGTCGGTCACCCCCGAGCGCATCGCCCTCACGCGCGAGGCCCAGCTGCTCGGCAACTACGTCTGGGAGCACTTTCTGTAGGCGGTCAAACGGGTCCACTATACCTTTGATTAAGTGTCATGCCGCTGCCTCCGCCTCCAAGATGAGCAATGTTGTCTTGGCGTCAGGCCCGCCGACGTATCCGCCGACCGATCCGTCGGATCGCACGACGCGGTGGCAGGGGACCACGATCGGGAGCGGGTTCGTCGCACACGCGCTGCCGACCGCGCGCACGGCCTTCGGGTTGCCCGCCGCTGTCGCGACCTGGGCGTAACTTGCGGTGTGGCCGTAGGTGATGTCTGTCAGGTGGTGTAGGACCAGGCGCCTGAACCCATGGGACAGACTGAAGTCCAGGGGGAGGTCGAACCCGGTGCGGAGGCCGGCGAAGTACTCGTCGATTTCCCTCGCCACCGCATCGAGGCGCGCTGGCGCGTATAAGATGCGGGGGCTGATGTCCCTGGCCAGGCGCGCGAGGACCGCCGCGTGGTCTTCGCGCTCGTAGGCGACACGCACCAATCCCTGCGCGGTCGCCGCGAGCAGTAGCGTGCCGACGGGCGTGTCGATGGTGCGGTAGGCGACATCGAGGAGCCCTGCCTGCGCGGCCCCGCGAACCAGTCGGGCGTGCAGCCGGCGGGCCGCCTCCGCGTCGATCGGCGGCAGAGCGGCGAATAGGTCGCCCGCCTCCAGCTCGTGCAGCTCGTGCAGCTCGTGCAGCTCGTGTGACTCGTGTGTGGTCATCATTGGGGACCTCCTTTTCTATAGGTCTTGCGTAGGGTGGCGATGCCGTCGGCGGCCGCTCTACGGGCAGCGTCCGGGCTGCCCCCAGTGATGGCGGCGACGTCTGCGTACGGTAGCCCGGCGAGGTAGTGATACGCCACCGCCGCGCGCTGCTTGAGCGGCAAGGCGTGCACGGCGGCCCCCAGGTCCTCATTCCAGCGGTCCAAGCCGCTCGGGGAGGGGCGGTCCGGAAGGTGGTCGACCGTGATCGGGCGACGCGCCCGGGCGCGCGTCTGGTCGATGGCCTTGCGATGGGCGATCGTGACCAGCCACGCCTCCACGTTACTGCCCGGTCGAAGGGCCGGATAGGCCCGCAACGCGGCCAAGAACGTCTCCGACCACGCGTCCTCGGCCTCCATTGGCCCGAGGACGGCCTGGCAGACACGGAGCACCGTCGGCCCATGCGTGGACACGAGCTCTTCAAAAGGTGGCAGCGTCATACTCGTCATACGTGGGTCCGGGTCGGTGGGTGGGGTGCGTGGTGGCCGGCGGCGGTGGTCAGGAGCGCCACGGCGGCGCAGGCGGCCGTGGTGACCGCGAACACGTGCGTGGCGGGCGCGCCGTCCAACACTCCCCTGTGGCGCTCGATGGTCATGACATACTCCTCTCGTCTATCCACACCCTTGTCATTCGTCGTGCCCGCGTGACCAGGTCACAATAGGTAAACGCCCCGCCTGCCCAAAATGTGAGGTCACGCGATCAAGGCAAGCGGCGACAGAGCGTCACCCAACACAAGCGAGGAGGCGTGCCGGATCATGAAGGGATGAGGGATGCGGTACACGACAGTGGTTGTGCGACGGGCGACGAGAAGGATCACGTCGCCGTAGACAAGTGGTCACGAGGGGCGGATGAGCATGAGTGAGGATCAGGTCAAGAAGCTGCTCCTGAGCGTAGCCTGGTCGCGCGCCGAGCTGAGCCGAGCGAGGGACGCGACGGCATCATCCTCACGCGCGAGGCCCGGCTGCTCGGCAACTACGTCTGAGAGCACTTTTTGTAGGCGGTCAGACGACATCTTCCATGGTCGTCAAGATGACCTGCGGACGGCGAGGGGCTGGCCCGAGCAGCGCCTGTGTGGGCAACACCGCTGGCAGGCCGGCGTCCGCGGCGCGCCACGTTTTCCCGCCATCGCGCGGCGCCAGGACCGGGGGCCGGACGCCGAAGACGCCGGCGAAGGCGACCCCCGCGTCCGTGGGCGACCAGACGATGGCGGAGACTGCGGCGTCGCCCGTGCGCGCGACACGCCGTCAGCGCCACCCGCTCCCGCGGGCCGTGCCGCGGTACACGCCCCCGACGGTCCCGGCCAGCAGCGTTCCCCGTCCATCCGGCGAGACCGCCAGACTGAAGATGGGATTGCCGGCGAGAGAGGGGCTCGCGCGGCGCCAGGACCCGTCGCGGCGCGTGTCGCGTGCGTAAACCGCGCCATCTTCGGAGCCGGCGAACAGGGCGGCGCCCACCGCGCCCGCCGCGAGGGCCACGATCGGGTTGCCGCGCAGCCCGCGGCCCGCGCGCGTCCAGTGGGCGCCGCCGTCGCTGGAGCGCCAGACGCCATCAGTGGTACCGGCGAACACCACGGCGGCCTGTTGGGGCTCCGCGACCAGTGCATTAGTTTGGAGCGCGAGACCGGTCGGCGCGCACGACCCGCGATGCGCCTCTACTTGAAGGTGACCGAGGCGACCTTGGCGGACTTAGAGACGACGAAGGTGTCCCACATCCCGCCCGCGGCGTGCCCCGGTACCCCACAGATGATCATGTATATGCCCGCCTTGTCGGCGACAAATGTCGCCGTCTGTCGCACGCCCTTGCCCGGCGCAGACGCCCCCTGCTTGAACGTCGTGGCCCCCGGAAACGCCGGCGCCGCGCCCTCGCTGGGCGGGGGCGACTGGTAGCGGACGATGTCGACGTTGTGCGGCATGGACACGGCGTTCGTGTAGGCGACGACGACCTTCTCCCCCAGCGGGACCGTGACCACCATGCGGCCCTTGGCCGCGCCGTTGAAGTTGAACCCCGCGTTCACGTTGTTCCACCCCGAGATCAGGGTCAGATGCGCCACCTTGCCCGTCGTCGTCACCCAGGTGGGCGCCTTTGCCGGGCCTGCCGCCGCGCCCGTCCCGCCGGACGCGCCGGACGCGCCGTGGCTCGCCACGGTGATGGTTGCGGTCATGTTCGGGTGCACGGCGCAATGGTAGGCGAAGGTCCCCGCCGTCGTGAAGGTGTGGGAGAACGTCTGGCCGGCATGCAAGTCGGCCGATGCCGTCCAGGCGCCCGTGTCGCTGGTCACGGTGTGCGGCGCGCTGTCCTGCTGCGTCCAGACGACCGTCGTGCCGGGCGCGATCGTGAGGGTGCGCGGGCTGAAGGCGAAGTTTTGGATCGCGACCTGCACGGTCGCGTGCGGCTGAACGTGGGAGACCGCGGCTCGGGCGCCGATGAGCGGTGTCGCCAGGAGCGCGGGGGCGGCCAGGAGGGCGAGAGAGAGGGGCAGGCGCGTCGAGCGTCGCATCGTGGTGTGTCCTTTCGTGTGACTGTCCGTGTGTGATGGGCGGGTGGCGTCTCGCGATCCCGTTCAGGTCGTCACCCTCCCGGATCCTGTGCGCCGCTCCTCCCTGATCCTAGTGGA
>JAABVA010003502.1_pt1 | contig 14887 bp, 19 predicted proteins | sample 5560331 | NCBI WGS metagenome assembly JAABVA01 (sample SAMN12812661, study PRJNA571458) | rock metagenome | isolation source: Antarctica rocks | place: Antarctica: Victoria Land, Mt New Zealand sud | collected 2016-01-07 | reverse complement strand
GCTTCGCCGGGAGGTCCGGGCCGCCGCCGGCGGCGCGCAGGATCTGGAGGGGTTCTTCGCCCGGCTGCGTGACGTGGGGTGTTGGTCAAGGAGCGGCGCAGCGAACGGGACGGCGGGCTGACCGGCTACGCGGTGGCCCTTCCCGGCCGGACGGACGCGGCAGGCGGGCCGGTGTTCTACTCCGGCGGCAAGCTCGCCGCTGACCTCACCCTGCTCAAGCTCGCCGCCCGCTGGCAGCCGGTAGGCGGGCCGCCGCGGCGGCTGGTGGGGGAACCGGCCCCCAGGAGTCAGCAGGAGACCGGCCGGGATGGTGGGCTGTCGGCGGAGCAGCGGGCCCACGCCCGCGCCGTCGCGACCGCCAACAGCCGCCGGGTCGGACGGCCGGTCACCGTCGACCGACCAAGCTCGACTACGCCGCCCACCTACGCGCCGCCGGGCACACCATCGCCGAGATCGTCCAAGACCGGCATCCCCCGCACCAGCCTCTACCGGCACCTGCCGCCCCGGCCCCCCGAGCCAGTCACCGCCGGCGAGCTGGCCGCCGCAGCCGTCGCCTGACCCCCCTGACGGTGTCCCGCCTAGCGCACGGCGGGAATCTTCACCGAACCAGGCCTACGGGACACTCATAACGGCAGACACCGACTGACCTGCAACGCTCCCGCAGAGGGGTCCTTAGGTCGTCCTCGCGGTGGTCGCAACAGCGGCTGTCCTTCTGTCGCTGGCGCACCGCTGTGCCAGCGGCGGCACCGCGGCCAGGGTTGTCAGCCTTGTGCACGCTGTGTCAGGGCATCCCAGTTCTGCCAGGTCTGCAGCCGGGCCTGGTAGATGCCCTTGACGATGGTCGGTGCGGCGGCGCCGAACAGGATCCGCAGCGGCGGGGCGTCGGCGTCGGCGACCTCCAGCAGCGCCTGCGCCGCAGCTGTCGGGTCGCCGGCCGGGTTGGCGGTGCGCCGGCTGGCGGCGGCGTCGCGGACGAAGTCGTAGGCGGGCAGCGGTTGCAACCGGGTTGAGGACGGCCCTGCCCAGTCGGTGCCGTAGCCGCCGGGCTCCACCAGCGTGACGCGGATGCCGAGCGGGGCGACCTCCAGGGCCAGGGACTCGCTGAGCGCCTCCAGCGCCCACTTCGAGGCGTGGTAGGCACCCAGGTTGGGGAACGCGCCGATCCCGCCAATGCTGGAGATCTGCACCAGGTGCCCGCTGCCCTGCTTCCGCAGGATCGGCAGCGCGGCCTGGGTGACCCGCAGCGCTCCGAACAGGTTCGTGTCCAGTTGGTCGCGCAGCTCGGTCTCGGTCAGCTCCTCGACGGCGCCGAAGTGGCCGTAACCGGCGTTGTTCACCACGACGTCGAGCCGGCCGAAGCGCTGGTGGGCGCGCTCGACGGCTGATCGGGCGCCCTGTCGGTCGGTGACGTCGAGCTGGAGCGGCAGGACGTCCTCGCCGAACCGGCCTGCGAGGTCCTGCAGGGTGCTGGTGTCGCGGCCAGTCGCGGCGACCCGGTCGCCGCGTTTGAGGGCGGCGGTGGCGAACGCGCGCCCGAGGCCTTTGGAGGCGCCGGTGATGAACCAGGTCTTCGTCATGGAATGCTTTCTATTTTGGTGTTGGTGGCGGCTTGGGCAGCCGGGTAAGCCCAACGGCCTTGTGCCGGGCTGTCGGGGTGGCCGGGCCTGGCAGCGTGCTGGTTCAGCGCAGCACGCTCAGGTTGCCGTCCTGGTCGGCGTGTCGCCGGTACAGGTGCTTGGCGATGTCTTCGGGCTCGTGCCGCTGGCCCGGTCCGACGATCACCGTGTGGGCCACGACGACGCCCTGGGGCGCGAGCGCCTGGTGCAGCAGCTTCAGGTAGATGCCGGCGGCGGTGGTGGTGACGGCGCTGGCGGCCCGGTCGGGGCTTGGGGTCAGGGCAGCACTGCCGGTGGTAACAGCAACGTCCCGTGGCCGCGTTCGTGCATTGCGGGCAGGACCTGCGCGACAGCTGCCGCCGCCCCGACCACATTCAGCTCCAAAGAGGCCAGCAGGTCCTGCGGGCTGGTGTCCAGGACCGGCTTGATCAGGCCGACGTCGGGCAGCGGACTGAAGCACAGGACCCGCGCCGGGCCCAGCCGCACCGCCAGCTCGCGCACAGCGACCTGCAGATGCTCCGGCCGGCGGGCATCGGCGGCGGCGGCCGCTGCGTGCACGCCCGCGGCCTCCAGCTCGTGCACCAGCAGGTCGAGCCGGCCGCAGTCGCGGGCGACCAAGCCGACGCGGTAGCCTTCGCGCCCGAACCGCCGGGCGACCGCGGCGCCGATGCCCGGGCCGGCACCGACGACCAGTACCGTCGGTGCAGCGGGGATGCCGGAGGTCTGTGCGGTCATCGCTGGGCCGGGCGGACAGTGATCTCGTTGACGTCCACGCCCGGCGGCTGACCGATCGCGTAGCCGATCGCGCCGTCGGCCGCGTCGGCGCAGATGCTGGTATGTCGGTAGCTGCGCATGAGGACCTGGGTGCGGGGCGGGGAGTGCAGAGGCGGTGTTGCCGTGGCGTGAGGCCTTTGGCAGGTCCGTGGTGGTTTGCCGGAACCACGCTGGCGAGAACGACGGCGTCCGGCGGGTGGTTCGGTGCTCTGGCCCTGCTGCGGTTCAGTCGGTGTCGAGAACAGCTTTGCCGTCGATGCGCCCGGCGGCGAAGTCATCGAGGATGTCGTTGATCTTGTTCCAGGAGGCGTGCGCGCCCAGTCGTACGTCGAGATGTCCGGTCTGCAGTAGCCGGGTCAGGGTGACAAGGTCCCGGTCGATACCGGTGTGGTTGGCGTAGGAGAAGTAGGTCCTGATCGCGGCGTTCTCGTGGCCGGCGAAGTCGAGCAGGGTCAGTTGCGCTGGTTCGGGTTCGGAGGCGCCGTAGAGCACGATGAGGCCGCCTGCGGCGACCCGGCCGACGGACTCGCGCAGATGGGTTCCGCCGACTCCCTCGAGCACGAGGTCGAACAGCCCTTCGGCGCTCTGGACACGGTCGATGACGCCCGCGCCGGCGGCGAGCAGCGACGGGCGCATGGAGCCGCGGCGGGTGACGGCGACGACGTCGGCGCCGGCCGCGGCGGCGAGCTGGGTCTGCAGGTGCCCGACTCCTCCCGCGGCGCCGGTGATCAGCACGCGGCGTCCGAGCACGGCGCCGCCGAGGGCCAGAGTGCGCAGTGCGGTTCTTCCGGCCATCGGTAGCGCCGCCGCTTTTGCCGTGTCGACCCCGGAAGGGATGACGGCGAGCCTGTCGGTAGGCACGGCGATCCGCTCCGCCCAGCCGCCCTGTTCGGCCAGAGCGCAGACCCGGGCACCTTGGGGCGGGCCGCTTCCGTCGCGGGCGGCGGTGACGACGCTGCCGGCGATGTCCTGTCCGGGCCGCCACCCTGGGCCGCGGGCGCCGAGCAGAGCCAGCTCTCCCCGGTTGAGACTGAACGACTCCACCGCGATCAGCGCCTCGTGCGGTGCCGGAGCCGGCTCGGGCAGGTCGTCGCGGACCTCGACCCGCGTCACGGCGGTAGGAGTGGAGATGACGGCGCGCATGTTCGGGCTTCTCTCAAGAATTGAGCGACCGGGCTGGTCCGCTGCCTTTCTAGTAGAGGCAGGTGGGCCTGACACGTTCAACGACCAACCCAGCCGCGGAACAATCACCAATAGGAATGGACGAGCGGGGGGCGGTCGCATGGAGGTCCGGCAACTGCGCTACTTCGTCGTAGCCGCTGAACTCGAGCACTTCGGGAAGGCCGCCGAGCGGCTGCACATCGTGCAGCCGGCCGTCAGTAAGCAGATCGCGGCCCTGGAGCGGGAACTGGGGCTGCGCCTGTTCGACCGCGTCCACCGCCGCGCCACACTGACGCCAGACGGCAGGGTGTTTTTGGCACACGCCCGGCGCGCGTTGCGCGGCATCGAGCGGGCCGCCGCGGCGGCTGCCGACCTCGCGCACGGCGAAGCGGGCATCGTTCGGATCGCCAGCAGCGAGGGGCTCGGACCCAACTTGGAAGCGATCCTGGCCGCCTACCGGGCCACCCGTCCGCGGGTTCAGATCGAACTCGGAAGCGCGTCGACACCGGCCAAGCTGCGGGCCGTCGTGGACGGCGAGCTTGACGCGGCGTTCGTACGCGCCGCACATCCACCGTCGGGAGTCACCGTCCACCACCTGTGGGACGAGCCGCTGCTCCTGGTTGTGCCGACCAGCTGGGCCGAACTGAACGGTGAGCTGAGCACGCTTGCAGATCTGCCGCTGGCCCGGGCCGAACAAACCGACAACCCGGGCGTCTTCGACCTGATCACCAATGCCTGCCGTGCCGCCGGCTTCGATCCCATCACCGGCCCACGGCTGGGCAGCATCCAAGACATCGTCGCCGGACCGATCGCAGCCGGAAACTGCTGGACGATGCTCTACGCTGTCACTGCTCCCCCCGCATCCCCGCTCGTGACCACGCTTGCTCCCGAGCCACCTATCGCCGTGCCCACCGGGCTCGCTGTCCGGAACGACCCAAACGACCGGCTCACCGACCTCATCGCCGCCGCTCGCCAGCACCAATCAAGACCCACCCTCTGACACGGTGCTCTTGTCGCGACATGCCGCCGTAAAGATGACCTCAGCTCGAGGGTGATTGCCGCTCGCGAAACAATCGACACCTCAAGAACGCTGCTCACCCCGCGAGGACCCAGGGTTCCTCCTGCGGGGACTCAGGGGGTATCGCAGCAGTAGGTTCGGACGGAGCAGGATCGGCTCGTCCCCAGACCGCGTGGAGCGGTCCCGCGTCGTACCCGGCCGGCAGCCTCGAACCCGGGTTGCGTTGGGGGCGGTCTGACCGGGGGCTGGTGGCTTCTGAGCTGCGCGGCTGTTGTGATGACGGATGCTCCGCGTCGCCGTTCGGCCGCGCTGGTCGAGGTCACGCAGGAGCGGGCGTTCACGGAAACTGAACGCTGAGCAAGCGACTGCTCCTTGATCATCCCCTAGAGCCCGCGGTCCGATGGACCCACAACTGGAACATTCCTCCAGCAGGTATTGGAATTGCCCTCCAGCGCGACCTTCAACGCCTCGGGGTCGAACAGCACGGCGACCGCGGTGAAGCGCTGGGGTCCGGTGACGGCGCCGCGCGCACGCAGGCCGGCCAGCACCTGCTCGGCGACGCCGAAGACGACCTGACGGCGGTCGGCACGGGTGTATAGGCCTCCGTAGCTCAGGACGTTGCGCAGCGTCGAGGCCCCGCCCAGGCACGGACCCCGCTCGAGCAGCAGCGTGCGCGCGCCGGCCTGGGCGGCTCCGACCGCCGCGGCCACCTCGGCCGAGCCGCCGCCGGCCACGACCACGTCGTGGTCGGCCACGTTGCAGTCGGCGCCCGACACCTCAGTCCCAGAGGACGCCGCCGGCGCCGTCTGTGCCCACCTCCTCCGGCATCGCACCGGGAGCCGTGTTCGCCGCGGAGGCCAACCCCTGCACGGTGAGCGCCCGGACGGGCGGCGCGGCGCCGGTGACGGAGCACACCGACCGGAAGGCCTGCTCGGCTGTGCGCAAGTCGGGAAACTCGACGAGGAGCAGCCGGGTCGGGCGCCAAGCACCTTCCAGGGCCGTCGACCGACCGCCCTGGACCAGCACCCGTCCACCGGCGTGCTCCAGCACCGGCGACGCGGCCCGCTCGAACTCCGTCGGCCTCGACCCGTCCTGGGCTGCAACGTCGACCATCAGGTAGGCGCTCTCACGACCGTCGCCGGTCTCCCGGGCGAGGGTGCCAGGGGCAGGAACGTCGTCGACGCCGACAACAGCGATCGCCCTGGTGGGGACCCCACGCGTCCCGGCGAGCCGGGCACGAGACAGCTTCTTGTTCGCATCGGAGTGGTAGTAGTCCTCCACGGCCTGCTGGTCAGGACTGACCTCGATGACCAGCCGCTTGGGCTCCCACCTACCAACCAGCGGGACGACGCGCCCCCCGCTGCCCTGTCAGTCTGATCTGGCCCCACCGTGACACAACCACCCCGCGCACGAGGAAGCGGCCTCCGGCTGCGACGACGTGCTCCGATGCTGCGCGCTCGTAGTTCGCGAGGACGGAGTCGTCCTCGACGTCGAGGTCGATGATGAAGTATCCGGGCAAGGGCTTGCCCCTTCCACGAGGAGGCCGACGATGATCCGGGACAGGCGACGGGTGCTGCCGCGAGGAGCTGCTACGGCGAACACGGCGCGGCAGCGCGCGTCCTGCTGCCCAGGTCACCGCAATGCGCATCGCCTGTCCAATGCCTGTCGGGCAGCACCCCATGCCTGCGCCGTCGGGGGCGGAGCCCGGACCTCGCGCCTGGTGCTGGCCCCCGCCGAGCCGGACAGGTCCTGACGGGCCGTGGAGCTCCGCCACCTGCGCTACTTCCTGGCGATCGCGGACGCCGGCTCGATGACGGCGGCCGCTGAGCGGCTGCGTATCGCCCAGCCCTCGCTGAGTCGCCAGGTGCGGGACCTCGAGCGTGCGGTCGGCCGGGAGCTGCTGGAGCGCTCCGCCAGCGGTGTGAGGCTTACCGGCGCAGGACGAGCCCTCTACGAGCAGGCGCGCAGGTTCGTTGAGCTCGAGGCGTCCACGAGAGCCCTGGTGCGCCGAGCCGGGGAGGTGGATGACGTCGTGACCGTCGGGCTCGCCCCGGGACTCTCCCACCCCGACCTCGCCAGGATCGTCGCTACGGTGCGACGCGCGGTGTCCAGAGCGCGGCTGGAGTTCGAACAGCACTCCTCCGTGGAGCAGCTGCGACTGCTCTCCCGCCGGGGGATCGACCTGGGCTTCCTGCACGAGCCACCGCCCTCCCAGACCAGGAGCCACTTCCTCGGCAGCCGTCCGATCGGAGTGGCGATCCGGCCCGGTCACAGGCTGCACGGGCGAACGACCGTCGCCGTGGACCAGCTCGGGGTGCTCGTGGTGCTCGTGCACTCCCGCAGCCAGGCTCCCGCCGTCACCGACCAGCTCGTGGCCCGCCTCGAGGCAGCGGGGGTGGCCCTTGAGTGGCAGTTCGCCTCGTTCTACGACTACGCCACCGTCTGGGCGGCAGCGGTGGACGCCGACGCCGTGGCCATCACGCAGGCCGCCGCGCTGCAGGGGCTGCCGGGGTGGAGCTGGGCGGTTATCGACGGCGTGGACGTGCAGCTCAGCACGTGGCTGGCGTGGCCACCGGACGCACGTCAGGCGGTGCGCGACGTCGCGGCGGCGGTCGGTCGTGAGACGTTCGGCCCGGAAGGCCGACCGTCCCTGTGACGATTAGCCGGCGTGCCACGTCTGCACGCGGATGGCCCGCCCAGAGCCGGCGGGCAAATTCAGCCGCTCGCCTCTGCGGCCACATCGAGACGATGGGGGCCATCAGCTTTTTACCCTGCGGCCGTTTGGACGGGAGTGAACAGGCACGTCAACGAGTGCCCCGCCACCTCGTCACACGACCGGCAGCCGCACTCCGCCTTTTGCGGTCCGGGCGCCTCATCGGATCCTTCGTGCGACGTGAACATTCGTTCACGAGAGGCGTCTTGATCTTACCGCCGCGGGTTGATGCACTCGTCGGCGTAGGTAGTCCAGCAACCCCAGACGGAGATGGCGATGACCAGGAGCAACCCCGTCGACGGGTTTCAGTTGGCGTATGACTACCGCAGCGGCAGCGCAGGCCCGGTCGTCTTGCTGCACGGCTGGCCCGGCGACCGCACGGACTGGCGGCGCGTGGTCCCGCTGCTGCCGCACGACGTCGAAGTGGCGGTCCCGGACCTGCGGGGCTTCGGGGAGTCCGACAAACACCCACGTGAGCCAAACGGCCACTACGACGCCGACTCGCAGGTTCGCAGTGTCGCGGGACTCATCGAGGAACTTGGCCTCGACCGGGCCGTCGTGGCTGGCTACGACATCGGCAGCCGCATCGCCCAGACCTTGGCGCGGCAGCGCCCTGACCTGGTGCGCTCCCTCGTGCTGTCACCTCCCCTGCCGGGGGCCGGGAAGCGCGTCCTCAGCCCGGAGATCGTGCAGGAGTTCTGGTACTACGGCTTCCACCGTTCCGGCGTCGCCGAGCTGCTTCTCGACGGTGACCGCGAGCGGGTCCGTGCCTACTTGAGCGACCGCTGGGGACGCTGGTCCGGTCCAGACTTCCAACTCAAAGGGTCCGACCTCGAGCACTTGGTGGACGTCTACGGCGCTCCTGGAGCCTTCGCCGCCTCAGTCGCCTGGTATCGGGCGGGCGCGGGCTTGATGGCGACCTCTGTTGACGAGAGGGCCCCCGACGTGGACGACCGCTTGGCGATCCCGGTCCGCGTGCTGTGGCAGGAGTTCGATCCGACGTTCCCGAGGGCCTTCGCTGACCGGCTCGACGACTTCTTCGTCGATGTCAGCATCACCTGGGCCGACGGCGTTGGGCACTTCACACCGCTGGAAGCACCCGGGCCGATGGCAGACCTGATCGGCAAGGCCTTGACTTCGTGAGCGACCACCCGTAGGCGGTCGACGGGTGATCTGCGACGACGTAACCCCAGCGTGCGGCAGACAGCTCGCCGGTGCCACCTGCAGGGCGTGCCCTGCGCCGGCGGCGTGACGTGCTCCGGAGTGAGAGCTACGCACCTGCAGGGTCGATGCCCACCTCGCCCCCGGGTCGGTCGCTCGTTACGCCTGGGAGGCTGGTAGGACGTGCACCGCAAGGCCCTCATAAGGAGCGGAGACACCGGAAGAGACGTGGAAGCCAGGGACCTTCAGCACTTCATCACTGTTGCGGAGGAGCTGCACTTCGCCCGTGCGGCCGCACGCTTGCACATCGTTCCTGCTGCGGTGAGCCAGCGGGTGCGCGACCTGGAGGCCGAGCTCGGCGTGCGATTGTTCGAGCGTACGAGCCGCACCGTCAGGCTCACGCCCGCTGGCCGGCTTCTCCTCGGTCCGGCCCGCATGGTGCTCAACGACCTCGCGGCAATGTCGGAACTTGCTCGGTCGCTGGCGAACGGGGCCAGCGGGCAGGCACGTCTGGGCCTCGCTCCGAACCTCGGGGATTTCGGTGCCCGCTTCGTGGCTGAGCTGGTACGTCTGCTGCCCGGACTTGAGGCGGTCGGCCACTCCTTGTGGGGCGTGCAGGGGTTGGAGGCGCTGGAGTCCGGAGAGGTGGACGCGGCCGTCGTGCGGGGACCCGTCTCACGTCAAGGCATCACAACCGTCAGCATCGGGGAGTACCGGGACGGCTACGTCGCAGTCAGCGAACACGATCAGGCGGCCGGAACGAGCACGGCTTCGCTGGAACTGTTCCAGGGCCAGCCCTTCCTCGTCCCCCGAGCGCGCCCTGGCGCCTGTCATTCACGACCGCACGGTCTCCTTCTTCGCCGAGCACGGGGTCGCCCCGCTGTGGCGGCATCACCGCCTGCAGTCCTACGAGCAGATGATGACCTTCGTCGCGGCCGGGTACGCCTCGGGGCTCGTGCACTCCCACGTGGCCGACGCCGAGTTCCCCGGAGTCCGCATCGTCCCGCTGGTGCAGACGGCCCCCTCTTATGAGGTGCTGGTGGCCTGGCGTGACGGCGACACCTCTGCCGCGGTCGCGCGCATCACTGCCCTCGCGGTAGGGATGGCGCGTGAGCATGCCGGCTCCCGGCCTTCGTCCTGACGCTGGCCGTTATTCACCGCCGGTGAACGAGGATCAGCGACCTGCTCCTTGATCCCTTGCGCCGTCACGGGTCCGATCAATACTGTGAGCGCGGCCTTTAAGACCACAGCCGACGGTGAGGCGACGACCCTGCCACCGTCCGCACCGTCGGCGGGGCGCGTGGGCGTGACGCTCGGACTCCTGCTCGTGCCGCAGTTCGTCGCGATCGGTGCCCCGTCCGTCGCGCTACCCACGATCGCGCGCGCCCTGGGCGTGCCGTTCGGGGCGACGGCGTGGGTGATCGCCGGGTGGGCCCTGGCCTCCGCAGTGGCCATGCCGTTGGTGGGGCGGCTCGCCGACCGCTGGGGGGTGCGCCGGCTGATGATCGCCAGCGCCGCTCTGGTCGTGCTGGGGTCGGTGGTCGCAGCGGTGTCGTCCTCGCTTGCCCTGGTGACCGTCGGCCGCCTGGTAGGCGGCCTGGGGGCCGGCGGGAACGTCATCACCAGCTACGCCACGGTCGACGGCCGCGTGGACGGCGACAGCCGGTTGCGTGCCCTGGCGATCCTGGCGGCCTTCGGAGGCACGGCCTCGGGTGCTGGGACGCTGGTCGGCGGGGTCCTCACCGAGGTGCTGGGCTGGCGGTGGGCGATAGCCGTGCCCGCCGTGGAAGTGCTCGCGCTGCTTCCCGCGGCTCGACTGGCCCCGGGCGGTGGGGACCGCGGCCAGCGCGTCGACCTCACCGGAGCGACCCTGCTCACGGTCGTCGGCGGCGCGGTCGTCACCTTGCTGCAGGCGCGCGCCACCGGACTGGCGACGTCGGTGGTCGTTCTGCTCGCTGCTGTGGTGCTGGTCGGCGGCGTGGCGTTGGTCGTACGCGTGCGGCGGCGCCCCGAGGGGTTCGTGCCGCGCAGCGTGGTCTCGGCACCCGGCTACCTCGCCGCGGGCGTCGTGGGTCTCACGATTGTCGCGGGCTACTACGGGCTGTTGTACGCGGCACCGGAGTTGCTGCAGCGCAGCTTCGGCTGGACGAGCCTAGTGGTGGGGTTGGCCCTGTTGCCGGCCGCGCTGTGCTCCCTTCTGGCCGCCCGCGTCGTAGGGATCCTGGCGACCCGGACAGCGCCCTGGCGCATCACCGCCGTGCTCGGGGCGCTAACCACCGCCGGTTTGGTGCTCGCGGCGTCACTGGCCCACACCGCCGCCGTCATCCCCGCCATGGCCCTAGTCACCGCCGGCTTCGCCGGCTGCCAGGCGGTGCTCGTCGGTCTAGCTCCGCGCCTGGTCCCGGCCGGTGAGCGCAAGCCTGCACTGGGCCTGTTCAACTTCCTGCTCTACGGGGGTGGCGCCGTAGGCCCGGCCGCCGTCGGCGGCCTGTCAGTGGTGTCCGTGCCCTTCGCTCTGACCGTTGTCGCCGCGCTCCCGATGCTCGGCACAGCGCTCAGCCTTCTGGCGCGACCGGGCTCCGGCGGCCCCCTCGACGACCCGTCAGCGACCTGCCACCGCCGGACATGACGCGCCGGCGCTGACCCTTCGTGCCCTGAGCGACGGCGACCCCCGAGAACTACGCCTCGAGGATGCCGTGGGGCAGGTTGTCCTCGAGTTCTTCGCCCGCACCCGGGCCTTCTACGACAGGACGGGTCACCACCAGGAAACCGGGCCCGACGATCACCCGGACCCGGCGACGACATGGTCCTATACCAAGCACCCTCAGTGCGACAGCACTGCACCGTCACCGACCGGAGCGGCTGCAGACCCAGCAAACCGCCTGTGCGATCACCGTCAGGCCAAGCGGCTGCGCGCGATCGGACACTGCGACGTTCTCACATCAAGGAGTGCCATCATGCAGGTCGCTGCCGTCCTTTATCCGGGGGTCACGGCCTTGGACATGGTCGGGCCCTTCGAGGTCGCGGCCTTCGTCCCCGGCGTTGAGACCGTCCTCGTGGCGGAGCGGCGACGGCCCGGTCGCCAGTGAGGCACGCAGCCTGGTCATCAACGCCGCGGCACGCCCCGACGACGTCTTGCGACCCGATGTCGTACTCGTCCCCGGTGGCCCCGGACAGGCCGCGCCCGAACCGCCGCATGACTCGGGTTCCCCAAATTCCGCCCCTGCGGACATCGTCGACAGCTTGATCCGTCGCCGTCACGAGATCCTCGCCGGTGGCGCTGAGCAGCCGTCACACGGCAGTCAGCGACCGCCAGAGCCGCCGGCTGCGGCCTCGCCCGAAGCGCGATCGTCAGCTGGACGGGCGGGTGAGGGTCAGGTGACGCCGGCAGGTGATTTCTCGAGCGCGAGCCGGATGCCGAGGCCGACCAGGACGGTGCCGGTGACCTGGTCGAGGCGACGCCGCACACGCGCGCGGGTGAGCACTAGCCGTAGCCGGGTGACCGCCGCGGCCAGCACGGCGTACCAGAGCGCGGCGAGCCCGACCAGGATGGTCGACAGCAGCAGGGTGCGGGGCAGGACCGGTGCGCCGGCGGGCACGAACTGCGGCAGCACGCTCAGGAAGATCAACGGCGCCTTTGGGTTCAGCAAGTTGGTCAGCAGCCCCTGACGAAACGCCGAGCGGACCGGCAGCGGGCCGACCACGACTCCTGGTCCGGCGCTCTCCGCCGGCGAACCCGGGCTCGGGCGCGACCGGGACGCCCACAAGGCGCGTGCGCCAAGCCAGCACAGGTAGACGGCACCAGCCAGCTTGACCACCGTGAAGGCCACCGCCGATGCCGCCAGCACCGCGGACAGGCCGGCCGCGGCCGCAGCCGTGTGCACCAGCAGACCGGTGACCGTGCCGGCGCTGGTGGACAGGCCGGCACGGCGGCTCCGCAGCCCGTTGCGCACGACGACGGCGAAGTCCGCGCCAGGCGTCATCACAAGCACCGCAGCGACGCCGACGAAGGCGGCGGTCCGAGAGTCCACCCCCGCCAGTCTGCTCCCATGCTGAACACAGCGACGTCTTGCAGCACGATCGTTCATCGGGACGCGCGGCCGGAGAGCCGCCAGCTTCGCGTCAGTCGGCTCGGATGTCGGGACTTTGAGCGAGGTGCGGCGTCAGGGCTGCGGCGCAGGAAGCGAGGTCGCTGCGGAGTCGGCGCTGGTCGGCCGGTGTCAGGGCGATGAGCATCTGCCGCTCGACGGCGCGCACTGCGGTGCTGGCGGCGTGCAGCCGCTCGCACCCGGCGGGGGTGAGTTGGGTCGGCAGCGCGCGGCCTCGGGGTGCGGCGGCTGGCCGGGTGAGCAGCCCGCGGTCCTGTAGGCCGCGCAGGACTCCGTGCATGGACTGGCGGGTGACGAAGGCGCCGCGGGCCAGTTCGGCGTTGGACAGCCCCGGCCGTTGCCCGAGCAGCTCGAGGCACGCGTACTGCGGCACGGTGAGCTCCAGTGGACGCAGCGCGGCGTCCATCGCGGTCCGCAGCGCGGCGGCAGCCTGCTTGAGGACGTAGCCCACCGACTGCTCTACAGGTCCGACGGTCTCCCCTTGACACATGTCAATATCCTGACACAGGCTCTTAATGTCAACGTCCTGACACCGTCCTGACATCAAGAGGAGAGCCATCATGGCCGTCACCGGAGCCGACTTCATCGCCCTGCAGGTCCGCGACCTGGACCGCGCCGCCGCCTTCTACCAGACCCACCTCGGGCTGCGCCGGGCGCCGGTCAGCCCACCGCACGCGGTGGTGTTCGCCACCACCGGCGCCTCCTTCGCGGTGCGTGAGCCGCTGCCCGGCGTCGACCTGGACGCCGCGAGCCCGCGGCCGGGGATCGGGGTGGCGCTGTGGCTGGCCGCCGACGACGCCCAGGCGCTGCACGACACGCTGGTCAAGGCCGGAGTGCCGATCCCGGGCGCCCCGTTCGACGGCCCGTTCGGCCGGACGTTCACCTTCACCGACCCCGACGGCTACGCCGTCACCATCCACGACCAGGTCTGACACCAGTCCTAACAACCAGACCTGACAGCGGAAGGAGCCGGCGTTGAAGCGCAAGCAGATCGACGTTCAGGTGCTCGGCCCCTGGTCGCTGGCCACCAGCAGGGCCTTCTGGGAGGGCTTCACCCCCGCCGCGCTTCCGGTCCAAGACCAGGCACAGCGGCTGGACACCGTCTTCGGGGTCGAGGCCGACTGGTCCCGGGCCGAGGCGAGCGTGACCCAGCACGGCGGCACCGCCCGCGTCACCGTCTCCGGCGACGGCGACCTGGACGCCGCCGCCGCGCAGGTCCGCCGCTTCCTGGCCCTGGACGTCGACGCCCGCGCCGGGTCTGCGCCCATGCGGCTTTCACTCCCCGTACCAGGCCGCGGCCTGGGCGGTGCTGTCCCAGCGCGTCCGCATCGTCCAGGCAGCCCGGCTGCGCCAGGATCCTACCGCCCGCTATGGCGACACCGGCGCCTCCCCCGCCCCGCAGGCGCTTCGCACGCTCGAGCTGGACCTGCCCGGCCGCAAGAGCGAGTACCCGCACGCCGTGGCCGACGCCGCCCTCGAAGGCCGGCTGGACGGCGCAGCCCTGCGCTCGGTCGGCCCAGACCAAGCAATCGCCACCGTGCAGGAGATCAAAGGCCTTGGCCCGTTCGCCGCCGAGCTCGTCGTCATCCGCGGCGCCAACACCCCCGACGCCCTGCCGCGCCACGAACGCCGGCTCGACGCCGAGATCAGCGAGCGCTACGGCGCCGACCGCCTCCTGGCCGACGTCGCCCACGTCTGGCGACCCTTCCGCACCTGGGCCGCCGTCCACCTGCGCGCCCTCCGCGAAGAGCGCACATACGCGATCAGCGGCCGCTCGCCGGCGGCAGCCTGACGCACCATGCATGGGTTCGGTAGTCGATGGGCCTTGTGATTGCTGGGCTCAACGAGGAATGCGACGGAGGCTTTCGGCTCGGCCCGCGTGTCTTCGAGCTCGCGCGCCTCGCAAAAGGAGCCGAGCAGCCGACGGGCCAGCTACCGATGTCCAAAACCGCCAGGTGAGGCCTGCACCCGCGTTCGGGGTGGCGCGAAGTGCGACCGCAGCACCATCCAGCTGGCGGCAGCGGCAGCGGCGGCGGCGGCCGGCTGCCGGGCGGACAGCGACGTCAACCGGTCTCGGGGCTCCTGTGCTAGCCCTTGGTGGGGCAGGACGCGCGGTAGGAGCTCGGTGTGAAGCCCAGCACGGCACGGAAGTCGCCGGAGAGGTGGGCCTGGTCGGCGTAGCCGAGCTCCGCGGCCACCGTTGCGAGGTCGGCGTGGGGGTTGGTGCGCAGCCGCTCGGCGGCTTCCTGCAGCCAGCGCCGGCGGATCATCGCCGCTGGCGACAGCCCGACGTGGCGCCGGGCCAGCCTTTGCAGGGTCCGGGCGGACACGTTCA
>JAABVA010003500.1_pt1 | contig 14890 bp, 13 predicted proteins | sample 5560331 | NCBI WGS metagenome assembly JAABVA01 (sample SAMN12812661, study PRJNA571458) | rock metagenome | isolation source: Antarctica rocks | place: Antarctica: Victoria Land, Mt New Zealand sud | collected 2016-01-07 | reverse complement strand
CGTGGCCAAGCTCGACGACCGCGACCGTCCGGTCTCCTACGCCCCCATCAACGGGACTCCGTGACGGTCGGAACTGCTGTACGCCCGGGCCGGGGTGGTGCTCGTCGCCACCCCGGCCTCCGGGCGTCCCTGCCCGCCGCCGCCTTGGCGCTGACCGCTGCCTGCTCCGGTGGAGGCGCCTCCGCCGACGCTCCGTTGCTGGACGCGGGCCGGTACCCCGTCGCCACCGCTCCCGCACAGCAAATCGGCTCGGCGTCAGCGGGCCACTACCAGCTGGTGGCCGCCGGCGACCCGGTGCACGTGCAGGTCGGGGCGGCCCGCGTGCTGGCCCGGATGAGCGGACCGGCGATCGACCAGCGAGGGGCCGCACCCGGCACGCCGCCCCCAGTCAGAGCGCCCGGTGTGCTCACGATCAGCCTGACCTCCGAGCGGGGGACGCTGGACGTGTCGGCCGGCAGCTTCCTCACCCTAGGCGAGCGGCAAGACCGGATCTCGGTGCACGCCAACCACACGGCGTGCACATCGCGCCCGGCCACCCGGCGACGCTGCACCTGTCGACCGTCTTCCGCGCCGGACACACGACCTTCACCTGGCAGCCGCAGGGCAAGCCCTTGGTGACCTGGGACTTCGTTGTCGAGCTGGACTGAGCCAACCGAACCGGCCCGTCCAACGGGTCGCGCGCAGCCCGTTCGGGCGGCATCCGGCCGGACAGGTCAAGCAGGAGTTGGCAGCGCAGCAGCAGGTCGGCGGGAGCACGGGGCCGCGGACGTGGCGTCTGAGGGTACGGACGTTACGCACCCCCACCCCAGCAAGATCTGTACAGGTTCGTGTACACCTCAGCGTTCCAGGTCCGGCTCCTTGCGGGCGGCCTCGCGGGCCCGCGGCCGCTCCGCCCCCGCCCCGCCGCCGCGCTGGTCGGCGGAGCGGTCGGCCTGCCGGCCGTCGATGCCACGATCTGCCGAGCCGACCGCGGCGGGAGATCCTCACTCACGACCAGCGCTCTGTCCCGCCAGATGGCCCAGGCCAGGTACAGCAGCTGCGCCACCGCGACGGTGCGCCCGGGACTTCGTGGTGGTGTAAGTGAAGCCCTGCTGAACAGTGGATGTCTGCACCCGGTGGGCGGCGCGGAGCGACCTAGGGTGACCGGTATGGGTGTTTTGCAGAAGGTCCGGAGCGGCAGGTCCGGTACGGCGGTGGCGCTGGGTGTCGGGGCGGCGCTCTACCTTGGAGCGGCCGGCTATGCCGGGGCCGCCGGCAGTCCCGGTCGACCGGCCGCGACGCCGGACAGCCCGACCGGGCTGTACGCCAACGGTGCCTCGCTCGTCAGTGGCCGCCTGGTCAAGCCGGCGGGAGTCGTCCGGGCGCTGGGGGATTTCCCGGTCGCCTCGGCGGTCTCCCCGGACGGCGGGCTGGCCGTGGTGGTCAACAGCGGCGAGGGACAGGGCGGCACCGACCAGGGCAACGAGTCGCTGCAGCTCGTTCGGCTCCGCGATAACGCCGTTGTCCAGACCGTCACCGACCACGAGCCGGGCCAACCGACGTTCTACAACGCCGGTGTCGCGTTCAGCCCGAACGGCTCGCATGTGTTCGTGACCGGCGGTGGTAACGACCAGGTGTATGACTACGCCGTCAGCGGTGCCCACCTCACGCTGGCCCACCGCTTCCGGAGCACCAAGAACGTCAGCACGCCTGGCCCGGCGCGGCCGCCGAACGGCGGTGTGCCGGCGACCGCCCCGCTGGTCGGTGATGTGAACGGCTACAGCCGCGGCCTGACCCTGACGCCGGACGGCCGCACGGTCCTGGTCACTAACGAGCAGGGCGGGACGGTGACGGCGCTGGACGCGGCGACCGGCGCGCAGCGCTGGGAGACCCCGCTGGGCGGGGTCGGCCAGGGCGGCGGGGCCTATCCGGGGGCGGTGGCGCTGTCCAACGACGGGTCGCGGGCGCTGGTCACCGAGCAGGGCCATAACGCCGTGGCGACGCTGGACGTCGCCACGGGTGTGCTGCGGGGCGTCACCCCGGTCGGTGACCACCCCTCCGCGCTGGCGGTGACCCGCAACAGCCATTTTGCGTTCGTGACGAACACCAACGACGACTCGGTGTCGATCCTGGATCTGACCCGGCTGGTCCCAACTGAGGTACGCCGGATCTCGGTGCACCTGCTGCCCGGTGAGGCGAACGGCTCCGCGCCGAACGGCATCAGCATCGATAGCGCGCAGAGCTTGGTGTACGTCGCGGACGCCGGGGACAATGCGGTCGCTGTGCTCGGCGCCGCGATCCCGGCCGGCCCGTCGCGGTGGGACCCGGCGCAGTTCCGGGCGCTGGGTTTCATCCCGTCGGCGAACTACCCGACGGCGGTGTCGGTCGTGCCCCGCTCCGGCGATCTGCTGACCAGCAGCGCGAAGGGCTACGGCGGCGTGCCGGTGACCCGCCGGACCCAGTACGACGGCAACGACATTGTCGGGTTGCTCAGCCGGGTTCCGCGCCCTACCGCGAGCCGGCTCGCCGCGTACACCCAGCAGTCCCGCGACCAGCTGCTGTTCGCCACCAAGGCGAACGGCCGCCGCCCGGCCGACAGCCCGGTGCCGGCCGCCCTCGGCGGCACCAGCCCGATCAAGCATGTCGTGATGATCGTGCGGGAGAACCGGACCTTCGACCAGGAGTTCGGTGACCTGCGTTCGCTGGGCCGCACGAACGCCGACGTGCAACCGGCGTTCACCGAGTTCGGCCGCCGCAATGCCAGGGGCCAGACGGTCACCCCCAACATCCACAACCTGGCGGACCGGTACGCGCTGAGCCAGAACTTCTACTCCGACGGTGAGGCCAGCATCCAGGGCCACCACTGGACCGCCGAGGGCACCTCCACGGACTACACCGAGAAGTCCTGGGTGCACTACTACTCCGCGCGTAACCACCCGTACGACCCGACGGCGCCGATCGTCTACCCCCGCTGCGGCGCGATCTTCCAGCAGCTCGCCGCGCAGGGCAAGACGTTCCGGGACTTCGGTGAGCTCGTCGGCCAGGCCACCAGCCAGGCTCCGTCGACGCCGTCACCGGGTGCGGCCTGCGCCGTCCCGGGCGGGACGAACGACCCGAAGGTCGCGGCCAACACCGCGGCGGCCTACCCGAACAACTTGTTCCTGACCTCGGTCAAGGACACCGACCGGCTGAAGGAGTTCAAGACCGAGTACGCCCCGATGGTCGCCGCCAACACCGTCCCGCAGCTGAGCTACCTGCTGATGGGTAACGACCACACCGACGGCGCGACCCCGGGCAAGACCACCCCGCAGGGCCTGGTCGCCACCAACGACGAGGCGGTCGGCGGGGTCATCGACTACCTCAGCCACACCCCGCAGTGGTCCTCCACCGCGGTGTTCGTGATGGAGGACGACAGCCAGGACGGCCTGGACCACCGGGACGGGCACCGCAACATCTTCCTGCTCGCCTCCCCCTACGCCGCCAAGGCCAAGCTGTCGGGCGTGCACATCTCCCAGGCCGCCGTGCTGCACACCATCGAGTTGATCCTGGGTCTGCGGCCGCTGTCGACGTACACGCAGTACGCGCCGGTGCCCTACGACATGTTCACCTCCCACCCGGACACCCGCCCCTACAGGGCGGAGAAGCCCAGCTACCCCCAGGACGCCAAGAACCCGCCGGCGGCCGCGGGGTCGGCGGCCTCAGTGCCGGTGAACACCTCCTCGGTGGATGTAGCCGGTCCGGTGCTGGAGGCGCAGCTGTGGCAGTCCACCCACCCCGGCGCGCCGATGCCGGCGGCGCTGGTGGGTGAGGTCCGGTCCCGCGGCGGCGTCAACGACCGGGCCGCGCAGGCCTGGGCGGCGGGTGGCAGCTGCGGGTGCGCGCCGCTGCAACCAGGTCTGATCACGGCACATGGCTCCGCCGACGCCGACGGGTGAGCCGACCTGCCGCGCGACCCGCCCGACCCACCGACCAGGAGGACCTTCGATGATCCGTCGCCCACGCTTGCTGTCCGCCGCTGCCGCGGTCGGTGCCTTGGCGGTGGCCGTACCCGCCTACGCCTGCCCGCCGGCGCCCACACCCCCGGCCCCTGGGCATGTGTTCGTCATCAACCTGGAGAACAAGGGGTACGCGACGACGTTCGGACCCGGCTCCAAAGCCCCGTACCTGTCCCGGACCCTGCGCGCCCAGGGGGTGCTGCTCACCCAGTACCACGGCACCGCGCACAACAGCCTGCCGAACTACCTGGCGCAGATCTCCGGTCAAGGACCCGACCCCGAGCAGCAGGCCGACTGCCAGATCTACTCCTCGTTCCTGCAGGCGGGCACGGCTTCCTACCAGCAGGCCGCCGGGCGCGGCTGCGTCTACCCGGCGTCGGTCCCGACCCTGCCCGGGCAGCTCACCGCCAAGGGGCTGAGCTGGAAGGGATACATGGAGGACATGGGCGCCGACCCCACCCGCGAGTCCGCCACCTGCGGGCACCCGGCGATCGACACCCGGGACAACACCCAGCAGGCGACCGTCAAGGACCAGTACGCCGCCCGACACAACCCCTTCGTCTACTTCAGCTCCATCACCGGCTCGCCGACCTGTGCGAAACGGGACGTCAACCTCAGCAAGCTCACCGGTGACCTGACGACGGTAGCCACCACCCCGAACCTGGCCTACATCACGCCGAACCTGTGCCACGACGGGCACGACACACCCTGCGTGAACGGCGAACCCGGCGGTCTGACCAGCGCTGATGCGTTCCTGCGCACCTGGGTGCCGCGGATCCTGGCGTCCCCGGCCTACCGCCAGGACGGGCTGCTCATCATCACCTTCGACGAGTCCGACAGCCCGCAGTCCGACGCCAGCGCCTCCGGCGGTGAGATGGCCGGGCCGAACTCCCCACTGCCCGGCATCACCGGACCCGGCGGTGGCCGGGTCGGGGCCGTCGTGCTGTCCCGGCACACCACACCCTGCACAACGTCCACGGTCGGCTACAACCACTACTCGCTGCTCGCCAGCATCGAGGACGCCTTCCGGCTGCCGCACCTCGGCTTCGCCGCACAGACCGGGCTGCCCCGGTTCGGCCGCGACGTGTACTCCGCCAGATAGCCCGGCCCGGCGACCCGAGCGACCGGCTCGTGCGGGAGAATGATCCGGTTGCAACATCCTCCGGCTCGGTGGAACAGGGCGACGACCTCGGCGCGCCGAACCTGTACTCCCGCTGGGCCGGCGCGTTCACCGATGAGTGCGAACACGTCGGGTCGAGGTTCGCGGCACACGCCGCTGTCGCCTACGCCTCGGCGCGTACCAAGGCCGGTCTGGGTAGGGCGGTCGCCACCCATCAGCTCGCCGGCCAGGCGCAGGGCATTTGGTGGAACGCCACCAACTCACTCGGGATCAGGCGTTCGCGCTGCGAGGGCTGAGACGTACCGCCGTGTGCCGTCGGGGTGTTGTTCACCCCCGGGATCGTCCACGGTTCCGGCCGCGCACCTAGCGTCCCAGCCAGCCCTGACCGCGGGCTCAGGCTAGACCTGACTCGGGGAGACCCGTGCCACCCCGACACGCCCGACCGCACCCGCCCGGCCGGCAGCTGAGGACCGTTGCCGAAGCGGCCGCCGTGACGATCGCCGCCGCCGGCTCGCCGCGGGCCGTCCCTTGGGTCCTGTCGCTGCAGGCCGCCGTGGTCGGAGCAGGCGGTGCCGGCCCGGGCGGCCGCGCCAGAGGCCGGGGTTGGGGCCCGTGCGTCAGAATGTCCTCCAGCTTTGGCACAGCTCGAGCCCCATTCGATCTCCTCGATGTCCCAGTAGCTCATCTCCGGCGTGCCGCTGATCGTTGATGCGGACAGGAGTTCACTCCTACGTCCAGGGGTCGGCCAGCAGCAGCCGGAGGTTGCGGTCGGCTGCCGTCCCGGCGCGCGGGTGCTGCTCGAGCGGCTGGCCTCGCCACTGCCAGTCGTTGGCCGCGAGTTCGCGCGAGAGCCCGGCGAGCTCGTCCAGCGAGTCCGTCTTCTGTGTCCAGGGGGCGCTGCCGGCGTGGTCGACCATGGTCGCGTCGATCGTGAGCACGCCGTCGCCGGACTGGAGCAGTGAGACCAGCCGTGCCTGCTGCGGCCAGTCGATCAGCGAGGGCGCGGTCACCTCCCACAGGGTGTCCCTGGCCGTCACGGTTGTGTGGTGGGTGTGTCCGTTGAGCCACAGCACGGCGCTGCGGTGCCGGCCCAGGACGGCCGCCAGCTCGGCGGCCAGTACCCGCCGCGAGCCGTCGAACGAGCGGTCGTTGACCAGCGTCGACAACGGGTGGTGGCTGGCCAGGACGGCATAGCGCCGCTCGGCGTCGGCCTCGGACAGCTCGGCCTCCAGCCACTCCAGCTGGGGCAGGTCCAGGGAGCCCTGCCAGCCGCCGTGGTGGTTGACCGTGTCGAGGGCGAGCACCGACACCCGCCCGTGGTCGTGGCGGTAGTAGGCCCGGCTGGTCGCCCGGTTGTCGCTGCCGAAGCCGTGCCCGGCCGGCTTGGCGCGTGGGCCGAAGTGGGCGTGGATGAACTCCTGCCGGGACACCACCCGCCGCGCTGCGTCGGCCGTCACTGGGCGCATTCGCATCGCGGCGAGGCTCGCGACCGCCTCCGGTTGGCACTGCTCCAGGCCCACCAGCAGGGCCAGGGCCGCGTCGGTGCTCCAGTCCTCGGGCAGCGCGACGGGTTTGGCGGAGCCGGTGCAGGCCTGCGCAAGCGGTCCGGTCGCCGGCAGCGTCCCTTGCAGCATGCGGTCGTGGTTGCCGTGCACCGCCAGCCATGGGACGTCGAGGCCGGCGCTGGTGAACGCCGTTCGGGCGGTGTCCAGCAGATCGGGTACGGCGGGCAGGCCGTAACACTCGCGCGGCAGGTCGGGGCGGGGGTCCGAGGGGTGCCAGAACCGCTGGTCGTGGTCGACACCGTCAGATACGCCTTCCCATCGGTCGGCGGCGCCGGAGTCGGGATGGACGCTGCCGCCCTCCAGCAGGGCGAGGTACCAGCCGAGTTCGTTGGCCTGGGCGTTGTCGGTGGAGTCGCCCGTGACCACGGCGAGGTCGACGCCGGACAGGTCGTTGACGGCGCGCACCATCGCCTCGACGACCTGGGTTGTCAGCAGCTCCTGCGCCCGGTAGGTGCCGACCTGGGTCAATGCCTCCAGCAGGGGCGAATCCGGGTCGGCCCAGCGGTCCAGGAACTCGACCCGCGCCGGGGACTGGGCGTCGCAGACGTGCAGGTCTGACAGGTGGGCGACGCTCAGCAGCGACCGGCCACCGCCCGGGCCGCTGCACAGGTCGGTTCGGACGACGGCCGGCTCGGCCGGTCCGGGCTCCAGCGGCCGGTAGCCGCCGGCCCGCGCCGGCCCGGGGCGCACGCTGCGCTGGTCGGTCCTCACGCGGTGGCGAGCAGGACCGGTCGGTCCAGCAGGGACAGGACGACACGTGCCCCAGCGCCGAACTGGCCGGCGCGGTGGGAGGCGATGTCGGCCAATACCCCCGTACCGTCGGCACGCGCCAGCCGCAGCCGGGTCGTTGCGCCGCGGAAGGTGGCGACGACCACGACGGCGTCGCCCTGCTCGCCGGGCGCGACGTCGACCGCCTCGGGTCGCACCAGGACGGTGACGTCGCTGCCCGGTGCGGGGGCGGGGCCGTCCGCCGGCAGGACCTGACCGGCGACCCGCACCCGGCCGTCGGGCTCGGCGACCCCGGCGAAGCGGTTCATCGTCCCGACGAACTCCGCCACGAACGGCGTGGCCGGCCGGTCGTAGAGCTGGGCGGGGCCAGCACACTGCTCGAGCTGGCCGGCCCGCATGACCCCGACCCGGTCAGCCATCGACAGTGCTTCCTCCTGGTCGTGCGTGACGAAGACCGTGGTGACCCCGAGCTCGAGCTGGATGCGGCGGATCTCCTCGCGCAGCTGTTCGCGGACCTTCGCGTCCAGGGCCGACAGCGGCTCGTCGAGCAGCAGGACGGCAGGTTGGATCGCAAGGGCCCGCGCGAGGGCGACGCGCTGCTGCTGGCCTCCGGAGAGCTGGTGGGGATACTTCGCGGTGTGCTCGCGCAGGCCGACGAGCTCGAGCAGCTCGCCGGCGCGGCGCCGGCGGTCCCCGGTGCCCTGCTTGCGCAGCCGTAGCCCGAAGGCGACGTTGTCGCGCGCCGACATCGTCGGAAACAAGCTGTAGGACTGGAAGACCATGCCCATGTCCCGCTTGTTGGCCGGCACCCGTGAGAGGTCCTCGCCGTCGACGATGACGGCGCCGCTGGTCGGCTGGTCGAAGCCGGCGAGCAGTCGCAGGGCGGTGGTCTTCCCGCACCCGGACGGCCCCAGCAGGGCCAGCAGCTCGCCGGGTTCGATCCGCAGGCAGAACCCGTCGAGGGCTTTGGCGGCGCCGAACACGCGGGAGACGTCGAGGTACTCGACGGTTGTCCCGCGGGGCTGGTGCGTGGGGCTGGCGCTCATGCCTGGGTCCTTCGCGCGGACGGGTCGCGGCCGGCGATGGCGGTCAGGAGCAGCAGCAGGCCCCAGGTGAGCAGCAGGCTCATCAGCGACAGGGCCACGGTGAGCTGCCCGTCGGCGCCGTTGAACTGCAGCAGCCAGACCGCGAACGGTTGGTACTGCAAGATGCTGGCGATCGTGAACTCACCGAAGCTAAGGGCGAAGGTCAGGAACGCCGCGTTAAGCAGCGAGGTGCGCAGGGTCGGCAGTACTACCCGCAGCACAATGGTCGGCCAGGAGGCGCCGAGGTTCTGCGCGGCTTCTACCAGCGTCCTGACGTCGGAACCTCGCAGGCCGGCTGCGATCGCGCGGTAGGTGAACGGCATGGCCAGGATGACGTATTCAAGGGCTAGCACGAACGGCGGATGGCTGTTGAGCAGCTGGTTGAAGACGTTGCCCTTGAGCCCGCTCTGGTCGCCGCTGCTGCCCCAGGACAGGACCTTGCCGACCCCCACCACGAGCACGACCGGGGGGATCACCAGCGGGAACAGCGACAGGGCTTCGACCAGCCCTGTCACGCGGGGGAAGCGCAGTTGCACGAGCAGCATGGTCGGCAGCATCAGCGCGATTGTCACGACGACGGCGACCGCCGCCAGCTCGAAGGACAGGGTGAGCGCCGCGGTGAAGCCCTGCGCGGAAAACATTTGGGTGTAGGCGTGCCAGGTGATGCCGCCGGTGTCCTCAACCGAGAACCAGAACGCCGCCGCCAGGGGACCGAGGAAGTAGACCGCGGAGACCAGCAGCACAGCCCCCCGGCCGGGGCGCACGGTGCGGGCCCGGCTGAGGCGACGCGGCCTGGTGATGGCGGCCGGCGGCAGACCTACTGCAACCATCGGCTGGTTCTGCGCTGCATGGCGAGGTAGAGCATCGTCAGCGGGACGACCACCACGATCATGTCCAGTGCCAGCGCGGCTCCGACGTTCTCCTGGCCGGTGATGACGTTGCCGGACAGCACCGAGCCGATCTGCAGCGACGTCAGCGACAGCGTGCCGTTGGTGAGCGCGGCGGCGGTGGCGTAGGCGGAGAACGAGCTGCAGAACAGCAGCGCCGCGGCCCCGAAGAAGCTGGGCGCGAGCACCGGTCCGGCGACATACCGCCAGTACTGCCAGCGGCTCGCACCCAGGTTGAGGGCCGACTCGCGCCACTGCGGCCGCAGCCCCTCCAGGGCTGGGGTCATCACCAGCACCATGAGCGGGAGGAGGAAGTACAGGTAGACGAACTCCACCCCCACCACGCTGTAGAGGTTGAAGTGCAGGTCGTCGGCCAGCGACAATCCGAGCTGTGCGTTCAACGCGGAGGTCAGGATGCCGGCGTTGCCGATGGTCGCCACGAACAGAAACGCCAGGGGCAGGCCACCGAAGTTGGCCAGGACCGCGCTGGCACTGCTGACTAGGCGCCGAAAGAAGGTCCGCCGGCTGGTGACGATGGCCTGGGTGAGTACCAGCCCCAGTACCGAGGCGATGACGGCGTCCAGGGCCGAGACAGCAACGCTGTGCTCCAGGCCGGTCCGGTATGCGCCGCTGAGCGAGGCGTGCAGATTGTCGGTGGTGGGGGCTCCGGTTCGGCTGGACTGGAAGGCCGTCCACAGCAGCACGCCGGTCGGCAGGAGGAAGAACACGCCGAGGTAGGCGAAGAAGGGCACCAGCCCCAACCAGGACCAGCCGAGCCGGCGGCGCGCCACGGCCGGCCGCGCCAAAGGCGCGGCCAACCGGGACGTAAGGCTCTGAGAGGTCGCGGTCACAGGGCGCCCGAAGGGCGACCCTTTGACCGCTGGTTGCAGGTCACTCCTACTTGACCGCGTTGGCCCAGTCCTGGGTGACGATGGCCTTAGCGGCGGTCACCTGGTCACTGGTGGGGAACGTCGGCGTCCCGCTGACCGGGGGGAGCTTGGCGGCATAGGACGCGTTGATCGTCTTCGCTGTCGTCAGGGCATCAAGTTCGGCGGGCCGGCCGTAGCCCTTCAGCCAGCCGTTCTGGCCCTCGACGCTGTAGAGGTACTCCTCCCACAAGCGGGCAGCTGCCGGGTGCGGCGCGTACTTGCTGATCGCCTGGGCGTAGTAGGCGGCGAACTTCGCGTCGCTGGGCACGGCCACCGAGTAAGTCCGGCCCTTGGCCTTGAGTGCGCTGGCCTCGGAGGCGTTGAGGTAGTCCCAGTTGATGACGATGGGGGTCTCACCGCTTTGGATGGTCGCGGCGCTCGCCTGGACGGGGACATAGATGCCGGCCTTCTTCAGGGCCTTGAACAGCGCGATGCCTGGCTTGATGTCGTCCAGCGAGCCGCCCTTCGCCACGGCAGCCGCCCAGACGGCGCTGAACGCCGCGTTGGCCTTTGTCGGGTCCCCGTTAAGGGCGACCTTCCCCTTGTAGGCCGGGTCGTCCAGTGCGGCCAACGAGGTCGGGCACGTCTTGACCTTGCTGGTGTCGCAGCCGATCGAGATGTAGCCGCCGTAGTCGTTGGTCCACAGCCCGGTCGACTCCTTCAGGGTGCCCGGGATGTCCTTCCAGGTCGCCACTTGGTAGGGCGCGTAGAGGCCGTCCTTAGCACCGCTAATGGCGAAGGACTGACCCACGTCGACCACGTCCGGGGCCCGCGACTGGCTCTTGAGGGAAGTGATCGCTGTCAGCTCGTCGGCGCTGGAGCCGTCCGGGTTGGCGTTGTTGATCTTCAAGCCGTATTTCGCAGCAAAGCCGTCGAGCAGCTCGCCATAGTTGGTCCAGTCGCGCGGCAGGGCGATGACGTTGAGCGTGCCCTCCTTCTTGGCCGCGGCGATCAGGGTGTCCATGCCGCCACCGGCGGTAGCGGAGGTGGCGGAGGCGAAGGAGGCGCCCGCGACGCCGCCCGACCCGGCTGCGGCCGTGGAGCCCTTCGTGCTGCTGCCCGCGCAGGCAGTAAGCGCAAAGCCCAGGGCCACGACCGTTGCAGCAGCAGGCACTCTTCTTACGGGCACGTCGTGAGCCTTCCGTCGTGGGATGGATCCTCGGGGCGCAACGCCCGATGCGCTCCCAGGATCACCCACCTGACGAACGCCCCAATGAACGAGACGTGAACGTTTTGGGCAGACCGGCGCCATGCTGACTGCGTCAGGTTGATCTGGCCCCACCTGCCGACACGCGGGAGCGCTGTTGTCGGTCGAGGTGCGCCCGCACCCACATACTTGTGATCAACGACTCTGGCGGGTGGCCGTGTCAACTCGAATTGGCCCCACGGTGACGGGGGGCGGAGGTGGGGCCAAATCAAGCCGTCACGGTGGGGCCAGATCAGACTGACAGGGCCAGGCGGGAGGGCCCGGGTTGTGGACGCGGGTGGAGCTGTACGAAGCGATCCGCCGCGATGCCCGCCGCGAGGAGCTCTCGATTCGGGCGTTGGCGGAGCGGCACGGGGTGCACCGGCGCACGGTCCGGGCAGCGTTGGTGTCGGCGGTCCGGCACCGTGGTGCCGGTGCGGGTCGCGCCGAAGCTCGAGGCGGCCGAGCCGCTGATCGACGCGATGCTGGTCGAGGACCTGACCGCGTGGCGCAAGCAGCAGCACACCGCCCGCCGGGTGCTGGCGCGGTTTGTCGACGAGCACGGCAGGACCGAGCTGACGTACTCGGCGGTGCGGGACTACGTCGCGAAGCGCCGCTCGGAGATCCATGCAGCGGCGAGCAAGACCGTGGGTCGGCGATCGACGCAGACGTGGCCTGAACGGGCGAGACTAGCCGCAGATGCGGCTTCTCAGGGTAACTGTGACATAAGATAGATTATCGGCGACTTGGCTATGGGGTGGGGGAGGGTGTCGGTGAACCCGTTCAGCTGCTCTGCGCCGCCTGCTTACCAGGGTTGAGTAAGCCGCCAGGCCAGGGCTCGCCGCTCGAGTTCAACGAGCCGGCCGCGCTCGCAGTTGGTCAGTAGGCAGCCTGGCACCAGGGTGACCGCGACACCCAGCGCGGCCAGGGCGCTGTTGCTGGCGACGTAGAGCACGAACAGGCCCAGGGCGGTCAGCGACAGCAGCCAGCCCAGCCGTCTCGCGCGCGAGCCGGTGCAACCCGCGGCCAGCACCGGCGCCATCGCGAAGGCTTCTGCTAGGTGCGGGGACTCCCGGGTGAGCTGGACACCTAGGGCCCGGAGCACCGCGGCGTCGGGGCCCGGCGCCGACGAGCCTGGACCGGCCCCAGCAGGCGGCGGTAGCGGCACCCATCGAGTCTGCGCCCCACCAGCCGAGCTGTCAGCAGATCTCACCGAGATAGTCGGGGGAGCGCCGCGCTATCGGCGTGAGGAGCTCGCACCTGCCTAGCAGCTTCCGCTATAGGCCCAGGGCCGCTCGAGTCAGCGGTCCGACGACCCCGTCCTGGTCCAGCCCGTGGACGCGTTGGGCGGCGATGACCCCTTGGCGGGTCAGCGGCCCGAAGTCCCCGTCCGGCGTCGTGCCGATCCGGCGTTGCAGCCGCGTCACAGCCGGACCGGTTGAGCCTAGCTGCAGCACCGGCGCAGCGCTGCCAGCAGCGCCGCCCACGGCGATAGCTCGGCCGATGAGGTAGTTGTCGGTCCAGATGGTTTGTCGTGAGACCACGGTGCCGGTGTGTGAGGACACCCACCAGGAGTTCTGGCCGGCGTAGATCCCTTCGTGGTAGATGCTGCCGCTGCTGTCGGGCAGGAAAATGATGTCACCGGGCTGCTTCTGGTCGGCGCTGAGGTGCGGCAGCGCGGTGTACTGCTCGTTGGTCGTCCGGGGAAGGTTGACCCCGACTTGGTTGAACACGTACTGCACGTAGCCGGAGCAGTCAAAGCCCGCTGGGCTGGTCCCGCCCCACAGATAAGGGTCACCGGCGTAGTGGCTGGCGACCAAGACCACTCGGTCGCCTTCTGTGGAGGCGTGCGCCGGGGTGGCGGATACCGCGCCGCCGACGGCGGCGGCCGCGCCGCTGGTGGCCAGCACCATCAGGCGGCCAGCTGTGCGGCTGGGTCGCGCGTGCTTCGGGGCGTGCTTGGCTTGGGCATGGATGGGCAAGGCGGGCTCCTCTGCACGCCTACGAGGTGAGCTGTCGGGTTCGGGCGGAGAGACTGCCCGGCCAACCGTCACAGCACGGTCGACTTCACCCCAAGAAGAACCGGCCAGCGGCCGGACCTCCACAATCGTTGGTTCCCCCGGACCTGCCCAGTCGTGATCGTCGGCACTGGGCGTCCTGGGCAGGATTCGGCGTATCGGCCCCAGCAGCGGCCGGTGACCGGCAGCGACGGGGAAAGTAGCAGGCCCGCTAGCAGATGACCAGCACCGGTAACAGCCAGGTACCCGGCTCGTCCACACCGCGAGGAACTGTACCCATCTGCTCCCGCAGTTGATCTGGATCTGAGGCGGACCCAGGATGGGGGTGTGTCGTCGGAGGGCGAGTCGCGCGCGGTTGGTGGTGCTGCGTCAGGCCGTGGGGTGCGGGGATGACGGGGCACAAACCTGGTCGCTGGTCGCTGTCGGAATCTGAGGGTGCTGGGGTTAGACGGGGAGTCGGCGGAACACGCTGCGGGGTAGGTGGCGGAGGACGGTCAGGACGAGTCGCAGTACGCCGGGTACCCAGACGATCTCGGCGCCGGTGTCCAGGGCCTGCAGGGCGGCGGCGGCGACCTGTTCGGGGGTGGTGGACAGCGGGGCGGCTGGCAGGCCTTGGGTCATTCGGGTATGCACGTAGCCGGGCCGGACCACCAACACGGTGCCGCCGCTGCCCCGGAGTGCTTCGCCAAGGCCCAGGGCGAAACCGTCCAGAGCGGCTTTGCTCGCGCCGTAGATGTAGTTGGAGCGGCGCACCCGTTCCCCGGCGACGGAGGACAACACCACGATTGTCCGTGGCCTTGGCTGCGGAGCTGGTTACCCAGGACGGTGAGGGCGCTGACGGCACCGAGGTAGTTGGTGCGGGTGACGGCGACTGCCGCGGGCGGGTCGCGTTCATCTCGGGTCTGGTCACCCAGCACACCGAATGCCAGGATCGTCACGTCCAGATCACCGTGCCGCGCCACGACCTGTTGCACGACCGCGTGGTGGGTGTGGGGTTGGTCGGCGTCGAAGTCCACGATGTGGACCTGCGCCCCGGCTGCCTGCAGCGGCCCGGCAGCGGCTTGCAGAGCATGGTGGTCGCGGCCGGCGAGCACCACGGTCCGGGCGCCCCGAGCAACCAGGGCCGCGGTGATCGCGCCGCCGATCTCGGAGCTGCCGCCCAGTAGCAGGACCGTTGCGGGGCGACCGAGCGCGTCAGTGACCATCAGCAGCCTTCTGTGGGGGTGGCAGCAGTCCCAGGCGTCGGCTCAGGTCCGAACGCAGGACACCGCCCGGATCCAGTTCCGCCTGGATGGCCCGCCAACGCTCCAGCGCCGGGTACATCGCGGCCAGCACATCCGGGCGCAGTCGGGCGTCCTTGGTCAGATACACCCGGCCGCCGGCTTCGGCGACCCGCT
>JAABVA010003499.1_pt1 | contig 14891 bp, 17 predicted proteins | sample 5560331 | NCBI WGS metagenome assembly JAABVA01 (sample SAMN12812661, study PRJNA571458) | rock metagenome | isolation source: Antarctica rocks | place: Antarctica: Victoria Land, Mt New Zealand sud | collected 2016-01-07 | reverse complement strand
CGCACGCCGATCTCCACGCCTGTTCGCGCACTGGCGTCTCGGCGCACGTCCTGACGGCTGGGCAATGGGAGCCGGATGAGTCGAGAGGTTCAAGTCCGGTTCTGCGAGAGCCGGGCGGTGCGATTCCACCCGGCTACTCACCTGCTGGTGTGCTGCCGGTCCGAAGGGCAAGCCAAGGCCGCGCTTGCGCGGCTGACGGCCCTGCTGGCCGACCTCGGGCTGCGCCCGAAGCCGGCAAAGACGCGGATCGTGCACCTGGTCGAAGGGGGGCCGGGGTTTGACTTTCTCGGCTTTCATCATCGGCTGGTGCGTTCCCGTCCGCGTCGTCGGGGGACCGGCGGATTCACCTTCCTCGCCCGCTGGCCCTCGCGCCAGGCGGCGGCGCATGCCCGTGACCGCATCCGCTTCATGACGATGCGGGCACGGCTGGCGGCGCCGGTCGAACAGGTCGTGCAGGACATCAACATCTTCCTGCGCGGCTGGGTCGGGTTCTTTCGGTACGGCAACTCGGCCGACGAGTTCGACAAGATCAGAAAGTACGCGGAGATGCCGCCTCGCCTTGTTCGTGGCGAAGCGGCACAAACGCGGCCGGGCCTGGGGATTTGCCCAGCTCTACCGGTCGCGGGATGCGTTCGGACTGATCAACCTCAATGGAGTCATCGTCGCCCCCAGGCCGAACCGGCCCTGGCGGGCTCCGGTCGAACACCGCCGGTGAAGGACGTCGGTGAGCCGTGTGCGGGAGAACCGCACGCACGGTTCGACGGGCGGGGGCTGGAAACGGAGCGCGAGAGCGTCACCGCGCCAGTCCCCGACCCAACCAACCTCCTTTGGGATTAGCCCTTCGGCAGCGCCCGGCCGTCCTCGTCCAGGTAGTCGCGCCACGAGCGCTTGGGCGACCACCCGAGCACCTGCATCGCCTTCTTTGAGTTGATGCCGGAGGCGTCGACCCGGTCGGTGGGCCGCAGCTCTATCTGGTCGCCGTAGTACTGCGTCAGGATCGCACCGAAGTCGTGGCCGCCGACGTTGTCGGGGGAGGCGATGTAGAAGACCTCGTGGCCCGGCAGGTCCGCCTGGGTCGCTAGCACGATTGCGTCGGCCAGGTCGTAGGCGTCGATGTAGCTCCACAGGTTGGGGCTGAGCACCGACGCGTCCCGGATCTGCGGGCCGAGGTTGCGCTCGTAGTTGTCCTCGTTCTGCACCCAGCTCGGGCGCAGCGAGATACAGCGGATGTCCGAGCGCTGCACCGCCGCGTCCATCAACTGCTCGCCGAAGGCCTTGGACAGGGCGTAGGGGTCCTGGGGCCGGATCGGGTGCAGCTCGTCCACCGGCGCGTAGTTCGGCAGGAACGGCCGCTCTGGGAAGAAGAAGCCCGGGACAGTCTCGCTGGAGATGTAGACGAACCGCTTGACGCCGAAGCGAATCGCCGCCTCGATGGTATTGAACGTCGCCATGATGTTGGTCTGGAAGACGACGTGTGGGGGGTTGCCGCCGGGCTCGGGGATCGCGGCCACGTGCACGACGGTTTCGGCACCGCGGATCACGGCGAACGCCTCGCCGGCGTCGGTCAGGTCGGCCTGGTAGTAGCGGGCGGTGCCGGGGATGGGCCGCTCGAAGCTCGAGCGGGTGAGGTCGGTGGCGAGCACGTCCTGGCCGGCGTCGAGTAGGGCCTGGACGGCCGCGCGGCCGACCTTGCCGTGCGCACCGGTGACGACTGTGGTCATGAGGGGTCCTTTGCGGGTCGGTACGGCGAGGCCCCGGACGGGACCTACGGGGAGGGGAGCGGGCTGCCCGGCGTCAGCGGGCGGTGCGGGTCGGACGCGGTGTGCTAACCCGTCCGTCGCCGGCGCGGATGTCGAGCATCGCGGCACCGGGGTCGAGCACGTAGGTGTCCATGTCCTGCTCCGTCTGCTCCATGTGGTCGCGCATCATCCGGCCGGCGGTGGTCGGCGTCCCGCGGCGCACGGCGTCCAGGATGCGCTGGTGGTGCTCGATGGCGTGCGCCCGCACCTGTGCGTGCGCGCTGGTCTGGTGCCGGGTGAGCTGCAGAATGCGCGACAGCGGGTCGAACAGCGACGCCAGGAACGTGTTGCCCGCCGCGTCCAGCACCTGCTGGTGGAATGCAATGTCGGCCGCCACGAAGGCGACCGTGTCCTCGACGGCAGCGGCCGCCCGCATGCCCGCCAGTGAGGTTTCCATCAGCCCCAGGTCCTGCGCCGACCGGCGCTCGGCGGCCAGCTCCGCGACCGCGACCTCCACCACGCGCCGGGCTTCGATCAGCTTCCGGGGCAGGGCGAGCCGGTCCTCGCCCTGCGACGAACGGGCAATCAGCAGGACGGGGTCGAGCACCGACCAGCGGTCGGACGGGTTGACGAAGGTCCCGCGTCCCTGCTCTGCCCGCACGACCGACTTCGCGGCCAGGGCCTTGATTGCCTCGCGCACCGTGAGGCGGCTGACGCCGGAGCGCTCGGCCATCTCGGTCTCGCTGGGCAGCGGGGCGTGGGGCGGGTAGGTGCCGGACAAGATGTCGTTGACGATCTCGTCGGCCAGGTCCTCGGCCAGAGCGCGTCGGTTCCCCATCCGCACCCCTTCCGACGACTGACGACTGTCCTGGCACAGCGTAGGCAAAGCTCATCGACCGCGCCCACGCTGCTGCCGCCACATGTTGAGGGCCACGGCGGCCACAATGATGACGCCGCTGAAGACTTGCTGCCAGTACGCCGAGACCCCCAGCAGGATCAGGCCGTTTTGGATCAGGGCGAGCAGCAAGGTGCCGAGGACCGTGCCCAGGATGCTGCCCTCACCACCGAACAGGCTGGCCCCGCCGATGACCACAGCGCCGATCGCGACCAGCTCGTAGCCGTTGCCGGCCGAGGGCTGCCCTACGCTGAGCCGGGCGGTCTCGATGATGGCCTCCAGACCGGCGAGACCGCCGGCGATGGCGAAGATGACCACCTTGGTACGGCGTACGCGGATGCCGGACAGGGTTGCGGCCTGCTCGTTTGAGCCGACAAAGAACACGTTGCGGCCGAAGCGCGTGCGGGCGAGCACCAGGTGCGCCACCACAGCCACCAGCACTGCGATCCACACCGGGATGGGGACGCCGGCCATCGAGCCCTGGCCCAACACGAGGAACCCGGCGGGCAGTCCGCTCAGCGTCTGGCCCTGCGTGAGCCCGAGCGCCAGGCCGCGGGCGACGGCCAGCATGCCCAGTGTCACCACGAAGGGCGGTATCCGGGTGGTCGCGACGAGAGCACCGTTCACGAGCCCGACACCGACGCCGCATAGGAGGGCCAGCACGGCCGCGATCACCGGGTTGAGGTTCAGGCTGACCATGAACTCGCCAGCCAGGATGCTTACCAGGGCGACGGTCGAGCCCACCGACAGGTCGATGCCGCCCGCGAGTATCACGAAGGTCATCCCGACTGCGATGATCAGCGACAGCGACGCCTGACGGCCGACCACGGTGAGGTTGCCGGAGGTGAGGAAGTAAGGCGAGCGCCAGGCCAGGAACAGCACCAGCAGGACCAGGACGCCGGCCAGGCCGGCCTCGCGGACCGCGAGGACCCGACGCAGGCGGTCGCCGGTCGAGGTGGACTTGGGCGACGGTGCGGTGGGGGGCGTACCGGCCCCGATCAACGTAGACATCGTCTCCTGTTTCGTCACGAGGCCATCTCGTGGACCCCGGTCGCCAGCGCCATCACCTTCTGCTCGTCTGCCTCGCCGTAGCCGAACTCGCCGACGAGTCGTCCCTCACGCATGACCAGCACACGGTCCGACAGCCCCAGCACCTCGGGCAGCTCGGAGGAGATGACTAGCACCGCGACCCCCTCCGTCGCGATCTCGCGGATGAGGCGGTAGATCTCTGCCTTCGCCCCGACGTCGACCCCCCGCGTCGGCTCGTCGAGGATTAGCACCCGGGGGCGCCGGGCCAGCCAGCGGGCCAGCACCACCTTCTGCTGGTTGCCGCCGCTCAGCGTGCCCACGGGCACCTCGATGCTGGCGGCCTTGACCCGCAGGTCCTTGGCCAGCGTGGCGCCCAGTGTGCGGTCCTTGCGACCCGAGACCACGCCGTTGGCAGAGATGTCGTCCAGGCTGGCCGAGGAGATGTTGCTGCGGATCGGGAGCCCGAGGAAGAGCCCCTGCAACTTGCGGTCCTCGGGCACGTAGGCGATCCCGGCGGCGATCGCCTCGCGGGCGTTCTTGAGCTGCACTGGCTCGCCGTCGACCTCGACCGTGCCGGCGGTGACCCGCCCCTCGCCGAAGACCGCCATCGCGGTCTCGCTCCGGCCGGCGCCGATCAGCCCAGACATGCCGACGATCTCCCCGGCAGAGACGGGAGAAGCTGATGTCCATCACCCGTGGCCCGGCCTGCAGTCCCTCGACGCGCAGTACCGGCGTGGCCGGTGGCCGCGGAGCGGTGCGTTCGCCGTACATGTCGACCAGGTCGCGGCCGACCATCTTCTTCACGACCTGGTCGGGGGTGACCGCGTCGACGGGCTCGACCCCGACCAGCTCGCCGTCCCGCATGACCGTGACCGCGTCGCAGACCGCGAAGATCTCGCGCATCCGGTGGCTGACGTAGACCACGCTGACCCCGCGGTCACGCAGCCCCCGCACGAGGTCCAGCAGCGTCTCCACCTCGTCCTCGGTCAGGGACGAGGTGGGTTCGTCCATCACGATGAGCCGGGCGTCCATCGACAGGGCCTTAGCGATCTCGACCATCTGCCGCCGGGCGACGTTGAGCCGCCCGACCTCGTCGCCGGGCCTGGCCCGGATGCCGAGGTCGGCGAGCAGCGTGGCGGTGTTGCGGTGCATCGTTCGGAAGTCGACGCCCCACCGGGTCGTGGGCTCCCGCCCGGCGTAAACGTTCTCCGCGATGCTTAGGTGCTCGGCCAGCATGAGCTCCTGGTAGATGACCGCAATTCCGGCCTGCTGCGAGTCCCGGGGGGTGCGCAATGCGACCGGCTGCCCGTCGACTTTGATGGTGCCCTCGTCGGCGGTGGTGGCTCCGGCGAGCACCTTGAGCAGCGTGCTTTTGCCGGCGCCGTTCTCCCCTACCAGGCCCATGACCTGCGCGGGGTCGACCGTGAGGTCGACCCCGCGCAGCGCCTTGACCCCCGGGTAGTTCTTGATGATCCCGCTCATGGAGATCAGTGGCGACGTCATGGCTGTCCCTTCGACAGGCGAGGCGGGATCAGTGTGGAGCGGTGCTCTGGAACGTGTTCAGCGTGTCCGGAGTGACGACCTCGACACCGGTGTCGATGTTGAACCCGTCCTGAAGGGTGGACTTCTTGCTGTGGAAGTCGACCAGAATCTGCAGGGCCTGCTCGGTCATGCCAAACGGCTTCTGCGCCACCATTGCGTCGGCGCACTTGCCCTGCATGGCGGCCACGTCCTGCGGGACGACGTCGAACCCGACGGCCTTGATCTTCCCGCAGTCGCCGGCGGCCTTCAAGGCGCCCGCGATGCCCGGCAGGTCCGACCCGCTGATGCCGACCATGCCCTTCAGTTCCGGGTGAGCCTGCAGGAGCGTCTCGGCCTTGGACTGCGCGCCGGCTAACGACTCGTCCGACACCTCGGTCGCTACGATCTTGATCCCGGGGTACTTCGCCAGGCCCTGCTTGAGGCCGGTGAGACGCTGCACGAGGTTAGTGGCCGACAGCGAGCCCGTGACGATCGCGACGTCGCCCTTTTCGCCCATCGCCTTGGCCAGCGCATCGGCCTGGCGGGTGCCGGCCGTGATGTTGTTAGTACCGATGTATCCCATCACCTTGCTGTCGGGCACCGGGCCGTCCCAGGCGATGACCGGGATCCCGGCCGCTCGAGCCTGAGAGATGATGCTGATAACGCTGGTGGGGTCGTTGGGGGAGACCGCGATCCCGGCCGGTTTCTTGCCCAGGGCGGACTCGAAGATGGACACCTTCTGGCCCGCGTCGTCGGTGTCAGGCCCGAGGAACTCCGCCTTGACGCCGAGCTTCTTGGCCTCGGCCTCCATGCCCTTGCGGGCATCCACCCAGTAGGGGTTGTCCAGCGACTTTGGCAGGAAGACGTAGGTGTCGCTGCCGACCGCGTTGGCCGAGCCGCCGGCGACCTTGGCGGTGGTCCCCCCGACCTTGTCGGTGGCGGGCGTGCTGGCCCCCGAGCTGCAGGCCGCGAGGGACAGGGCGGCGGCAGCCAGGGCTCCGCCGATTGCAATGCTGCGCATAGCGACTCCTGGTGGAGAGGAGGGATGGGTCAGGGACGTGCGGTTTCTGCACCGACGGCGTCGGTGAGGGCGGAGATCTTGCCGCGTACAACATCGCGCACGGCCTCGCGCGCAGCGGCCAAGGCCCGGGCCACGTCGGCGCCGGGAGTGGCGTCCGGCAGCACATCGGTGAGGGCGGCGAGGAAGGCGATCCGGAGCTCAGTGTTGACGTTGACCTTCGCGACCCCGAGGGTGCGGGCCGCCTGCAGCTCGGCCAGTGGCAGACCGGAGGCACCGTGCAGGACGAGCGGCACGGGCACCACCGCACGGATCGCCTTGAGCCGGTCGAGGTCCAGCGGGGTGGAGCCGGCCGCGGTGCCGTGCACGTTGCCGACCGCGACGGCAAGCGCGTCGACGCGGGTGCGCGCCACGAACTCCTCGGCCCGGGTCGGATCGGTCAACTCGCCGGCCGCGACGGACAGCGAGACGTCCTCGTCGCCGGGGATGGCCCCGAGCTCGCCCTCCACCCATGCGCCGTGCCCCGCGGCGAGCGCCACGGTCTCCCGGGTCAGCGCCACATTGTCCTCGAACGGCAGGTGCGAGCCGTCGACCATCACTGAGGTGTAGCCGGCTTCCAGGCAATCCCGGATCTGGCCCAGGTCGCGGGAGTGGTCGAGGTGCACCCCGACCGGCACCGCGGCGAGGTCGGCGGCCAGGACTGCCTGCGCGGCCAGCTCGGCCAGGCCGGCGTGGGGGAACGCGCTCGCCCCGGCCTGGATGACGACCGGCTGTCCGGTGTCCTGGGCCGCCAGGCAGATCGCCTGGGTGATCTCCTGGCTGTAGGTGGAGAAGGCCCCGAGCGCCCAACCCTGCTGGTACGCCCTCGTGAGGCTGCCGGTCCCGCGGTCACGCACGCGCGGACCCCCTCAGCGTGCGTACGGCATCCCGGAGGGTGGTGTCGTCGCCGACGTTGCCCGCGAACACGACGAACGGCAGACCCGCGAGGCGGTCGCTGCCCTCGGCAGGTTCGGCGAGCCATACAGAGACGATCCCGGGGAACAGCTGCCCCAGCACGGTGGCCCGCCGGATCTGCAGGCCCTCCGTGGCGACGTCGTGGGAGGTGATGCCACCCTTCGCGACGACCCAGGCCAGCTCGGTGCCGCGCACCGCCCGGCGGGTCAACTCGGCCAACGCCGCGGAGACGGCACGGGCGACGTGCAGGCTGGCCTCGCCGCCGGCCCGCACGACGCGCAAGCGGCTGGTCATGAGCACGGCGTCGCCCCGGGCGGCGAGCAGCGCCGCGCTGCAGCGCTCGAGCTCGCCTGCGCCGTCGTCGAGCAGGGCGTCGACGTCCAGCTCGACGGTCGTGAGGTCCGGCAGCTCGAGCAAGGCCGCGACCTGGCGAGTGGTGAGCTCGACGTGCGAGCCGACGACGACCAAGCCGCGTCCGGTGCGGTCGGCCGCAATCTCCTCGGTCCGCAGGGGCGGCCGCCGGTCGATCCCCGCGCGCACGGGGACGAAACTCGGCCCAACCCGGCAGACGGCGCGCCAGCCGGTGGCCTCGGCTGCCCCCAAGGCGAGGACCACGACCTCCAGGTCGCTCTCCTCGAGGGCGTTGACGACGACGACCGCGCCGTCCCGGGCCGCGAGCAGCAGCGAGGTGACGCCCTCCACGCCGCCCTGGCGGATGTCCTGCAACGAGAGGCTGTGCACGGGAACGGCGGTGGCGGCCTTCTCACGCACCCACTCAGGCAGGGAGGAGTTGACGTAGCCGAAGGCGTCGTCGGTGGCGTAGTCGGTCTGCCCGACCGGCACGAAGCTGTCGTCGGACCGCGCGTAGTGGACGTCGCCGACGGTGACCCGGCCGGCGTCGAGGTAGGCCGGCGCCAGCACCACGGCGTCATAGGGAGCGCCGCGCCGGGTGGCAGCGGTTTGCAGGACGTCGGTCTCAAGCGGGTAGTGGCCGCGCAGCGTGGAGTCGCTGCGGCTAACGACGACGATCTCGGTGCCGAGCTCCGTGCTGATGCGCTGCAGGCGGGCGTCGAGGTCCTCAAGCAGACCGCGGGTGGCCTGCTCCCCGAGGCTGCGGCTGTTGGTGAGGACGAAGAATGTGCCGGACGGGTGGGTGAAGGCCCAGCGCAGGTCCTCGTCGTCCCAGCAGGTGAGAACAGGCATGTTGTGCACCATCTGGCTGCCGGTCGGGTCGTCGTCGAGGACGACGATGTGCCGGCCGGCCCGGGCGTTCATCTCGCGGATGCGCTCGCGCGCGTGCGGCAGGACCTGCGCGGGCAGCTGTCCCTCGGTGAGCTCGGCCAGGGTCAGGGGGCGCTGGAGGGCGGCTGTCATGCGCCGACCTCGCGTACGCTCCGGGCCAGGTACTCCACGCCGGAGCGCGGGCTCGACAGCACGCGCAGGCCCGTCTCGCTCTCGAGCCGGTCGACCAGGCGGCGCATGGATGCCTGCGCCAGCACGATGAGGTCGACCTCCTTGGCCAGCTCGGCGGCCTGCTTGGCCACCATGTCGTCGTGCTTCTCGCGGTCGCCGCCCATCAGCACGTCGAACGCGCCTGGGCACAGGCGCTGCACAATCTGCGGTGAGCGGCCGGAGGCCTTGGCGCTGGCGGCGATGAGGTCGCTGGTGGGGCCGAGGGTGGTCGGCACGGTCGCCAGCACCCCGATCCGATCGGTCTTCGCGGCCTCCTCCGCCATCGCCTGGTCGATCTTCACGACGGGTACGCCGACAGCACGCTGGGCCGCGTCCAGCGTGGGGCCGAGAGAGGAGCAGGCGCTGAAGATGACGTCGGCCCCGGCCGCCTCAGCGGCCTGGGCCAGGTGCACCATGCGCTCCTCGGACTTCGCGGATATCTCTTGCTCACGCACCACGGTGGCGAGCACGTCGGAGTCGACGAAGTGCAGGATCTCGGCATCGGGGATGAGCTCCCCAATGAGGTCGGTGATGATCGGCTCGACGGTCACGAACACGAAGCTCGTGTGCAGCACTGCCACCTTCGACATGTCCTACCCCTCAGACGTATTCCGCAGACATCTGATGACTATGGCAACCGGGACGCACCACGTCAAGGGGGCAGGATCGCGTGGGTGAGGGGGCGACATGAGTTGCTGCGGCTTTGGCCGCCAGTGGACCGACCGGGTCCGGCCGCGAAGTCTGCGCGCCGGTGGGTGTCGCGGTGGTGGTGATGCGGCGTCGGGATCCTCGCCGCAGCGGGTTGCCGGCATGGCGGTACCGCAGTTACGGGTCGCTGGCAGCTGAGCGCGTGAGCACGACCGGTCGGTGGCAGCGGCGCCCGAGCACGGCAGAGCTGCAGCACGGGCGGCACGTGGTGGGTTGCGCCGCCGGGCGGACCGCTGCAGGCTCGCCAGGGGTAGTAGGCGGGAACCGGTCACGCTCGAACTGGGGGAGGACGGCTGTGGCAGGTACCAACTGTGGTCCCCTGACCGGTGTCGACGGCCGGGGAGGGTGGGGCGGGTGCAGGTAGAGCGGCGAGCCGGCGCGGGTGGACAAGGGCCGGCTGTGTCAGAGCTGGGGCCGGAGGCGGCGGGTGAGTTGACAGCGCTCAGCGGTGCTGCCTACCCGCTGACGGCTGGGGTGGACGACGGCGGCGGCACCGGTGAGCAGGTAGCCGCCGAGCTTGCCGACCCGAATGTGCTCACCATCGGCGTGCGTGAACCGGCGCCGGGTCAGCAGCTGCTGGGCGCGGCGTCGGTACGGGTCGACCTGCACGATCCGGGGGTGGCTGACGTTGCCCGCTTGGTCATCCAGCCGGGGTGCCGGCACCGTGGGCTCGCCGGTCTGTTGCTGCGCGCCGCTGAACGCCGACTGCCGGGCCACGTCCGGGAACTGTGGCTGCAGGTCTGCCCCGCTGATGAGAGCAGCCTGCGGTTCTACGCCCGGCGCGGCTACCGGGAGGCGCACCGGGACGGGGCCCCCGATGGTGTCAGGGTGAATCTGGTCAAACACCGCGGCAAACGTGCGCGGCAGGCTCACCCGCGCGCGATCACGGGAATTTCGCCCGGCGCCAGCTGACCTCGCCGTCCAGCACCAGGAACGGTAGGTGAACTCCATCGGGTTTCCAGGGCCTGGATGGCCGGGGACCGAACTGCTGCGTACCGCCGCGGTGCCGCCGAAGCGGCGTTCCCGCTCGTCGGGTACTCGGCTTCACCCCTGGAATCACCACCCCAGTACAGCCACCTGAGCCGCGCCGGCCACGACTCGATGGCCAAGCTGCTCAACGTCTTTCAGGTGTCGGTGCTGCACAACGTCGTGCAATTGCTGTTCGGGTGGCCAGATTGCCGCGAGCCGCACCCGGACCGCTTCGCGCGGCTCACCTCGTGGGCGACGGCGTGATCTACCTCGTGCTGTGGGTCTACGGCCTCGTTGTCGAGAAGGCCAGCAGCGCGAACTTCGTCCCGGTCAACACCGCGCACAACTGGCTGCACTTCGTGCCCGGCCGTTGCCATGGTCGGCGTGGGCGTCGCGCTCGCCCCGGGGGGTGAAGCCCTGTAGCAGGGCAGCGTTGCCGTTCCACTTCCTTGGTGGTGAGACGCCAACTTGCACCGCTTGGAACCGGCCGGTCGGGGACGGCGGGTGTCGTCCGGCGCGACCGCTCGGAGTGGCCCGTCACTTCGCCGGAGGTGCGTCGGTGCCAGCGAGGTGCCGGTAGATGGTGGGGCGGGAGACGCCGAAGGTGTCGGCGATCTCCTGCACGGTGTGCTGGCCGGCGTCGTACATCGCCCGGGCCTGCCTGACGCGGTTCGGGGTCATCTTGAACTTTGGGCCGCTGTTGCGAACCGCGAGCGACACGTGAACCTGCCAGCGACACGTGAGCCTGCCAGCGGCACGTGAACCTGCCAGCGGCACGGGAACCCACCGGTGACCGGTAGGGATGTCGGCGGCTGCCGCCGTGCACGCCCAGACCTCCCCTCAGTGAGTAGTCCTCGCTCGTCTGCCAAGACAGCCCAAGCAGTTGACCCGCTTCACCCCGGCGGGGTCCTCATCGGTGCCTACCCCACCCTGGGCAGGCACTGGGCGCAGGCGCCGTTGACCAGCAGGGGGCAAGGAGGCAACGGTGGCCGCAGGTGACACGACCGGCAGTGCGGTGCTTGCCGGCAGGCGCCGGGCCGCCGCGGGCACGCGCCGCCCGGGCCGCGGCTCGAGCTGCCGCCCGGGCCAACCCGCCGCGACGCGCCGCCGAGTTCGAGCACCTGGTCGATGACGTTCGACGCGTTGGCCAGGGCGGTGGACACGGCGTTCGGCCGGTGGGACCTGGCGCACCTGCACACCTTCGACCTTGCCGACGGGATGCTGCTGACCGGCCCGGGTGATGCGTGGGAGGACGAGCCGCAGAACCGTCCGGTGGCCCGCAGCGACGGGGTGCGGCTGTCCCGGCTGGCGGCGGGGGAGCAGTTCTCCTACACCTTCGACATGGGTGATGACTGGACTCACCTGTGCACCGTGGGAGGGTCCCGGGTCGACCCGTACGAGGTCTACGGCCTGCTGCCTGAGGTTCCGGTCTCGGTCTGGGGCTGGGGGGAGCTGCCCGATCAGTACGGACGCCGGTTCGACGACGACGACGGAACCGGCCCGGTCCCGCCGCAGCCGAGCCCGGCGCTGGCCGACCTGCCGCCGCTGCTGGGCTGGTGGGGACCGCTAAGACCACGCCACCGCCCCGGTCGGAGCTGATTTGAGCCGGCCAGCGGCAGTAGCCGACGCCTGGTGTCGTTGAAAAACCGGCAGCCTCACCCGCGTAGACGTCTCCTTGCCGACCGGTGGCGGTTGGCCGAGCGGCTACAGCTACCGGCAGTTGGGTGAATCGTTAAAGGCCGAAGGCTGCCGCTGGCCCCACTCGAGGTGGTGAGCGCCTTGAGCAGCGGCACCGCGGGGTGCCTGAGAGCATCGCTACTGTTGACCGGTGGCTGAGCGGAGCGACGGCCGGCTGGCCGCGGGCGCGGAAGCCGCCAGGGTCGGTGAGCCTTGGACCGAGGAAGAACACCACGATCTGGTTGCTGAGTTGTCCGCTGGTCTGACGCTTGAGACCATCGCAGCTGCTCATGGCCGCACCGTGCACGCCATCGAGAAACGGGCCTCGCTCCTGGTCCCAGCGGAGGGGGACTACCCCACAACCGGCGCGCAGCGGGTGCTGGGGCTTCGCGAGAGGCTGATGGCGGGCAAGCTATGACTGGCGCACACCGCTGACCCGTGCGCTCGCACCCGGTCAGCGGCTGTGGTCCGAGGATGACCACCTGCAGCTCCGCCTGGCGTGGCAGCAGCGCACCCCGTTGCCTGCTCTAGCGCAGCTGTTCGAGCTTCCCGAGACGCTGATCGTGCGAGCCCTTGTGCGGCTCGGACTGGCCACCGGGGTTGTGGAGGTCACCGACCGGCTGGGCTGTACGCCCGGCAGCCTCGTCGCCGTACGTCGTCAACTTGCTCTGGACTCGGCGGCGGCGACAGTCCACGTGCTCGTGATCACCGTAGGGGCCGAAGTCCTGCACGTCTCGGTCCATCCCACCGTGCAGGACGCCAGGGCGGCAGCTGATGACGCCAGACAGGCACGAGATTCCCATACCCCGGTAGGCGGTGACGATCGCGTCGCGGCTGGTGGGCGGAGGCACCCACGGACGAACCAGGACCACGCAGCCCCCGTCCCTACGCTGCCAGGAGTTGGCGTCTTAAGTAAGGCCCAGCGGGGCTCTCGGCTGCGCCGCGCCGCCGGCTCTCCGCAACGCGGTACGCGCTGGGTGGCCGTTACTGAACCGAGGCGGTTCACGCTGCTTGTGAGGGACGGCGCTCGCGCAAGGTTGTTGACTCTGGAGTCGTGAACGCCTTTGTGCTGACTTACAACAAGCAGACGTGGGACTGGGACACCGCGGAGCACCCGCGGGCTCAGTTCGTGCGCGACACCTGGAGCAAGAGCGTTGTGAGTGGCCGGTGGTCCACCGGGAACCGGACCGGCGGGTTGCAGCCCGGGGACACCGGTTACCTGTTTCGACAGGGAACGGGGCTGCGCGGTCTCATCGGCGCCGGACAATTCACGAGCGAGATCTACACGGCGCCGCACTTCACGAACCCGCGCCGGTTCGCCCACTACGCCGACATTGACTGGTCCGACGTGCTGTCGGATGACCAGGTGCTCCCGCTGGACGACGTTCGTCAGGCAGCAACCGGCGCGTCGTGGGCTCACATGCAGGGCTCGGGAGTGCTCCTGTCCGAGGCTGATGCCGCTGCACTCGAGCGACTGTGGCAGCGGCACCTGGTCGACCTCGGCCGCGCCGGCCGCAGCGCAAGCGCGGGCTGGGAGCAGGACACAGCACGGCGCCAGGCAGTCGAGGACCATGCCCAGGACCTGCTCATGCGCCATTACGAGGACCAGGGGTACCGGGTCCACGACACCCGGCGGGGCCACCCGTACGACGCGGTCGCGGTCAAGCAGGAGCAGACGCTCTATCTCGAGGCCAAGGGCACCACCGGTGATGGTGGCACGGTGTTGGTTACAGCGGGCGAGGTTGACTTCGCCCGTGCACACCCAGGACAGGCAGTAATCGGCATCGTCTCCGGTGTTCGATTCGACGACGACGGGCTCCTGGACAAGGACAGCGGCTGGCTCGTGCGCCATGCTTGGAACCCGGACGACGGCGAGCTCGTTCCCACCGCCTATACCTGGCAGCCAGGTGCTGGCGGTGGCGACGGGAGATGCTGAGGCATGGCGAAGTACGACAGCCTGGCGCGGCTGCTGAAAAAGCAGCCACTCGGGACCATGCCGCTGGGATTCGAGGACGTAGCCGCGGTCGTCCCGGGCGGCCTGCCCTTCAGCGCCTACCGATGCCCCCCTTGATAGGCCAACCAGTGGATCTGCCGGGCGCGTCGTCACCTTCGCACCCGTCGGCCAGGCTGACCCATGACTAACTCGGCGACCGTCTCCGGGCAGGCCTTCAGCCAGCTGGCGGCCTTCCTCGATGGTGGACGACTGACGAGCGTCGTCGCGACCCTGGAACATGCGCTGGACGGCAGCGACGCTTCGAGCGCGGAACTGGCTACCCGCGAGGCTGGCCTGTTGCCGGAGTTGTTGACCGCCGCTCTGCTGGTTCGCCGTGATCTCGGGCGGCTCAATGACCTCGTTCACGCCGCGGCGATCGCGCTGGCGCTGCCGCGGATCCTCGAGGACGGCGAACGGCTGACGAACCGGCCGTCGCTGGCTGCGGGGAACGACCCCACGCGACTGTTTGACCTGGAAACCGACCGGCGGGTCGCTGAGTTCAAGCTGGCGGTGTGGTCAGGCACCGACGCCATGCGCAAGCGAGGTGTGTTCCACGACCTCGTGCATCTGGCTGCAGCTCCCGGTGAGCGGCGGGCCGAGCTGTACGTCGCCGGCCCGCAGCCGCTGCGCTTCCTGCGCGGCTCGCGCAGCACCGCGCAGTGGGCATTGAACCGGGGCGCCGACTCCACACCGGCGCTGTTCCTGGACCGCTTCGGGCCGTTGAACATGCCAGTGCGCGAGTTCACCGCCGGGCCGGCCAGTCACGTGCGGCTCGTCGACCTAGCCAATGTCCTACCGCAGGTGCGGACGGCCCTTAGTACTACAGCCGCAGTTACTCTGATCCTGCTTCGGCGTGTCGGCTTGGATCTCCGGTCAGGTGTCGTGATCTTGCCGGGGTGGCTGATGATCTGGACGTGTCCGAGGTGCAGGCGTGGG